>Ga0187843_10001552_pt1 | contig 14383 bp, 13 predicted proteins | sample SpaLakP09_SKY_43_FD_134516 | JGI IMG/M metagenome (GOLD analysis project Ga0187843, IMG submission 134516) | Oligotrophic lake water microbial communities from Sparkling Lake, Wisconsin, USA - SP09_SKY_43 | ecosystem: Environmental > Aquatic > Freshwater > Lake | place: USA: Sparkling Lake... | reverse complement strand
TTATGGCCCAATGCCAACACAGCCATTAGGTTGGTTTAAAAAGCCGATTGCAAAAGCAGATGACTTGAAGGGCTTGAAGTACCGTACTGTTGGTCTCTCAATTGAGATCTTTACAGATATGGGTGCATCAGTTCAGGCATTGCCTGGTGGCGAGATCATCCCGGCAATGGATCGTGGTGTACTAGATGCAGCTGAGTTTAATAATGCTTCTTCAGACCGCTTGCTTGGCTTCGCAGACGTTTCTAAAGTCAACATGCTGCAAAGCTTCCACCAGTCAGCAGAGCAGTTTGAAATTATCTTCAATAAGAAGAAATTCAACTCCTTAGCTCCAGATCTTCAGGCCATCCTGTCATATGGAACCCAAGCAGCTTCTGCAGATATGTCCTGGAAAGCAATCGATCGCTACTCCAAAGACTTTGTTGAGCTCCAAACTAAAGACAAGGTGAAGTTCTACGCTACACCGAAGTCTATTTTGGTAGCTCAGTTGAACGCTTGGGACAAGATCATTGCGAAGAAATCTGCTGAGATCCCAATGTTCAAGAGAGTATTGGATTCTCAGAAAGCATTTGCTCAACGTGCAGTTCGTTGGGATTTGCTAGTGAATGTGGATATGAAGATTGCCTACGACCATTATTTCAAGGGTTAAGCCCCTTTAAAGCCGTATTGGCTTATGTAATAATGTGCCCTAATGCACATCTGAACCGGACGGCATCCCCGTCCGGTTTTTTTATATTTCCCCAGAGAAATTGTTAGTTAGATAGTTGTTTTAGGAGAGTAGTTCATGGATAAATTCATGCTTACGGTAGATGAAATTAGCACCTTTATAGGTAAGGCCGCCGCTTGGCTTGTCGTTCTTCTCATGCTAATGGTATTTACAGACGTCGTCAGACGTTACGCATTTAATTCCCCATCGGCATGGATTGGTGAATTATCAGTGATGGCTTATGGCACCCTATTTATGCTGTGCGGCGCATATACCTTGGCACAAAATGGCCACGTTCGCGGCGACTTCCTTTATGGGTCCGTGAAACCGCGCACGCAAGCTACCTTAGATTTAATTTTGTACATTACTTTTTTCTTGCCAGGTATTGCAGCTTTGGTTTATGCCGGCTACACCTACGCAGCAGAATCATGGCGTATTGGTGAGCACACTACTCAGATTGCGAACGGCCCACCACTCTATCCTTTCAAGACGATTATTCCAGTTGCAGGAGCATTTGTACTCTTGCAAGGTATTGTAGAGATCATGCGTTGTGTTATTTGCCTAAAAACAGGTGAATGGCCGGCACGCTTAAAAGATGCCTCAGAAACCGATGTGATTGAACAGCAATTAGCAGCATCTACTCACGTTGATGAAGAGTCACGTCAAAACGCAATTAAAAATGCCAAATCTATTGATGAAGCAGCACATCATCGCATTGGTCAAACTAAAGAGATAAATCATGAGTGATCCAATTCTTGGCCTAGTCATGCTTGGCTTGATTATTGTTGTAATCATGCTGGGCTTTCCAACTGCCTTCACCCTGATGGGCCTGGGCATGATGTTTGGATTTGCAGCCTTTTACGACCCATCAGAAAGTTGGGCTGCAAACAAAGTGTTTACTCTGATGGTGCAAAGAACTTTTGGAGGCATGACTAACGATGTTCTGCTATCCATTCCGCTCTTTGTATTAATGGGATACGTGATGGAACGAGGGGCACTAGTAGATAAAATGTTCTACAGTGTCCAGCTAGCATTCCGTCGTCTGCCAGCCTCATTGGCCGTAGCTACTCTGATTGTTTGTACCTTCTGGGGGATTGCAAGCGGTCTGGTTGGTGCCGTTGTTGTTTTGATGGGCGTGATCGCTATGAAGCCGATGCTCAATGCAGGCTACGATACCCGCCTTGCTGCTGGCGTCATTACCGCTGGTGGAACCTTGGGTATCTTGATACCGCCTTCAGTCATGATCATTGTGTACGCAGCAGTTGCGGGCCAATCTGTAGTAAAACTCTATGCTGCTGCAATGGTGCCGGGTTTCTTCCTTGCCTTCTTATATTTGGTTTACATCATTGGCTGGGCTTTAATTAACCCTAAGGTTGCGCCTAAGCTTTCGCCCGAGCAACTCATAGTCCCAGTTCCTGCGCCGATTCATTTTTTACGTGAGCACTATTCCAAGAATATGTTGCTTGCCACATTTAAGGCCTTGTTTTCACCTGCCAAACTCATGAATGCACCGGCAGATGCAAGACTTTCATTTGGAAAAATTTTCAAAAATGTCCTAGCAGCATTAACTCCATTATTTTTGATTGCCCTAACGATGTGGGGCGTATGGTGGTATGTCATCATTCATCAACAAAATGAAAGAGATGCACTGAATGTTCCGGTGGCTACTCAAGTTGCTAAAGCGAGTACTGCTAGCGCCGCTGAACCAATAGAGGAGGAGCTACTACCTCTAGATGCTACCTCTAGCAAGATTAAATCCAAAGTGGTTGAAGAAGATGCACCTTTGGTTGCCATAGATGCTGCTGCTGGAGATGCACCCACAGCTGATAGCGCTGCTGCAGAAGCTGCAGCGGGACCACCAGAAAACTTCGAACTGTATTTTGGTTTGACCTGCATACTCTTCGGACTGCTATTGATTTACTACTATCTCAAGTTTGATGAGGAGCAGTTTGAAATTCTCAAACTGCTAATTGAGTCAGTCATGCCTTTGGGTGTTCTCACTATTTTAGTGTTGGCCGTCATCTTGCTCGGCATTACTACTGCTACCGAGTCTGCAGCGGTGGGTGCATTGGGTGCTTTCATTCTAGCCTTTCAAGCAGGTACTTTGGACTTTGAGCGGACCAAGCAGGCAGTCTTCTTGACAGCCAAAACAACATCGATGGTGTGCTGGTTGTTTGTAGGTTCGGCGCTCTTCTCGGCTGTGTTTACTATTTTAGGCGGTCAATCGATCATCGAAAAATGGGTGCTCATGCTAGACCTCACACCAATTCAGTTCATGTTGCTCTCTCAAGCCATCATCTTCTTCCTTGGCTGGCCCTTAGAGTGGACTGAAATTATTGTGATTTTCGTACCGATCTTCTTGCCTTTGTTAGCTCACTTTAATATCGACCCACTTCTGTGGGGTGTCTTGGTGTTCGTGAACTTGCAAGCAGCGTTCTTGTCGCCACCAGTGGCGATGTCTGCCTTCTATCTTAAAGGTGTCTCGCCACCAGGCGTCACACTCAACCAGATTTTTGCAGGCATGATGCCTTATATGTTCATCGTGATTGCCTGTATGGTCTTCATGTACATCTGGCCCGGTATGACCTTATGGTTTCCAAAGTTCCTCTACGGAGCTTAATGGGAGTAGGTATTTTTGCCAAAAGAAAAGCGCTCTTAACGGAGCGCTTTTTTTATCCCACTTCAATTGCATCAAGCAGTCTGGTTTAGTAGCTCACTATTCGTCTTACCTAAAGCAATCGTAAAAAGACCTTGCCAGTAATTGAATGACGCCAACTCATCTTCATCTAACTCCATCTCAATAAAAGCTGGATGACGAATTAAAGAAAGCCAGATACGGCAAAACATCTTATCCTCAAGGCTAGAGGGTTTACTTACAAAGCGAATTTCCTCAAGATGGGGGATTATTTCATAGACGCCTTCCGTATCAACCATCTGTTGCTTATCTCTACTTAGACGCATCATTTCGAGCATTACCCTGCCTAGCTGATCGTAATGTCCGCCCCAGCAAATAGGCGTTGCGGCAATTTCATTAGTCTTCTCTAAATACTTCTTTGCAAAAATACTCCATGCATGTGCCAAATCAAACTCAGTCTTTACCTTGGCATTTTGCAAGGTAGTTGGTAAGTTCGTTGCTTTCATTAACTCCAGATTGCGATCACTCCCAAAGGTGTAATCGATAATCAATAGGGGCTTTGCAGTTTTATCGATCTTTAGCCGATACTCTTCCATGGTCCGTTCTTTCTTAGTGGGTTTTATTAATGCCAATCCTTGAAGTGTAATCAATTGAGCTTTCTCTTTGAAAAAAGTAAAGCCCTAGGGAAATCCCTTGCTTAAATCCTTTTCTTACCCTCTACCGCCATATGGGTATAAGCAATTTTTAATAGAGGACAGTCTATTGAGTTCAGATTAGCAAAATCAATCAAATCACCCAAAATATGCTGGTGCTCATCCCTCTTGCCTGTAAGCAAGTCTCTCAACATTGAGGCGGTGAAAGGCGACCCCTCCTTAGTGAGAATTTCTTGAGAAGTTGATTGCGTCGACTTATCAATTGGCCTACCTTGGCTTGCAGCAATGGCGCAACATTCAGCAAACATTTTTCTACTCAGATCCTTACCGTAGGGAGTAGATACAATCTCCCCAACTGAACCACGACAGATTGTTGTCATACCTGCGAGCGTTGCTAGGAATACCCATTTATCCCACAGGGCTTGCTCAATATTTTCCTCGTAAAAAGAATCAAAATCCGCCTTTTTACATAGTGCAAACAATGCCTGACTAAGCGCTTCTTGTCCCGGTGTTCTGGGGCCAACCGTGAAGGAATTTAATTCCGTCAATTGTTTAATAGCGCCCGATTCGGAGATGGTTGCCGCAATGTGGGCAACACCGCCCATTACACGCTCTTTACCAAATTCGCGATCCAGGGTATCGAGATGGGTAAAGCCGTTCAGCAGTGGAAGAATGACCCCTTTTGAGCTTGCTTTGATAATTGAACTAAGTGCATTCTCCAAGTCAAAGGCTTTGCAAGCCAAAATAATCAGGTCATAAACAGGTTCTAATTGCTCGGCCAGCACTATTTCTGGCTGGATGGTGAAGCTACCCCTCGGGGTATCTACCGTCAAGCCATGTTTCTGGATAAGTTGGTGACGCTGTTCACGCAGTAGGAAGGTAACATCCACGCCGGCTTGGTGCAGTTTGGCGCCAAAAAAGCCCCCGATACCACCAGCACCAACAATTAATATTTTCATAATAAAAACAGCTTTTTTGTGTGATTTATAACTTACAGAATATATTGAATCCACTAAACCCATCTAAATGACGATCCTCCCAAGGGAAAATATGAGGTTTGCCTAAAAGAAAGGCTATTTCAGCTAAAATCAAACTTTTATAACCTGGTAGTCCATTGCTTTGGGCTCCTTACCTTTAAATCGCCATGACTTACGTTGTTACTGAAGCCTGTATCCGTTGCAAATACACTGATTGCGTTGATGTCTGCCCAGTCGATTGTTTTCGTGAAGGTCCTAACTTTTTAGTAATCGATCCCGATGAGTGTATCGATTGCGCAGTGTGCGTACCCGAGTGCCCAGTCAATGCGATTTATGCAGAAGATGATGTACCAGGTGATCAACAGTCCTTCATTAAATTAAATGCTGACTTGTCATCCTCATGGACATCCATCACCAAATCCAAGGGTGCATTACCAGATGCAGATGAATGGAAAGATGTCAAAGATAAACTTGACCAACTGGTAAAGTAAATTGCACTCTCCCATTGAAACCGATGCAGTCATTATTGGCGCCGGTCCAGTGGGACTCTTCCAAGTCTTCGAACTTGGACTCCTTGAAATAAAAACGCACGTTATAGATTCCCTTCCCGAAGTAGGTGGTCAATGTATCGAGCTCTACCCCGACAAACCCATCTATGACATTCCAGCAATACCAGTTTGTACTGGTCGCGAGCTCGTTAGCAAACTCTTAAAACAAATTGAGCCATTTGCGCCACAGTTTCATTTAAATCAAGAAGTCTCCACCTTAGAGAAGCAGACAGATGGTCGCTTTTTGATTACTACCTCCCAAGATCAGCACTTCTTATGCAAGGCGGTATTTATTGCTGCTGGTGTTGGTGCCTTTCAGCCACGCACACTCAATCTAGAGGGTATTGAGGCCTTAGTAGACCAACAAGTGTTCTATCGTATTAGAGACCCAGAGCAATTTACAGGTAAGAAGATTGTGATTTGTGGCGGTGGAGATTCTGCACTAGATTGGGCATTGCACTTTGTTGGAAAAGCAGCGAGCGTGACACTCATTCATCGTCGAGATGAATTCAAAGCCACACCTCAATCGGTAGCTAAGATGCGCGCACTATGCGCCTCTGGTGAAATGCAATTATTGATTGGTCAAATTACCGGCATTGAAGCTTCCAATGGCAAGCTCACTGGAATTGCTGTCACCAGCATTGAAGGCACAGTTCAGGCGCTTACCTTAGATTCACTCTTACTTTTTTACGGTCTCTCACCCAAATTAGGTCCAATTGCAGACTGGGGTCTAGACATTGATCGTAAGCAAGTTGCTGTGGATACTGCCTGCTTTCAGACAAGTACACCTGGGATATTCGCCGTTGGGGATATCAATATCTACCCGGGCAAGAAAAAACTGATCTTATCTGGCTTTCATGAGGCGGCCCTGGCAGCCTTTGCAGCAGCTGCCTACATAGCCCCTGAAAAGCAGATTCAACTCCAGTACACCACTACCTCCCCTAAGCTTCATAAAGCGCTTGGGGTTAGCCCAAACACATTCTAGTAAGCTCTACATATCACTGAATTATTTAACTGAATAAACCGATGCGTCAATATCACAATCTCATGAGGGAAGTCCTTGAAAAGGGCGTCCAAAAAGCCGATAGAACCGGGACTGGAACTATCTCCATCTTTGGCCACCAGATGCGTTTCAATCTGGCCGAAGGCTTTCCGATGGTGACCACTAAGAAGCTTCACCTTAAGTCCATCATTTTGGAATTACTTTGGTTTCTTAAAGGTAGTACTGATAACAATTGGCTTAAAGAGCGCGGCGTTTCCATCTGGAATGAATGGGCAGCCCCAGATGGCGACCTAGGCCCGATCTATGGCTATCAGTGGCGCTCTTGGCCTGCACCCGATGGTAAGCACATTGACCAGATTGCCGAAGTTGTCGAGACTCTTAAAAAGAATCCAGACTCTCGTCGAATCATTGTTTCAGCTTGGAATGTGGCCGATATTCCCCGTATGGCATTAGCACCCTGCCACGCTTTCTTTCAGTTCTACGTAGCTGATGGTAAGCTATCTTGCCAACTTTATCAACGTAGCGCAGACATTTTCTTGGGCGTACCTTTTAATATCGCCAGCTATGCTCTGCTGACCCATATGATGGCGCAGCAATGTAATCTAGAGGTTGGTGACTTTATATGGACCGGTGGAGACTGCCATCTTTATAGCAACCACCTAGAGCAGGTAGATCTGCAGCTATCCAGAGACTTCTTTCCCTTGCCTAAGCTCAATATTCTTCGTAAGCCAGCCTCTATCTTTGATTATGAGTTCGAAGATTTTGAAATCACTGGCTATGAATCTCACCCCGCTATTAAAGCCCCTGTTGCTATTTAAGAAAGTAGATTACTGATGAACGTATCTACGCACCCTACCATCTCAATGATTGTTGCCCGCTCACGCAATCATGTGATTGGACGTGACAATCAAATGCCATGGAAGATTTCTGCGGATCTGCAATTCTTTAAAAAAGTGACGATGGGCCATCCAGTCATCATGGGTCGCAAGACTTGGGAATCAATTGGTCGCCCGCTTCCTGGACGTCGAAATATTGTGGTGAGTCGCAATGCTAACTTGCAGCTCACTGGCGCAGAAGTAGTCAACTCACTCGACGCAGCACTCGCCACTTTGAATGATTTCCCCCGCGTCTTTGTGATTGGCGGAGAACAACTCTTCACTCAGGCCTTTCCTAAAGTGGATCGCCTCTACATCACTGAAATCGATATTGATGTAGAAGGTGGCGATACTTTCTTTGAAGTTCCTAATCCATCAGAATGGAAAGAAGTGGAGCGCACTCCAGCATCTGAAGGCGAAGTTACTTTTAATTTCCTAACGCTTGAGCGTATATAGACGAAGTAATTGCTTATAAAAGTCCAGATTAATGAACAAGCAGTTATGATCTTTAAAGTGTTTCACTCATAATATTAAGGCAAGCAAATGCACATTCTAAGCCACATTACTTTTGTATCAATCTGCTTACTCTCGGCCACCCAGATATCCATGGCCGCAGGCAATGCTGACATTATTTTTTATGGTGGCGATATTCTTACAATGAACAAAGCTCAGCCTTTAGCGGAAGCTGTTGCAGTTCAGGGCAATAAAATTATTCAGGTTGACTCCCTAGCAAAGCTCAAGGCTATGCAAGGAAAAGATACAAAGATGATTAACTTAAATGGGCAAACCTTAATGCCTGGCTTAGTAGAGCCTCATGTACATATTATCGGAACGGCATTTTCAGAAGAGATCTTTCTAAATCTATCCAATTTCACAATGCCCCATGACACCTTAGACGGCTTGGTGGCAAAGTTAACGGCATATAGCAAAAACTTTAAAGATGGCGAATGGATTAATGCGTTTGGGGTTGACCCATCCAGAACAGATCCATTTATGTCTGAATTAACGGCGGACATATTGGATAGAGTCTCTACCACTAAACCAATATTTGTCATGAATCAAAGTATGCATATTGCTTACGTAAATCACAAAGCATTAGAAATAGCGGGCTTGACTGATTCCAGTCCAGATCCCAAGGGTGGTAAGTTTCTAAAAGATAGTAAAGGGCGTTTAACTGGCGTTGTTTATGAAGCACCTGCTTTTTATCGATTCCTCGACAAGATGCCTCAACCAACTCAAGAAGTTATTGAGCAGGCTGTAGCTAAGGTTGGTCAAAGACTAGTCAGCAAAGGGGTTACGACCTCAGCAGAAATTACTGTTGGCGGATATCTTGGTGTCGATAAAGAATATGCTCTCTTTAATACCATGACCCGCAATGGTAAGTTGCCTGTTAGGGTCAGAGGCTATATGTACTCAAGCGCATACCCAAGCACTAACAATAGCTATAAGCCAGGACAGGGTGACGATATCTTCAAGTTGATCGGCATCAAAATTGTGGCGGATGGCTCTAACCAAGGCCTTACTGGTGCAATGACTAGGCCTTATGACTATCCGGCCGGAACAAGCAATACGGGAACGCTCAACTTTACCGAGCAGGAGCTTTACAACATCGCTAAGCCAAGATTTGACGAGGGCTGGCAGATCTCCACTCACTCCAACGGCGATAAGTCAATTGAGCAAACTCTGAATGTGTACCAAAAGCTAGTAACAAAACCTGCTGACACTAAAGCCCGATTAAGAATCGAGCACTTCACCGTTCCAACAGAGGCCCAGATTCAAAAAGCCGCAAAGCTAGGGGTTGTACCTGGCTTTACTATTGGTCATACCGATTACTGGGGTGAGGCATTTCATAATCATCTTTTAGGCCCAGAGAGAGCCGATCGAATTGATCCAAGCGCAAGTCTGATTAAAAATGGGATGCGATTTGCATATCATAGCGATTCACCTGTCTCGCCTATACACCCACTAAAGTATGCTTCCGAGGGGGCTTCACGGCTTTGGCAGGCTTCGCCACAGAAGGTGTTAAATGCCAATCAAAAGATCTCCATTAATAATGCTTTGAAGGCAATTACTATTGATGCAGCCTATCAACTGAAGATGGACGATAAAGTAGGATCAATTGAAGTGGGTAAATATGCTGACTTCGCAATCGTTGACAAAAATCCTATGAAAACGGATGCCTATAAGATTAGAGATATTCAGGTGAATGAAACCTGGGTTAATGGTCAGCAGGTATTTAAGAAAAAATAGGGTTCATTTGCCATTAGTAGCAAGAGTTGAAGCTACCTAGATGAAAAAGAGTTTGAGCGTAGAAAATTTGCTCAGCTCTTTTTCTTTTGGTTCTTATAGCTTCTTCGCGAAACTGTACTGGGCAAATGCTTGCTCAGCAACATTAAACCACTGCGCTTCCATGTTTCTGAAAACACGATAGTCCTCAAATATTTTCTTAAACTGAGGATTTTTTGCAGACTCTTCAGCGTAGGTTTCCTGTGCTGCCTTGAAGCAGGCATCCAATACCGAGGTATTGAACTTACGCAATACTGCCCCGTTTTGAGTAAGGCGCTGTAATGCTGGTGGATTCAAGGCATCGTACTTAGCGCACATATCGATATGTGCTTCAAAACAGGCGGCTTCCCAAGCTGCTTGATAAGAAGGTGGCAAGGAATCCCACTGCTTTTTATTAACTAAGAATGAGAGGCCAGCCGCGCCCTCCCAGAAGGCCGGGTAATAATAATTTTTTGCTACCTTAGCCAAACCTAACTTCTCATCGTCATAAGGTCCAACGAATTCTGCTGCATCAATCGTGCCTTTTTCTAGAGCAGAGTAAATTTCACCAGCCGGTAGTTGCTGAGGAACTACTCCTAATTTGGCAAGCACTTGTCCCGCAAATCCAGCAATACGAAATTTAAGGCCCTTCAAATCTTCAGGAGACTTGATCTCCTTACGAAACCAGCCACCCATCTGAGTTCCAGTTTGGCCTCCCAAAAAATTCACAATGTTATAGCTCGCGTAGAGCTCACGCATGAGCTTCATACCATTGCCATGCAACATCCAGGCAACCTGCTGACGTGCGGTCATACCAAACGGTGCAGCTGTGTCAAAAATAAATGCACTGTTCTTGCCTAGGTAGTAATAACTTGCTGTATGGCCACACTCCACTGTGCCGTTCTGCACTGCATCCAATACTTGTAGCGCAGGGACTACTTCACCTGCAGCAAATACTTTGATATTGAACTTACCGTCCGTCGCTTTACGCAAAGAGTTAGCAAAAACCTCTGGAGTACCAAATAAGGTATCTAAGGATTTAGGAAAGCTGGAGACTAACCGCCAATTAAGCGTTGGCAAGTTTTGTGCAATGGATGGTGTAGCGATTACTGCAGCACCTGCACCAATAGTGGCTTTCTTTAAAAAAGAACGTCTTTGCATCTTTTGTTCCTCCAAAATAAATTATTTCTGGTTTTATTTACCGCCAATAGTCATCGATCCAATCAAGATGGATCCCGTTTCTTTTGTACCGCGGATTAATGAATCACTACCAATCATCTGAATATCCATCAACATATCGCGTAAGTTACCCGCAATGGTGACCTCTTCCACGGGATACTGAATCTCACCATTTTCGACCCAGTAACCAAAAGCACCGCGGGAGTAATCTCCGGTGACATAGTTCACTCCTTGACCCATTAGCTCCGTCACCAAGAGGCCAGTACCCATTTCTTTCAAGAGCGCAGGCAAGCCACCTTTGGGTGTCTTAGGACTTTGCAGTATGAGATGGTGAGAGCCACCCGCATTACCAGTAGTCTTCATGCCCAGTTTTCTGGCGGAATACGTGGATAAGAAATAGCCTTGTAAGATCCCTTTATCGACCACGGTTCGAGCAGAGGTCTTCACACCCTCCTCATCAAATGGCGCACTTCCCGTCATCGATTTAAGGTGCGGGTTTTCAAAGAGGCTAATGTGTTTTGGTAAAACCTGTTTACCCAGGCTATCCAATAAAAAACTGGAGCGACGATATAAAGCGCCGCCTGATACTGCCTGCACTAATCCACCCAATAAGCCAGATGCTAGGGGTGCTTCAAAAATGACTGGACAACGACGTGTAGTTAAAGATCGTGCTTTAAGACGTGAGAGTGCACGCTCTGCTGCGTATCTACCAATCGCCGCTGGATCAGCTAGCTCCCCAGGAATACGTGAGCTGGAATACCAATCATCTCTTTGCATGCGAGATTTTTTACCACCTTCATTAGCGATTGGTGCGCACGAAATATAATGACGGGAGAATGGATAACCCCCCATAAAACCATGACTCGTGCCCATCATGAAATGCGCATGGTGCGCTGACACTGAGGCACCATCGCTATTTTGAATTTGCTTACTCACCTCAAATGCGGCACCTTCTGCACTGCGAGCAATGTCGATTGCTGTTGCAGAATCCAGATCCCAGGGATGAAATAAATCGAGGTCCAGCGGATTCTTTTCAAGCAGCGCTTTTTCTGCGGGACCAGCACAAAGATCTTCCGCAGTATGTTGGGCAATATGGTACGCAGCCTCAACGGTAGCTTTGAGGGACTCCTTAGAGAAATCACTGGTGCTGGCATTACCTCGATGGTGCCCCAAAAAGACGGTTACGCCCACTTGCTTATCTAGACTTTGCTCAATCGTCTCGACCTCGCCCTTGCGAACGGTGACAGAAAGACCCTGACCTTCAGAGACCTCTGCAACAGCATCTGAGGCACCCCGTCTTTTGGCCTCTTTGAGCATGAAATCGATGATTTCTTGAAACTGATTTGGTGAGTATGTAAACATGCCTTAATAATAGCTAGAATAGAAACATGAAGCATACCGAAGCTTGGAAACGATCCACTCCTAATGAAATCAAAATTGGCCTGATCTCAATCTCTGATAGAGCGAGCAAGGGTGTTTATGCTGATGAAGGCCTACCTGCTCTCCAGATGTGGCTTCAAAGCGCCCTCCGCACCCCCTGCGTCTTCCATGAGCGCTTAATTGCGGATGAGCGAGAAGTCATTACTGAAACCATCGTAGAGCTATCCGATGAGCTTGGGTGCGATTTAATCCTCACTACAGGCGGCACAGGCCCTTCTCGCAGAGACGTAACCCCTGAGGCCACCTTAGACGCCGGAACCCGTGAAATGCCCGGATTTGGCGAGCAAATGCGTCAAATTAGCCTCCGCTTTGTACCTACGGCCATTTTGTCTCGTCAGACCGCTGTTTTACGAGAAATCGAAGGACACACAGCCCTCATCATCAATCTTCCAGGACAGCCAAAATCCATTAAAGAAACACTCGAGGGCTTAAAGGATGCCGAGGGCAAATCCATTGTGCCCGGCATCTTTGCTGCCGTACCCTACTGCATTGATCTCTTCGGTGGCCCCTACATCGAGACCGATGAGGCAATCATTAAAGCCTTTAGACCTAAGAGTGCTATCCAGAAATAAGCTCACTGCTCATTTTGGAATGATGAATTACTCCGGCAAGGGAACGATGAATTTATCTCGGTAGTACTTGAGTTCTTCTATGGACTCTTCAATATCAGCCAAGGCGGTATGAGCCTGCTTTTTACTAAAACCTTTTACCAACTCAGGGTGCCAGCGCTTGCAAAGCTCTTTGAGAGTAGAAACATCAATATTCCGATAATGAAAGAAGGCCTCTAGTTTAGGCATGTACTTGGCCATAAATCGTCGGTCTTGGCCAATCGTATTGCCACACATTGGGGCAATACCCGGCTTGATATATTGCTTAAGAAAGGCAATACACTCTGCTTCAGCAGTAGCTTCGTCTGTTGTTGAAGCCTTGACCTTGTCAATGAGACCCGAACGCCCATGAGTACCCTTATTCCAGGTATCCATCGCTTCCAGTAAGGCATCCTCTTGGTGGACTACCCAAACAGGGGCGGTGGCAATAGTATTGAGATGGGCATCGGTCACAATCACGGCAATTTCTAAAATACGCTCATTTTCAGGGTCTAAGCCTGACATCTCCATATCCACCCAAATCAGGTGTTCATTGGCTGGCGCTGCCTTTACTGCGGGGGTAACTATTTTTTCACTCATATCTATAATCATCTCATGACATTCACTATTGTTTTTCTAATCGCCTTCATCGCCAGCTTTGGCCTACGCCACTGGTTATCCCAACGCCAAATTCGTCACGTCGCTATTAACCGCGATATGGTTCCTGCTGAGTTTGCTTCCCAAATCTCTTTAGCAGAGCATCAAAAAGCGGCCGACTATACGATCGCCAAACTCCGCCTCGGTGTTTTAGAGAATGGCATCAGCGCAATTATTTTGATCGCCTTCACGCTCTTAGGTGGATTGCAGATTCTCAATATTGGACTCTTGCAATTATTAGGCGAAGGTATTGCACAGCAAATCGCCTTGCTCGTTTCCATCGTCTTGATCTCCGGAATTATTGACCTACCGTTTTCTTGGTACAAACAGTTTTATCTAGAGGAACGTTTTGGCTTTAACCGCATGAACGCAAAACTATTCTTCAGCGACATGATCAAAGGCTTAGGTATTGGGGGTGCGATTGGCGTTCCTCTGCTCTGGGTCATCCTCAGTCTCATGGCTCAAGCAGGCGATTTTTGGTGGCTCTGGGCTTGGGGAGTTCTCACTGCCTTTAGTCTTTTAATGCAGTGGATATTTCCGACCTTTATCGCACCCATATTTAATAAGTTCCAAGCACTAGAAGAGGGGCCGCTGAAGACTCAAATCGAGGGCTTATTAAGTCGTTGTGATTTTGCAAGCCAAGGTCTCTTCGTTATGGATGGTAGCAAACGTAGTGCGCACGGTAATGCATTTTTTGCAGGCATGGGCAAGGCCAAGCGGATTGTCTTTTTTGACACCTTGATCGAGAAGCTTAGTCCTAGCGAAGTTGAGGCAGTGCTAGCGCATGAGCTTGGTCATTACAAGTGCAACCATATCCGTAAGCGCTTATTAGTTTCTTTTGCTTTGAGTTTTGTAACATTT
>Ga0187843_10001551_pt1 | contig 14385 bp, 11 predicted proteins | sample SpaLakP09_SKY_43_FD_134516 | JGI IMG/M metagenome (GOLD analysis project Ga0187843, IMG submission 134516) | Oligotrophic lake water microbial communities from Sparkling Lake, Wisconsin, USA - SP09_SKY_43 | ecosystem: Environmental > Aquatic > Freshwater > Lake | place: USA: Sparkling Lake... | reverse complement strand
GTTCTACTACCTGCCGCTGACCATTGCCGAGCAGCTCGGCTATTTCAAGGATGAAGGCCTGCAGGTCGAGATCTCCGACTTCGCCGGCGGTGCCAAGGCCCTGCAGGCCATGGTGGGTGGCAGTGCCGATGTGGTCTCGGGCGCGTTTGAACACACCATCAACATGCAGGCCAAGAACCAGCCCATCGTGGCCTTCGTGCTGCAGGGGCGGGCCCCGCAGATCGTGCTGGCGGTCAACAACAAGACCATGCCCAACTACAAGACCGTGGCTGACCTGAAGGGCAAGAAGATCGGCGTCACCGCACCGGGCTCTTCCACCAGCATCATGGCCAGCTACGTGCTGGCCAAGGCGGGCTTGAAGCCCACCGATGTTTCCTTCATCGGCGTGGGTGCCGCAGCCGGGGCCATCTCGGCCATCCGCTCGGGCCAGATCGATGCGATCGCCAACCTCGATCCGGTCATTTCCATGCTGGAGCAGAACAACGAGATCAAGGTCGTCGCCGACACCCGTACCCTGAAGGACACCAATGATGTCTTCGGTGGCCCGATGCCGGCGGCAACCCTGTATGCACCGGCAGCCTTCGTGCAGAAGTATCCCAACACCACGCAAGCCCTGACCAATGCCATGGTGCGCGCGCTGAAGTGGATCCAGAAGGCCGGCCCTTCCGACATCATCAAGGCCGTCCCGGAAAGCTACCTGCTGGGCGACCGTTCGCTCTACATCGATGCCTTCATGAAGGTGCGCCAGGCCATTTCACCCGACGGCTACTTCCCGCCGGGCGGTCCGGATACGGCGCTGCGCACGCTGAAGGCTTTCGAGCCCTCGCTGGCGGACAAGCAGATCGACCTGTCGAAGACCTTCACCAATTCCTTCGTGCAGAAGGCCAACGCCAAGTACAAGTAAGCGCAGGCCCGGTGTTCCCGGCCCGTGCGAATGCACCGCAAATGCCCGGCAACGGGCATTTGCGCATCTTGGGCCGGGAGCGCTGAGCTTCCTTTGAGCTTCTTTCGTCTTCTCCAACCGGGCCGCAGCCGCCCGCACCACCATGACGCCAGCACTCCAGTTCGACAACATCACCTGCACCTTCGTCTCCAAGGACGACCGTTCCCAGCGCTACACCGCCGTGGCCAATACCGATCTCTCGATCGCGCCGGGCGAATTCGTTTCCGTGGTCGGCCCCACCGGCTGCGGCAAGTCCACCTTGCTCAACGTCGGGGCCGGACTGCTGCAACCGTCCTCGGGCAGCGTCAAGGTTTTCGGTGAAGAACTCAAAGGCATCAACCGCCGCGCCGGCTACATGTTCCAGGCCGAGGCATTGATGCCCTGGCGCAGCGCGCTGCAAAACGTGATCGCCGGCCTGCAGTATCGCGGCCAGGACGAAAAGGCGGCAGCAGAACTGGGCGAACAATGGCTGGCGCGCGTGGGCCTGCAAGGCTTCGGCGACCGCTATCCGCACCAGCTCTCCGGCGGCATGCGCAAGCGCGTGGCGCTGGCGCAGACGCTGATCCTGGACCCGGACATCATCCTCATGGACGAACCCTTCTCCGCGCTCGATATCCAGACCCGACAGCTGATGGAAAACGAAGTGCTGGACCTGTGGAACGCCAAGAAGAAAGCCGTGCTCTTCATCACCCACGATCTGGATGAAGCCATCGCCATGTCCGATCGCGTCATCGTCCTCGCGGCCGGCCCCGGCACGCACCCCATCGGTGAATTCAGGATCGACCTGCCGCGCCCGCGCGACGTGGCCGAGATCCGCATGCATCCGCGTTTCGTCGAACTGCACCAGCAAATCTGGGATGTGCTGCGCGATGAAGTGCTCAAGGGCTATCAACAACAAAAGCGCGCAGCGTAAGCCGTACCGAAAAGATCAGGGAAGAGACTCAGCATCATGTGGAAATTATTTAAACCGAATCACAAGAACATCCGTTTCTGGCAGCTGATGGTACTGGCCGTGGTGCTGCTGGTCTGGCACGTGGCCACGCGCAATCCGCAGACCGCCTTCTTCTTCGGCGAACCGCTGAAGGTGGCCCAGCGCATCTGGGAATGGTTCACCGTCGGCAGCGGCTCGCTGGAAGTGGGCATGGGCGACACCACCTTCTTCACCCTCAGCTTCCCTGCAGAGATCTATTCACACCTCTTGATCACGCTCACCGAAACCGTGCTGGCCTTCCTCATCGGCACCGTCTTCGGCCTGGCTATCGGCCTGTGGCTGGCGCTCTCGCCGACCGCCTCGGCCATCCTCGATCCCTATGTGAAGGCGGCCAACTCCATGCCGCGCGTGATCCTGGCACCGATCTTCGCGATGTGGTTCGGCCTGGGCATCTGGTCCAAGGTGGCGCTGGCGGTGACGCTGGTGTTCTTCATCGTCTTCTTCAACGTCTACCAGGGCGTCAAGGAAGTCAGCCCGGTGGTGCTGGCCAATGCCCGCATGCTGGGCGCCAATGCACGCCAGCTGCTGCGTACGGTCTACCTGCCCTCGGCCACCTCGTGGGTGTTTTCCAGCCTGCACACTTCCATTGGCCTGGCCTTCGTCGGTGCGGTGGTGGGGGAATACCTGGGCTCAGCACGGGGCGTGGGCTACCTGATCCTGCAGGCCGAGGGCAGCTTTGACATCAACACCGTCTTTGCCGGCATCGTCGTGCTGACCGTCTTTGCGCTGGTACTGGACCTGGCCGTGGGCGTGATCGAGAAACGGCTCATGAAGTGGCAGCCCAAGAGCGGGGAGACCGAGAAGCTCTGAGCCGGTCGCCATGGGCGTGGGTTTGGGGCGAGATGACGCTTCAACTCGTATCGCCAGGCAAAAAAAATGCTCCTCAATCGAGGAGCATTTTTTCATGCGCGAGCGTTGCAACTTTCGGGATAACGCCAGCGCATTCCAGTAGCAGCGTGATGCGCAGATGCATCGCATGTTCAAGCTGCGATGCATCCTTGCATCATCACATCAACGCTTCAATGCAGGCTGCGAACCCTTGCCCAGGAGCAGGTTGGCGATGACCGCCACCACCACGTTCAGGGCCAGCGCGATGAGGCCGGTATAGAGCGTGTAGGTCTCGCCGCTGATCAGGAAGCTGTGGACCGGCTTGATGCCATCGCTGAAGGCCAGCCAGCTGCCGCCGACGATGCCCACGGCCCAGCCGCACAGCAGCGCGCGGGCGCCGAACCAGCCGACAAACAGGCCGAACACCAGCGCCGGGAAGGTCTGCAGGATCCACACGCCGCCCAGCAATTGCAGGTCCAGCGCGAACTTGGTCGGCAGGAACAGGATGAACACCAGCGCACCGAACTTGACCACCAGCGACACCACCTTGGCCACCTTGGCTTCGCCCTCATGGCTGATGCCAGGATTGATGTAGGGCTTCCAGAAGTTGCGGGTGAAGAGGTTGGAGGCGCCGATGGACATCACCGCCGCCGGCACCAGCGCACCAATGGCAATGGCGGCAAAGGCAAAGCCCGCGAACCAGCCCGGGAACAAGCCATTGAACAGCGCCGGCACCACGTCGTTGTTGGCCTGCACCTTGATGCCCGCCGCATAGGCCATGTAGCCCAGCAGCGCGATCAGCCCCAGCAGTACCGTATAGGCCGGCAGGAACACCGCGTTCTTGCGGATGGTATTGGCATCCTTGGCCGCGAAGATGCCGGTCAGGGTGTGCGGATACATGAAGGCCGCCAGGGCCGAACCCAATGCCAGCGAAGCGAAGGGCAGGAATTGCGTGGGTTTCAGGGTCAGGCCGGTAGCGCCGCCCTTGAGCGCGAAGGCATCGCGCGCCGAGCTGAACACCGCACCATAGCCGCCCAGCTTGGCCGGCACCACCACCACCGCCACCAGCACCACGATGTAGATCATGATGTCCTTGACGAAGGCGATCAGGGCCGGTGCCCGCAGGCCGGCCGAGTAGGTGTACAGGGCCAGGATCACGAAGGCCGCCAGCAGCGGCAGTTCACCGGTCAGGCCCAGGGCCTTGATGACCACTTCCATGCCGATCAGCTGCAGGGCGATGTAGGGCATGGTGGCCACCACGCCGGTCAGCGCAATGGCGAACTCCAGCGGACGCGACTGATAGCGTCCCCACACCACATCGGCCGCCGTGACGTGGCCGGCCTTGTGGGCTGCATGCCATAACTTGGGCATGATCACGAACACGATCGGGTAGACCAGGATGGTATAGGGCAGGGCGAAGAAACCGTAGGCTCCGACCGCATAGACCAGCGCGGGCACCGCGATGACGGTGTAGGCGGTATAGAAATCGCCGCCGACCAGGAACCAGGTGATCCAGGTGCCGAAGTTGCGGCCGCCCAGGCCCCACTCATCGAGGTGGGCGCCCTTGTTGCTGGGGCCGGCCATCCATTTGGAGGCCAGGAAGCCCATCACGGTGACCAGGGCGAAGAAGAACAGGAAGACCCAGAGCGCGGTCCAGTGGATGTTGGAGGTCTCCATTATTCGACTCCCTTTTTCAGGCCATCACGATAGACCAGCCAGATGATGAGCGAAGTCAGCGGGACCCAGGCGAACTGGTACCAGTAGAAGAAGGGAAAGCCGAACAGGCTCGGCAATTCAGCGTTGTAGAAGGGGACCCAGAGCAGGCCGATGAAAGGCAGCAGAAGTAATAGCCGCATGATTGATGCTCCTCGAACTTTTGGCGGAAGAATTTTTATATCGACGCTGGCTCAGCCTTGCGGGCCGGGGGCGCCGTGAAAGTTGCAGGCGAATTATAGGGAGATTCGGCCAATCGCGTTCGGCGCCGCCCGCAGCTCAGGTAAATCCCGAAGAGGCGCTTCTTCCGCCCGGCGTACAATGGCGGCTTCAACAGCATGGCCGGGTCCCCTCTACGGAACACTGCTTGCGGTGGCCCTAGTACCGCAGGTCCGGCAAACGCCCTTGGGAGAGGCCGACATGAGCCAGCAAGATGACCTGACCGAATACAGTTCCGCCAACGCTTACCGCCTGCTGGTACAGCGCATCAAGGATTACGCCATCTACCTGCTGTGCCCGGACGGCGTGGTGGCCAGCTGGAACGCCGGTGCCCGGCGCTTCAAGGGATACACCGACGAGGAAATCATCGGCCAGCATTACTCGGTCTTCTACGAAGTGCCCGACCGCCTGGCCGGCCTGCCCGAGACCAACCTGGCCATCGCCCTGCGCGAGGGCAAGTTCGAGGATGAAGGCTGGCGCGTACGCAAGGATGGTTCGCGCTTCTGGGCCCACGTGGTGATCGACCCCATCTACCGGGAAGACGGCTCTCTGCTGGGCTTTGCCAAGATCACCCGCGACCGTACCGAACAGCTGGAAACCAGCGAGAAGATTCTTTTCATGGCGCGCCACGATGCCATGACCGGGTTGCCCAACCGCGTGCATTTCCTCGAGCGGCTCGATGAAGCCATGTCCACGCTGCAGCCGGGCCAGCAGCAGGTGGCCGTGGTCAGCATCGACCTCGACGGCTTCAAGGAGATCAACGATGCCTTCGGTCACGGCGTGGGCGACCAGCTGCTGTCCGAACTGGGCCGCCGCCTCAAGGCCAGTGTCGGCGAGAACGAAATGGTGGCGCGCTTCGGCGGCGACGAATTCGTGGCCTTCAAGCTGATCCGCCACCAGCGCCAGTTGAGTGACTTCATCACCCGCCTGCAACGTGCGCTGACCGGCATGCTGCGCCTGGCGCAAACCGACATCGTGCCGGGCGCCAGTCTCGGGGTGGCGCTGTTCCCCGGCGACGCCATCGACCGCGCGCAACTGCTCAACAATGCCGACCTGGCCATGTATCGTGCCAAGAAGAGCCTGGACGAGAAGATCTGCTACTACGAAGCCAACATGGATGAGGCCTCGCGTGCGCGCCGCGCCATGGCGCGCGACCTGTGGGTGGCACTGGAGCAGGGGCAGTTCTTCCTCAACTTCCAGATCCAGCAGGCCGTCAGCAGCGACGAGATCACCGGCTACGAAGTGCTGCTGCGCTGGCAGCATCCGACCCAGGGCCTGATCCCGCCGGCAACCTTCATCCCGGTGGCCGAAGAATGCGGTGCCATCAGCGCCATCGGCGACTGGGTGCTGGAGCACGCCTGCCGCGAGGCCGTGCTGTGGAATCTGCAGCCGCGCATTGCCGTCAATCTGTCGGCCTTGCAGCTCTCCAACGCCGGCCTGGTGGAAAAAGTACGCGCCGTGCTGGCCGCCACCGGTTTGCCTGCGCACCGGCTGGAACTGGAGGTGACCGAGACCGCCCTCATTGCCGACCGTGACCGTGCGCTGCACCTGCTGCAGCAACTCAAGGCCATGGGCGTGACCATTGCCATGGACGATTTCGGCAGTGGCTATTCCTCCCTGGAAACCTTGCGCAGCTTTCCCTTCGACAAGATCAAGCTGGATCGCAGCTTCATCAGTGAGCTCGAAACCAGCCAGCAGGCCAAGGCCTTCGTGCGTGCCATCCTGGCGCTGGGCCACAGCCTGAACGTGGCGGTGCTGGCCGAGGGTGTGGAGACCGAAGCCCAGCGCACCATCCTCGAAGAGGAAGGTTGCCAGGAGGGCCAAGGCTATCTGTTCGGCTATCCGGCGCTCTTGAGCCGCCTGGGCGAACTGGACCAGGCGGTGCCGCCGCACGAGGTCCAGCGCCGTGCCTGAGCGCTGCAGGCGCGGGCAATTTCGCGTAGGCTGGCGGCTGTCGTGATTTCTCCAGCGAGTTTGTCCATGAGCCAGAGCCTGTCCGTAGCTGCGGATGCCACCCCCCTTGTCCCCGCAGAAGAAGCGATCGGGACCGGCCCGTTGGCTGCGCTGGCGGAGCTGCTCCAATCCCGCCGCCAGGTGCTGGTCCTGACCGGGGCCGGCATCAGTACCGCATCCGGCATTCCTGACTACCGCGACGACAGCGGCGTGCGGCGTGGCCGCCTGCCCATCCAGGGCACCGAGTTCCGCCAGTCGGAAGCGGCCCGCAAACGTTACTGGGCGCGCAGCATGCTGGGCTGGCCACGCCTGGCGCAGGCCGCGCCCAATGCGGCGCATCGCGCGCTGGCGCAATTGCAGCAGGCCGGCCATCTCGGCGGCATCCTGACCCAGAACGTCGATGGCCTGCACCAGCAGGCGGGCAGCCGCGACGTGATCGAACTGCATGGCAGCATCCATGCGGTGCGCTGCCTGGCCTGCGACACCGTCTATCCGCGCGCCGAGATCCAGCAGGAGCTGGCACGCTGCAATCCCTCCTTCGTTGACCTGCAGGCCGAGGCCTTGCCCGATGGCGACGCCCGCCTGGAACCGCAGGCTGATGCTGCCTTCCACGTCCCGGCCTGCGTGGCCTGTGGCGGCATGCTGCAACCGGATGTGGTGTTCTTCGGCGATGGCGTGCCGCCCGCGCGCACGGCCCAGGCCGAGGCGGCGGCCCAGGCCTGTGATGCCATGCTGGTGATCGGCTCTTCGCTGATGGTGTTGTCGGGCTTTCGCTTCCCGCGCACGGTGGCCGCGGCCGGCAAGCCGGTGGTGGCGATCAACCGCGGCGTGACCCGCGCCGATGACTTGCTGGCCTTCAAGCTGCGCGAGGATGCCGAAGCGGTGCTGCCGCGCCTGGCTGCGTTGCTGGGTGCAGACGGGCACTGAGCCAAGTCCTGCGCTTGCCTCGGCGAGCAACGATCAACTATCGACATGCGGATTGCTTCGTTCAATTCCGCACTGTGCATCCCTACACTGGCAGGCGACCCTTCTTCTCCCGGAAAGCGAACCTGCCATGTTGAAGCCCCTGCAGCCCTTGCTGCGCTTGTCGCACATCGTCCTCCTCGCCACCGCCCTGGTCGGCAGCGCACAAGCGGCACCGCCTGTGCGCGAACTCAAGCTCGGTTTCGTGCCCGGCCCCTACATCGATGAATTCAAGCTGGGCGTGCAGCCGCAACTGGAGCAGAAGGGTTACAAGATCCGCTACTACGAATTCTCCACCGGACTGGAAGCCAACAGCGCCGTCTTCAAAGGCGACATCGATGCCAACGTGATGCAGCACTCGGTATTCCTGGCCTCCTACAACGAACGCAACAAGACCGACCTGGTCGGCATCGTGCAGGTCCCCACGCCGCCGATGGGACTGTATTCGCGCAAGCACAAGAGCCTGGACCATCTCAAGAAGGGCTTTACGGTGGCCGTGCCCAATGACCCGGTCAACCTGCAACGGGCGCTGTGGATCCTGCAGCGCCTGGGCTGGATCCGCATTCGCGAGAACAAGCCGGTGGATGTGACCGAACTGGACGTGGTCGAAAACAAGGTCGGCCTGAAACTGGTCCTGCTGGAAAACGCCCAGGGGCCGCGTGCCCTGGACGACGCCGATTTCGCGGCGATCCAGGGCAACTTCGCCATCTTCGCCAAGCTCAAGCTCTCCGAAGCCTTCATCCTCGAAGACATGAAGCCGCCCTACATCAACGTGGTGGCCGTCAAGAAGACCAAGCAGGAGGAGACCTATGCACAGGACATCGTGCAGGTCTACCGTTCCGAATTCTTCCAGAAGGCCATCCGTTCCGAGCCCTTCTATGACGGCTTCACCTTGCCCGATTACTTCAGCGCCACCAGCACGCTCAAGCTCGGCAAGAACTGAGCTGCTCTCCAGCAAAAAGGCCGCGCCGGATGCACCGGCGCGGCCTTCATTGTTTCCGGCTTCTGCTCACTTTCTTCACCCGGCCGGGCTCATGCCGCCCGCGCCGTGGCGTCGCTGCCTGCGGGCGCCAGCGGACGCGCCAGTCCGAGGTGCTCGCGCAAGGTGCTGCCCTCATAGTCATATCGGAACAAACCGCGTTGCTGCAACAGGGGTACCACGCCGTCGGCGAAGTCCTGCAGCCCGCCGGGCAGGGCGTCGGGCATGAGGTTGAAGCCGTCGGCCGCGCCTGCCTTGAACCAGCGTTCGATCTCATCGGCGATCTGCTCGGGTGTGCCCACCAGCACGCGATGCCCGCCGCCGCCGCACAGGGCGCGGATGACGTCGCGCACGGTGTGCGTGCGTCCGCGTACCAGCGACAGCGTGGCCTGGAAGAAGGTGTGGTTGCCATTGCCGCCATTGGGCAGGGCGAGCTTGTCCGGCAGGGGACCATCCAGGTCCAGGCTCGCCACCGGCACGCCCAGGATGCCCGCCAAACGCTTGAGGCTGTAGCTCCACGGAATCATGTCGATCAGTTCGTCACGCCGCTGCAATGCCTGCGCTTCGGTGGCACCGATGATGGTGGCCAGGCCCGGCAGGATCTTCACCGCCTGCGGCCGGCGTCCCAGTGCGGCGGCGCGGGCGTGGATAGCCAGGCGGTAGGCGCGCGCTTCCTCAATGGTGTGGGCGGCCGAGAATACGGCTTCGGCATGGCGCGCGGCCAGCTCCTGCCCGTCGCCGGAGCCGCCGGCCTGCACCAGCACCGGCTGGCCCTGGGGCGTGCGCGGCAGGTTCAGCGGTCCTTGCACCTGGAAGTGTGCGCCGCGATGGGCAATCAGATGCAGCCGCGTGTCGTCGATGAAGCGGCCGCTGGCGGCGTCGCCCACGACGGCATCTTCTTCCCAGCTGTTCCACAAGGCCTTGACCACTTGCGTGAATTCATCGGCGCGGGCATAGCGCGCCGCATGGTCGGGGACTTGCTCCAGCCCGAAGTTGCGCGCCGAGGGCAGGTCGGCCGTAGTGACGATGTTCCAGCCGGCGCGCCCGCCACTGACGTGATCCAGCGACGCAAAGCGGCGCGCGATGTTGTAGGGCTCGTTGTAGCTGGTGGAGGCCGTGCCGATGACGCCAATGTGCGTGGTGGCGGCGGCAATTGCGGCCAGCAGGACGGTCGGCTCCAGCGCGGTGATGGGGCGGAAGTCGATCTGCTCGATGATGGCCGCATTGTCCGCCAGGAAGACCGCATCGAACTTGGCTGCCTCGGCGATGCGTGCCACCTCGACGTAATGCGAGGCCTTCACGAAGGCCTGCGGATCGGCCCCCGGCAGGCGCCAGGCGGAGGGGATGAAACCGGAATGCAGGATGTTGACGTTCAGGTGCAGCTGCTGCGGCGCTTTGGGTGGCTGGGACATGCGGATTCCTCGGCGAAGACTGGCGGGTCTCCGATTGTGGAACCTGCGCACCACGGCGGCCACGAATGCTTTCGCATGAACTTATGCGTTCCCGGCCACAGCCTGCCGGCCCGCGACGCGCCGCATCGACCACAGCACCAGCAGCGTGGTAGCCGCCGCCAGCAAGGCTGCCGCTGCGAAGGCATGCGCAAAGCCCTGGCCATAGGCCTGCCGCGCCAGCTGCATGGCCTGCGCACCGTGCTGCGGCAGCAGGACGGCAGCCTGCGCCAGGTCGCCCGCCAGCACGCGGTCGATGAAGGCCGGTGCCGCTGCACTGGCATCGAGGGTGGCCAATGCTGCCGTCATGGCATGGCGTGCGGTCTCTGCCAGCACCGCACCCAGCCCGGCGAAACCGGCCAGCACGCCCGTGAAGCGTGCCGTCGTGCTGATGCCCGAGGCCATGCCGGCCCGCTCGGGCGGCACATTGCCCATGATGGCCTTCTGCGTCTGTCCGTTGAGCAGGCCGCCGCCGCTGCCCAGCACGGCCATGCCGAGCACGGTCCAGCCATGCGCCTCGGATTGCGCCGCCAGCATCATCAGGAGGTTGCCCAGGGCGGTTACGCCCAGCCCCAGCGCCAGCATCTGTGATGAGGACAGCCAGCGCCCCAGCACGCGTCCGGCCTGTGGCAGCAGCAGCATGGCCAGCGCAAACGGCAGCATCGCCAGGCCCGCCTGGCCCGCGCCCAGCCCGCGCGCATTCTGCAGGAACAGCGGCAGCAGCGAGGCCATCACCTGGGCCGAGGCGGCATAGGCGAACATGGCGGCGACGGCGGCGACGAAGCCGCTATGACGAAACAGCGACAGCTCCAGCATCGGATGGGCGCAGCGGCGCTCCCAGGCGATGAAGAGGGTGAATAAAAGAGCGCCACCCACTGCGCGGGTGACGCAAGCAACGCTGGTCCACCCGTGCTCCGGCCCGGTGATCAGGGTCCAGGTCAAGAGGAAGACCGCGCTGGAGGAACTGAGGATGCCCAAGGGGTCCAGCGGCCTTGGCAGCGGATTGCGCGACTCCGGCACATGGCGCCAGACCGCTGCGGCCAGCAGCAGGCAGGCTGGCAGATTGACCGCAAACGCCCAGCGCCAGCCCAGCAGGGTATTGACCGCGCCGCCGATGAGCGGGGCCAGCACCATGGTCAGGCCCATGATGCCGCCCCACAGGGCCCAGGCGCGTTCACGCTGGCTCTCCTCGTGGAAGGCGTGGCCCACCACCGCCAGCGCCGGCGCCAGCAGGAAGGCGGCGCTCAGACCCTGCAGGGCGCGCGCGGCATACAGGGCCGGTGCCGTGGGCGCCAGGGCGCAGGCCAGCGAGGTCAGCGCAAACAGGGCGATGCCCGCCAGCAGTACGCGCTTGCGGCCATAGCGGTCGGCGATGGCACCGGCCGGCAGCAGCAGGGCGGCAAAGCAGAGCACGTAGCTGCTGACCACCCATTCGATCTGGCTGAAGGTGGCGCCGAGATCGCGCGCCACCGTAGGCAGGATGATGCCCACCACGTTGGTATCGAGCACCGTCATGGCGCAGCCGAAGGATCCGGTCAGCAGGACGCGGCCGGCGGGAGAAGACAGGCGCAGGGACATGGCGGGCAGGCAAAGGAAATCGGATCCCCATTGAAGCAAGATCGATGATTCGCTTCAATCATGGATTTCCGTCTTTTAATTAGGTATAAGCTAATTATCCGTATCCCATTCCACCCGCACCCAGGAGCCCGTTTCGATGGATCTGCGACACCTGCGCTATTTCCTCACCGTGGCCGACGAACTGCATTTCGCCCGTGCCGCCGAGCTGCTGGGCATTGCCCCGCCCACGCTGAGCGTACAGATCCAGCAGCTGGAGCGGCAATTGCAGTGCCAGCTGTTCGTGCGCAGCAAGCGCTCGGTGGCGCTGACCTCGGCGGGCGAGGATTTCGTGATCCAGGCGCGTGCCGCACTGGCACGCTTCGACCAGGCCATCGATGCCGGCCGTCGCGCAGGCCGTGGCGAGCTGGGGCGGGTGGAGGTGGGTTATGTCGGCTCGGCAGTCTTCGGCGGCATCCTGCAACAGCAGCTCAGCGCATTTCGCCAGCGCTGGCCGCAGGTGCTGGTGCATGCGCGCGAGTGGCCGATGCTGCAGCTCGGTGCCGCGCTGGAGGAGGGCAAGCTCGATATCGCCTTCGTGCGCCTGCCGGTGCCGCTGGGGCAGACACTGCAATCCCACGTGCTGCTGCGCGACCGCTTTTGCCTGGCGCTGCCCTCGGATCATCCGCTGGCTGCCGGTGAAGGCGCGATCCGCTCGCGCGCCCTGGCCGGTGAAGCCTTCATCCTCCCCGAGCAGGAGCTGGGCAGCCGCGAAGTGTGGCGGCGCGGCGGTCTGGTGCCGCGCAGCCTGAGCCGCCCCGGCGGGCTGCTGGCAGTGCTGGCCGAAGTGGCCGTGGGCGCTGGCGTGGCCGTGGTGCCGGGGGTGCTCACCACGGTGGTGAATTTGCCCAACGTCAGCTACCGCGCATTGGCCGGTGCACCCATCGTCTCCGAGGTGGCCGCCGTCTATCGCCGCTTTGAACGGGCGCCTGCGGTGCGCAACATGATCGCCGCGTTGCGTGCCAGCAAGCCGGTGCAGGTTCACGCCGCTACAATGGCCTGAGCCGGCCGCTTCGCTCTCCCCTTCATCCGACCAGAAAACCTACCGATGTTCTTTCTCCACGCAGCGCTGTTGATCGTATTGGGTTTCTTTACGCTGGGCCTGGCGGTATGGGGCGGGTTTGCGCTGTGGTTCCAGTTGCCGGTGCCGGCCTGGCTGCGCATCGTGGCCATCGTGCTGTGGAGCCTGCCACCGGCCGCAACGCTGGCGCTGGTGGCGGGTGCGCCGGGCCTGCCGGGTCTCTCCTTGCGCTGGGGGCCGCTGGCCTTCGTGCTGGCGGGCATGGCCATGGCGCTGTGGTGGAGCAGCATTCGCCCCAGCCACGAGCGCGACTGGGCCGACGATGTGGCGCGCCTGCTGGTGCCGCAGGTGCAAGGCGACATCGTGCAACTGGACAACGTACGCAACTTCACCTGGCGCAGCGAAACCGACTACGACATCCGCTGGGAGTCACGCCGCTACGATCTCTCGCAACTGGTCTCGGCGGATCTGGTGCTGTCCTATTGGATGGGGCCGGCCATTGCCCATACGCTGGTGTCGTTCGGTTTTGCCGATGGGCGGCGCCTGGTGTTCTCGCTGGAAATCCGGCGCGAGCGCGATGAAGCCTTTTCCGCCCTGGGCGGCTTCTTCCGCAAGTTCGAGACCGTCATCGTCGCCGCCGACGAAGCCGACATCATCCGTACCCGTACCAATGCGCGCGGGGAAGACGTGTATCTCTATCGCCTGCAACTGCGCCCCGATCAGCTGCGCCGCGTCTTCGTCGGCTACCTGGAACGAGCGGCGCAATTGCGGGATGGCCCGCGCTTCTACAACACCCTCACCAGCAATTGCACCACCATCGTCTTTGAGCTGGCGCGCCGCCTTTCTCCATCCTTGCCACTGGATTACCGGCTGCTGCTTTCTGGCTATTTTGCGAACTATGTCTTCGACCAGGGCGTGTTGACGCCGGGCTATAGCTTCGCGCAACTGCAGGCGGCCGGGCGCATCACCGAGCGCGCGCTGCAAAGCGGCCCGGAACAGGACTACAGCAAGCGCATCCGGCAGGGTGTACCGGGCGTGTCCACGGCCGAGCTGCGCTGAAGCCTAATCCGTTTACCGGATATCCAAACACAAAATCATTCGTATTCCCTCGCCGCGAAGCTGATTACGATTTCCTTCTTTGCACGACCCGGCCGCTTGCCGGGTGCATCCTCGCTACCACCGAGAAGGAAACGCCATGCCCGAAGCGGTCAATCATTTTCCCCTGCCGGCGGCGGGGGCTGACTCCGCCTCTGCTGCGCCCGAGACAACGCCGCGCAGCCCGCGCGTGCTGTCGGCACGCAGCCTCTTCCTCATTTCATGGACCGCACCGCTGGTGCTGCTGCTGGCCTGGGAAGCGCTGGCCCGTGCCGGCGTGTTGTCGCCGCAGGTGCTGCCGGCCCCCAGCAAGGTCTTGCAAACCGCACTGAACCTGATTGCCCAGGGCCGCCTGCTGTCGGACCTCGGGGCCAGCCTCTTGCGGGCCGCTGCCGGGTTTGCCATCGGCGGCAGCATCGGCTTCGTGCTCGGTACGCTGGTGGGCTTCTCACGCCTGGCCGAGGCGCTGGTGGACCGCAGCGTGCAGATGGTGCGCGCCGTGCCTTTCCTGGCAGCGCTGCCGCTGGTGATCGTGTGGTTCGGCGTGGGCGAGGGCGGCAAGGTGTTCCTGGTCTCGCTGGGCGTGCTGTTCCCCATCTACATCAATACCGTGCTGGG
>Ga0187843_10001550_pt1 | contig 14389 bp, 14 predicted proteins | sample SpaLakP09_SKY_43_FD_134516 | JGI IMG/M metagenome (GOLD analysis project Ga0187843, IMG submission 134516) | Oligotrophic lake water microbial communities from Sparkling Lake, Wisconsin, USA - SP09_SKY_43 | ecosystem: Environmental > Aquatic > Freshwater > Lake | place: USA: Sparkling Lake... | reverse complement strand
TCATAAAGATGTTAAATCTAGCGTGATTGGATTAAAAGAAACTTTTCGCCATTTGAGCGATGGGAAACCACTTGGAATGTTTCCTGCAGGAGAAGTATCAACCTATAAAGATGGAAAATTAGTAGTTGATAAACCTTGGGAAGAAGGTGCAATGAAAGTAATTAGAAAAGCACAAGTTCCTGTTGTTCCTATTTATTTTCATGCCAAAAATAGTCGTTTATTTTATTTTCTTTCTAAAATAGACGACACTATGAGAACGGCAAAGTTACCATCTGAATTGTTTTCTCAAAAAGATAGAATTATTAGAGTTAGAATTGGAAAACCAATTTCTGTTGCCGAACAAAATGAGCACACAACTATTGAGGATTATTCGGAGTTTTTAAGAAAGAAGACGTATATGTTGGCTAATTCTTTTAATGAAGAAAACAAACAGCTTCTTTCTGTTCCAAATCTAAAACCACCTAAAAGTCCGAAACAAATTGCTACGCCTGCCAACCAAGAGAAAATGGTTGAAGAAGTCAACAAACTTAGAGATACTGATTGTCGATTACTGCAAAGTAAGAACTATGAAGTGTTTTTTACAGAAGCCAATAAAATTCCAAATGTATTACACGAAATAGGACGTTTGCGCGAAGTAACTTTTAGAGAAGTTGGTGAAGGGACAAATGAATCTATAGATTTAGATAAATACGACCAATATTATCACCACATGTTTCTTTGGGATGATGAAACCAAGCAAATTGCTGGTGCTTACAGAATGGGATTAGGTTCTGAGATTTTTCCTAAATACGGAATGGAAGGTTTTTATTTAAATGACCTTTTCCGATTTGAAAGTGAACTACACGAAATGATGCAAAACTCTATTGAAATGGGTCGTGCTTTTATCATTAAAGATTACCAACAAAAACCAATGCCATTGTTCCTACTTTGGCGTGGGATTATTCATACTACTTTACGTTATCCAGAACATAAATATTTATTAGGTGGTGTAAGTATCAGTAATCAATTTACCGATTTCTCTAAATCGTTGATGATTGAGTTTATGAAATCCAATTATTACGATCCATATATTGCGCAATACGTGCATCCTAAAAAGGAATTTAAAGTAAAATTGAAAGATGCTGATAAAGATTTTATCTTTGATGAAGCAGAAGCTGATTTGAATAAATTTGATAAAATCATTGATGAACTAGAGCCTGGAAGCCTTCGTTTGCCAGTTCTTATCAAAAAATACATCAAACAAAATGCAAGGTTAGTTGCCTTTAATGTAGATCCATTATTCAACAATGCCATTGACGGATTAATGTACATCCGAATTGCTGACATTCCGGAAAGTACTATGAAACCTGTTATGGAAGAATTTCAGGCAGAATTAGAACGTAAATTGGGAGAAAAACAGGAATAGTTTTCAGTTTTCAAAACATAAAAAAAGCTAAACGTAACTGTTTAGCTTTTCTTTTTTATAAATTATAAATCCTTAATCTTATTTTTATAATCATCCCACTCTTTTTGGGTCATGATTTGCTTCTTTTCGTATTTCTTTCCTTTTAAATAATCCAAAATATACTTAGCGCGTTCTTCTGATTCTGGATGTGTCGAAATCCAACCAAAACCATCTGGTGTATCGTGCTTTTGTGCCAACTCATACATAAAGTCGGCCATAGGCTCAGGGTTAATGTCGGCAGCAAGCATGTATTTCACACTGCTCATATCGGCTTCTTTTTCTAAAGCTCTATCATAAGCTGTTGAAGATAACGTTTTGAAAATGCCTTTTAAAATTTGACCTCCTTTTCCACCAGAAGTAGCCGAAAGTAAAACCGATAATCCTACTTCTTTTGAAAGTTTTTTCATCACATGGTTTTTTTCAATATGAGCAATTTCATGTCCCAAAACTCCTTGTAGCGCTTCTTGTTTTTTACAGTCTGTAATTAAACCTGTATAAACCACCAAATGGTTATTTGGCAAAGCAAAAGCATTAACCTCATCTTTCTCAACAATATGAACTTTCAAAGAATCGCGCTCTATATTATTGGCTTTACATAGTGGTAAAATCAATTTATCCAAACCTTTTACAACAGAATCATTAGTAATAACATCTTCTGTTTCTTGAATTTGATCCCAAATTAAATCGCCAATTTTATTTTCTGCAGAAGTGGTGTGTTTCTCAATTTCAAAAAACTTCATAAAATCTAATTGTGATAATCCAAACCACATTCCGAAGAATGCAACTACAATTACCAATCCTTGAAAAATAGTTTTATTTAGCATCGGGTTTACAGATTAAGTTAGTAACATTGGCGAAAAACCACAATTGAACGTGCATTCCTTTTCTGGTTTGAACCGCACTGTAAATGGTAGACACAAATTCTAAAATATTAAAGAAAATTGCTGTAAATAAGTACGCGAAATAACGATTGCTTACGTGTTCGTGTCCAAATAAAATAGAAATAGTCCACCAAAAACCAAAGCTGTTCATACAAAGTAAAGTAGCTTGGGAAACCAAAGCTTGGGTGCAATGCCATCGCACAAAATAAGTACCTTTTCTATTAGCAATAAAGAAAAAGAAAGTCGCAATTAAGTTGATAATAGGCAACGGTAATCCAGCAACTAATGCCACTAAAGACATTAAATAACTATTGGATGCTTTTTCTGCTTCATGATCTGAAGGCTTGTAGGCAAATGTTGATTCTTGTATCATAGTCCTTTTTTTATATTCCAAATCCAATTGATTAGCACCAAAATAATCAGCAATAGGGCCAACCATTTAGTTCTTACAATAGATTCTACTTTTTTATAATTAATAAAGAAAGTTTGTTGGTGCGTTAGTACATCATAAACAATCCAAAACGGTAAAACTACCATAAGTATAGCAACAAGTATTCCGAAAGGATTCATTTGAAGTGAGGCAACAAAATCTCCTTGAAGAAAAAGTTGAACTGCACGAGTTGTACCACAAGAAGGACAAGGAAAACCTGTCACATTCTTAATAATACAAAATTTCAAATGAGAACTTTCGGAATAATTTATACTATAAAAAAGATATAAAAATCCTATCAAACAAGCTATAAAAATAAAAGCGTATAACTTGTTTTTAGTCATGAATTAGTATAACGAATTTTGGAAAATTTGCATGTTTTTCTCACGAGTAGCACCCATAATTAAGAACCAGTCGATAATCGCCCAAATTCCTAAACCACCACAAGTTAAAAGTTTTCCAATTCCCATTCCAGTATCTCCAATCATGAATCTATCAATTCCTAATTGACCTCCTAATAAGGAAACAATGATACTAGTTGTTGGGTCTTTAAACTGAAGTGTTTGAACCATTCCCCATTTAGATTCGTCTAAACTCAATAGTTTTTCTCTTACAGCCATTAAATGATGTCCTTCAAAATACTTAGAATTTGACATCATGAACATGTCTACTTTACTTGATTCCATAATTTTTGTTTTTTGGTTATTGTTTTGTTTTGAATTGTCTAAAATATAAAAATTTTATTATTAGTCGGGTATTTATTACAAAAGTTACTAAATTAATTTATCTATTATAAAAATCAATGATTTTATCTACAATCGTTTGCGCCAATTTTTCGTGACTCTCAAATGTCCAACCCGCGACATGTGGCGTTAGTAAAACCTTTTCCGAATCTAATAAATATTGAAAAGCTGCTGGTTTTTCTGAATCGATAAATAAGTTTTCAAACGACAACTTTTCATATTCTAAAACATCCAATCCTGCTCCTAAAATCTTTCCTGATTCTAGAGCTGACACTAAATCGGCGGTAACCACATTTTTACCACGAGAAGTATTAATCAACCAAAATGGTTTGGCAAAAGCATTAATAAAATCAGTATTTACCATTTTATCCGTTTCTGGAGTCCAAGGAATATGCAAGCTTAAAACATCGGATTTTTGTTGTAATTCCTCAAGGGTAACTTGTTTTGCATTTTCATCACCTACATTATCTTGGATATCATAACACAGAACTTTTACATCAAATCCACGTAGCTTTTTGGCAAATGATTTTCCCATATTGCCGTAACCAATAATTCCGATGGTTTTACCTTCTAGTTCGTAACCTCGATTGCCTTCTCGAATCCATTTTCCTTCACGCACCAATTTATCAGCGCGATTAAGTTTATTCATTAGCGAAAGTAACATTCCTAAAGTATGTTCTCCAACGGCATTGCGATTTCCCTCTGGTGCTGCAATTAAATTAATTCTTTTATCAATAGCGTAATCACAATCGATACTTTCCAATCCAGCTCCGACTCTAGCAATAAATTGAAGATTAGTTGCTTTATCTAAAAAGGTTTTGTCTATTTTGAATCGCGAACGAATTACAATACCGTGATAATTTTGAATTTTGGCTTCAACTTGATCTTTATTGGAAGTGAAATCTTCTTCATTTGTAAAGCCAGCTTCTTCTAATTGATTCCACAACAATGGATGATTGCTGTCTATGTGAAGGATTTTTATATTTTTCATTTTACCGCAAAGGCGCGAAGCTTTTCGCAAAGTTCGCTAGGTTATATTTGTTGGTTAAAGATAATCATTTTTTGAAAACTGAAACAAAAGACAAATTATGTTTATTTTAAGACTTCCTATTGTTTATAAATCCTACTTTTGCGCCGAAAACAAATTTTATCCAAGATGGACGAGTATTGTAGGAAAACAAGTTAAATTAGAATAAAGCACCAATAATGTTGGACTTTATTCACTTAGTAGTAAAGCAAACATTATGAAAACTTTTTTAAAAAATAACCATTCGGGATTAATTACAACCGATAATTGGGAAAAAAACTGCTGGATTTCTATTCAAAATCCAACTTCTGAAGAACGTAACTATCTATTAAACGAACTTCAAATTCCGGAATCTTTTTACAACGACATTGAAGATATTGACGAACGTCCAAGGATTGAAGTCGAAAATGGTTGGTATTTAATCATTTTGAGAATTCCATTTAAAAACACGGATGCCAAATTGCCTTTTACAACGGTTCCACTAGGAATTGTTTTTAAAGACGATGTGTTTGTTTCTATATGCTTTCATGAAACTGAAATGATTCACGATTTTTTGTTTTACACACAACGAAAAAACATACTTGTGAAAAATAATTTCGATTTGGTGTTGAAATTACTTTTATCTTCCAGTGTTTGGTTTTTGAAATATTTAAAACAAGTCAATCAAAGAATTAAATTAGCGGAAGACAATTTAGAAAAATCTATTAAAAACGAAGAATTACAAGCATTACTGCACTTAGAAAAATGTTTGGTTTACTTTATTACATCATTAAAAGGCAATAATGTATTGTTTCAAAGAATTAAAAATATCAAAACCGAAGAACTAGATTTTGATACAGAACTTTTGGAAGATGTTGATATTGAGTTGAAACAAGCACAAGAAATGTCTAACATTTATAGCGACATTTTAACGGGTATGATGGATGCGTATGCTTCGGTGATTTCAAACAATCTGAATGTGGTAATGAAACGATTAACTTCCATTTCGATTATCTTGATGATTCCAACTTTGATTGCGAGTTTGTATGGAATGAACGTACCAAATTCACTAGAAAACAACCCAAACGGATTGTGGATCATTCTTTTTATTTCTGGAGCTTTATCGGTTACGGGTGTGTTTTTATTCAAAAAGAAAAACTTTTTCTAGAATCCTAAAATCAATTTAGCGATAGAAAAGTAAATCAAAATCCCACAAATATCATTACTTGTAGTTATAAATGGACCCGTTGCAAGAGCCGGGTCTATTCCGAATTTGTCTAAAATAAGCGGAATAAACGTACCAATTAACGAAGCAATTATAATAACTGATATTAAGGCAATAGTCACAATCATTCCTATTTTTGGGTTAACCCCTAATAAAAAATGACTGCCTATAAATAAAATAGTGGCGAGAATAGCTCCATTTAATAAACTCAAAGATATTTCTTTTAGTAAACGATTCAAAATAGAACCACTTATAGAATGATTGGCTAAACCTTGAACAATAATAGCCGATGATTGCACTCCAACATTTCCTGCCATAGCTGCAATTAGTGGTGTGAAGAAAAATAATTCTCCGTGTTTTTCCATCGCTCCTTCAAAAAGCCCTAGCATTTTCACACTTATAAATCCTCCAAGAAGTGCTAAAACCAACCATGGCAAACGCGCTTTGGTAAGTTCGAGAATGCTGTCATCAGCCTCAACGTCTTGTGAGATACCCGCCGCTAACTGGTAATCTTTATCGGCTTCTTCCTTGATAACGTCAACGATATCATCAATCGTAATTCGACCTACTAATCGTCCCATTTCATCTACTACTGGAATGGCTTCCAAATCATACTTTTGCATAATTCGAGCCACCTCAACGTTAGATGCATTAACACGAACCGAATCCACTTTTTTGATGTAAACATCGCTAATCATCGTTTTAGTAGATGTTGTCAATAAATCTTTTAAAGACAATCTTCCTTTCAAACGATTTTCATCGTCAACCACATAAATCGAATGTACTCGAGTGACATTTTCAGCTTGAATTCGCATTTCTTTTACACAGGTCAGTACGTTCCAATTTTCATTGACTTTTACAAGCTCTTTTCCCATCAAACCACCAGCTGTATCTTCGTCATAACGCAACAAATCCACAATATCTTTGGCGTGTTCAACGTCTTCAAGCTCCGAGATTACTTCTTCTTTTTTGCTTTGGGAAAGTTCGGCTATAATATCGGCAGCATCATCGGTATCTAACTCGTCAAGTTCTTCTGCAATTTCTTTGGGAGAAAGTCCATGAAGAATTTTTTCTCGAACATCATCTTCTAATTCTGTTAAAATTTCGGCAGTAATTTCACTATCCAAAATTTTGAAAATATAAATAGCCTCATCAATTTCTAACTCGTCAAAAATTTCGGCAATATCAGCATGGTGCATATCATTCAATAAAACTTCCAATTGCTGGTCGTTCTTTTGATGAATCAATTGCTCTATTTGTTCTAAGAGCTCTTTGCTGATTTTAAACTGCATTGGCTTCTATTTTTTGGGTAAGTTCAATAAATTGTTCCACTGATAATTGCTCTGGACGGAGGTCAAAGATAGTATCTTCCCTTAAATTATCGGACAAATTTAGTGATTTTAAGCTGTTTCGCATGGTTTTTCTGCGTTGTTGAAAGGCCATTTTCACAACCGTGTACAGCATTTTTTCATTACAAGGCAACGTATAGTTTTCTTTTCTTCGCATGCGCATTACACCCGATTTTACTTTTGGTGGCGGAATAAATACGTTTTCATCAACCGTAAATAAATACTCAACATCATAAAATGCTTGTGCTAAAACCGATAGGATTCCGTAGACCTTACTTCCTTTTTTAGAACAAATACGTTCGGCCACTTCCTTTTGAAACATGCCTGCAAATTCTGGGATTTGATTGCGGTATTCTAATGCTTTAAAAACAATTTGAGTCGAAATATTGTAGGGAAAATTTCCAATGATGGCGAATTGTTTTCCTTCAAAAACCTCATTAATATTGTATTTCAAGAAATCTTTAGAAATAATCTTGTCTTTCAATTTTGGAAAATTCTCATCCAAATACGTAACCGATTCCGTATCGATTTCAATTACATAAGTATTGACTGGTTTTTCTAATAGATATTTCGTCAAAACTCCCATTCCTGGACCAATTTCTAATACATCATCATAGCCTTCCAGATTTAAAGTATCGGCAATGGCTTTGGCGATAGATTCGTCTTTAAGAAAATGTTGTCCGAGGTGTTTTTTGGCTTTTACTTTTTCCATATTTTTTTGCCGTTAAGGCGGTATGTCACTAAGATTTTCTGTTTTTTATTTCTTGAAGTTGTTGGATATCTAATAAATCTTTTGGTCGATTTGCTTTTATCTTACTAATAATTAAATCATCATAGGACAAAACGTTCCATCTTAAAAAAGTCTTGTCGTTTATAACTACTTTATCACTATCATTATAAGCTTCTTCAAAAGATTTATTTACAGAAAAATTAGTTATTAATTCTAAATTCAAATCTAAAGGTGAAAATTTTATGGATATATTCTGTTCTTGATTTTTTACTGCTTCTGGGAAATCATCAATTTCGTAACCCATTTCATTAAATGTTGAAACTAATTTTTTAAAATTCTCTTCTGTAGTTTCAATCCAAAAATCCACATCTGCTGAATGCCTTTGATAACCATGAAAATTTACAGCATTCCCTCCAACCATCAACATTCTGACTCCATTCCTATTTGCAACAGAAATAAATTCGTCAATATTTTCTTCCCAAGGTTTCATCATGATTATTTTGCTTTTATCTCAATAATAAAATTACCTTTATTCTTATCAACTTTATTCTTCACTGGAAATTGACTCACGCGTTCCATCAAACGCCAAAAGGCATAAACGCGTTCCACTTTTGATAATTTTAAAAAATCATCTTGTTGTTGCTTATTGCTTTCCTCTTTGGTTTGAAATCTAACTTCCATAAGTAGTAAACTATCTAATTCGTCTGAAAAAACTCCGAAACAAATTCCAATTCCGTTCTAAAAGCTAACATTCGATCTCCAAAAAGACGCGCGCCTTCTTCTCTCAATCTTGGTGCATCTTCATCATAATAACGTTGCAAAGTTTCTTTACTGTCAGTCGTATATTGAATAGCGTAGGTTAATCCACCCATTTCTTCTTCTACCAAAACTTTTACCATTCTAGCGGAACTAAATTTTCCTGTAGCTAAAACGTCGTTGATATGTTTGTTTTGTATCCACTGCATCCATTGATCATGAACACTTTCGTGAATGTTTATTGTTACATTGTATAAAATCATTTAAATTATGTTAAAAATTAAAAGTCCCTCGACTGCGCTCGGGATGACAATACTGTATGGTTAAATATCTTTATCGCCACGTAATTTTCTATATTTCTTCTGTGCCGTGACGTAATAAATACTGTCTTCGTGTTGGGTTATTATCGCTTCATAAAGCGGTTTGGCTTTTTCAGTATCGTTCAATTGATTGTAGAGTTCTGCCGAATAAAACAACGCTTCGTCAATGTAAATACACTCTTTAAAATTGTCTAGTATTTGTTTGTAATTTGCCAATGCCGAAGCAGTGTCTCCCATACTTTCATAGATTTTTCCAATTCTTAAAAGCGTTACTGGCTCGATAGCATCGCCTTTGTTTTCTTTTAAAATGGCTTGAAAAGCAGCCAAAGCATCTTGTTTTTTATCTTGAAAGAGCAGAAAATCAGCATGTGAAAACTTCTTCAAAGCTACTTGTGTTGAATCTTCCACTGTATTGTCAGAAATCAACAAAAACAAATCCAAAGCATCATTTGCAATCAATTGTGTCGAAGCTGCTTTTAATACTTCCAATTGATGGTTAGCCCATTTAAAATCGGCTTTATAGTAACTAGTTTTGGCTATTTTTAAATTAGCTTCTTGCCCAATCGGACTATTGTTTCCGTCAGATTCAATTTGAGAATAATAAATTAACGCCTGATTGAATTTCTCTTCAAACAATAATATATCCGCCAATTCCATTTTGGTTGCAGCAATTTGCTCTTTATTGATTGGCATTTCCAATACATTTTTCAGTATCGTTTTACCCATTTCTGGATCTTTCATTTGAAAAGCTGCAAAATGTGCTTTCAACTTCAACAACGAAAAAGAATAAGGCGTAACTCCAAATTGTTTAATCAAATTATCCAATTCTAAATTGATGGCAGCATAGGTTTCGGGTTGCGCTTTTTTGATTTTCATTTCCATCAAATAAGTATGCGCCTGAATTTGCAAATCCAAATCTTTGGTATTTTCCAAAACAAACCCTAAAATTTCGGTTGCGGCTGCTTCGTCATCTTCTTCAATGGCCAATTGCCCTAAATTCACAATATTTGAAAACGATTCGGGATTTCTTTTATAGATGGCTTTTTGCTGAATAAAGGCTTTACCGTATTCTTTCAACTGAACATAATACCAACTTAGATAATCATTCCAAAAAATATCTTGGGTTTTCTGAATTCTAACCAAAAGTGCTTTTTTCAACAATTCATTAAAAGTAGCATCGCCATCTTCAATCATAAAACGCGACAACTGATTCTGAATCATCACTTGATTTGCTGGATTTTTTTCAGATTCCGTCAAAAACATTTCAATCATCATGTCGGTATCGCCTTTCTGTCCGTAAAGCAATGCCATTTGAAAATTAAAATTGAATTTAGGCTCCAATTCTAAAGCTAATTTATACGCTTGAAGCGCATAATCTACCAAAGCTTTTCGTTCAAAGACATTGGCTATAGCATAAACTTCGTTTGGATTTTTTCGGATTTTATCTATGGCTTGATCGTAATATTTATTGGCTTTCTCTTGATTTTTTTGCAGTTGAAAATTGAAACCTAATTCTATCAAAAAATTACCTTGCTTGTATTTATCCAAGCGTTCTTGAATGGCTTTTTCGGCCTTATCAAATTGTGATAACTGCTGATAACACTCGACTACTTTTTGAAAAAAATTGAAGTTATTGGGTTGTGATTTCAACAAATCTTCATACGCAATTTGAGCTTTTTCAAACTCACCTCTATCAAAATAATTTTGCGCCAATTGTTCCGATTGTGCTCGAACAAAAAGCGAAAAAGTAAGAAACAATAAAGTCGTAATAAGTTTTTTCATCGATTAGCATTAAAAAACAATGTACTAAAGTAACACATTTTGTGCCAATTTAGTACATTATTCTGTAAGATTAACTTTTAGTTAATAATATCAAATCCGGTGTACTTGCGCAACACTTCTGGAATCACAATTCCTTCTGGAGTTTGATAGTTTTCTAGAATTCCTGCCATAACTCTTGGTAAGGCTAAGGAACTTCCGTTTAACGTGTGAGCCAATTGGTTTTTCCCGTCTTTATCTCTAAAACGCAATTTCAAACGATTCGCTTGATACGTTTCAAAATTAGATACCGATGAAATTTCTAACCAACGGTCTTGCGCGGTTGAAAACACTTCAAAATCATAAGTCAAGGCAGAAGCGAATCCCATATCACCACCACAAAGACGTAAAATTCGGAAAGGCAATTTCAATTCACGCATAATATCTTTTACATGTTCTACCATTTCGTCTAATGCTTCATACGATTTATCTGGATGTTCTACACGTACAATTTCTACTTTATCAAATTGATGCAAACGATTCAATCCACGAACGTGCGCACCATACGAACCTGCTTCTCTTCGGAAACAAGGCGTATATCCCGTACACATAACTGGCAATTCGTTTTCATTCAAAATCACATCACGAAAAATATTCGTTACTGGAACCTCAGCAGTCGGAATCAAATACAAATTATCCGTAGCATCATGATACATTTGCCCTTCTTTGTCTGGCAATTGTCCTGTTCCATAAGCTGAAGCTTCATTTACCAAATGCGGCACTTGATATTCAAGATATCCAGCATCGGTGTTTTTATCTAAAAAATATGAAATTAAAGCACGTTGTAACTTAGCTCCTTTTCCTTTATAAACTGGAAATCCAGCTCCTGTAATTTTGTTTCCTAATTCAAAATCAATGATGTCGTATTTTTTTACTAATTCCCAATGCGGAAGCGCACCTTCGTGTAATGTTGGAACAGCACCTTCTTCAAAAACATTTAAGTTTTCTTCTGGAGTTTTTCCTTCGGGTACAATATCAGCAGGCATATTTGGCAACAAATACATTTTTTCGGTCAACTCATTAGCATAGGCTTCTAGTTTTTCTGAAAACTCTTTTCCTTGTTCACGCAACGAAACTGTTTTTAGCTTCAAAATTTCGGCTTTAGCTTTTTCGCCATTTTTCATCAATTCGCCAATATCTTTGGATAACTTGTTGGATTCAGCAAGAGTATTGTCTAATGCCACTTGGGTACTTCTACGATTTTCATCCAATTGAATAATCTCTTCAACAATGGCTCTGGCGTCCATACGTTTTTTGGCCAAAGCAGTAATCACTTTCTCTTGATTTTCTCTAATAACAGCTATCTGTAACATGACTAAATTTTTATTAAGATTGCAAATTTAAGAAATTGCTTTCTATTTACAGAACATTATAAGAAAGAATATATCCTTTGTAAATACATCAATTATAGCGGTTTAATCTAATTTTAATGCTTTTTTAACGGACACAAATTAGATTTATGAGTATATTCGCAAAAATTTGCTTAAAACCATGAAAAAAACCTACTTACTTATTTCGCTGTTTTCATTAGCGCTTTCTTTTGGTCAAAAACAACAGGAAACGATTAATGAAATTGCTACTATGGAAATGAAATCGGCGCACAAAACGATGAGCGTAACGGTTAACCCAAACACCCTAAATTATGACGTTACTTACCATAAACTAGAATTCAGTGTAGATCCTGAATTAAATTTCATTACTGGAAAAGTAACAACAACTTACACAGCTTTGGATAATATGAATTCCGTGACTTTCGATTTGGTCAATGATTTAGTTGTAAGTAGTGTAAAACAAAACAATCAAAATTTAACCTTTCTGCAAAACGGAAATAACGAACTCGTAATCACGTTGCCTTCAACTCAAAATCTTGGGACTTCTGGAACAGTTGAAATAACCTATAGCGGAGTTCCTCCAAGTGGTGGATTTGGTTCGTTTGCAGTTACTACACACAATAACGAGCCAGTACTTTGGACGTTGTCAGAACCTTTTGGAGCTAGAGATTGGTGGCCTTGCAAACAAGATTTAAACGATAAGATCAACAGTATCGATGTGTTTATAACAACACCTTCCCAATATGTAGCGGTTTCCAATGGTGTAGAACCTGAAGCGCCTGTAACCAATGGCACAACCAAAACAACTCATTTTCATCATGGATACCCAATTCCAGCCTATCTAATTTGTATAGCGGTTACCAATTATACCGTTTATACACAATCAGCTGGAACAATCCCGAATACTTATCCAATTGTGAATTATATTTACCCTGAAAATTTTGATGCTAACGTTCAAACACAATTAGATCAAACACCTTTAATTTTGAATCTATACAGTAATTTATTCGAACTGTATCCTTTTAAGAATGAAAAATATGGTCACGCTCAATTTGGTTGGGGAGGCGGAATGGAACATACGACCGTATCTTTTATGAATAATTTCGAAAGAAGCTTGATTGCTCATGAAATGGCACACCAATGGTTTGGCGATAAAATTACCTGTGGCACCTGGAAAGACATTTGGCTCAACGAAGGTTTTGCTACCTATTTGGCTAGTTTAACCATTGAAAACTTTGATGGTAATGCTGCATTTATTGATGACAAAACCAACATGATAAACTATATCACTTCGCAACCAGGAGGTGCTGTTTATTTAACCGATACTGAAGCAACGAATGTAGGTAGAATTTTTAGCTCCAGACTATCTTATAACAAAGGTGCAATGGTACTAAACATGCTTAGATTAAAATTGGGAGATACTAATTTCTTTCAAGGTATGAGATCTTATTTAGCCGATACTAATTTAGCTTATAAATATGCTGTAACTAGTGATTTCAAAGCACACATGGAAACCGCTTTTGGTGGTGACTTAACCGAATTTTTCAACGACTGGATATACAAACAAGGATATCCTACCTACACCATTACGGGTCAAAATTGGGGAGCAGGTCAGGCTAAAGTTGTGGTAAATCAAACACAATCACACTCATCAGTTAGTTATTTCGAAATGCCTTTACCTATAAGATTCACAGGTGCTGGTGGACAAACCTTTGATACAACAATTAACAACACCTCCAACAATCAAACGTTTATCGTTTCGGTACCATTTACAATTACTGGAGTACAATTTGACCCTGAAAAAGACATTATTTCTAAAAACAATACGGCAACTTTAGGCAATGATACTTTTGAAGTAGAAAAAGCAATTGCAATCTATCCAAATCCGGTGACTGATGAAGTACACATTCAAATGCCTTCAACTATTGAAATAGAAAAAGTCCGTCTTTTTAATAACATCGGACAAATGGTTTTAGAAAGTAATGCTCTAGATTTTTCAGTTGCTACACTTTCTACTGGAGTTTTATATGCTGAAATTCAGACCTCTCAAGGAACATTTCATAAAAAAATTATAAAAAATTAGGCATAAACAATATATTTAGTAAAAAGTAAGGCGAAAACCTTACTTTTGCTTTTTTATAACAAGACAGAATCACAAAAATGGAATTTGCAATTAAACTCGCTCAGTTTCTTTTGAGCTTATCAATACTTATTGTTCTTCACGAATTAGGACATTTTATCCCTTCTAAATTATTCAAAACCAGAGTAGAAAAATTCTACCTTTTCTTTGACGTAAAGTTTTCTTTATTCAAAAAGAAAATTGGCGAAACCGAATACGGTATTGGATGGTTGCCTC
>Ga0187843_10001548_pt1 | contig 14394 bp, 15 predicted proteins | sample SpaLakP09_SKY_43_FD_134516 | JGI IMG/M metagenome (GOLD analysis project Ga0187843, IMG submission 134516) | Oligotrophic lake water microbial communities from Sparkling Lake, Wisconsin, USA - SP09_SKY_43 | ecosystem: Environmental > Aquatic > Freshwater > Lake | place: USA: Sparkling Lake... | reverse complement strand
GGCATTGGCCACGGCGAACGACGTGATCACCCAGGTGCCCTGGTTCGGCGAGACCCCGAGGTCGCCCGAAATGGCTGGAATCGACACGTTTGCGATCGACGAGTCGAGTACGTTCATGAACGTCGCCAGCGACAGCGCGATGGTGCCCAGAATCAGCTTGCCGCCTGACAGCGGCGGATGCGCGGCCGGGCGCGCGGGGGCCGGCTTGGGCGCCGGCGCCGCGCCTGCGTCCGGCGTTGCGGTAGTGGAATTAGCCATGGGCGGTCAGCCAGTCGTGCACATCAGGTGTTGGCGGGCTTGGGCGTTGCCGCGGGCCGGGATGCGCCCGTGGCCGACGGCGCTGCCACGCGGCCGCCGTTATTGACCGCGATGATGCGGGCGATCAGTGCATCGGCGTCCTGCGCCACCTTGTCGTAGACGTCGGTCTGCAGCGGCTTGGCGGCATTGGCCGTCGCCAGCGCCGCGCCTTCTTCCTTGCGCACATCGACCGTGACATTCATCGACAGGCCCACGCGCAGCGGATGGTCCTTCAGTTGCTGCGGGTCCAGCGCGATGCGCACCGGCAGGCGCTGCACCACCTTGATCCAATTCCCCGTGGCATTCTGTGCCGGCAGCAACGAGAACGCGGCGCCCGTTCCGGCGGAGAAACCTTCCACATGGCCCGTGTACTTGACCTTCGATCCATAGACATCGGCTTCGAGTTCAACGGGCTGGCCGATGCGCATGTGGGTGATCTGAACTTCCTTGAAGTTCGCGTCGACCCAGACCTGATCGAGCGGAACCACGGCCATCAGCGGCGTGCCCGCTGCCACGCGCTGGCCGACCTGCACCGAACGCTTGGCGACGTAGCCCGTGACAGGCGCCGGCATGGTCGAGCGCACGAAAGCGAGATAGGCGGAACGCAGATTCGCCGCCGCGCGCTGCACATTCGGATGCTTCTCGACAGTGGTCTGGTCGGTCAACACCTGATTCGACGCCAGTTGCTCCTTCGCGGCGACCAGTGCCGACTCGGCCGCCTTCAGCGCGGTCTGCGCGTGCGAGATTTCCTCGTTTGAGACCGCGCCCGATCCGGCGATGGCCTGGCGGCGGCGCAGGTCGTCGCGCGCCTTGGCGACGTCGGCTTCGCGCATCGCCACGTTGGCAGCCAGCGAGCCGTTGTTGACATACAGCGTGCGCACCTCGCGCACGGCCTGGGCGAGTTGCGCCTCGGCCTGTTCCATGGCGACCTGCGTGTCCGCGCGATCGAGCTGGATCAGCGGCTGGCCAGCAGTGACGAGTTGCGTGTCATCGGCGGCAATCGAGACCACGGTCCCGCCGACCAGAGGCGTCACCTGGACCACGTTGCCGGCCACATAAGCGTCATCGGTGTTCTCGAAATGACGGCCGTACAGGCCCCAGTAGAGGCCGTAGCCAACGCCGGCCACCACGATCGCGGCGGTCAGCATGACGATCAGGCGTTTGCGCTTGCCGTTGTTGTCAGCCGCCGGGGCTGCTTGCTGGTTGGTGCTCATGTCGAATCTCTTACGGTTTCTTTCGTCTTGTCTGGTGGATGTGCCCGGCCTTGTCAGCCCTGGGCGCCCTGGGTCTGGCCCATGTCTTGCCGTTTGCTGTCCGGGTGCGCGGCCGTATCGGTTTCCTGGTATCCGCCGCCCAAGGCTTTCATGAGCCCCATCTGCAGATCGAGACGGCGCGCCTGCAGGTCGGTGGCCAGTCTGCGCTGCTGCAACACGTTGCTCTCGGCGTTGAGCACCGTCAGCTGCGTGCCAAGGCCGGCCTTGTATCGCATGGTCGATAGCGAGTAAGCATGCTCGGCCAACTCCAGCGCTTCACGCTGCGTCTTGATCTGCTGGTCGACGCTGCGAATGCTGGTCACCGTGTCAGCCGTTTCGCGCAGCGCATCGACCAGCGTCTGGTTATAGCTGGCCGCGGCGATGTCGTACTGCGCATACTTGCCCTTCAGGTTGGCGCGCAGCCGCCCGCCTTCGAAGATCGGCAGCTTGAGGGTCGGGCCCACGCCGAAGGTGCGGCTGACGCTCATCAGGAGATTCGCCGGATCGAGCGACGCCAGGCCGGCGAACGCGGTCAGCGTCACATCGGGCAGGAATTCCTTCTTGGCAACGCTGATGTCCTTGGATGCGGCCTCCACGCGCCAGCGCGCGGCGACGAGGTCCGGCCGGCGCGCGATCAGGCTGATCGTCAGGTCGTCCGGCAACTGCGGCGTGGCGTTGGCCAGCAGGGTCGGCTTGCTCAGTTGCAGGCCGCGATCGGGCCCCTTGCCAAGCAGTGCGGCAATTTGGTTACGTGCCAGTGCGATTTCCTCGTCGACACGTTGCAGGTCGGTCTGCGCCGCCGCCACGGTTCCGCGTGCCTGGGTGGTTTCCACCTGCGTATCGAGCCCGGCGGCGAGTCGCTGGCGCGACAGGTCGGTCAGATCGCGGCGCTGGGCGATGGCCCGCTCCGCGACATCGCGCTGCGCGTAAAGCGCGGCCAGACGGTTGTAGCTGCGCGCAATCGACGTCGTAAGCATTAGCCGGGCAGCCTGGCTTTCAGCCGCCATGGCCCGGTCGTCGGACAGCGCGGCTTCCAGCGCGTCGCGATTCTTGCCCCAGAAGTCGAGGTCCCACGACAACCCGAACTGCAGGCGCGACTGGTTTTGCCACGACCCGGCCAGCGGCGTGCCTTCGAACAGGTCGGTGGAAGAAAAGCGCTGGCGCACCAGGCTGCCTTCGAAGTCCACGCTCGGATACAGGGCCGCGCGCGTGGCGTCCGCCATGGCGCGTGACGCCTCGAGGCGCGCGAAGGCGACCTGCAGATTGGGATTGTCCTTGACCGCTTCGTCAACAAGCGCGCGCAGCTGCGGATCGCGGAACTGGTCGACCCAGTCCTGCGACGGCCACTGTCCGTGCTCGTTGGCGAAGGTCTGCGGCGAGGCCACCGATTCGGCGGGCATCATGGACTGCGTGCTATGCGAGTCGCCAAGCGCCGCGCAGCCGGCGAGTACGGCGGCAGCCATTAGCGTAAGGGCCAGGCTGCCGGTGCGGCGCCACGGACCGTGACGGCGCGCACTGGTGGCGGATGAGTAATCGGGGTTCATGGTGTGAGCTGGGACGCGGTCTTGCGAAATCGGGAATCGGCAACTGACTGTTGTAGTACTTGTTCGGCGGCGGTCGCAGCTATCCCGTGTTGCGATCGAACGGGCAGCCAGCTTCGTCCGTGCCGCCGTTATTGGCAATGATTCGCAGCAGCATGCCGCGCAGCACTTCGATTTCCTCGGCGGTGAATCCTTCGAAGTGGCGGCGCATCACATTGCAGAACGCCGCCGGCAGTTTCTCGACCATCGCGTTGCCCTCGGCCGTGATGGACAGATCCACCACGCGCCGATCGTCGTCGCGGCGTGTGCGCTCGATCAGGCCGCGTTTTTCCATGCGGCTAAGCAGGCGGGTGACCGAGCCGGCATCGGTATTGAGGTTGCGCGCCAGGTCCGTAGCCGTCGTCGCCTCGTGCTTGGCGAGCATCATCAAGCAACTAGCCTGCGCATGGGTCATGTCGAGGCTGCCGACTTCCTGCTCAACCCCCTGCGAAAGCGTGTTCTTGGCGCGACCCAGCAGATACCCAACGCTCTTGCCGATTTCGTACGAGGCAGGGTCGAACAGATCAACGGGCTCGGCGTCTTGTGTCGTTGAGGTCATCTCTTGTCACTGCAATCTTTGCTTGGGCAAATATAAGCAGAGATATAAGTGATGTTCAAGCACAGAAATTCGTTATTGCAAGAATCGCAACAAGTTTCCTTGATCTATGCTGAAGAGCGATAGAGTGTTCCGCGGTGCAACATGCTAGAATGTCGGGTTATTTTTTCCGATAGCTCCGCCTTCAGGGGACGCCGAATGACCCGCGCCATCCGTAATATCGCCATCATCGCTCACGTCGATCATGGCAAGACCACCTTGGTCGACCAGCTCCTGCGCCAGGCAGGCACCTTCCGCGACAACCAGCAGATCGCCGAACGGGTGATGGACTCGAACGACCTGGAAAAGGAACGCGGGATCACGATCCTCGCGAAGAACTGTGCCGTCGAATACAACGGCACGCACATCAACATCGTCGATACGCCGGGCCACGCCGACTTCGGCGGCGAAGTGGAGCGCGTGCTGTCGATGGTCGACGGCGTGCTGCTGCTGGTGGACGCCGTGGAAGGCCCGATGCCGCAGACGCGTTTCGTGACGCGCAAGGCGCTCGCTCTTGGCCTCAAGCCGATCGTCGTGATCAACAAGATCGACCGCCCGGGCGCACGTCCGGACTGGGTGATCAACCAGACCTTCGACTTGTTCGACAAGCTCGGCGCGAATGACGACCAGCTCGACTTCTCCGTGATCTACGCCTCGGGCCTGAATGGCTACGCCGGCCTGACCGAAGACGTGCGCGACGGCGACATGAAGCCGCTGTTCGAAACCGTGCTGGACAAGGTGCCGGTGCGTAACGACGATCCGAACGGTCCGCTGCAGATGCAGATCATCTCGCTGGACTATTCGAGCTACGTCGGCAAGATTGGCGTTGGCCGCATTTCGCGCGGACGCGCCCGGCCGCTGCAGGACGTGGTGGTCAAGTTCGGTCCGGAAGGCAATCCGATCAAGGGCCGTATCAACCAGGTGCTGAAGTTCAGCGGCCTGGAGCGCGAGATCGTTTCCGAAGCGGAAGCCGGCGACATCGTGCTGATCAACGGCATCGAGGAACTGGGCATCGGCTGCACCGTGTGCGCCCCGGAAGCCCAGGACGCGCTGCCGATGCTGAAGGTGGACGAGCCGACGCTGACGATGAATTTCTGCGTCAACACGTCGCCGCTGGCCGGCCGCGAAGGGAAGTTCGTCACCAGCCGCCAGCTGCGCGAGCGCCTGGACCGTGAGCTGAAGTCGAACGTGGCGCTGCGCGTGGCCGACACCGGCGACGACACGATTTTCGAAGTTTCGGGCCGTGGTGAACTGCACCTGACGATTCTTCTGGAAAATATGCGCCGCGAGGGCTACGAACTGGCCGTATCGCGTCCGCGCGTGGTGTTCAAGGAAATCGACGGCGTCAAGCACGAGCCGTACGAACTGCTGACCGTGGACGTCGAAGACGGCCACCAGGGTTCGGTGATGGAAGAGCTGGGCCGCCGCAAGGGTGAACTGCTCGACATGGCTTCGGACGGCAAGGGCCGTACGCGTCTGGAATATCGTATTCCGGCGCGGGGCCTGATTGGCTTCCAGGGCGAATTCCTGACGCTGACGCGCGGTACCGGCCTGATCAGCCATATCTTCGACGACTACGCACCGGTGCGCGAAGGCGGCCTGGGCGAGCGTCACAATGGCGTGCTGATCTCGCAGGATGATGGCGACGCCGTGGCCTATGCACTGTGGAAGCTGCAGGATCGCGGCCGCATGTTCGTGAAGCCGGGCGATGCGCTGTACGAAGGCATGATCATCGGCATTCACAGCCGCGATAATGATCTGGTCGTCAACCCGATCAAGGGCAAGCAGCTGACCAACGTGCGCGCATCGGGTACCGATGAAGCCGTGCGCCTGGTGCCGCCGATCCAGATGTCGCTGGAATACGCTGTTGAATTTATCGCCGACGATGAACTGGTTGAAATCACGCCGAAGAGCATTCGTCTGCGCAAGCGTTATCTGAAGGAACACGAGCGCAAGCGCGCGTCGCGCGAAGCGGTGTAAAGCTGTAATAACTCGCCGCATGAAAAACCGCGTCCTGGTGACGCGGTTTTTTATTGCCTGCCGTATTTGAGTTTTCTGCGGGGCCGCTTAGTGATCGCCGGTATGGGATGGATTGGCTCGCATGGCAGTCAGATCGGCTGCGACGGAACGCGATGCCGGGCTCCGCCATTCCGGCGCTTTCCACAAATACCGCAAATCCCGTTCGCGCCGTACATCGGCAAACATGTCGCGCCATTCGTGAAATGTCAGCGTCAGCGGATTGTGCGTGCGAATCTGGCGCGTGATGCCGTATTGCGGCGGCTCGGTTTCCGGGACAAAACTGCCGAACAAGCGATCCCAGATTGTCAGCACACCTGCATAGTTGCGATCGATATATTGCGCATTTTTCGCGTGATGCACACGATGGACACTCGGCGTATTCACCAGCATTTCCACGCGCGGCCAACGGCGTCCCAGCCGTGTGTGGACGAAGAACTGAAAGGCCAGATTCAGGCCGACCGCCAGGATGACCCAGTTTGGTGTAAAGCCGATCCAAGCGAGCGGGATCCAGAAAATCCACATGCCGGATATCGGATAGGTCAGGCTCTGCCGGAACGCCGTCGAGAAATTCATGCCCTCCGATGAATGGTGAGCCACATGCGACGCCCACATCCAGCGGACGCGATGACTGGCCCGGTGAAACCAGTAATAAAGAAAATCCTGCAGTAGCAGCAGTAGACCGAACGACCACCATGTCTCCGGAACCAGCCGCAGCCCATGGTTGAAACACCACGTATAAACCGTGCGGACCATCAGCCAAAGAAAGAACGCATCCGACGCCTGATGCATCAAGGCCAGCGACGCATTCGACAGCGTGTCGCGCCAGCTGTACACCGAGCGGTCCCGCCGCGACCAATACCACGCCTCCCAGGCAATCGTCAGCAGGAATACCGGTGCGAAGGCCATCAGGATCAGGCCGGGGTCGAAACCGTCAGTGTCAGGAGCAGGGCTGGGGAGCGTCATGGCGCCAGTGTGCATATTTTCGGTTAAAGCGTATGGAAGTTTTCCTCCATACGGCCGCGGGCGCCACACGAGTGGCGCATGCAGCGCGCCAGCGAGGTATCACGAAAATGCAGCACAGACTATCACCGCGGTGGGATCAAGTACGCCCCTCGGCTTGCCGTCATTGGGGCGACGGCTAACGGAGGAGTGGCCGCCATTACCACGGAGAGATCGCCCCATGTTTCGCAACACCACGATTGGCGCCCGTTTGTGGCTCCTTACGATTGTCACCAGCTTGTTGCCGCTGATTGTCGGCATGGTTGGATGGTTCGGCATGTCGCGCAGCAACGATGCCACGCGCCAGATTTATCAGCAGCAATTGTCGGCGGCGACTTACCTGGCCGAAGCGCGATCGAACCAATTGCTCGTCCGCGTGCTGCTGGACCAGGCCGCCTTTGCTACGGATCCCGCTGACGCAAAGGCGCGTGCTGCGACGGCCCAGGGTTTTGCGCGCCAGTCCGACGCGGCATGGCAGGCGTACCTGGCGATTCCGCGCACCGCGGAGCAGACGCGCGCGACCGACGATGTGTCTGAAAAGCGCAAGGCATTGTTCAGCCAGGGCGTGGCGCCAATGATCGCAGCGCTGCACGCTGGGGATCGCGACGCGATGATGAAGGCCGTGATGGAGACGATTCCGAAACTGGACATCGCATTTACCGCGGTCAACACCGAGCTCGCCCGCTTGCAGGTGGCGAGCGCAAAGAGCGTTTACGAAAGCTCGCAACATCGCTATGACGCACTGTTGACGCTGTCGATTATCGTGCTTTGCGTGGGCATTGCGTTCAGCACCGTGGTGGCCTGGCGCCTGCGTGCGTCGATCGTAAAGCCGCTCGATATCGCAATCGCCCGCTTCGCGCGCATGGCCGATGGCGATCTCGGCTCCTCGGGTCGCGATGCGTCGGTGGATGCCGACGAGCATGCGAAGAACGAGACGAGTCGTATGCTCGGGATGCTCGATCGCATGCAGGCGCGCCTGGCGGCCATGGTTGGCGAAGTGCGCGGCGGCGCCGACTCGATCGCCGCGGCCAGCCAGCAGATTGCCAGCGGCAATGCCAACCTGTCGCAACGCACCGAGCAACAGGCCGCCTCGCTGGAAGAGACCGCGTCGAGCATGGAGCAGTTGACGAGCACGGTGCGACACAATGCCGACAGCGCGCGCGAGGCCAGTACGCTGGCCATCGACGCCCGCACGTTGGCCGAACGCGGCAACGACGCCGTGTCGCGCGTGCAATCCACGATGCTGCAGATCGACACTGGCGCGAACAAGATCGTCGACATCATCGACGTGATCGAGAAGATCGCGTTCCAGACCAATATCCTGGCACTGAACGCTGCCGTGGAAGCCGCGCGTGCGGGTGAACATGGGCGCGGCTTTGCCGTGGTGGCTGGCGATGTGCGCGATCTGTCGCAACGGTGCGCCGGCGCATCGCGCGAGATTCGCACCCTGATCAGCGCATCCGTGAGCAGCGCGCGCGAAGGGACGTCGCTGGTTCACGACGCTGGCCAGGCGATGCAGGACATCGTCGAGGCGGTGCGGCGCGTAACCGATATCATCGGCGGCATCAGTGCGGCCTCCGATGAGCAATCGCGTGGCATTGAACAGGTCAATGTCGCGGTCTCGCATATGGACGGCATGACGCAGCAGAACGCCGCGCTTGTCGAGCAGGCAGCGGCGGCGGCGGGTTCGCTCGAGGACCAGGCCCAGCGGATGAAGTCCCTAATGTCCGCATTCCGGCTCGCATGAGCCGATTCTGAAAAGATCGCCGTCGTCGACTTCCGGCCTTATGGGTGGCGTAAAATCGGTGCCCACAAGAACGGAGACCGAAATGACGGAGTTTGTATCGACGCAACTGCGCGGCGGCGTGGCGTATCTGACACTCACGCGCCCGCAGGCCCTCAACGCTCTGTCGCTCGACATGATTCGAGCGATGACCGAGGCGCTGCAGGGTTGGGAGAATGACCCCGGCGTACACGCCGTGGTGGTGGCAGGCGCAGGGGGCAAGGCCTTTTGCGCCGGCGGCGACATCCGCTGGTTCCATCAGGCCTATCTCGCCAATGACCCTCTGCTCGATCAGTTCTTTGTCGAGGAATACGCGCTCAACTTCCTGATCCATCGCTATCGCAAACCTTACATAGCGTTGATGGACGGCGTGGTGATGGGCGGCGGCATGGGCATCTCGCAAGGGGCCAAGGTGCGCATCGTGACCGACCGAACAAAGATGGCGATGCCGGAGACCAATATCGGCCTGTTTCCCGATGTCGGCGGCGGCTGGTTCCTCGCGCGCACACCGGGGCGCATCGGCGAATACCTGGGGCTTTCGGGCGTTGTTATCGGCGCGGCCGACGCGATTTTTGCGCAACTGGCGGATGCTTACTTGCCGTCCAATGTTCTGGCCGAGCTCGTTGCGTCGATGCAGGCGCGGTCCTTTGAAAGCGGCGACGCTGTACTTGCGCACATTGCCGATGCCACGCATGCGCATCGCGCCGATATCGTACCCGCGGACAGCAATCTCGCCCGACAGGCGGACCGCATCGACACGCTGTTTGCGCGACCGACGATGCACGACATCCTGGCCGCTGTCAGCGATACCGAAGGTGACTGGGCCGCACAGACGGCCGCCACGCTGCGCAGTCGCTCGCCGTTGATGTTGTGCGTCACGCTGGAGCAGATCCGTCGCGCCCGCGCCATGACGCTGGAAGACGAACTGCGCATGGAACTTGACATGATGTATGACGTATTCCGCCACGGCGACGGCGTTGAAGGCATCCGCGCGCTAGTTATCGACAAGGATCATCAGCCCAAGTGGAATCCCGCCCGGCTCGATGACGTGACGCCAGCACGAGTGCGCGCATTTTTCGATAGCAAATGGCGGCGCGAAGAACATCCGCTGGCCACGTTGGGCGGCTGACGCTCGCATCGGCGCGGCCAAAGCAAGTCGAGTAGAGTGACGGTTGGTCTAGCCCTGGGTTTTCCGGATGCCGGGATACGGGGCTGGTCTTTCTTCACTTCGAAATCGTGTGAACAGGAAAGGAGCCGCAATGAGCAATCCTCGTGATGTCGCCGTACTGGTGGGAAGTTTGCGCAAGGAATCCCTGAACCTGAAACTGGCCAAGGCTCTTGCAGCCATGGCGCCGCCACAACTCAAGCTCGATATCGTCGAGATTCGCCAGCTTTCCCACTATTGCCAGGATGAGGACGATCATCCGCCCGCGGAATGGACGGCATTCCGCGACCGGATCCGGCGCGCGGACGCCGTGTTGTTCGTGACGCCGGAATACAACCGCTCTGTGCCAGGCGTGCTGAAGAATGCCATCGACATCGGCTCCCGGCCTTATGGCCAGAGCGCCTGGGATGGCAAGCCCGGCGGTGTCATCAGCGCGTCCCCTGGCAATATTGGCGGGTTCGGCGCCAACCACCATTTGCGGCAGTCGCTGGTCTTCCTGAATATCCCCGTGCTGCAGCAGCCTGAGGCATACATCAGCGGCGTCGACAAACTGTTCGACGAGCAGGGCGGCATCGCCAATGAATCCACTAGAGGCTTTCTCGGCAAATACCTCTCGACATTCGCGTCGTGGGTTGAGAAGAACGCCGCACGCTAGCCAGCAGAACCGCGTCGGCCCCGTCCTACAATGCAAAGCGGACGGGCCTGACATCGGCGACGTCGCCTCCTTTCTATAGTGAACTCACGCTCACCACTACAGACAAGGAGGCCCATCATGCCGTATATCATCGCTTGGATTCTTGGCGTACCCGCCTTTGTTCTCATCCTGATCTGGCTGTTCATGCATTAAGTTGCGAGCGGCAAGTCAGCAAAGCGACGCCTTCGTGGCGTCGCTTTGCATTTCTGCCAACGACAAATGCATGTGGCGTATCCGCTGCACTGCGGTGAATATTCACCTCGCGTATACTTCGGGCTCTTCGCGTGCGATCCCGTCGCGCCCTTGCTACCCAAACGCCATATCTGCATCAGCATGACTGTAAATCCGCGCCGCATCTCGGTTGCTCCGATGATGGATTGGACGAACTAAAAACGGTACAGGCAAGCCCAGAAAGGCAAAGCGGGGAGACGATGCTCCCCGCGTAGCACTGAAGTAGCATTTCGATCAGCTGTTCAGCTGCTCGCACTCCTTCTTCGCGGCGGCGCGACGCTCGTCGATATAGCCCGCCAGATCCTCCACGTGTACCCCCTTCGCGCTCTTGTTTGAACCTTCGATCCGGACCACGGGCAGGCGGATTTCGCCCAGGCTGATCTTCCGTAGCAGCTTCTCGGGGCTGAGATGGGGGAAGTAGTCTCTGGCCACCACGTCGATAGGGATCACGGCGGTGGCGCCGTACTGGGCCAGCAGAAGGAAGATCGTGGTCATTTGAGTCCCCACAGGATTCGGGTTTGTTCGATGATGCGTTGCGCTGCTTCGTGCATTTGATGGTGGATTCACGATGGCAATCCCGCATCTGCTGCGCGCAGTGATTCGAGGAAAGGCGCCGCTTTGGCTGCCCGGCGGGCGATCTCCGCCTTGATGGCGGCGTCCAGGGCGGCAGGTTCATCCGCCAGGCCCCTGTGGCGCTCGCACAGCTCCGCACGGTGGTCTGTCACCGGATTCCAGTTCCGGGCCAAATAGACGATCAGGGCGCCCGGCTGGGCATTCTCGGGCGGGCAGAGGCGGCACTTGTTCTGATGGCGGCGCTCGCCCACCGGGCGGGAGTTCCGGATCTGCGGATACTTCGCCCGCTCGGTGGCCACCTGGTCGTCTGTCAGCGCCTCAGCGGCCAGCTGCAGGGCGAGGAGGGTGGGGAAGCGTTGATTGGGCAGTGCATCGAGCCAATACGACTCCACGAAGGGTTTGCCAAACGACTCGCGCCGCGCGTCCAGGTGAACGCCAAAGCCATCTCGGTCAGCATAGCGATAGAAGGCCAAGCCGTTGGCGCCGTGGCCGTGGACATCCATGACGCGCTCTAGACGATCAAGCAGGGCATCAGCCTTCGGCGCTGGTGCGGCGAGCAGAGCGTCAATTCGATTGCTTAATGCCACCGCCAGATGGCCGTCATCCGGGTCTTTGACGTGGAAATCGACGTAGGACTGCGCGTCTTCGAGTACTTCCCGCACCTCATCCGTCAGCGCCACCCCCTCCCCATTGCGGGCATCCGCAGAATGTGCGGCGAGGACCATCGGGCCGATAGCGTCCACGATGTCTTCTGCAAGGATTTCTACTTCCTCCTTGCCTGTTTTAATGCTGTCGTCGCCCGGCGCGCACAACTTGTCCACGAGCGGATATTTCTCGCCGCTACCCGTATCTTCGGTGTGCTGCATTCCATGATTCATGAGGCAATCAAGCACGGCTTGATATAGCGTCTCAGTCATCAGCCCCGCTTTGCGTGCGGTGTGGTCGGTCATGATTGGTCCCCGGTCGATTTTCCACAGAACGGGCAGAAGCTCGCCATCATCGATACTTCCTTGCCCTTCTGACTGCGATACCCGGGTTTGTCAGCCTTGATGCAGAAGGTCTGTCGGAGCGCCGTGCCGCCACCTTTGCCCAGAATGAATACTGCGTCAGCAGCACGGACTTCAACGTCGGTGCCCAATTGCGTTTGATAGTGATCGCGCAGCTTTTCCTCTACGTCTTCGAGGCAAGTGCATCGGAGAGCTGCAGTCATCGAAAGAGCCTCCCGTGAATTTCATCGAGCTTCTCCACTTCGTCCGCCGTGAGATCGACGATGCGCGAGCGCCTGACCTTCTCTTTGAGGGCTCGCACGAAGATGACTTCATCAATACGAAGTTCGCGCGTGTCGATCAGTCCGACCAGGCGATCAATCATCGTCGCGGTGCTGACGATTCCCATCTTGGGCATTCCTTTTTCGAACCGCTGCAGCCAGCGGTGGTTGGCATAAGCCGCCACGCCGAGCGCAATGAACGGCGCAACCAGGGCGGGTGCAGCAGCGAGGGCGGCTGTTAAAGTGGCCATGGATCAGGCGGCTTCTTCCAGCGGGAACAGCGTCGGCGAGTCGTCCAACTGATCGACCTGGTGGCCGTTGATGTCCGAATGGACAATGACGCCATCGAAGCGCACCCAGCGAACGCGGGTCTCTCCATTCGGGCCGGCGCCACGGAACAAGTGCGTTGGGCTCGCAATCACGTGCGCGCGCTCGCCTTGGTCTTCCTGGCTCTCCACCGTCAATCGCACCGCCTTCTTGATGTACTCGATCTCAAGGCGATCCATCTCTGCAACGTCGCCCTTGCGAGCCGCGCGAGCGGCCTTTCTCTTGATTTCGTCGATGGTCATGGTCTGCTCCAGTTAGACCCGCATTGGTTGCAGCAGGCCGCGCCAAGAGCCGTCCTGCAGGAGGTAGGAGAGGGGTGGGCTGTTCTCTGGCTGCACCCACGAGATAGAGACTTCTTCGGTTTTGACCTGGCCAATCAGGCGCAGCAGCTGAGAACCCACGAACGATGCTTCGAGGTGGGAATCCAGGGTGATCTGTTTCAGTTCCACATCCGCCTCGACGGAGTGCGCTTCACTGGAGATCGTGATGGAGCAATACTTGCCGTCCTGCTCCATGCGGATGATTCCTTCGACGCGATCAAAGGTCCGGTGGAGTGGGCACACTGTCGTCAGATCGTCGCGGCTGAAAGTCACGAACTGATCAGGATTGGGAAGCAGACGCTTCCAATCGATGTATCTTCCCGGCGCCAGCGTGCAAATGATTTGGACGCACCGACCGCTGGCCAGCAGGTGTCCCTTATGCACTTCAAAATGATCGGCACCGATGTTGCCGAGAATTGACGCGGCCGCGTCTGGAACAGCGATGCCGAACGGCGGAACGGTACCTCCGAAGGCGGTTGGGATGACCGGCACAACGTTCGTGGCCATCGTGAGGCCATCACAGCCAACAAGATGGGCGTACTCACCATCGCACTCGATCCACAGATTGCGCAGGATCGGCTTGTCAACGCGGCCCTGAGGGGCGATGGCGAATGCCACTGTTTCAATCTTGGCAGTCAGCTCCGGGGAATCAAAAACCGCTTCCGGCTCACCATCGAGTTTCGGCATTGGAAAGATGTCGCCGGGCAGTGTCGGCAGCGTCATCCGCGTTCGGCCAGCGCGGGCCACCACCTTTCCCTTCTCATCCTTAAACGTGACGGAATCTGCGCCGAGGCTGCAAATCGCGTTGAGCTTGTCAGCCGGGAGGCAGAGGTCGACGTCGTCGTCCACGGTCGCTTCCGCCGCGGCGCTGACCGTCAAGTATCCCGACGACCCAGTGAGACGCACGCTGTCAGTGTTAGCGCGGCCAACTAGACGCACGTGGGTGAACGCGGGTAATGGCGACTTCGGGAGCACCGCCTGATTGGCGGCCTTGAATGCATCGCTGAGGGCTTTTCCGTTAATGGTGAACATCTCTCTAACCGTGTCAGGTGGATCAGTGAAGGCGGACGTATTCAAGGTCGCCATTCGGCAGCAAACGGCCGCTCAGCTTCCAGCCCTTGGCGCGCATCTCGCGCACGTGGTCGATCATGAAAACTTCGTTGTTCATTGTTGAATCACGAGCAAAACTGAGCCAGGCGTCACGTCCAAAACTGAGCCACTAAGTTGACGAAGAAATGGACTGTTCGGATGTGGATAAGTCTACTGCGTGATCTGTCTGGGGTGCTCCTTT
>Ga0187843_10001546_pt1 | contig 14396 bp, 13 predicted proteins | sample SpaLakP09_SKY_43_FD_134516 | JGI IMG/M metagenome (GOLD analysis project Ga0187843, IMG submission 134516) | Oligotrophic lake water microbial communities from Sparkling Lake, Wisconsin, USA - SP09_SKY_43 | ecosystem: Environmental > Aquatic > Freshwater > Lake | place: USA: Sparkling Lake... | reverse complement strand
TGGCCGACCCGCGCTTCGCACTGGCCCTGCAGTCGCCCTATGACAGCGTGGCGGCCGCCGCCAACGGCAATGCCGACAGCGCGGTGGCGCGCGCGCCCGCACCTGCGCCGCCGGGCAGGCCCTTGTCCATCGACAACCAGCCCGCCGAGCGGGGCAGCAGCGAGATCGCCAAACGCATGCCCGAGCTGCGGTCGGCGGTGGTGACGGTGCTCACCGAGCGGGGTTCCGGGACCGGCTTCTATATCGGCAGTTCCGGCTGGCTCTTGACCAACCAGCACGTGATCGGCCAGGCCGGCGCCGTGCGCGTGCGCCTGCCGACCGGCCGAGAACTGCTGGCAGAGGTGGTGCGGGTGGATGCGGCACGGGACATCGCGCTGCTCAAGACCGAAGCACCGGGCGTGCGGCCCATGCCGCTGCGCATGGGCGAGCCGGGCATCGGCGAGGATGTCTATGCGCTGGGTTCGCCGCTGGGCGATGCGTTCAACACGACATTGACGCGCGGCATCCTGAGCGGCGTGCGCAAGGTACGCGATCTGGATTTCCTGCAGAGCGACGTGGCGATCCTGCCGGGCAGCAGCGGCGGTCCCTTGCTGGACAAGTCAGGCCAGGTGATCGGCATCACCGTGGCCGGGCTGGGTGCCAAGGGTTTGGCGGGGATGAATTTCTTCATTCCGGTGGGCAGTGCCCTCCAGCGGCTGCAATTGCAGTTGCAACATCCGGAACCCCACAAGCCGTGATTGGCCGGGCCATTCGCGACACCCATTGCGGTGAGGCATTATTAATTCGAAGTTAATAATGCATTTGGCGCGCTGACGACGGTGGTTTCCCTACCTCGGTGCCGCAAATGCCCAGAGGGCGCTCAGGACATAGTTCAGCACCAGTACGAGCAGTGTGACGATCAGTTGCGCAAGACGATAGTCCCATCCGGTCCAGTGCAGCAGGAGCTGCAGCAGCAACGCATTGAGCACCAGGCTCAATGCGGCAATGAGCATGAAGCGCAGGATCGTGCGGCGATATTTTTCCTGGCTGGCAAAGGTCAGCCGATGGTTGAGCACGAAATTGAGCAGCGCACCCACCAGGGCACCGCAGGCAGTGGCCATGACGGCGCTCTGATGGAAGCATTCCACCAGGGTGAGCAGCACTGCGTAGTGCGCCAGTGTTCCCACTGCCCCCACCAGCGCAAAGACCAGGAATTGCATCGGTCGCAGCCGCGCTGGCTGCAGTTCTCCGGCCGGGCGCTCAGCCATGCGTTGAGGCTGGTGTCGTATCGCTGCCCGTTGCGCTCGCCTGGGCGCGATGACAGTGACGGATCACGTAGATGGGACGCTGTTTGCTCTCCATGTAGATCCGTCCGATATATTCGCCGAGGATGCCCATGCCGACCAGCTGGAGGCTCCCCGTGAACAGAATCGCCACCAGCAGCGAGGCATAGCCCGGCACATCGACCCCGTGCAACAAGGTGCGGATGACGATGTAGAGCGCATAGAGGGAAGTGATCAGGGTACCGCTGATGCCCAGGTAGGTCATGATGCGCAGCGGGACGGTGCTGAAGCTGGTGATGCCTTCGAGCGCGAAATTCCAGAGCTTCCAGCCGGAGAATTTGGTCATCCCGACTTCCCGCGCCTGGCGTGCGTATTCCAGCGTCACCGTCTTGAAACCGACCCAGGCGAACAGGCCTTTCATGAATCGCTGGCGTTCGGGAAGCTGCCGCAGCGCATCGACCACGACCCGGTCCATCAAGCGGAAATCACCCACGTTTTCCGGGATCTTGATGCCGGAGAGCGCATTGTGGAAACGATAGAACAGCGAGGCGCTCTGGCGCTTGAGGTAGGAATCGCTGCTGCGGTCGGTCCGTTTTGCCAGCACCACTTCGGCGCCTTGCTCCCACTGCCCGATCATCTGCGCGATCAACTCTGGCGGGTCTTGCAGGTCGGCGTCGATGGGAATGACCGCATCGCCGCCGGCGGCATCGATGCCGGCCGTCATGGCCGCTTCCTTGCCGAAATTGCGGGAAAGTTCGAGGATCGTGAAGCGCGGGTCGCGCTGGTGCAGTTCCAGCAGTTCGCGCAGCGTACTGTCACGGCTGCCGTCATCGACGCAGATGATCTCGAAGCGATAGGCCGGCAGGCCCGCGGCGATGGCAGAGATGGAGCGGGCGAAGCCATCGACGCCGCCCCCTTCGTTGTAGAACGGGACGACCAGTGAAATGGTCTTGGGGCGCGTCATGATGGGGTCCTCACCGGGCGGAGATTTCTTTGAGGTGGAAATAATTGGCAAAACAGACGTTTTCCCATTGGCGCGGATCGGACAACACGTCATTGAAATACGTGATCGGTTTGGGCTCGCGGGTGTAGGCTTTGACCACCAGGGACTGGTGGTCGGACTGCTCGATGGTAGCGAAGCGCTCATCCATCAGGCGACGCAACGCTGCACTTTCTTGCAGCTCGGACCAGACCGGCAATACCGTGGCTGCCGGAATCAGGACAGCACTGGCCACTGCGCCCAGCACCACCACCGAGAGCAGGCCGGCCACGACCGGACGCGGCGTATCGTCGCGCGCCGAACGCTTGCCGTTGAGCCACCACGCCGCGATCATCGCCATCACGTTGATCAGCAGGAAGTCGATGGTGCGTGAGCGTTCCGGTCCCAGTTCGTTGAGCGCGTAGACACGCGGGAAAATGCCCGCCCACAGGGCCAGCAACAGTACGCCAATGAGCACGGCCACCCGCAAGCCCTGCGGCCTGGTCGACGGTGCGATGCGGCAGGCCCACATGAGGACGAAGAAAATCAAGGAATGCAGGATGAGCGTGACGACGTATTTTTTGAAGAGCAAGCCCAGCGAGACCAGCAGCGCCGCCACCAGGCTGGTGTCATGGACGGTGGTCGCTGCCCGCGCGAAGTTGCCGGGGGCCAGGCCCGCCACCAGGGTGCCGGCGAGTGCGCCGAGCGCTGCCAGCAGGTACAGGGCGCCACGGCGCTGACGCAACAGCAGCCAGGCGCTCAGGATGGCCACCAGCGTCAGATGCACCAGCGAGGCAACTTCGTTCAAACCAGCCAGCAGGAAACCGCCCAGTGCCAGCCACACCAGACGCATCCCCTTCGCCTCGACGGCACCGCAGCAGATCTTCCACTCTTGCGCCATCAGCACCATCAGCAAGGCACATGCGGTGCCGTAGGTAGCGCCGCCGGAGAGCCAGAAGAGCGACTCCCGCATCCGGAAGGTCGCCATCAGCATCATGCAGAACAGCACGTAGAACGGCCAGGACCGCAGTCCGACCGCACCCAGGAAATGCCACGCCGCCAGCAGGTTGAGCAGCAGGATGGTGAGCGGCACCAGGTAGTAATGGTCCAGCAGCAGCGTGCGTGCGGCGGCGAAGGAAGAGATGAGTACGGTGGCGGCGAAGCGTCCGCCCCAGTTGAAGTATTCAAACACCAGGTTCGACCACAGGCCGCGCTCTTGCGCCCCGTGGCCGTAGCAGAAGTCATCCACGGCAGCGATGGCATGCCAGCCATTCCATGCGATCCAGGCCAACAGCGCAAAAGCACCTGTCAACAGAATCACGCGCGCAATGGCTGCCAGTCTGGCATCCGTAAAGCGGGAGCCCGTGCGGCTGAAAGTGGAGGAAGTGCTTGCCATGAGAGAGTGATTCCAGTCGGTTTTTGACCGGCGACATTGTACAGAAGGGCAGGCCTGCTCGGCCAGCGACTGTCCGTGGTATCGCTACCAGCACCGATGCTAAAATGGCGCCCATGCCAGAACACCGCATCTTTCCCGTCGATCCCTCCACTGATCCCAGCTCCAAGTCACGCGACGACGACAGCGCCGAACCGCGCCGCCGTGGTCCGCGCAAGAGCGGCGGTGGCATCACGCTGCGCGATGTGGCGCAGCTGGCGGGAGTGGCGCCGATCACCGCGTCGCGTGCCTTGAATACGCCCTCGGCGGTCTCGCCCAAGGTGTTGCAGAAGGTGCGTGAGGCGGTCGAGAAAACCGGTTACGTGCCCAACCTGCTGGCCGGTGGACTGGCCTCCAACAAGAGCCGCCTGGTGGCGGTGGTGGTGCCCACCGTCATCGGTCCGGTGTTCCAGGAAATCGTCCATACCCTCACCGAAACGCTGGCTGCGGCCGGCTACCAGGTCATGCTGGGCCAGAGCGGCTACGAGAATTCGCGCGAAGATGCGCTGCTGGAAGCCATCATCGGCCGCCGTCCCGATGGCGTGGTGCTGACCGGCATCATGCGCTCGGCAGAGGCGCGCAAGCGGCTGCTGGCCAGCGGTATCCCGGTGGTGGAGACCTGGGACCTGACACCGACCCCCATCGATATGCTGGTGGGCTTCTCGCACGAAGCCATCGGCCGCGAAGTGGCGCGCTACCTGCATGCGCGGGGACGCCGCAAGGTGGCCGTGGTGGGCGGACGCGACGAGCGCAGCCAGCGACGCATGAATGCCTTCGCGCAGGAGTGCGCGGCGCTTGGCATGCAGCAGGGCAGGGGCGAGGTTCCCATGCATCACGTCGTCGCCCCGACGACGCTGGGGCAAGGACGCCAAGGCTTGGCCGAACTGCTGCAGGCGCAGCCTGATCTGGATGCCATCTTCTGCAGCTCCGACTTGCTGGCGCTGGGTGTGATGATCGAAGCGCAAAGCCGCGGCATAGCCATTCCCGGGCAACTGGCCGTGGTCGGTTTCGGCGATCTGGAATTCTCGCGCGACCTGCAGCCGCGTCTGACCACGGTGCGCATCGATGGCACCGGCATCGGCCAGCGCGCCGCGCGCTTCATCATCGAGCGCGCCTCGGGCGGCGAGGTCAGCGAGCGTATTGTCGATGTCGGCTTCTCCATCATTGCGCGCGACAGCGCATGATATTTCTCCGTTCTCTTTCTCCCTTGCTGATGAGTTGATGCCTTGAGGCAATCACCAGTTTCCCGTTGACAGCAAATATTGGTACCGCTACCATTCATTCATTCTGAATTTGGTACCGCTACCAAATTGCAATCTGATCGATTCCGTACCGCAGAGAGCCCGCCATGACCCAGAGCCCAGTTTTTGCATCGTCCCCGACATCTTCGCCCTCCCGGCACAAGGGCGCGCCGCGCGTGACCGACATGCGCGTCATTCCGGTGGCCGGGCATGACAGCATGCTGCTGAACCTGTCGGGGGCGCATGGCCCGTATTTCACGCGCAATATCGTCGTCCTCACCGACAGTGCCGGTAACACGGGCGTGGGCGAAGTGCCGGGCGGGGAGGGCATCCGCCAAACCTTGGACGATGCGCGCTCGCTGGTGGTGGGCCAGTCCATCGGCAATGTGCAGGGCATCCTCAATCGTGCGCGTACCGCCTTCGCCGACCGCGATGTGGGCGGGCGCGGCCTGCAGACCTTTGACCTGCGCATCGCCATCCATGCCGTCACCGCCCTGGAGGCGGCCCTGCTGGACCTGCTGGGCAAGTTCCTCGACGTGCCCGTGGCTGCCTTGCTGGGCGAGGGCCAGCAGCGCGATGAGGTGGAGATGCTGGGGTATCTGTTCTACGTGGCCGATCGCCGCAAGACTGATCTGCCGTATCTGGCCGCAGCGGATGCGGACGACGACTGGCTGCGCCTGCGTCACGAAGCCGCGCTCACGCCGGAAGCGGTGGTGCGCCTGGCCGAGGCGGCCTATGCACGCTACGGCTTCAATGACTTCAAGCTCAAGGGCGGCGTGATGCGCGGGGAGGAGGAGATCGCCGCCGTCACCGCCCTGGCCGAGCGCTTCCCCAAGGCACGCATCACGCTCGATCCGAATGGCGGCTGGCTGCTCAAGGATGCCATTCGCCTGTGCCGCGACCAGCATGATGTGCTGGCCTACGCGGAAGATCCCTGTGGAGCCGAGGATGGCTATTCCGGCCGCGAAGTGATGGCCGAATTCCGCCGGGCCACGGGCCTGCAGACCGCGACCAACATGGTAGCGACCGACTGGCGCCAGATGGGCCATGCGATCTCGCTGCAATCGGTGGACATTCCGCTGGCCGATCCGCATTTCTGGACCATGCAGGGCTCGGTGCGTGTGGCGCAGATGTGCCATGAGTGGGGCCTGACCTGGGGTTCGCATTCGAACAACCACTTCGATATTTCCCTGGCCATGTTCACCCATGTGGCGGCGGCCGCGCCCGGCAAGATCACGGCCATTGATACCCACTGGATCTGGCAGGACGGCCAGCGTCTGACGCGTGAGCCGCTGCAGATCGTGGGCGGCAAGGTCAAGGTGCCGGCCAAGCCGGGGCTCGGTGTGGAGCTGGACATGGAGCAAGTCGAGGCAGCGCATCAGACCTACCGCAACATGGGACTGGGCGCACGCGATGATGCGGTGGCCATGCAATACCTGATCCCCGGATGGAAATTCGATCCCAAAAAACCTTGCCTGGTGCGTTGAGCAAGGGTCTTCATCTGTTTTGACGAGGCTGCGAGAAGAGCGCGATCAACGCGCCGGCGGCCTGCACTTTCTTTCATCAACCGGCAGTACGGGCTCATACGAGGAGACAACCCGTGAATCCATCCCAGTCCTCCCCTGCAGCGAACCAGGTCCTCACCTCGGCGGTGAGCAAGATCAAGTGGCGCATCCTGCCGCTGTTCGTGGCCATGTTCATCATCAATTACATCGACCGCGTCAACATCGGTTTCGTACGCAGTCACCTCGCCACCGATCTTGGCATCGGCGCAGCGGCCTTTGGCCTGGGCGCGGGCTTGTTCTTCGTCGGCTATGCGATCTTCGAAGTCCCTTCCAACATGCTGCTGCAACGCTATGGTGCGCGCGCCTGGCTCACGCGCATCATGTTCACCTGGGGCCTGGTGGCGGCTTGCATGGCCTTCGTGCACAGCGAGACCAGTTTTTATTTCATGCGTTTTTTGCTGGGCGTGACCGAGGCCGGTTTCTTCCCGGGCGTGGTGTATTACTTCACGCAGTGGCTGCCCAATCATGAGCGTGGCCGGGCCATGGCGGTGTTCCTGTCGGGCTCGGCGATTGCATCGATTCTCTCCGGTCCGATCACCGGCGCGCTGCTGTTGATTGAAGGCGGCGGACTGCATGGCTGGCAATGGATGTTCATCATCGAGGGCGGGGCGTCGATGCTGTTCTGCGTGGTGGTGTGGAAGGTGCTGGACTCGACGCCCCGTGATGCCAAGTGGCTCTCGCCGGAACAGCGAGAAGCCCTGGCCACGGTCATCGCGGCCGAGCAGGAGCAGCGTGCGGCCAATCGTCCAGCGCACGTCTCGGCGCTGACCTTGTTGCGCGATCCGCAGATCGTGCTGTTCTGCCTGATCTATTTCGCCATCCAGCTGACCATCTATGGCGCCACTTTCTGGCTGCCGACCATCATCAAGAAGATGGGGCACTTCAATGATTTCCAGGTTGGCCTGTTCAATTCGATTCCGTGGATCGTGGCCATTGCGGCGATGTATGTCTTCGCCGTACTGGCCGCGCGTTACAAGAAGCCGCAGTTCTGGGTGGCGACCACGCTGGTGATCTCGGCCGCCGGCATGGCCATCTCGGCCTCGGCCGGTCCGGTGATCGGTTTCGTGGCGGTGTGCTTTGCGGGCATCGGGTTCAAGGCCGCGTCGTCCTTGTTTTGGCCCATTCCGCAGGCCTATCTGGATGCGCGTATTGCGGCAGCGGTGCTGGCGCTGATCAATTCGCTGGGCAACCTGGGCGGCTTCTTTGCGCCGGCCACCTTCGGCTACCTGGAGCAGAAGACCGGTTCCATCCAGGGCGGCCTGTATGCCTTGTCGGCGGCTTCGCTGGTGGCGGCGGTGCTGGTGTTCCTGGCACGGACCCGGCCGTCGGTGCAGGGTGGTGGCGGTTCCGCAGAGGGCCGCACGGAGGCGGTGGCCAAGCACGCGGTCTGAGCACGTCCCATTATTGATTTCTCCGAGGTCTTTCCTCGTTTGCGTCCGCCCGCCCGTGGTCTCACGGTGCGCCGGGCGCATTTTTACGCGGTTGGCGCGCGCCGCATTTGTCCAAGCGCAGGGACAGTCCGCGCGCCTATAATGGCATCCTGCAATCCGCCATTACGGCGGAACAGCCGCCGCCTCCCAGGTGGCGAGACATCAAGGCAGCCGGCCATGGACACCCTCTACCACCTGATCGAGCAATACGGTCTGATCCTCGTTTTCATCAACGTGCTGGTCGAGCAGCTGGGCGCGCCGGTGCCGGCCTATCCCACGCTGATCATCACCGGTGCGCTCTCGGCGACCGGACGCTATTCGCCGGCGCTGTTGCTGCTGCTGGCGGTGAGCGCGGCGCTCATTGCCGACTATTGCTGGTACCTTGCCGGGCGCCGCTACGGCCGCCAGATCATGTCGCGGCTGTGCCGTATTTCGCTCTCGCCGGACTCCTGTGTGCGCCAGACCGAATCGATCTACCTGCGCTGGGGCGCGCGTTCGCTCTTGCTGGCCAAATTCATTCCGGGCTTCGCCTCGATTGCCAGTGCGCTCTCGGGCACCATGGGCACGCGCCGCATCAGCTTCGTTTTATGGGATGCGGCCGGCAGCGCCCTGTGGGCGGGATTGGGGATTTTCCTCGGTTCGCTCTTCAGCTCGGCGGTGGACGACCTGCTCAATGTGCTGGCGCAACTGGGCCATTACGGCATGCTCATGATTGCCGTGGCGTTGGCGGCCTTCGTGGCCAACAAGTGGTGGCAGCGCCGGCGTTTCCGCAAGTCGCTGGAGATGGCGCGTATTTCAGTGGATGAATTGAATACGATGCTCGAAGAGGGCAATGCGCCCACCATCATCGATGTGCGTTCGCCGATGTCGCAGCAGGATGGGCGCATTCCGGGTGCCGTCACCATTTCCAACCAGGAAATCCAGACCTTTGTCTTCGATGGCCCCGTCGAGGGTGAGGTGGTGGTGTATTGCGCCTGTCCCAACGAGGCCTCGGCGGCCATGGTGGCGCGCCAGCTGATGCGGCGCGGCTATACGCGCGTGCGGCCGCTCACCGGCGGCATCGATGCCTGGCGCGCCGCGGGTTACGCCATCGATGTCTGAATCGCGGTGCCCTGGCGGATGCTCTTGGTGACCGGCGTCTTTTCGCAGATCTCGGCCAGGCGCGTGAGCTGTTCTTGCGTCAGGGCATTGCCGAAGCTGATCTTGCGGGTGATGGTTTCCAGGCCGCTGTCGTCGCGCCCGAAGTGGGCGTCCACCGAGATGCTGCCCAGATCCCAGCCCTTGCGGTCGGCATACATGCGCAGCGTGAGCGAGGTGCAAGAGGCCAGCGCGGCCAGCAGCAACTCATAGGGCGCGGGGCCGGTGTCCTTGCCGCCATTGCTCTCGGGTTCGTCGGATTTGAGCTGGTGGATGCGCGCCTTGATGTCCTGGGCGTAGCCGGCGGCGTTGTGCAGGGTGACGTGGGCCATGGGGGGTCTCCGTTGGGCAAGTGATCAATGTGACCGGTGATTGTGTCACAAGGCTCACACCAGCGTGCGTACCGAATTGGAAATGGCGCGCGCGCACTCCAGCACCAGGGGACCCAGCTTCTTCTCGGCATCTTCCACATTCCAGCGGCTGGTCGGTGCAACCACATGAACCGACGCCACCGGCCGGCGCTCGCTGTTGAACACCGGGGCGGCGATGGTCATGTCCCCCAGGAACAGTTCTTCCCGGTTGCTCGCAAAGCCGCGTTCACGGCTGCTCTCCAGCAACTGCATGATGTCTTCCACGTGGGTCCGGGTATGCGGTGTGTGCTGCGTGCGCTCGCTGGCGGCCAGGATGGCGCGTGCCTCGGCAGGGTCGAGGCCGCTCAGGTAGGCGCGGCCGGAAGCCGTGCAGTACATCGGGATGCGGCTGCCGATGGGCATGTGGATGGGGATGAATTTGCTGGCCACGAAGCGCGCCACATAGACCATCTCGCAGTCGTAGGGCTCGGTCAGGTTGACGGTCTCACCGGTGATGTTGGCCAGCTCCGAGAGAAACGGGTTGGCCACGTCCACCAGGATGTCGGCGGCCAGATAGTTGTATCCCACCTCCATGACCTTGGGCGTGAGCTGGTAGCGGCGCGTCCTGGGATGCTTGCAGACATACCCCAGCATTTCCAGCGTATGCACCATGCGCTGAGCCGAACTCTTGGACATGCCGGTGGCGCTGGCCACGTCGCCCAGCGTCATCGTGCGGTGCTGGGCATCGAAGGCGCGCAGCACTGCCAGCCCCTTTTCCAGTGATTGATTGAACAGCAGGTCCGAGGCGGTCTGGTCGGGCTCGTTCATGCGCGCTCCTGGAAGAGTGAAGTGGGGAAAAAGTAATCGCTTTGATTTTACGATAATTTGGTCCACGCGTATCGAATATCGATACATAAATATCTATTGACGATTCATGTAAATTAAATATACTTATTTCAACGCGTCATATTGATATGCATGCCGCGCATCGAGGCCATACCGGGCAGTCCGATGCGAGGCCGCTTCGGGTGTTGCAGCATCCGGTTCCGAGAGGGGCCGCCGCAGTCCTTGCAGGTCCACGCACCGCCGAGGGTTTTTGAACCGTCGCGCGGACTTCCAGCCGTCCATCCTGATCGCGCCTGGTCGCGGTCTCGCGCCAAAGGGGAAGTTGTATGAAGCCATTCCATTGCCTGTTCAAACACCTGCTGGGCAGCATCGCCCTGGCCGCCACGCTGGCTGCCGCGCCCGCCATGGCACAGTCGAGCTACAACGTAGGGGCGACCTCCACCGGTGTGCCCTTCACCTTCCTCGACATCAAGACCAACAAGCTGCAGGGCATGATGGTCGATACCGTCACCGCCGTGGGCAGCAAGGCCGGTTTTGCGGTCAACATCCAGCAGACACCGTTTTCTGCGCTGATCCCTTCGCTGACCGGAAACAAGATCGACATCATTGCCGCAGCGATGTTGAAGACCGAGGCGCGCGCCCAGATCGTCGATTTCAGCGATCCGGTCTATTCGTATGGGGAGGGTCTGTTCGTCAATGTCCAGGACACCAGGAGCTACAAGACTCTCGATGACCTCAAGGGCGAGATCGTCGGTGCACAGGTGGGCACCGTCTTTGTGGATGCCCTGAACAAGAAGGGTGGCTTCAAGGAAGTGAAGACCTATGATTCGGTGGCCGACATGATGCGCGATGTCGGCCTGGGGCGTATCAAGGCTGGCTTCGGTGACCGTCCCATTGTTGCTTACCAGTTGTCGCAGGGCGCCAATCCACAGGTGCGCCTGGTCAAGGAATACCAGTCCACGCTCATGGGTGATGTCTGCCTGGTCATCCGCAAGGGGGACCCCAAGCTCATGGAACGCTTGAACAAGGCCATCGCCGAGCTCAAGGCCGATGGCACGCTGGCACGCATCGTGGAGCAGTGGAAGCTGAACTGATCCGGGCATTCACCGTTTTCATCTTCCGCCCAAGAGGCGCCGCTCCACCGGCGCCTTGCCGGCCCGCTCCCCTACCTGCCTCCCTTCTGCGCCCATGCTTGTGCAAACCGTGCTGGACTTCCTGCCCATCCTCCTCAAGGGAGCGCTGGTCACCGTCGAAGTCACGATCCTCTCCTTCCTGCTCAGTTCGGTGATCGGACTGCTGCTGGCCCTCATGAAGGTCTCGCGCCTGAAGCCAGTGGCACTGGCTGGCGCCACCGTCATCAACATCATCCGCGGGCTGCCGATCATCGTGCAGCTGTTCTACATCTACTTCGTGCTGCCTGACATCGGCATCCAGCTCTCGGCTTTCCAGGCGGGTGTGATCGGCTTGGGCATCGCCTATTCGGCCTATCAGGCGGAGAACTTCCGCGCCGGTATCGAGGCAGTGGATGTGGGGCAGATCGAGGCGGCGCAGTCGATCGGCATGCGCGGGCCGCTCATCATGCGCCGCGTGATCCTGCCGCAGGCCTTCCGCATCGCCTTGCCGCCTTATGGCAATACGCTGGTGATGATGCTCAAGGACTCCTCACTGGTGTCCACCATCACGGTGCTGGAAATGACGCGTGCCGGCCAGATGATCGCCTCCAGCACTTTCCAGAACATGACGGTCTACACCACCGTGGCAGTGCTGTATCTGCTGCTGTCGTTGCCGCTGGTGTTCGTGATTCGCCGCCTGGAGATCCGTCACGGCAAGGGGAGGGCACGATGATCGAGGTCAAGCATATTTCGAAGTGCTTCGGGCAGCACGAAGTGCTCAAGGATGTTTCCCTGTCCGTGGCCGAGGGCGAGGTCGTCTGCCTGATCGGACCGTCCGGCTCGGGCAAGTCCACGGTACTGCGTTGCATCAACGCACTGGAGTCCTACGAGCGCGGCGATATCTTCATCGACGGCCAGCGCGTCGACCGCGATGGTCCCGACATCCATCGCTTGCGCACCCGCGTGGGGATGGTGTTCCAGCGCTTCAACCTGTTCCCGCATCGCACGGTGCTGGAAAACGTCACCGAGGGGCCGGTCTTCGTCAATGGCGTGCCACGCGAGCAGGCGCGGGCACAGGCCATGGCGCTGCTGGACAAGGTGGGCCTGGCCGCGCGCTGCGATGCCTATCCTTCCCAGCTCTCCGGTGGCCAGCAGCAGCGCGTGGCCATTGCGCGCTCGCTGGCCATGCAGCCCGAAGCGATCCTGTTCGACGAGCCGACCTCGGCGCTGGACCCCGAACTGGTGGGCGAGGTCCTGGCGGTGATGCGCACGCTGGCCGCCGATGGCATGACCATGATCGTGGTCACGCACGAGATGGGTTTTGCGCGCGAGGTGGCTGACCGCGTGTGCTTCCTGCACAGCGGCAGCATCGTCGAATCCGGCACGGCAGCCCAGGTGCTGTCTGAACCGCAGCATGCGCGTACGCAGGATTTCCTGCGGCGCGTGATCGGCAAGTGAGAACGAGGCCTGAGCCATGACACAGCAATCCAATGCGGCGTTTGCGCCGTCCCTGTGGGCGGCTACCGGCGGCGATCCGCTGGAGACCCCGCCCCTGCAGGCCAGCGCGCGCTATGACGTGGCCATCGTCGGCGCCGGCTACACCGGGCTGTCCACCGCGCTGCACCTGGCCGAGGCTGGAGTGTCGGTGTGCGTGCTGGACGCCCGTGCGCCTGGCTGGGGTGCATCCGGCCGCAACGGCGGCCAGGTCATCCCCGGCCTCAAGTACGATCCCGACCAGTTGCGGGTCATGTTTGGCAGTGCCAAAGCCGATCCTTTGATTGCAGCCATTGGTTCGGCAGCCGACACGGTATTCGACCTGATCGGCCGTCACGGCATCGATTGTGAAGCTCGGCGTTCCGGCTGGATCCAGCCCACGCATTCGCCCAAGGTGATGCGTGCGCTGGAAGCACGTGCGCAGCAGTGGATGGCTGAAGGCGCGCCGGCGCGGTTGATGGATGGGGCAGAAGTGGCGCGCCACATCGGCACCGGCGCCTATGTCGGCGGATGGAAGGACGAGCGGGCAGGCAGCCTGCATCCCCTGAAATATTGCCGGGGCCTGGCGCAAGCGGCGCAGCGGCTGGGCGTGGCCATCCATGGCGGCACCCCCGTGGCGCGCCTGGAACGCCGCACCAGCGGCTGGCGCGTGCATGCCGCGCAGGGTCCCCATATCGATGCCGAGCGCGTGGTCCTGGCCACCAATGGCTATACCGATGACCTGTGGCCGCACCTGCGGCAATCGGTCATCGCCGCCAACAGCTTCATCGTCGCTACCCGGCCGCTGCCGCCAGCGCTGGGTGCAAGCATCTTGCCCGGGGGTGAGGTCACTTCGGATTCACGCCGCTTGCTGTTGTATTACCGGCGCGATGCAGAGGGCCGCCTGCTCATGGGCGGACGCGGCCCCTTCCGCGAGCCGCGCGGACCGGCCGATTTTGCTCACCTGGAACGTTCGGTGGCCCTGCTGTTTCCCCAACTGGCCGGGGTCGAGTTCGACTACCGCTGGTCAGGGCGAGTGGCCATCACGCGCGACTTCCTGCCGCACGTACATGAACCTGCTGCCGGGCTGAGCATTGCATTGGGCTACAACGGCCGTGGCATCGCCATGGCCAGCACCATGGGACGTTGCCTGGCACAGCGCCTGACCGGTCAGGCGGGCAGCGTGTTTCCTTTCCCGGTGAGTACCATCCAGCCCATTCCGCTGCATGGCCTGCAGCGTTTCTACATCGCCGCAGGTGTGGCCTGGTACAGTGTGCTGGACCGTTTTTCCTGAACGTTGCGGCAGTTGCGGCAGTTGCGGTAACTGCGCCAGACGAAAAAAAACCACGCTCGCGCGTGGTTTTTTCTTGCCGGGAGGCAGGGTGATCAAGCGAAGTTCTTGGCCACGAAGTCCCAGTTGATGATGCCCCAGTAGTTCTCGACGTACTTGGCGCGTGCATTGCGGTAGTCGATGTAATACGCGTGTTCCCACACGTCCACGGTCAGCAGCGGCTTGCTGTCGGTGGTCAGCGGGGTGCCGGCGCCGGTGGTGTTGACGATGTCCAGGGA
>Ga0187843_10001545_pt1 | contig 14399 bp, 16 predicted proteins | sample SpaLakP09_SKY_43_FD_134516 | JGI IMG/M metagenome (GOLD analysis project Ga0187843, IMG submission 134516) | Oligotrophic lake water microbial communities from Sparkling Lake, Wisconsin, USA - SP09_SKY_43 | ecosystem: Environmental > Aquatic > Freshwater > Lake | place: USA: Sparkling Lake... | reverse complement strand
GAATTCGGGCATTAAAAGCTCTGGGATGCCGCCAGGGAAAAGTTTTGAGTCGTAGTGAGGACGGATAGCCTCGATAGGGGTTGGCGTACTTACTATAAATCATAACCTACCCTTTGCGCGAGCGAGGGGAAGGTTAAAAAGGAAAATACTACTACTATGGCTACTACTTACAGCATTCAACAGCTTCTTGTTAAAGAAGCGGGCCGTATCGGACCGGAGATTTATCGCCGGACGATCGATACCTCTGCTTGGCTCAAACTGACCAAGCAGGAACAGTTCCCCGAGGAGATGGGCGATGTGATCAGCTCGGTCACTTTCGAACGTTTCTACCCCTCCAGCTCACTTGCCTCTGCCGCTGATACCGCGGTTGGCTACTCAGTCAACGATATTAAGTCGGATGCAGGAACTAACTGGCGGACCCTCGGATCAAATCGAAACACCCAGAACTACCAAACCTTCAACCCTTTCACCCAGGCTGTCAGCACGGCTGGTGACGGATTGCCGGTAGCGTCTAGTTCTAGCTCTGGTAACGTTCTGCCCGCGGCGCTCACTGGCGTCACTTTCGGTCAGAAACTCCGCCAGTATTCGCTGGAATGGGCCTCGGTTGATTCCCCCGACATTGCACTCGAAGACTTGCGCTTTGCCGTTAAACGTAAAGAACAGCTCTCGAACATCATGGATGTACTCACCGAGTCGACCTCCTTGGTTTGGCAGGATCGTTATCGGACTCTGTACACCAGGGCAGTTGCACTTGAAGGAAACCTTGTTTACCCTAGCACCACTACTAACGGTATCCTTGCTTCCACTTCGAGCAGCTCTGGCGACGCAGCAGTTGTTTATAACGCCGTTACCGGCGGAGTAGGCACAGCAGCTTCTGGCACAATCACTGCCGCCAACTTGCCCAATAGCCAGTTGACACAAGGCATCCTGAAACGGTTGTACATGAAGCTCATCCGCGACGGCGCAGGAGCTAAAGCTATGGGCCGCGAAAACGGAGCCCCAGTGTTCATGTTGATCTGCGGTGCTGAAACCAGTGAGAGCTTGATTCGCTTGAATGCGGACATCCGTCAGGATTTCCGATATGCCAAGCCGAATGAATTGCTCACGCCTCTCGGCATTGAGCGTTCTTATGGTGGCTTCTACCACTCAGTCGACGCGTATCCTCCGCGGTTTACCGTGTTTGATACGACTAACGATACCCTTATCCGCGTGTATCCTTTCCGCAAGGAAACGACCACTAAGGGTACGGCGTACAACATCAACCCCGCGTATGAGACGGCTTCCTACGAAATTAGCTACATCTTCCATCAAGATGTGATGCGTTCTGTAGTCCCCAGCCCGATTAACACGGACAACAAAATGGGATTCAACCCCCAGAACTACCGTGGTGAGTTCAAATGGGTTAACATCCTTGATCGTGAAAATAATCCGGACGGCAATGTCGGATATTTTCGCGGAGTCTGTGCGAGCGGCGCTCGTCCCGTGTTCCCGCAGTATGGCTACGTCATCCTGCATAACCGGTCCAGCATCAGCCTTGATTACGTTAGCTAATTGAAGAAAGGAGATCTCTAAAATGAGTTCCCCCCTTCAAACGGCTACGCAAGACAATGTGCTTGCAGCTCAAATTCGTGGTGTATTGAATAACGGCCCAGAGTGGACATCCACTCTGACCGGTTCTTCAGCCACAACGAGCTTGACCGCAATCACTGACTCAACAGGTGGTACGGCCTCCAACACCATTGCCGCAATCACTGCTGGCGCTACTTACGCGCAAGCAGACTTGACCGCAGTTAAAAATGGTTTGGCTTCCGTTTCTGCCAAGGTTAATACTATTTTAACCTTGTTGCGTAATCTGAATGCCTAAATAACTAATTGGTCCCCCGGGGTTCTATCCCCCTGGGGACCATATTCTTCCAAGAAAGACAACTCTTATGGACAATATCTCATTTCCCGTACCCAAAGGCTTTGCACCTCCGGAAGGTGTTGCCGAAGGCGATTCGTTCGACTTCATGGCCAGCGGCTATTTTAAAGGACCAACCATGTATCTCTCGGCGGTTGAAGGTGTAGCAGTTTCCCCCGGCAAAGAAGTTGAAAAGGAAACTGAAAAAGCCGGAGAAGAAATGGGGATGGTTGAAGCTGTCGAGCAGGGCATGGCGTAAAGCCGTGGACAAGCTCATCTTGGCGGTTGTCAAGCAAGCTTGGAACGACCTCCAGGATCTTGACGCCGGTAAGAAACCTGCCAGGCCAAAAGCCTGTTATGAGCGGGAATCGTTTGAACTATGCTTTGAACTATTCTTGCCTTTGCTGGGTGTTGAGAGCTATACTGCCAATAAGATGAAATCACGGTTGTACCCAACCCTGGATAGGATATTTAGTCATGGAAAATGACCATCTAGTTACTCTTCTGGAGCGTACCGCCCGCATGGACGAGAAGCTCGATTCTTTGCTCGAAGACCGAGATAAACACGACCAGCGAATCGGTAAGGTTGAGAAGCATATTCACATGGGGTATGGAGTCGTAGCAGTTATGACATTCATGATTTCCACGTTTGCCGAATTCTTTTGGTCAAAGATTTTTGGCAAACATAGTTGACAATTAAAAATAAGACCACACAATAGGAGAACTTTATGGCATTTTTTGATGAAAATCTTGCTTCGTCCGTAACTCAAGAAACTGATGCCGCGCTTGTGGCCCTCGGCCAGCGTGGTTTTATTTATACAGATGATACAACTTTAGTTAATGGTAATTTTGCAGCTATTCAAGTTATTGCCGACACTGTTTTTTCAGCCTTGACCGCCTTAAATTCTACAGTTGGCGGCTTAGTTGGTGTAACTCTTCCTGCTGGCACGATTATTTATGGACCGTTTACTAGCTACGATTTAACTTCTGGAAAAGTAATCGCCTACAAGGCATAAACCGCCATGCCGAAACTCGGCTTAGGCTTATCGTTACCGCAGACTAGGTTTGCTTCTGCTTCTTTAATCCCTTCCTCTGGCCTATCCCTATGGCTCAAGGCTGATGCTGGCGTTACTACTCTTTCTTATTCTTATACATCAAGCATAACCCTAAGTGAAGCAGGTGAATCTTCGGTTAACGGCTCATATACTGCATCAGCCCCAGGAAATGGCTACAACAACTATCTAATGAATGGGCCAAATAGTAATATTATTCAAGTAAGGCCAAATTCTACACCAAGATACAGATTATATAATTTAGATAATTATACAAACCCTAATCCTTGGTTTTATTCGTTTACCTCTAGTAACGGGTCAACATGGACAGCTGTAGGAAAAAAACCAGTTTCAATTACCCTTTCTGGTTTAACAGGAACATCATCAACATCCAATGGAACATATAATGCATTTCAATTTAACCCTGAAAATCAGAGTCTTGTAAGTTCCAAATCAGTAAGTGGCGGGTTTGACGACAACGCTTTAGTTGAAATCTATCCAAATGGATCGGCGACAGCTTTACTCCTAAGCCCAACATTATTTGTTTCAGCAGAAAAAACAACTGGCTGGGGAATTGGAGCGTGGGACCTTGTTGAGGGCACAGGAAGTCCAGTTGGAACTGGAACCCTATACCCAACAGGAGGAGTACCAACAGGCGCGGTTACAACGACAAATGTAAATACTTCAAACGTTACAAGTTGGGAAGATCAAAGCGGTAATGGAAATAATTTTATATCAGCCTCTGGTACTGTTGTAAAATCAAATAACATTATAGGCTCTAATCCAGCAATCTTATTTGATGGAGGGAGTCTTTTAGGAAACGATATTGTAACAGCCAAAACAATCTATGCTGTAATTAAAACGCTTGAAACATCAGCAGAACAGTACGCCGTAATTTTTGAGGCAACTGGTGGCAGTCTTTATAGTGCTATTCTTGAGAATCAATGGGGCAGTTATTATGGATCGGGGTCTCCATCTGGGCAAACAATCCAAACTGAAACTGCTGCAATAATCGCAACTTTATCTGATGATGGTGAAACCTATAAATTGCGAACAAACGGACAAGAAATTGTAAGTAGCCAAGACGGAAATGGGTTTGTATCAAGATCAACCGCTTATCTCGGTAGCGATTCAAGTTTTTCACAAGCAGCCAATGTTTATATATCCGAAATTATTGTTTATAACAGAGTGCCAGTAACGGCAGAAATACAGCAAATAGAGGCGTATCTGATGGACAAATATGCTATTGCACCACTACCCAGCGGGATTGTTGCCGCAACCGCAGGAAATCTTAACATTTCTTTTGGTTATTTTGACCCAGAAACATATACAAAATTGAACAATACGGAATGGCGATTTTTATTTAGCATGGGAGAAGAATTTCAAATGTTAGAATGGAATATATCTATCCCAAACACTTGGACCTTGACCCACAGTAACGGAGAATTTGAGGCAACAAATCCAAGCACAAACTCCTTAATTATTCCAACAACTGGATGGACTTATACTGTTGGTAGTGGCCCAGCAATCACCATCACCGCCGCTTGATGAACATTCCGCTAGTCATCCTCTGCCTTGCCCTTGCGTCTTGTGCTTCCACAACACGAACGACTTCTTCCGGTTCTCTCACCCTTCAGGCCACAACTGATTCAGTCTTAAAAGCTCAAGCCATTGCTCGTTCAATCCCTGCCTGTAAACCAGTAGCAGATGAGTTAGATAATACCAAAGACCAGATCTTAAAGCTTCAATCCCAAGTCGACAAGAATTTCAAAGAACGTTCGGAAATGGCCGAGAGGCTTGAATATCTTGAGGCCAAGTACAGCAAAGCTGTTGGTATGCTGTGGAAGTGGCGTTTAATTGGGATTGGCGGGATGCTCTTATTACCCGCATTTTTGGCCTTGCGTAATTTCTTTCCCTTTCTTAAACTCTTTTAAGTGAAAAAGTGGCTAAAGGATAACGTCCAGGGGTTGGGCGCTTTGCTATGTGGGCTTACTCTATTTCTTGCCCTTGGCCCGATTCTACATTTTATTGACCCAGGAGCTGGAGTTGTTGACCTTGGAGCTCTCCATGTTGTTCTGCTTGCCGGCGTTAAGTTACTCTTTGCAGTGACATTAGCTTGGCTAATAATCAATATTGAGTTTAAATTTTTAGACCAGTACATGGATAATAATGCTTTGGAGGACGACTGGCGGGAGTTAAGCGGGCAAACACGCGCGACTATATTAGTCACCGTGTTCATTGGCCTTGTCATAGCTTTTGCCCTGTTATGCGGATAATCTATGCGTTGGCTCTGGCGTTTATATCTTTGCTGGGTACCCGAGAAGCAACTGCTCAAGGAGTCATACCGACGCGAGGAGAAAGACTATCGCGACTTATTGAAGTGGCTCGACAAACCATTGGCCTTCGAGAAGGACCCGGAAACTCCGGGGCCGTGGTGGACGAGATCTTAGCCTCGGTTGGCTTGGAAGGTAGTCGTGCTCCTTGGTGCGCGGCTTGGGTTGTCTATGTGGGTGACAAGGCTTTTGGTAGGCAGGCCAATCCCTTCCCCCGTTCTGCTTGGAGTCCCGCCTTTGTCGTTAAACCCACTTGGGACCGCGGTAAAGGCGTGGTCCCGGGCCCCGCTGATGCTTTTGGAATATACTTTCAAAGCCTTCGCAGGGTGGCCCACACTGGGCTTATAGAGCGAATTGAGGGTAAGATGGCAGTTACAATAGAAGGTAATACAAATGATAACGGCAGTCGAGATGGGGATGGGGTCTATCGCAAGCGTCGGCCGTTGTGTACAATGTTGGCAAGGAGCTGGTTATGAGTAATAACATTAGACTAGGAGCAATAGGCGTACAAAAGGTTTCCACCAAGTTGATGGAGCAAGGCTTTCTTGTAAGCTTACCCATCTATGATGATGGGTACGACTTGGTTACCGACTGGAAAGGAAAGATGGTACGCGTCCAAGTTAAAACCTCCATTGGTGGAGGTGATGATTGCCGCAGCAGGAGAAAGTTAAAGTTTTTCGCTATCCGCGGTCCCGGGTTTGGGCATATGCAGAAAAGGCTATATACCAAGGGAGATTGTGACGTTTTTATATTTTTAAATACAACTTTGGATGCTTTATTTGTCATACCGAGAGAAAAACTTCCCCGCACAAAATCCATCTATCTTGAACCAAACTGTAAATGGCGTGACAATTGGAGTTGTTTAAAATGAGTCTGGGAGATATAAGTGCTCGGGACAGAAATGTCCTAAGTCCTGTTATTGAGCCGACGATTGTTACCGCTCCTTCTTTGCCAATAACCCCGCCATTTGACCCAACCACTAGTTCTTTTACTTTAAGAGTAACAAATTTTAATATACTTAGCCCTGTAATTGGGGCGGGGGGAGCAAATTCTGTTCTTTTTACCGGGACAGATGGCGGCGCGTTTAGCGTTCCCGCCAACAAGGGCGTAGTAGTTAAAAGTTTTTATATAAAATTAACAGGATTGGCTTTCACTGGAACTTATCTTGGATATAATTGGACTGCCCCCACTTTGCGGTGCTACAGAAACGGAACAAATACTGTTGTCAGCAATTCTTTTGCTTTTACCTCAGGAACAGTCGGGAATCCCCTTTCTATCTACGCCATCACGGATCATTTTGGCTTTGCCTCCACTCCAGCTGGCGGTCGAAGAACTTTACTTGCCGGTGAGTCATTATCGCTTGGCGTTTTAACTGCTTATTCAGCTGGTACAAGCGGGTTTACTTTTACGATATTGAGAGGAGACGCTTACGCCGAGTGTCTACTCGTAAACGCCTAAACTTGTATTGACTCCCAAAAACCAGTTGCCATAATACTTGCGATGAGTTTTCCTAATCCCGATAACTACGCCCGAGATTGCGATTGCGGAACAGCCGGGGCTAATACAACTCCTCCTCCAGCCAATTTTATTGCAGCATTTTTGCCAAACCCCCTTATTCTTCCGCTTGGCGGGTCAATCGACACTAGAAACAAAAATGGTACTGGCGGGTATATTAACACAAGTGGAAACACGGGAGGTCAAGCCGGTGGGTACATAGATACTTCGGCATTGGGTAACGGGTCTAATGGAGGCTATATAAACACAAGCGGAAGCGATGACCCGGGTGGGTCGATTGATACCCGCGGATCAAATACGGGAGTTGGTTCTGGTGGCAGTATTTTTACTTATGGAACCGGAGACGGACCTGGGGGATCAATTGCAACTTATGGGGGCGGAGGATCAATCGCAACTTATGGGGGCGGAGGATCTATCAATACTCGTGGAACCGGATCTATTGGGTTTGGTGCTATTGGAACTAGAACAACTCTTAATGGTAACGCTTCTGCTAATAGAACAGTGACTCTCCCTAACATCACCGGAACATTGCCCATCGCCTTGATTAGTACTTCTACCGCTCTTAATTTTGGGAATATTTCTACTGGAGCTTTTGTTGATTTGACCATTACACTTACTGGTGCCGCAACTACCGATGTTGTTTTTGTGACCTGCTTGAATACGGCTGGTCGCGGAGCTACCGATGGTCAGCTTATTTTCGAAGCTTTTGTGTCTGCCGTTAATACGGTTACAGTTAGGGCCCATAATCCAACTGCCGGATCAATTGACCCGGCTTCTTACAACTTTAAAGTTGCCATTATCAAAACTGCATAAGGAGGATTAAATGAGCTGCGATTGTAACACACTTGTAATTGGAGAAGCCGGAGCCCCAGGACCTCAGGGTCTTGGCGGATTCAACGGCACTAACGGTACGAATGGTGTTAACGCTTTCACCACGCTTACTGCTCTTTTTACCCAACCGAACGAATTCCCAGCTTCACCAAATACCGCAACTATTTCAGTTGGGAATTCGGCTTGGATTGCTTTAGGCCAGAATATTTATATTTCGCAAGCCGGATACTATGAAGTTACATCGATTGTTTCATCTACTTCAATTACCGTATCTTTATTGAGCGCCGATTTAGTTAGCCCCGGGTCTCCCGTTTCTTCTGGCCGCCAGGTATCCCCGTCTTCAGCAGCTACATACATAGACCCAACAGTTACTTCTCTCGATATTAATACTGGGTTTTCGGCTATTAACCCAGCCTTTAGAGTTAACGGTTCAAATACACTTCCCCTTATTCAGGTTGACGCCGCTTTAAACCAAGTCGGGATTAATGTAACTCCAGTTGGTGGGGGAAGCACCATGACTGTTGGTGGATCAATTGAGATTACTGGAAATTCATTTATATCTTCTGGATACACTAGATGCCCTAGATTCCGAACTGGAATTACTGCAACAAGCGGAGATTTAACAAAAATTTTATTTTCTAACCAGACAATAACAGCTACGTTAACTGGTTCCGTTGGATCCGTAACCCGGGCTACCCTAACAATTGTTGGCGCGGCACTTGGGGATACAGTTAAAGTTGGGTACGCACTTAGCCCATTAGGTACTTTTGAAGCAGACGTTTCTATTGTGGGAATGGTTACAGCAGCTGATACTGTAACTTTATTTTTTACTAACTTCTCAACAACTGCTTATTCTTCTACCTCTCTGAATTTAAACTTAACAGTCTTAGGCTTTGCCCTGGCAACATAATGATTTCTGACCAGAATAGGCTGACCGAGGGAATGGCCTCCTTCCTTGGGGGAGCCAATTCCGCGGTTGATCCCTCCTTAATCTCAGAAAACCAATTTTCTTGGGCCGAGAATGTCGTTGTAAGAGATGGTTATCCAGCAACTAGGCCAGGATTCCAGTTTATAAAAGTCCTACCACCTGGAGTAGTTCAGGGAGCTTGTTATTTTTCTAATCAAAGACGTAATTCTGAAGATTTAATTGCAATGATAAATGGTAAACTTTACGATTTATTTCCTCTCGAATCATCCGCAACTGTAAATGACATTTCACCATTAAATGAAAATAACCCATACATTTCTCAGCAAGCTTCAATGGTTCAAGCAAATAATTTTTTAGTAGTTCAAGATGGGCTTTCTCCGGCATTAGTATATGATGGGTCTATTTCTTTTCGTTCAGATTCAAAAACTCAATTGAGTTCGCCAACAGTAACTATAAATGAATGCGTTTTGGGGGCAAACAATCCAGTTATTTCTGTGCCGGCAGTTACGAGTATTCAACCTGGAATGCTTGTTGTTTCTGAATCTGGCGCGGTCCAAGACAATACTTTTGTATCTTCTTTCGATGAAGCCACTTCTACTATAACTTTAAGCAAAGACGCAGTTAGAACAATTGTAACTACTTTGAAATTTTATTCCGCGGGAATTGTTAAAGATAACATCTCTATTCCAGTCGGTTCAATTGTGGCTTATGGGAATGGAAGATTATGGGTAGCTAATCGAAATAATGTTTTTGCCGGGGATTTAGTTGGATCGGGCATTAATTCTGAAATAACATTCTCAGAAACTATTTATTTGTCCGGTGGTGGAAGTTTTTACTTTAATGAACCAGTTACGGGAATGCATTTTCTACCTGGAGCCGACAGTTCAGTTGGACAAGGCGATTTAATTGTTTTTACTAGAGATTCTATTTTTGCTCTTAAAGCAACAAATTATGATCGAACTACTTGGCAAAGTACTACGGGGATGGTTAGAAAAATATTTATAGGGCGGGGGTCAGTAAATCAAGATTCTATTATTCAAACCGATAGAGATATTTATTTTAGAGGGCAAGATGGTATGCGATCTTTGGCTCAAGCTGTTCGGGGATATGGGGCGGTAAGTTTATCCGATAGCCTTGAGGCAACAAGAGTAACAACTTATGATACGGAACGATGGCTTAGATATGTGCCAGGAGTTTTATTCGACAGCCGCTATCTTCTTGGTGGTGCGCCCAAAATCCAAAGAATCACAGATGCAAATGGTAATTATACCGGGCGGTTTAATATTGTATTTAGTAAACTTATATCAAAAGATTTTAATGCGGGGGGTCTTGTAAGCGAGCCAAATCCGGCATTTGATGGAGAGTGGAACGGGCTTCAAATTTGCAAATTAGTTGAAGGTATTTTTAACGGACAAAGAAGATGCTACGCTATTACATGCGATTCCGATGGTAAAAATTGTTTGTATGAAATTCCTTTGTTTGCCTATAATGATGAGATTAAACCCTCTCGTAATGCAAACGTTGTCACAACCCCGATTAATTGCTCGGTTGAATTAAGACGTTTTTCCTTTGGGTCCCCGTTTGAGATTAAGGAATTTATGCGAGCCGATGTTGGATTTACGGATGTTTATGGTGGTGTAAACTGGTCATTAGATTACAGTCCTGATTTTTTAAATTTATTTTACCCAGTACAAACTAAAGAAATCCCCAATGAACAAGAGACAGATGTTCTTACAACTCAAGCCCCTCCAAATCTCCCCTTTGGATTTAAGACAATCAGAACAGTTAAACCGGCATCGGTTTGTGTGGATCAATCAAGCCGTTTATCTAATTTTGGATTTATGTTCCAAGGAAGAATGATTTGGGAAGGTTGGGGTAAACTTGTTCTGTTTCGACTTCATGCCTCTCGTAAGGATATAAGTGATCTGGGGGAATGTTAAATGAGCGAGTATTCTATTTATTTCAATCCCCCAGGGTTCGATGATTATCCTAGGACTGTTAAAGACACGGTTGATTATGTCGCTACAAACGCTAACGTTGAAAGGGATGACGTCGAAAATATATATGTTCTTGGTAGAGAAACTCCGTCAGCTGACTATATAGATAAGATTTGGGTTCATGATCCAGAATCGACTATAGAACCACCAGATCCTTCCGAAAATCCGAATTTACCAACCCCGCAGCCATTGACTTATTTTCCTGGCACAGAGAGATCAATTTCTACTTTAGCATCCCTTAATTACCCCGGGGCCATATTTCATGATTCTAAAACTGGAGATACTTGGAGTTATGGTGTTTTTAACTCACTAAGAACAATAGTAAAAATTAATTCGTCTTCAAATATATCTGCTGTAAATTTCCCAACAATTAATAATGGTTACCTTGATAACGTTATTGGGATAACTAAAACTTCTTCTGGGAGATTATTTGTTGTTGCCAGAGTTGTGCAACAAACACCGTTTGGGAACTCTAAAATTTTATTATTTGAGATTGTAAATAATGTTATGTCTTTTGTAAGTGAGTATGCTAGCCCATTAAATAACGCGTTTGATTTTGACTACACCTGCGCACAACTAATATCTGATTCTTCAAATAATTTATATTTTACAACTAAACGAATAAATACATATCGACCAGAAATTTTTAAAATATCTGCTCCAAATATGACTTTTTCAATTTTGTCTTACACATACCCAACTAGTTTACCAGTAGAATTAATTGCATTGGGGATTGCAATTAATTCTACTGGAAATCTTGTACTTGTTGTCTCATCAAATCCTGACTCAAATGTAGCATACGTATTGACTGGGACTTTAGCCGGTGGTTCGTTTAGCATACAATCTGGGCCACATACAAATCAACTTAGTAGTTACTATAACTCAGCGATTGGGATCAAATCAGCGATTGGGATAGATACTAGTAATAATATTTATATTTCAACTAGTGGCGGTACCGATATGTACATCAAAAGAATTACTCCTGGCGGGACAATTAGTGTTTATGCCGGAACGGGAGCCCCAGGATTTTTAGATGGCCCATTACTTAAGGCTCAGTTTTATAACCCGGGACCAGTTTATTTTTCTGCGGGCAGTAATTTTAATAATTTGTATATTTCTGATGTAACAAATAACAAAATTAGATCAACCAGTGGATTTGATCGTTTATTCTCAACGGTATCTAATTCTACTTATGTTGCTTTAAATATTAATCGTCCAGCTTCAGTTCAAATTACGGCAACTCAATCCCCAACAATTTATACAGCAACTAATCTTCCTACTGGACTTTCTGTCAATGGGTCTACGGGATTAATTACTGGAACACCAACAGTAAACGGAATTTATTCGTCAGTTGTCTCAGCTTCAAATTCTTTTGGCGGTTCTTCCAAAGGTATTATTTTCCAAGTGCTTTCTGATCTCCCAACAGACTATTTTAATTTACCCTCTTTAAGAGGGTTTGCCAATACGTCCTGGTATGAATTTTCCACCGTTTTGCGGGGGGATATTATTTTAGTGCCAGAAGAACAAATTGTATTATTTCCGTGGGGTGAATCAAATAAGTCTTATGATATGTCGCCGTGGGGGCAACCGACTTTCACCGTGCCAGTTTTGCCAACTCCTCCATTAGGATTTAAGTACAAGTATTATATAGGATTAATTGTTTCTCAATCGGCACCACCCGTAATAACACCATGACAAGCGTCACCCTTCAAACAGTTCTTGTGGGACTATCTTATTCCAGGCAGATTAATGCCCCCTCGGACACATATTTTGTTTTTAAAGGACTCCCCACGGGGTTAAACGGGTCGACGTCTGGGCTTATTTCCGGAACACCAACTGAAGTTAGTAGGTCCGCAATAACAATCTTAGGTAGGAAAAGAGATGCAACAGGAGTCGCGGTCCTCGATCTTTCCGTAATTAATGCACCAGTACCAATTGTAACAAGTGCCGATGTGGTGACGATTGAAACAAATATTCCATTTTCTTATCAAATAACAGCTACCTCAGAATATGAACCAATTCTTTCTTACGGGGCCACAAATTTACCAACAGGTCTTTCTATAAATACAACAACCGGTTTGATTAGTGGAACTCCGACAACCGCGTCTAACGATGCAGTTGTTACTATAATCTCTCAGATAAGCGCAACGAATAGTGCTGGTTCCGGGTTTAGGCAGTTACAATTTAATCTTCAACAAAGACCAGTTATAACAAGTTCTTTAACCCCGCTTGTATTTGAGTTTTTCGACCCCATAACTCCATATACTATTACGGCTTCAAAATCTCCTATATCTTTTTCAGCATCACCACTTCCAGCTGGACTCACTTTAAATTCGAGTACCGGAGTTATATCTGGGACACCGAGCAGCGTCCACGCAACAACCTTAGTAAGCCTAACAGCGAACAACGGAGCCCTGACTTCCCTGCCAGCAGTACTCAGCATAACAGTTCAACCTCCGCCTACAACTTTTACATATAGTAACGGCGCCCCCACCACTAGCCTTGATGCAGTTCTTTCCACCAGCAGTTACAATACTGCACTGAACTTGACTGGAGTTTCAATTAGCGCAGCTGTTACGAGTATTGATGTCAGTGCATTCCAGGGTCGTAATGGTTTAACTAGCATTACTGTCCCCAACAATGTGACCAGTATAGGTATTCTTGCGTTTAAAAATTGCATTAATTTGGCGACTGTATCTATAGGAACGGGAATTACAAGTATTTCTCAATCAGTCTTTGAGGGCTGCAGCAGTCTTCAAAGTGTCAGTCTACCTAATTCTCTAACTGGTATTGGGGCAAGTGCTTTTTCTCTTTGCTCCTCACTTGCCAGTATTGTTCTCCCCAACTCTCTTCTAACGATTGGACAAAATGCGTTTAGCTCATCCGGTATAACTAGTATTACCATCCCAGCTTCCGTAGGTAGCATTCAGGCCAAAGCATTTTGGCCATGCTCCAACCTAGCCAGCTTCACCGTCGACGCGTCAAACCCAAATTATAGCAGCCTTAGCGGAGTATTGTTTAATAAACTTCAGACTCAAATTGTTCAATATCCTCCGGCTAAAGCCGATTCTTCTTACACAATACCAAGCACTGTCGTAGATGCCTTTCCGTTTAACAGACCTTTTAGTACGTGCAACAATTTAATTAATGTAGTTATCCCCAATAGTGTGGGGAACCTATACGACTCTGCGTTTGCTTCCTGCACCAATTTGGTTAGTGTTACGTGTGGGTCTGGGTTTCTGTTTCCAGAAGGGGTATTCAGCGGCTGTTCTAGTTTAAATAGCGTAACTTTCCCAAGTGGGTCAAACGCTACCAGCATAGGAGCTTCTGCGTTCTCTGGTTGCACCGCCCTAACCGCTTTTACTATTCCCAATACCGCGACGAGTATTTTCAATGGAGCGTTTAGCTCATCCGGTATAACTAGTATTACCATCCCAGCTTCCGTAACTTTTATTTCAGTTTCTGCGTTTAATGGAAGTTCCAACCTAACCAGCTTCACCGTCGACGCGTCAAACGCAAATTATAGCAGCCTTAGCGGGGTATTGTTTAATAAACTCCAGACTCAAATTAATCGGTATCCTAGGGCACGAGCCGGAACGTCGTATACCATTCCATCTGGCGTAACAATTATTGAAGAGAATGCGTTCTCTAGTAGCACTGGTCTAACCAGCATTACTATCCCCTCTGGCGTAACACTTATTAGGGCTAGTGCGTTCCAAAGTTGCACTGGTCTAACCGGCACCCTCACCATCCCCAATACCGTGACGACTATTGGGAGTAGTGCGTTCAGCACTTGCACTGGTCTAACCGGCGTCACTCTCGGTAACAGCGTAGCGAATATTG
>Ga0187843_10001542_pt1 | contig 14427 bp, 8 predicted proteins | sample SpaLakP09_SKY_43_FD_134516 | JGI IMG/M metagenome (GOLD analysis project Ga0187843, IMG submission 134516) | Oligotrophic lake water microbial communities from Sparkling Lake, Wisconsin, USA - SP09_SKY_43 | ecosystem: Environmental > Aquatic > Freshwater > Lake | place: USA: Sparkling Lake... | reverse complement strand
CAGCATCGCTCCAAGCTCAGCGTCTCCGAGCGCGACTGGGCCAACCAGCCCTATCTGTCCAACCCCGAAGGTGGCTGGTCGGCGGCGGGCAATCCCTCGACCTTCATCCCCCTGGCCAGCAGCACCAACGCCATGCGCGACCCCTCGTGCTCGGGCTTGGGCGGCTTTGCCGGCTTCAGCGGCCAGACCCCGGTATGCTACTGGCACTACACCCCGTTCGATAACCTCGTCGAAAAGTCTGACGCCTTCCAACTGTACGGTGAGGTCAATGCCGACCTCTCCGACACCACCAAGTTCCATGTCGAGGTGCTGTATTCCGAGACCGAGGTACCCGACTGGAACACCTCGCCGTCCTATGCAGCCCTGGCGACGCCTACGGCTGAAGCCTCGGCCATTCCGGGGCGCTATGTCGTGCCGGCCACCAATCCGGGCCTGATCGCCTTCATGGCCGCCAATCCGACGGTCAATCTCTACAGCCTGAACCCTGCGACTCCCTTCGCCCAGACCACCGTGCCAAGCTCGGTGTTCGCCTTCGGTGCACTGAACGTTGCCAACCGGCCGTTCGGTCTGGGCGGCAATCCGCTGTTTGACTATGGTCCGTCGATCGGCAAGCGCGAGTTCGACGCCTTCCGCGTCTCGGGCGACCTGAAGGGCGAGTTCGATAACGGCATCGGCTGGGAAGTGGCCCTGACCTACTCACAGCAAGTGGGCGTACGGACCGGCTATGACACCCTGGTCAACCGCTTCGCCCTGGCCCTGCAGGGCCTCGGCGGACCCAACTGCGACTCCGCCCCGGCCACGCCCGGCATCCAGGGCACGGCCGGCGTCGGCGGCTGCCTGTATTATAACCCCTTCGCCAGCGCGATCCCGGGCGACGCCATCGTCGGCACCGCCAACCCGGGCTACAACTCGACCCTGGCCAACAACAAGGCCCTGGCCGGCTGGTTCTTCCAGAAGCTGTCGACCAAGCAGTCCTCGCGCCTGTTCGTCGGCGAGGCGGTGCTTAACGGCAAGACCGAGATTTCCCTGCCCGGCGGCGACATCGCCTGGGCCGCGGGCGTCCAGTATCGCCGCAGCTACTTCAAGGCCGACTATAACGACATCAGCAACGCGGCGATCAATCCTTGCGTCAACACGCCCGACTTCGGCGTCACGACCTGCACGGGCTCGCAACGCAACGGCCCCTTCATGTTCCTGGGCGTGGGCAACGAAGCCGACAACCAGTCAGACGTGATGGCCGCGTTCGGCGAACTGTCGGTGCCGGTCTCCGACACCTTCCAGGTGCAACTGGCCGCCCGCTTCGAGGACTATGGCGGCGCGGTGGGTGACACCTTCAACCCCAAGGTCTCGGCGCGCTGGCAGGCCCTGCCCTGGCTGGCCGTACGCGGCTCGGCCGGCTCGACCTTCCGCGGGCCGCCGGATCCGATCACCACCACCACCTCGGTCACCTCGCTGCAGGGCATCCTGGGCGTGTTCCGGGCCGTGGACATCTTCGGCAATCCCAACCTGCAGCCTGAAAAAGCCAATACCTACAATACGGGCCTGATCTTCAACGTCGGCAACTTCAAGGCCAGTATCGACTACTTCCAGTTCGACTTCAAAAACCCGATCGTCACCGAACCCGTGGCCGGCATGGTTGCGGCCCTGTATCCGAACGGGGCCGGCGGCGCTAACAACTGCGCTACCGCGGGCTATGCCGCCCTGGTGGCGCGGTTCACCTACAACGGTTCGTGCTCGACCCCGACCACCAGCATCGCTCGCCTGAAGACCAACTATATCAACGGTGCGGCGGTGAAGAACTCGGGCTTCGACTTCTCGGCCGACTACCGGTTCGACGAGGTCATGGGCGGCGCGCTGTCCCTGGGGGCCAACGCCACCTACATCCAGGAATACAAGGTCGGCGCCACCACCGTGGAAGGCATCGTGGTCGAAAAGGCCTTCGACGCCGTGGGCCTGCTCAACTACCAGACCACCGTCGTGCCGATCCCGCAGTGGAAGGGCAGCGTGTTCGCCGAGTGGAGCACGGGTCCGCACAATGTGCGCCTGGGCGTCAGCTATATCGGGTCCTATACCGATCAGCGCACGGCACCCTTCGCGGCCAACGCCTACAAGGACACCACAGGTGCCGGCGTGACGGTGGCTGCGGGCAAGACGATCGACGAGCAGGTCCTGACCGACCTGGCCTATCGCGTGTTCCTGCCCTGGGACACCACGCTTACGGCGGCGATCACCAACGTGTTCGACAAGGATCCGTCCTACGCACGCCTCGACCTCGGCTACGACCCCTTCACGGGCGAGCCGCTGGGCCGGACCTACAAGGTGGGCATCCGCAAGAAGTTCTAGGATCTGATCTGGATCCGAAGACAGGGAAAGGGGCGGCTCTGGCCGCCCCTTTTTTCGTTGTCGCGGCTATTTGGCGAAAACGCCCATCAGCAGCGGCCGCGCGAACAGCTGGGCGGCTTCGTCGCGCTCGACGCCGGGCAACCAGGTCCCCAGCGATGCGGCGGCATTGAGCATCGAATTGATCATGTGAGCGGCGATGATCGCATCGACTGGGCGGACCGACCCGTCGGCTATGCCGTCCGAGATCATGGCCGCGAACCGGCGCGATCCCAGATCATAGCCCTCGGTCATCTCGTGGCGGATTTCGGTGGGCAGGGCGCCCAGCGACGAGGCCCGCAGCAGCGGTCCGTGATCCGACAACTGATAGGCGACCAGCGCCGCCGTGGCCGATGACAACTGGCCCCAGGAGTTTTGCGTCAGGGCGCGGGCGTCGACCTGCGACTTGCGGGTGACCGCGAAGGTGCGCTGGAAGCACTCGACGACCAGGGCGTCCTTGTCATCATGGTGGTGGTAGAACGAGCCCTTGGTGACGTTCAGGGCCGCCGAGATATCCTCCACCGACGCGCCGCGATAGCCGCGCTGGTTGATCAGGCGGGTAGCGGCGACCAGGAAGGTCTCGCGCGATTCCAGTTCCTCGCCGTCGCCGGGCGTCGGGTCGGGCAGGGGGGCGGGGGCCCAGGCCTGTCCGGGCGCGGCCAGGCCGCCGACCAGGATGTCGAAGATCTTGTCGCGGACCCGGTCATAGTCGTCCAGGTCATAGCGGCGCAGCCAGGTGCCTGACCAGAACACCTGTTCCAGCAGCAGGTGGGTGCGGGCATTGCGCTCGCGCTTCTCCAGGGCCTCGAAGGTCGGCCCCTCGAAGAAGCCCCGAACCCGGCGGAACAGGTCGTTGAACGCGGCCGTCACCGACGTGCGCATCGGCTCTTTCAGCGCCTTGATCTCAGTGAAGCTGATCAGGGGCGTCGCCTCGCCCAGGCGGACCCGGCGGTTCAGGTCCAGGTAGAGCTCGATGAACTTGCGAAGACGGGCGGCCGGATCAGGCTGGTCGGCGGCCTGGCCGATCATGGCGTCAAAGCGCTCCAGCCCGCGCATGAAGCAGGCGGCGGCCAGGTCGTCCTTCTTGCGGTAGTAGTAGGTGACGCTGGTGGTGATCAGCCCCACCTTGGCGGCGACGTCGGCCAGGGTCATGCCGCGCACGCCCTGACGGTTCAGGATCGCGGTGGCAGCGGCCAGAATGGCTTCCTTCTTGCGGGCGTAGCGCGCGGTGGCCACGCCTCCGATCCGACCGTCATCCATCAAGCAGGTTCCCGAAACACCGGCGCGCCGACACTGGACTGTCGGGTCCAGTTTAGGCGCTTCCTATCTAGGCGTCCTGCCGGCCAAGGCAAAGGCCGCACGCCCGGATCTTCGCAAGATCGCGACGATCGCCCATCAAAGCGCACCTGTTTTTCAGCTTTGTTTCAGGACGCTTGCGAGACGGGCGCTGGGGCGGCGTCTGCGGCGGCGTCCAGGGTGGCGGCGATGGTCTGGACCAGGGCGGCTGGCGACAGCGGCTTGGCGATGGCGCCGTTCATGCCGGCGTTCAGATAGCCGGCCTGTTGATGGGCCATGGCGTTGGCGGTCATGGCCAGGATCGGTGTCGCGGCGGCCGGACCGTCAAGCCCGCGAATGCGTCGCGTCGCTTCCAGCCCGTCCATGCCCGGCATCTGGATATCCATCAGGATCAGGTCAAAGCCGCGCCGGGCCGCCTCGACGCCGAGGGCACCGTCCTCGGCCGTCTCGACCTGCGCGCCCAGGGCCTGCAACATGCGCGAGGCGACCATGCGATTGGTGGCATTGTCCTCGACCAGCAGGATGCGCAGGCCGGCGAACATCGGCGCGTCGATATCCTGCGTAGCCTGGACCGGCGCGGCGCGCGCGGCCTCGATCTCGATCCAGAAGGTCGAGCCTGCGCCGGGTCGGCTGGTGAACCCGATCTGGCCGCCCATCAATTCGATCAGCCGGCGGGTGATGGCCAGCCCTAGGCCCGCGCCGCCGAACTTGCGGGTGGTCGAGCCATCCGCCTGGCTGAAGCGCTGGAACAGTCCCTTGCCGGCCTCTTCGGCGATCCCGATGCCGGTGTCCTTAACCTCGAACCGCAGGCACAGCCCCTCGGTAGTGGGGCGGGCGGTCAGTCGCGCCTCTACCCCGCCCTCGGCCGTGAACTTGGCTGCATTGCCCAGCAGGTTGAACAGGGCCTGGCGCAGCCGCAGAGGGTCGATCAGCACCCAGCCCAGCGTGTCGGGCACCTCGACCTTGAGGTAGAGGCCGCGCTGGCGGGTCTGGGGCCTCAGCAGATCGGCGACACAGCGCAGCAGGGCTGCCGGATCGGTGGGCTCGGGCGCCAGTTCCAGCTTGCCCGCTTCCACCTTGGAGAAGTCGATGATGTCATTGAGCAACTCGGCCAGCATGGCACCGCAGCCCAGGGCCTCGCCCAGAAGCTGGCGGCCGTCCTCCGAGAGGGACTCCTGTTTGAGCAGGTGCAGCACGCCCAGTACGCCGTTCATCGGGGTACGGATCTCGTGGCTCATATTGGCCAGGAACTGGCTCTTGGCCTCGGCGGCGTCGAGGGCCGCGTCGCGGGCGGCGACCAGTTCGGTGATGTCCTGGCTGATGCCGATCACATCCCACTGGTCGTGGCTCTGGCCTCGCACCCCGCGCCAGGCGGACCGCATGGTGGTCCAGACCTCATGCTCGGGATCCAGGTAGCGGTAGTCCAGCGTACGATACTCACCGTCCTGCAGGGTGGCCGAGAAAGTCGCCCAGACCTTGGCCCGGTCGTCCGGATAGATCGACTGGGTCATCTCGGCCACGGTCATGGTGCGGGCACCGCCCCGGGGCGAGGCGGGGGTGGGGATGTCCTGCTCGAACACATAGACGCCCTTGCGCGGGTTGAACCGCCACACATAGACGCCGGCGGTGGAGCGCAGCATCTCGTTGGCGCGCTCGGCCTGCTGGCGGACGATGGCGTTGGCGCGGTCCTCGCTGAAGTCCTGGAAGACGACCACCAGCACGTCGTCCGACAGCAGCTTGGACTGCGAGCGCACCCACAGCCAGCCGCCGCCCTTGCGGGCCAGGCGGTGTTCGGAGCGGGCGCGGCCCTCGGCACTCAGGGCGCGGCCGATCTCCTGGAAGATGGCGGTGTCGTGCAGATGGAAGAAGTCGCGCATGGGCCGGCCCAGCGTCTCGTCTGCGGTCCAGCCGGTGAGGGTAGTCCAAGCGGGATTGACCCGCGCGATGGCGTCGTTTTCCAGCACGACGAACATGTCGAGGCTGGACTGGAAGAACCAGTCGGCCGCCGCATCCTCGGTGCTAGGGGAGCCCTTGAGATCCAAGTGCTTGCCCATCGGCGTTCCCTCGTTTTCAATCAGTATGCGCGAGACGGGTAAAGGTAGCGTTGCGTCACAACGCCTCGCCCAAGCCAGACCGGACCCGCGCCAATGACAACGCCGATGGACGCCGTCGGCCGCAGGGGAGTATTTGAACTTGAGCACGCCAGAGGCCGTTGGCCTGTCGTCCGAGCGCCTGAAGCGTATCGAGACCTTCATCCAGAGCCGCTATATCGACACCGGAAAGTTGCCCTGCGCCTTGACCCAGGTATGGCGACGCGGCCAGCTGGCCTATACCGCCGTCCAGGGTCAGGCCGACCGCGAGCGCGGAACGCCCCTGAAGGCCGACAGCCTGTTTCGCATCTATTCGATGACCAAGCCGGTCACCAGCGTCGCCTTCATGATGCTGGTCGAGGAAGGACTGGTGTCGCTGGACGACCCTGTTCACCGCTTCATCCCGGCGTGGCGTGATCTCGGCGTCTTCAATGGCGGCGTCATGGGGGCCTTCCTGACCAGGCGCGCCGACGAGCCGATGCGGATGATTGATCTGCTGCGCCACACGGCGGGCCTGACCTATGGCTTCCAGCAGCGCACCAATGTCGATGCGGCCTATCGCAAGCTGAAGCTGGACGGCATCGATAGCGACGGCGGCCTGCAGGACTTCGTCGACCGCCTGGGGACCGTGCCGCTGGAGTTTTCGCCCGGCGAGTCGTGGAACTATTCGGTGGCCACCGACGTGCTGGGCTATCTGGTCGAGAAGATCTCGGGCCAGCCGTTCGACGTCTTCCTGAAAAGCCGCATCTTCGATCCGCTCAAGATGATCGACACCGGCTTCTTCGTGCCCGAAAGCCAGCGGGCCCGCTTCACCGCCTGCTACGCCCTGACCCCGACCGGCAAGGTGATGCTGCAGGACGACCCTGAAAAGAGCCGCTATCTCAGCGATCCGTCAGTCAAGTCGGGCGGCGGCGGTCTGGTCTCGACGGCCGACGACTACATGCGCTTTTGCCGGATGCTGCTGAACGGCGGCGAACTGGATGGCGCGCGCCTGCTCAGCCCCAAGACCATCAAGCTGATGACCATGAACCACCTGCCCGGCGGCAAGGAGCTGACCGAGCTTTCCAAGTCGCTGTTCAGCGAGGCGGTGTTCGAGGGACTGGGCTTTGGCCTGGGCTTTGCGATGACCGTCGATCAGGCGCGGACCAAGAACATCGGCTCGCACGGCGAATATTTCTGGGGCGGCATGGCCTCGACCGCCTTCTGGATCGACCCGGTTGAGGATCTGGCCGTGGTGTTCATGACCCAGCTGATGCCGTCCTCGGCCTATCCAATCCGGCGCGAGCTGCGGACGCTGGTCTATTCGGCGTTCACGGAGTCAGCGGCCTAGAGGCGAGATCCTCCCCCTGAAGGGGGAGGTGGCCGCTAGGCCGGAGGGGGAAGATGGCAATGACGAAGCCGGCCCTTCCCCCTCCGTCGCCTGCGGCGACACCTCCCCCACTAGGGGGAGGATTTGTCTTGCCGTCGCTTGCCCACAAAGAAAGCGGCGCGGAAGCCATGGCTTCCGCGCCGAAGTGGGCTCTATCCTAGTTCGACGCATTGGCCACAACGCGCCGCGTCCGCGCAAATTCCACGACTTCGAAACAGTGGGACGCTTGCAAGTCACGCCCCAAGCCCCAGCTTCCACGCGTACGCCCTCCCCCAGCACGGATCGTTCTCTTTGATCGAAGGGGAATACAGGTCGCGTTCACCGCGCCATCCGCCCCCGCGGAACATCTCGGCTGAAACTACTGTTTAGAATTTGGAGTATGTCGCAAGCCGCGTCAACGGCGGGTGCCCACAAATCGGGCACAGTTGCGGAGGGTCTGGACATCCGCGCGTGACCGTGCAGGTTTTGTCTTCAAACAACCGTTCAAACATAAGAGCAGGGGTGGGAACCGCCATGACCGCAATCAACGCCGTCACCGATCTTTCCGTAGAAGGCGACATCGGAATCGTCACCCTCAACTCGCCGCCGGTCAACGCTTTGTCGGCCGCCGTGCGCGAGGGTCTGGCCGGCGCGTTCGACGCCGCCATCGCCGACCCGGCCGTCAAGGCCATCGTGCTGATCTGCGAGGGCAAGACCTTCATCGCCGGTGCCGACATCACCGAATTCGGCAAGGCCATGACCGGCCCCTCCCTGCAGGATGTGCAGGCCACGATCGAGAACTCGCCCAAGCCGGTGATCGCTGCGATCCACGGCACCGTGCTCGGCGGCGGTCTGGAAGTGGCGCTGGTCGCCAACTATCGCGTGGCCGTACCCTCGGCCAAGGGCGGCCTGCCGGAAGTCAATATCGGCCTGCTGCCGGGCGCCGGCGGCACCCAGCGCCTGCCCCGCATCGTCGGCGTCGAGAAGGCGCTGGAGATGGTCACCAGCGGCCAGCACGTGCCGGCCAAGGCCGCTCTCGCGATGGGCCTGTTTGACGAACTGGTGGAGGAGGGGAACCTCCGCGCCGGGGCCATCGCCTTCGCCCACAAGGTGCTGGAAGAGAAGCGCCCGCTCAACAAGGTCCGCGAGCTGAACGACAAGGTCGAGGCTGCACGCGGCAAGCCCGAGATCTTCGCCGCCTTCCGCGCCGCCAACGCCAAGAAGTTCCGGGGCTTCAAGGCACCGGAAAGCAACATCCAGTGCATCGAGGCGGCGGTGAACCTGCCCTTCGAGGATGGCCTCAAGGAAGAGCGCCGCCTGTTCCTGGAACTGATGACCGGCAGCCAGTCGGCCGCCCAGCGCTATGTGTTCTTCGCCGAACGCCAGGCCGCCAAGATCCCCGATGTGCCCGACGACACCCCGACCCTGCCGGTCAAGAAGGTCGGCGTGATCGGCGCCGGCACCATGGGCGGCGGCATCTCGATGAACTTCCTCAACGCCGGCATCCCGGTGACCATCGTCGAGATGAAGCAGGAGAACCTGGATCGCGGCGTGGCGGTGATCCGCAAGAACTACGAAAACACCGCCAAGAAGGGCCGCCTGACCCAGGATGACGTCGAAAAGCGCATGGGTCTGCTGACGCCCTCGATGAACCTCGAGGATCTGGCCGACTGCGACCTGATCATCGAGGCCGTGTTCGAGCTGATGGAAATCAAGAAGGATATCTTCGGCAAGCTGGACACGATCTGCAAGCCGGGCGCGATCCTGGCCACCAACACCTCGTACCTGAATGTCGACGAGATCGCCGCCTGCACGAAGCGGCCCGAAAGCGTGATCGGCCTGCACTTCTTCTCGCCGGCCAATGTGATGCGTCTGCTGGAAATCGTGCGCGGCGAGAAGACCGACAAGTCGGTGATCGCCACCTCGATGAAGCTGTCCAAGGTGATCGGCAAGATCGGCGTGCTGGTCGGGGTCTGCCACGGCTTTGTCGGCAACCGCATGCTGGCCCAGCGCCAGCGCGAGGCCCAGAAGCTGATCCTTGAAGGGGCCATGCCCTGGGACGTGGACCGCGTGCTGTACGACTTTGGCCTGCCGATGGGCCCCTTCGCCATGAGCGATCTGGCCGGCCTCGATATCGGTTGGGATGCCGCCAAGACCAGCTCGTCAACGGTGCGTGAAGTGCTTTGCGAGATGGACCGTCGCGGCCAGAAGAACGGCAAGGGCTTCTACGACTATGACGAAAACCGCGTCGCCAAGCCGTCGGCCATCGTCGAGGAGGTGATCCGCGAGTTCGCCGAGAAGCGCCAGATCCAGCGCCGCCAGATCACCGACCAGGAGATCCTGGAGCGCTGCCTGTATCCGATGGTCAACGAGGGCGCCAAGATCCTCGAAGAGGGCAAGGCCATCCGGGCCTCCGACATCGATATCGTCTGGCTCAACGGCTATGGCTGGCCGGTCTATAGCGGCGGCCCGATGTTCTGGGGCGAGTTGGTGGGTCTCGACAAGATCCTGGCCAAGATGAAGGAATTCCACGCCGCCCACGGCGACGACTTCAAGCCTTCGGCCCTGCTGGAGCGGCTGGTTGCCGAGGGCAAGGGCTTCAAGGACGCCTGAAGGCCTTGAAAACTGTCATCCCGGGCGAAGCTTAGCGAAGACCCGGGACCGCCGGAAACGCCGGTGCTTGCTGCGGTCCCGGCTCGGCGCGCTTCGCGCTTGGCCGGGATGACAGGGTTTGTTGTTTGGAGTGAACCAATGACCATCGCCGACATGATGACCGCCGACTATGGCGTGATGGGCGACATCCTGCGACTGCGGGCGCAGGAAAACCCTGACCATCCGGCCATCGTCATGGAGACCGGCGAGGCCGTGACCTATGGTCAGTTCGACGCCCTGGTTGACCGGGTGGCGGCGGCCCTGCAGCGCGACGGGATCGTGCCCGGCGAGGCGGTGGCGGTCTGCGCCCTGTCGTCGATTCCCTACACGGCCGTGTTTCTGGGCGGCCTCCGCGCCGGAGTAGCGGTGGCACCGATCGCGCCGTCGTCCACGCCCCAGGCCATCGCGGGCATGGTGGCCGATTGCGGGGCCCGACTGTTCTTCCTTGATGCCGGCGTGTCCGAGGCGCAGGTGCCCGCGCCGGTTCCCGTCCGCCTGATCGCCCTGGACGGCTCGACAGCGGGCGAGGCGTTCGAGGCCTGGCTTGCCCCGGTCGGTACTCTGCCCGCGCCGGTGCAGATCGCGCCCGAGCACCCCTTCAACATCATCTATTCCAGCGGCACCACCGGCACGCCCAAGGGCATCGTCCAGTCGCACGCCATGCGCTGGAAGCATGTGTTCCGGGGCGACGCCGTCGGCTATGCGCCGGGCGCGCTGACGGTGCTCTCGACGCCGCTCTATTCCAACACCACGCTCGTCGTCTTCTTTCCCACCCTGGCCGGCGGCGGCACGGTGGTGCTGATGAAGAAGTTCGATGCCGGCAAGTATCTGGAACTGGCCCAGAAGCACCGCATGACCCACACCATGCTGGTGCCCGTGCAGTACCGCCGCCTGATGGAGCGGCCCGATTTCGACAGCTACGACCTCTCCAGCACCCACCTGAAATTCTGCACCAGCGCCCCGTTCTCGGCCGAGCTGAAGGCCGATGTGCTCCAGCGCTGGCCCGGTGGGCTGGTCGAGTATTTCGGCATGACCGAAGGCGGCGGCACCTGCATCCTGATGTGCCACGAGCACCCCGACAAGCTGCACACGGTGGGCAAGCCGGCACCCGGCCACGACATCCTCCTGATCGACGAGGACGGCGTCCAGGTCGGCCCGGGCGTGGTCGGCGAGATCGTCGGCCGCTCGCAGGGCATGATGAACGGCTATCACGGCCAGCCGGGCAAGACCGCCGAGGCGACCTGGATCTCGCCCGAGGGCTGGAACTTCATTCGCACCGGCGATGTGGGCCGGTTCGACGAGGAAGGCTTCCTCACGCTGATGGATCGCAAGAAGGACATGATCATCAGCGGTGGATTCAACATCTATCCCAGCGACCTGGAGGCCGAGATCGTCCAGCACCCGGCCGTCGCCGAGGCGGCAGTGGTCGGCGTGCCTTCCGACGCCTGGGGCGAGACGCCAGTGGCCTTCGTGGCCCTGAAGGCGGGCGCCCGGGCCGACGCCGAGGCGATCCGCGCCTTCGTCAACGGCAAGGTCGGCAAGACCCAGAGGCTGGCCGAACTACATTTGGTGGAGGCTCTGCCGCGAAGCCACATCGGCAAGGTGCTGAAGCGCGAACTGCGTGACTCCTGGACGGGCAAGCTTACGGCGTGAGCATTTGTCACGCGACCCCGCGCCGCAGCCAGGCTGATGGAATCGCTCGATACGGTTGCTTAACCATACGGTGACCCCAATGCGAGTCGCCGGCTCTTCGTGGAAGCGTTCGTACCATGCGTTCTTCGACTGCCCCCGCACCCGCCCTGACGCCGGACAGCGCCCAACTGCGCGCGTCGTTCATCGCCCCGTCGGGTGCGGTCGATTTCGATGCGGTGGCCAAGGCGCTCAACGCCGCCGGGCATGGCCCTGGTCAGGAAGCCGGCCTGATGGCGCGGTTCTGCCGTCCGGTCGCGGTGCGTGTGATGGCCGACCATGCCGCCGCCGTTGCCGCCAGCCTGACCGCCCTGGGCGTTCGTCCCGGTGGCTATTGCGTGGTTCCAGCCCTGGCGTCGGCCGAGACCCTGGCCGGCATCGCCCTTGCGGGACTGAAGCCCTGGCTGGTCGATGTCGATCCCTTCAGCTGGATGTTCGATCCGGCCCATCTTCGTGAGCGCCTTCCCGAGGCCCCCGGGCCGCTGGAGGCCATCCTGCCCATCGGTGCCCACGGCCGCGCGCCCGATCTGCGCGCCTGGGCCGCTTTCCGCGACGAGGTCGGCCTGCCGATCCTGGTCGAGGCCGTCGAGGCCTTCGACGTGATCCAGAGCGCCCCGGTGCCGGTCATCGTCGGCCTGCCCAGCGGCCAGGGTGTGTTCATCGCCTGCGAGGACGCCATTCCCGTGGCCGCCATCGAGGCCCCGATGTTCGAGGGGGAGGCGGGTCTTGAGCTGTGGCCCCGCAAGCGCCCACGACTGGCCACCGCCGCCCAGCGCCTGCGCGTGCTGCTGCTGGACGCCCCCGTCGGCTTCCAGCCGGGCTGGGGCATGAGCTGGATTTCGGATGTCTGCGCGCTGAGCGTGCCCAACGACACGGCCTCGGCCGTGCTGGCCCGCCTGGCGCTGGCGGGCGTTGAGGCCGGCGGCGTCTGCGTCGGTGCCCGCATCGCCGCGACCGACGAAACCCCTGTCGCCGACCGCCTGGCCGGCTCGGTGGTGGTGGTCCGCATCGACCCCGATCTGGACATCACCGGCCTGGACGACCTGGCCGCCGCCCTGCGCAGCGCCGTGGCGGGTTAGGCTTACAAGAGACACACTGAAGGGCTCAGTCTTCGCTGACGGGACCCCACCTGACCGGTTGCCCTCGCCGCCCCACCGTCGCCGCAAAGCTTGGTCACGGTCCCGGCTCCATAGGGGGAGGGACGGCATGCGCGACAATTGGCTGATCGCCGGGGGCTTGCTCAGCGCCGCTGCAGCGCTGCTGCATGTGGCGGTGATCGTGGGCGGACCCGACTGGTACCGGTTCTTCGGGGCGGGCGAGGGCCTGGCCCGGGCGGCTGAGCGAGGCTCGTGGACGCCAGTCTTGATCACCCTGGGCATCGCGACCATACTGGCGATCTGGTCGGCCTATGCCTTTTCCGGTGCCGGTTTGATCCCGCGCCTGCCGCTGCTGCGTACGGGCCTGGTGACGATCAGCGTGATCTATCTGGCTCGGGGTTTGATCCTGTTGCCGATCCTGGCGTTCAAGCCGGCCCTGATCAACGCCTTCACGGTCTGGAGTTCGCTGATCGTGCTGGCCTATGGCCTGGCCTATGCGGTCGGGACCTGGCGGGCCTGGGCGTTCCTCGGGCGACAGGCCTGACGCTAACCCATTCGCGTGGTCTTCACGTCCACAGCGCCCTCACACGCCCCGCAGCGCACCACTGGAACCAGCCTCGCCCCGCAGTTGTGGGTCAGGATTTCCGGCGGACCGGCCTCGCCCGACAGCCAGCGGTCGCCCCAGGCCATCAGGGCAGCGATCAACGGGAAGAAGTCGCGGCCTTCCTGCGTCAGCCGGTACTCCCATCGCTCGGGACGGGTCTGGTAGAGGCGACGTTCCAGCATGCCCCGCTCGACCAGCCGGCTCAGACGGTCGGTAAGGATGTTCGTGGCCACCATCAGGTGGGCCTGAAGGTCCTTGAACCGCGTCAGGCCATAGAAGCTGGCGGCCACCAGGTGAGCCGTCCAGCGGTCGCCCAGCACCTCGATGGAGCGCTCGAGCATCGGATGCAGGGGCACGCCGCCGACGCCTTCCGTTCCCGGAACATCGCTGGCGCGGCGCGAGTGACGGGCGCGGGGTGCAGGCTCGAACCCCGCGCCGGGTCCGGGCGACAGGACGATGTCGCGAACCTTCACCGGCCCAGCGCAGGCCTGGCAGACGAGGACGGGTCGTAGGGGTTGCCCACAGGGGCTGTGGATAATCTGGTGTGACGGACAGGCCGGATCCAGCCGCCAGCGCATCTCCCAGCCCAGCAGCATCAGGGCCGAATCGTAGAGGTCCTTGCCCATGGCGGTGAGGTGATATTCGTGGCGGGCCGGCCGGGTCTGGTAGGGGCGGCGCTCCAGAACGCCCGCCGCTTCCAGCCGCCCCAGCCGGTCGACCAGCAGCGAGCGGGCCATGCCGGTCATGGCGATGAAGCCCTCGAACCGGTTCACGCCCATAAAGGCCGCATAGAGCACCAGCAGGGCCCAGCGATCACCGATCAGGGTCAGCGCGCGGGCGGCCGAACTGTTCGGGACAAGGGTTGGAGCCTTGGGCTGGACCATTAGGGCTTGGTGGGGCGCTTCGCGCTGGACTGTCAATGCGAGCGATGGACTCTGCAGGGGTCGCTTGTATAGTCAGACTAACGAAAAGGCCGTCCGGGGAGGTCGCATTGGTCTATGTGTTGGGCGGGTGGCAGAGCGACTTCGCCGCCAACTGGAGCCGCCAGGGCCGTGACCTCGCCGATGCCTTCGGCGAAGCTCTCGGGGAGGGCCTGGCAGCCGTCGACCTGGATCCCGAGGAGGTCGAAACCGGTCACGTCGGGAACTTCGCCGGCGAACTCTTCGCGGGTCAGGGCCTGCTGGGCGGGATGTTCGGCCAGGTTCACCCGGCCCTCGATGGCCTTCCTACCGCCCGCCACGAGGCGGCCTGTGCTTCCGGCAGCGTCGCCAT
>Ga0187843_10001540_pt1 | contig 14438 bp, 12 predicted proteins | sample SpaLakP09_SKY_43_FD_134516 | JGI IMG/M metagenome (GOLD analysis project Ga0187843, IMG submission 134516) | Oligotrophic lake water microbial communities from Sparkling Lake, Wisconsin, USA - SP09_SKY_43 | ecosystem: Environmental > Aquatic > Freshwater > Lake | place: USA: Sparkling Lake... | reverse complement strand
GTGGTCGCGCACGGTCAGCAAGACCTGACCCTCTTCTGCGCTGCCGGGCTCGCCCGAGGCCATCTCCAGCTCGGTGCGGTGCTGCTGGGCGCCGGCGCCGTAGAACATGGCGTTGTCCAGCAGATTGCCGAGTGCGCGCTTGAGGGCCAGTGGCTTGCCGAATACGGTCAGGGGCAGCTCTTTCAGCTCGATCTGCTGGCCGGTCATGCGTGCGTCGCGCACCATCTTCTGCAGCACCAGGTCGATGCGCACGGGCGCGCGGTTCTCGTGGATGTCGGTGTCCTTGACGATCTGCAAGGCGGTCTTGACCATCATGTCCAGTTCGTCCAGATCTTCGTGGAACTCGTCCTGCACGGCGGGGTCGTCCAGCAGCTCGCTGCGCAGGCGCAAGCGGGTGATGGGTGTGCGCAGATCGTGCGAGATGGAGGCGAACAGACGCTCGCGGTCGCTGAGGTAGCGGCGGATGCGTTCCTGCATGTCGTTGAAGGCCTGGATGGCGCGGCGCACCTCCGAGGTGCCGCTCAGGCGCAGCGGCTGCGGCGTGGTGCGGTGGCCCACCAGGGCGGCGGCCCGGCTCAGGCCTCGCAGCGGGCGGGTCAGCGCGCGCGCGGCGATCACGGTCAGGATCAGGGCCAGGCACAGGGTCAGCAGCTGCGGGGCCAGGCGTTGCCAGGTGAAAAAGTCCAGCTGCTCCAGAAAGTAGGGGTCGGGCATGGCGCTGGTCAGGTAGAGCCACTGGCCCGGCTCCGTCTCCACCTGGATCACCAAGAACGGCGCCGGCCGTTCACTGGCCAGCAGCGAGGGGTCGACCCAGCTGTCGGGCAGGTCGGCGAGCAAGGCGCCGCTGGGCGCCACCTTGAGCCCTTGCGGTGAAGCCAGGGCGACCCGGATCGGCGTGCCGGGTGCCAGCTGGGCGCCGATCTCCTGGCGCACGATGGCTTCCACCGAGCGCGCCAGGGGCAGATCGGGCAGGGCCCGGGTCGGCACCTCGCCCTTGTTGAGAAAGACCAGAAAGCGCGTGCCGCCCATGGTGCGCAGCTGCTCGATCACCAGCGGCCGGTAGGGCGCCGGCAGCTCGCGCAGGGCGCGCAGCGCGCCCAGCACGCCGCTGGCCACATGGTGGGCGGCCAGCTCGGCCTGGCGGCGCGTGCGCAGCTCGACCTGGCGGTACCAGAGCAGATTGACCAGCAGCTGCACGATCACCAGGCCGGCCAGCATGGCCAGGGTGAAGCGGCCCTGCAGGCTGTCGAACCAGAAGCCCAGGCTGCGCCGCGGCCAGCTCTGGGTTTCTCCGCTCAGGCCCTGGGCCTCAAAGCGCATGCGAGGCGCTGACGGTGGTGGCAAAGACATAACCAGAACCCCGCACGGTCTTGATCAGGGCCGGTTGCTTGCCGTCGTCGTGCAGGCGCTGACGCAGGCGGCTGACCTGCACATCGAGCGAACGGTCCAGGGGGCCGAGGTCGCGGCCGCGCGTCACCTCAGCCAGGCGGCTGCGGTCCAGCACCTCGCCGGGGTGCTCCACCAGCAGCTTGAGCAGCTGGAAGTCCATGCCAGAGAGGGCCGAGGTCGCGCCCTCGGGGTCGATCAGGCTGCGCTCCAGCACATCGAGGGTGAAGCCGTTGAAGCGGAAGTAGCGCGGCGTCTGGTTGCGTTCTTGGCCGCTGCGGCGGTGGATGGCCTTGATGCGGGCCAGCAGCTCGCGCGGGTTGAAGGGCTTGCCGATGTAGTCGTCGGCGCCCAGTTCCAGGCCGACGATGCGGTCGGTCTCCTCGGCGCTGGCGGTCAGCATGATGACGGGCACATCGGAGCGGCGGCGCACCGCCTGGCACAGGGCGAAGCCCTCGGTGTCGGGCAGCATGACGTCGAGAATGCACAGGCTGATTTCGTCACGGAAGCGCTCGAACTCGGCCATGAAGCTGGCACCGTCGTGGGCCAGGCGCACCTCGTACTGGTTTTTCTCGAGGTAGGTTTTGAGCAGGGTGCGGATCTTCTGGTCGTCGTCGACGAGCAGGATGGTGCGGGTCATGGCAAGGCTTTCGGGGGGCGCGGGCCGAGCGCGCGCAGCAGGGCCTGCAGGCGGCGCTGCGCGGCGGCGGGGGTCTGGTTGGGGTCGAGGGCAAAGCGGTGCACGGTCTCGATGAAGGCGTTCTTGCCGACCTCATCAAACGCCATGCGGTGCACCAGGCTGGGCACGCGCGGCGTGCCAGGGTTGGCGAACAGACGGTAGGAGCGCTGGGCGCAGACATCGAGCTCGTCCACCGGCACATCGCGGCGCACCGGCACCGAGCCCTTGATGCGGTTGTAGCTGATCTGCAGCGTGGCATTGCCCAGCAGCTCGGCCATGCGCTCCTGCGCTGCCTGCTTGGCGTTGTCGCCGGCCAGCATGGCCAGGGTGTCGATGCTGAAGAGATGGGCTTGCGCTGTGCCGGGCACGGCCTTGCATTCGAAATCGCGCCCGCCTTCCTGGCCGAGCGCGCCCAGCTCGCCGCGCACCCAGTCGCCGCTGATCAGCATGGCCGTGCGGCCTGCGGCAAAGTCGGCGACCAGCTCGGTCCAGCGGCGTTCGCCGGGGTTGGCGTTGCCGGGCTGGCTGCCGCCGCCTCCGGTGGCGCTGACCGGTGCGGCCAGATTGCGCCATTCGCGCAGGCGTTTGAAGCTGCGCTCCAGGGCCGGGTCGTCAAAGGCCTGGAGGTCGCGCTGCACCACCATGCGTTGGTAGAGGGCCGGGCCGGCCTCGCCCAGCAGCATGGCTTCGAACACCGTGGCCACCTGCCAGGGCTCGTCGCTGAAACCCACGGGCGTGATGCCGGCGGCGCGCAGGGCGCTGGCCGCCCGCATCACGCCGGCCCAGTCGCTGGGCGGTTCGATCTTGAGCTGGCGGAACAGGGCCAGGTTGAGGTAGAGGTTGTTGATGCGATGGATGCCCAGGGGCGCGGCCACCACATGGTCGCGCACATTCAGCTGGCTCATCACTTGGGGGAAGAGGGTGCCGCGCCAGTCGCGCCGCTGCGCCACACCGTCCAGGCGCAGCAGCAGGCCCAGCTCGGCCCATTCGCGCAAGGCCTGGCCGTTGAGTTGGGCCACCTGCGGCGCCTGGCCGCGCAGGGTGCGCTCGTTCAGCACCTTGATGGCACCGCCGCCGCCGCCGCCCGCCACGGCGCCGTCGATCCAGCGCAGGCCTTGCTCGGCCATGCGAGCGGCCACATGGTCGGCTGCGGCGCGCTCGCCGGCCGAGGTCCACCAGTGCAGCACATTGAGCTCCTGGTTGAGCGCTGCATTGCTGTTGTTGCCGGCGCTGCCGCTGCTCGTGCCTGTGCTGCTGGATGCCGCGGGCGGCGCCGCCGGCACCGACACCGGCTGCAGCAGGGCGAGTGAGGTGACCAGTGCAAGCATGGCCGGCATCTTGCCTCGCAGGGGCAGGCGCGGGGCCAAGGATTTGTTGGACTTCGGTGAGCTTGTGTAAGGCACGGGCAGACAGCACGGAGAGGCTTGTGACAATTGTTCAGACCCGCGGCGCACTTGGCGATTGGGGCTTTCGCGGCATCGGCCGCAGAGCGCCCGTGTTCCGGGGCTTGTGGCCACGTTAAATAACGTAACACGCGAAATCGGCGCCACCGCCCGGGGCTAGCCCGCGCAAGCCCATGACGCCAGGGGAAACAGCGGCCGGGCCCACCCATGCGCTGCCGCGCAGACGCTGCCGCTGGGGAATTGCGTTACACGGGATCAGGCTCTATCGTCAGGCCTGTGTCGTGGGGCAGGGCGGGCGCTGGGGTGCCGCGGCTGCGCCCCATGCAGCGACAAGGCATGCACCGTGCGTGCCAGGACCCGGGCCAGGGTGCGCTGGATGAGTCGCGCCGAGCCCGTGCTTCACAGGACTGCTCCTTGCCTGCGAGCGCCTCCCCCGCCAATGCGGAGGCGCTCGCAGGATCTTCTTGGCCGCCGTGCCAGGCCCGGCGGGTGCGAGCCGAGGCCAGGGGCCCGCAGAACAGCCCGGCCGCGCAGGCCCGCGGCTGCAAACGCAAGTTTTACTGGGCGTGGTCTTGCCTTTCATCTCCCTCGCCATCGACCTCATCATCGGGCTCCAGGTATTCATCCTCCAGCTCGTCGTTGTCCAGCGTGGCCACTTCTGCGTACTGCACGCCGTGCAGTTGGTGGCGGTAGGCCAGATGGGCGTGGCGGGCGGTGGCTTCGTGCTCGCCATCTTCGGCGGCAGCAGCGGCGGCCAGGTGGTGGTCGGCCGCGGCGGAGAAGTGGCGGGCGGCCAGGCGGTGGTAATCGGCCACGGTTTCGAAGTCGTCGTCCAGCAGCTCCTGAGTGGCGTCTTCGGGCAGGTCTTGGCGGTCTTGGGCTTGGCTCATGGGAATCGTCTCTTCCTTCGTTCGTGCGCCTGCTTGGGGCGCGGTGGATGGATGGAACTGCAATCGCCGGGAGGCGCGAGCGCGTGGCGGGATCTGAAGGATCAAATCCGCCTGCGCGCACGTGCATGCACGGTGGTTTTGCCGAGGGGCGCGACGGTGGTGCAGAGCCAGCATCACCGCGCGCCGTGAAGCCTTGGTGACAAAGGCTGGGGGGCTGTTCGGGGCGCACGCTGCCTGGCAGGCGCGCACCCCGTGTCACCCGGAGCCGCCCTTCAAGCGGTGTCGGCGAGAAAGTCCAGCGCCGCCAGGCGCGCGGCCTCGAAGGCCTGGCGGAAGCGCTGCAAGGCCTGCTCGTAGGGCTGCTCGCCCTCACTGCAGCGCTGTTCCAGGACTTGCGCAGCCTCACTCAGGGCCTGCATGCCCAGATAGCCGGCTGGCGTGCCGGTGGCATGACCGAGCTGGGCCCAGCCGGCACGATCCTGCTCGTCGAGTGCGTGCATGCGCACCTGGGTGTCGCTGAGGAAGCGTTGCAGCAGGCCCTGGAGCTGACCGGGCTGGCGAAACGCCGCCTGGCCGCGCGTGTGATCGAAGGGCGGTGGCGCGTCACCCGGGCTGGTGGGGGCGGCGGTGGGAGGCGTGGTTGTTGGTGTGGCGGGCGGTGTGGTGGGCGGTGTGGTGGGATTGGGCGCCGCGGCCTCGCCGGTCGCGGCGGTCACCTCGGCCTTGTTGTCCGCGATGAGCGGACCAGGCTTGCCCGCGGCGCCGGCTTCGTCGCGACCGAGCAGGCGGTTGATGGTGCCCACCAACTCGTCCACATTGAAAGGCTTGGCGACAAAGGCGTCCATGCCGGCGGCCAACGCGGCCTGGCGCTGCTGCTGGAAGGCGCCGGCGGTCAGGGCCACCACTTTCAGCGCTTGGAGCTGGGGCGTGGCCCGGATCTTCTCGGTGGCGGCATAGCCGTCCATCACCGGCATCTGCACATCCATCAGCACCAGGTCGATGGCGTCGCCCTCGCCGAGCAGGCGATTCAGTGCGTCCAGGCCATCGACGGCCTGCAGCACCTCGGCACCCTCGCCGCGCAGGATGTCCTGCGCCACATCGCGGTTGATCTCGCTGTCATCGGCCACCAGCAGGCGCAGGCCGCGCAAGCGCTGCTGCTGCAGGGGCGGCTGCAGGGCGTTGCCAAGCAGGGCGCCGCGGCGGCTCTTGGCTTCCAGCACCACGTTGTAGAGCGCCGAGGCGGTGACGGGCTTGGTCAGCACCGCATCCACGGCCTGGGCGCCGGGTTCGTCGCGCAGGTGGTCGCGGTCGTAGGCGGTGACCATGACGATGATGGGCGCGTCGGGGCGATCGCTGCCATCAGCGTCTTGGTGCTGCTGCTCGCGGATCAGCACCGCCGCCGCCAGGCCGTCCACCACCGGCATGCGCCAGTCGAGCAGGATGACGTCGTAGGGCAGTTGGGTGGCGCGCTCGTGCACCAGCTTCAGGGCCTGGTCGGCCGAGTCGGCGGCATCGGCATGCCAGCCCAGGCTCTTGGCCGTGCTGCACAGCACCTGGCGGGCGATGGCGTGGTCGTCGGCGATCAACACGCGCTGGTGGACCATGGCGGGCAGGGAGTTTTCTGCCGGTTCGCTGAGCTGGAAGGGCAGGCGCACGGTGAAGGTGCTGCCTTGGCCCAGCCGGCTTTGCACGGCGATGCTGCCGCCCATCAGCTCGGCCAGCTGGCGGCTGATGGTCAGGCCCAGGCCGGTGCCGCCGAAGCGGCGGGTGGTCGAGCTGTCGGCCTGGCTGAAGGCGTGGAAGATGCTGGCCAGCTTGTCTTCGGCGATGCCGATGCCGCTGTCCTGCACGCTGAACTCCAGGGTGATGAAGTCGGGGCCGCGCGGGTCGGGCAGGTCGAGCTTGCGCACCGCCACCACCACCTCGCCCTTGGGCGTGAACTTGATGGCGTTGCTCGCCAGATTGGTCAGCACCTGGCCCAGGCGCAGCGGGTCGCCCTTGAGGAAGAGCGCGCCGGCCGGCGCCGCACCCACCAGCACCTCGACCGGCTTGTTGCCCACGGCAGTGGCCATCAGCGAGGCCAATTGGTCCAGCACATCCTCGAGCCGGAAGGGCATGTTCTCGATGTCCAGGCGGTGCGCCTCGATCTTGGAGAAGTCCAGGATGTCGTTGATGATGGTCAGCAGGCTGCTGCCCGACTGCTCGATCTTGCGCACCATCTGCAGCGTACCCGCCTCCAGCGGCTGGCGTTGCAGCAGGTAGCACATGCCCAGGATGGCGTTCATGGGCGTGCGGATCTCATGGCTCATATTGGCCAGGAATTCGCTCTTGGCCTGGTTGGCCGATTGCGCCTGTTCGCTGCGTTCCAGCAGCACGAGGTTGAGCTCTTGCAAGCGCAGCTGGGCCTGCTTGAGGGCGCTGACATCAGTCACCAGCACGAAGAAGCCGCGCACCTTGGGCGGCTGATGCGACGTACTTTCCTGCGGCTCAGCGTCTTGCTCCAGATCGGGGATGAAGTGGATCCAGGCCTCGCTGCAGTGGCCATCGGCATGCTCGATGCGCCGCTCCATCTGCTGGCTCTCGCCGCGCAGCGCGCCTTCGACAAAGGGGCGGAACCAGGCCGAGCGCTCTTCGCCCAGCAGCTCGACCATGGGCCGGCCTTTGAGCTCGATGTCGCCCAGGCCCAGCCAGTTCTTGAAAGCGGCGTTGGCAAAGGCGCAGAGCCGGTCGGGCGTGCAATACAGCATCATGCCGGGCACGATGTCCAGCAGCGAGTGCAGGAAGCGTTCGTTCTGCTGCAGCTGCCGGCGCTGCAGGGTCAGCTCGGTGATGTCGTTGACGACGACGTAAAAGCCTTGCACCTCGCCCTCGACCCAGTCGGGCAGGTACTGCGTCAGCGAGTGCCGCACCCGGCCATCGGGGCGGCTGATGCTGCGCTCAAAGGTCTGCGGCACGCCCTGCAGAGCCCCTTCGATGTGGTGGCGATTGGCCTCGAACAGTTCCGGCCCGAGCAAGGTTTGCAAGCTGCGGCCGGGCAGCTGCAGCGGGTCGATGCCGAACCAACTGGAGTAGGCATGGTTGGCCACCTGGTTGATCAGCTGCTTGTCCCAGTAACCAATCATCGAGGGCACGCCGTCCAGCACGCTGCGCAGGCGCCGGCGCGCGGTTTCCAGTTCTTGCGTGCGCTCCTGCACCTGGCCTTCCAGGCTGGCGTTGAGTTGGAGGATGCGGGCCTCGGCTTGCTTTTGCTCGGTGATGTCGCGCACGATCTTGGCCGCGCCCATGACCTGGCCTTGGGCGTCGTGGATGGGCGAAACGGTCACCGACACATCGACCCGGCTGCCATCGGCGCGCTGGCGCACGGTGATGAAATGCGGCACCCGCTCGCCGCGGGCGATGCGGCTGAGGATGCTGACCTCCTCGTCTTGCAACTCGGGCGGCACGATCAGCTCGCCCAGCGGCCGGCCCAGCGCCTGCTCGGCGCGGTAGCCGAAGATGTTCTCGGCGGCCGGGTTCCAACTGGTGATGCGGCCTTGCAGGTCTTTGCTGACGATGGCGTCGCTGGAACCCGCCACGATGGTGGCCATATGCGCCGCATCGGCGGCAGCCTGGCGGCGGCGCTGGCGGTTGCTGGCCAGCAGATGCACGAGCAAGGCCAGCAGGGCCGACACGCCCGCCAGGCTGGCGCCCACCAGCGATGGCTTGAGCTGCGGCTGCAGGGCCAGGAAGCCGGGCTGTGCGCGCACCTCGACCAGCCATTGGCGCCCGTAGTGCTGCAGCGGCAGGCGCAGGCTGAGCCCGGCCACCGCAGGCGCACCGGGTCGGGAGTCGAAAAAGGGCAGGGGCTCGGCCTGGCTTTCGGCATCCAGCAGGCGCACGGCGGCGCTGTCCTGGTGCAGGTCGAGGCCGGCCAGCATCTCTTCCACCAGCAGGGGCGCATAGGCCAGGCCTTGCACTTCGGCCTGGCGCTCGGCCAGGCTGCTCGGCGTGCTGCCGCTGCGGTAGATGGGCAGCATGAAGAGCAGGCCCTGGCCTGGCTTGCCGCTGGCTTGCAGCAAGGTGATGGGACGGGTCAGCGTGGCCTGGCCACTGCTCAATGCGGCCAGCATGGCCTCGCGCCGCGAGGCCTCCGAGGCGATGTCCAGGCCCAGGGCCGCGGCATTGGGTGCCTCGGGTTCGATGAACTGAATCACCCAGCGTTCATCGCGGTTGGGGCTCAGGGATTGGATGTGGAAATCAGGCCGGATTTCCTGCTTGAGCTTGCGCAGAAAGGCGGCTTCCTGCTGAGGCTGCAGGCGGCGGATCAAGCCGAAGCCTCGGGCGCCCGGGAACTCGCGCGCCAGATCGCGCGAGCGCATGTACTCCCGGAAGCCCTCGCGGCTGAGCTGATCCAGGCCTGCCGCCAAGGCGGCCCCGCGGGCGCCGCGCAGCCCGTACTCATAGCTGCGCATGCGCGCCTGCACCTGGCCCAGGGTCTGCTCGGCCAAGTCGGCGAAACGCCGCTCGGTCTGTGCCTCTTGCTGCCGCTGCAAGGTCAGGGTGGTGGCAAAGGCCAGCACGCAGCCTCCCAGCAGCACCGCCAGAGCCCAGGCTCCGGACTTGCTGCCATGTTTCATGTGCGCTCCCTGCGGTCGACCCAGGGGCACGGCGACCGCTTTGGAGCGAGACTAACCCATTTCCCGCGCAGCGGGCGTGCGCTGTGGGTGCCAGAGTACGCGGGCCGCGCGCTGCAGCGCCCAGGCCAGCAGCAGGCCCAGGGCCAGGCCCGCACTGTCGGCCAGCAGGTCGGCCCACTCGCCGCTGCGCCCGGGCACCTGGCTTTGCAGGACCTCGATCGCACCGCCGTAGGCCAGCAATCCGATCCACAGCGCCACCCGGCGCCGCGGCCAAGCCAGCAGGCCGACCGTGCACAAGCCCGCAAACGCGCTGGCATGGTTGAGCTAGTCCCAGCCCAGGGTTGCTTGCTTGGGTGGAGCCGGGCTCAGCGCCAGAAAGGAAATCACCGCCAGCATCAGCAGGAACAAACCCAGCAAGGCGCGATGGAGCCAGGGCTGTTGCCAAAAATCCGGCTCGCCGAGGGGCGATGCGTGAGGGGCTGAGGCGTGGGCCAGAGGGTCAGGTCGTGTCACGGTGCAGCGAAATTCAGTGAAGCCGGGAGTGTCGCCCGACCGGCATGGCATCGCGGCAGCTTTGTGTGACGCGCTGACAGGGGCCGAGCCGGTTTGCCATGTCAACGCAGCCGCCTGCGTGTCCTGGCCGGCTGTGCCTGCAGTCCCGTTTCAGCCCAGAAACAACAAAGCCCAGCTCTTGCGAACTGGGCTTTGCGGATTTTTTTGATGGTGCCGGAGAGATGAACTCATGCACCAAAAATAGCCCTGTAAGTTGTTGATTTTTCAGGAGTCTGCAGCGGGGTAAGGGTTGCAGTTACCACAAACTCTACCACGCCAGTTCCCGCTTGATACCTTCCTGATCCTGTGGGTGGCTGAGGTTGAGCGCTGTAGCATCTGAGCATAACCACGGAGGCCCCATGACCGATAGCGCGCAGCCCCTCTCCCCCGAAGATGAAGAGCTTCTCCAGCTTCTGCGCCAGGCCAACCGCCGCAACATCACGGAGCTGGTCAGCCTACAGGAGCAGTACGTCAGTGCAAGGCCCGTGCATGCCCCACGCCCCGCATACCTCTCAATGGTCGGAGGTGCGCTGTTCGGAGCCGGATTCCTGTTCGCTCACTTCATGTCGTGGCTGCTGAAGTAGTCAGGGCAGGGCGGGGCAGAGGTTTTGCGGAAAATTTGTCAGAGGGCATCTATTGAGCGTGGGGCGCGGCTTCCCCCCGTGGCCCCCCTGTTTCTGCATGGCTGCTCACTGGCAAACCTGCATGATTGCTCTGGACCGGATTGCGCATCCGTGTTCCGCATAGTGCAACAGTCCGCACAGAGGGACAGTTAGCTTCTGCTCCATTCGTTCAATGTAACAGAGCCCCCGTCTGCTGCGGATTCCCTGGGCTAGGCGGGGCACCACGACCCCGGCAAAGTAGTGCTCTCGCCGCTTGATAGAGGCCTTGCACCGAGGCCAGGCGGCGCGGGAGGACGAACGAATGGACAGCACAATCCAACACCACAGCTACAGCCGCTGGGAGCAACTCATGGACCGCGTGGCGGCCCGGATGGATGCGGCAGCCCAGCGCATCGCGTCGATTCCAGGCCGCTTCATTGAGCGCCGCAAGGACTGCAGCGCGGGCATCTTCTTCTATCCCCGACAGCCTAGCTTCTGGGCGGTCTGGGTGGAACCAGGGGCCTTCAATGTGCGCCTTGGCAGGCTGGAGATTCAGCTGGACCGCCCCAGCAAACTTTGACCCAACAAGACAAGTAGGGCCCCACCTGGGGGCCCTTGTCCATTCTGGATGGGGATTATCGGAAGAGGGCAGCCGTGCCCCGCAATGTTGTTAGTCCTGCGCTGCCTCGGCCTTCTGACTGTTGACCACCCTGGAGATAGTGGAGCGGCTTGCCTTGGTTATTTCTTGGACCTTGCTCCAGGACTTGCCCTCCGCCAGGAGTTCGGCAATGGTGGCATGCAGCTTGGCGTCCACTCGCCGGCCCTTGTACAGGCCTTCCGTCTTTGCCTTGGCGATGCCCTGGGCCTGTCTGCGCCTGCGGTCGGTGTAGTCCTTGCGGGCCACCACGGCCAGCATATCCAGGAGCATCCGGTTTACTGCGTCCAGGATGGCCCCGGTGAACTCGTCGCCTGCTTTGGGGGCCGCCAGGGCCTGCCAGGAAGTAGGCAAGTCCAGGGCTACCACGCGGAGCCGCTTGGCCGCCAGCTTGGCCTTGAGCGCTTCCCAGTCTTCGGAGGTCAAGCGGGACAGGCGGTCCACTTGCTCCACTAGCAGCACATCCCCGGAGGCTGCGTCCTCAATCAGCTTGAACAACTGGGGCCGCTGGAGCTTCGCCCCGGACTCGTTCTCAACGTGCCAGGAAGCAATGCGCTGGCCTTGGTTCTTGGCGAACTCCTCCAGGTCCCCGCGTGCCCGGGTTGCGTCCTGGTCTTCGGTACTGGCGCGGAGGTAGGCGTGAATCAGTTGCATGGTCTGTTTGTCGGTTGGTTCGATTTAACTGGTTCGCATAATAGTGGTTTCGTTTGAGTTGTCAATCAACGGAAAGCGAACCAGTTCTCTGGCGGTCCGTTTGGGTATACCTGAATCGAACTAAGCGAGAAGTGCAGGGGCCCTATGCCGCGCCGTCGCTTTGCTCCCTCGGTTCCCGATCCACTGCGAGCCGCTCGGCCACTGCGGCTGCCTTGAGTTGGCGCACCTCTGCAATGCTCAGGCCCTTCGTGGCTGCAATGGCTGTCCGCCTTTTCACCACTGCATCCGTTTTCGTCCTAGCTGCCTTCTCCGTCTCTCCCGCGCGCGCTTGCCGCTCCGCCCTGGCGGAAGCAGCAGCAGATACAGCCAGGGCGGCGCCAGCCCGCTCATAGCGGTAGACGGTCTCGCGGCTGATGCTGAGTTCTTTGGCAATTGCGGTGACGCTGATCCCCTGACCCAATGCGGCATGCAGGCGCGCTATCTGCCCTTTGTCCAGCTTCAGCGGGGCGCCGTTGTACTTGCGCTTTTGCTGCGTTGCCTTGTTGATGCCCACCCGTTGCCGCTCCTTGATGGCAGCTTTGGCGAGCGCCTCGCCAGCCGAAAGAAGCGCTAGCTCCCGCTGCAACGAAATACGGTCTTGCGGGGTGAAGGTCAATGCCTCGCTAACAAATTCGACGGCTACCCCACGGTCATTGAGGCTCTCAAGGATGGCGCGGAGTTCACCCACTTCATGGGCCAGGCGCTCCATGCTCTGAACGACCAGCGTGTCCCCCCGGCCAACAGCACCGAGGGCCGCACGGCGCTGCGGGCGGCGATGGTCGCTCAGAGGTGCGTGGTCGCGGAAGGTCGCTGCAGTGGAGACCCACGCCAGTTGATGGAGGTCATCCGGGCCATCGGCTGGCGAGGTGCGGACGTACGCGATGCGTCGTTTTGTCATGTTGAGGCCATTTCAGATTGACACCGATTATCTCAACAGGGATAGCCACTTGAGCGCATTCAAGTCCCGATAGCCTGCCCATCGCTAAAAAGTTGAATGTCAATCCTGAATCACTTCAGTACCCATTCAGCTGGAGCGCGCTGCACGCATTCGGCGTCAGCGATTCCCCAACCTGAAGAACGAAGAGCATGAAGACCACCCGCAATACCGCCCGCGCTGCGCGCCTTAACCCTATTAAGCAACCCGCTGCCTTCTGGCCGAAAAAAGCGGAGAAGCTATTCCAGCAGTACGACCTTCACGGCCGGCTGCAGGCGGGTTCCGAAATGAAGTTCACGACCGCAGGCCGCGCCTTTCTGTCCATCTGTTGGAGCATCTTTTGCCTCCAGCAGGACCTTCGCGGCAGCGTCAGCTTCGAGACGGATATCGATGGCGGCAACGAGCGGGCATGCCTTCGACTCCACGCGGACAACGCGCCGTTAGATGTGCTGGAGGGCGCCTATGCCTACCTGTCAGATGTGGACGGCGATCAATGGCTGGCCGATGTGGGTTTCATGGATGTGCTGATATTGGATACCAGCGAGGGAGTCACGTTCGCGGCGCTGCTACCCGGGTCGGTCGGCCCGCTGCTGGCGACAGCGCAAGACCTGGGCTCCCTGCTATCGGAAATGCTCCCTTCCGATTGTTCGGGCATGGCTGCATGGGCCCTCAGCGGCCGGAAAGGGGCAGCCAATGCGCGGTACTGAGAAGGCTGTCTTCCGTCAACTCGCCGTCCCCGTATCCGCCTTCGATCACATCAAGGCCACCCGCAAGGTAGAACGCCGGATTCAGCCAAATCGCTCGGTGCAGCAAGCACTTAGCTAGCTCTGACCAGGCAATGGCCCGGTAAACCCTTGCCTTCGGGGAGAGCCCCTCCTTCTCTCCTTAAGGAGGCCTCCCGGTTTCCAGCCTGGGGCACAGCACACCTGAGCCATGGGAGTAGCCCTACCAAACCATTGACCAGGCCATCCCACAGCCTGGCTTCTTTGCTTGCATTTCAGAGGGCATCTGCTTTCCGCCCCTCATTCTCAGAGTGCCCCAAGCACTCCCTTTTTGCATTCCATACATCGGATTCACAAACCATGGCACAGCGTATCCAGCAGGCGGGCCAGCGCCGTCTCACCGTCCCCCTGGGCAAGTCCTACTCCCGTATCGCCGCACTACTGGATTTCGAGTCCGCATTCGCTCTTGGATATGCCCAAGCCTGGGCTTCCAGGGCGGGGGGTCAGAAGGCTGCAGCCTCCATCATCGTCCGCCGTGCATTGGCCCTCTATGCCCACCACCTGGAGACGCGCACGGGTCCCGACCTCTTGACCGAGTGGCGGGCAATCCAGCGGGCAGGCGCAGGGAATGAGGTCAGCTCCAGGTGCAGCAATGCACCCCAGGAAGACCTTCAGGACGCAGCTCTGGCCCGGCTCAACACCCTTGCAGACCTGGAGGCGGGGAGCCCTTTCCCTCGCTTCTGGGTGGCCCTCCACGGGGCTGAGGTAGTGGCAGCCCAGGACTCTGCCCTTGCAGACCTGGACGCTGCCTGGGCTGAGCGCCTGAACCTATGACCCCTCGCTTTCATCCCCTCCATCCCATTCACCGCAATTTCGCTCTCTCCCCATGAATACAGCCCAGCCCCTCAACTCGCAGCACCTGCCCGACCTGCTCACTCCACCTCTGGACGCTCCGCCCCGCATCAAGGGCACTCGCGCCACATACCGCCCCGAACAGAGGGCCGCTGCGGTGGCCCATGCGCGGCAGAGCGGCATGACTCTTGCCGAAGCATCCAGGGCCCTGGGCATCCACCCAACCACCCTTGGGTACTGGCTGAAGGAGGACGGGGTCAGCATGCCCCGGCTTGTCAAACAGCCAGTGCAGGGCGAGGCCCAAGCCACTGAGCTGGAAAAGCTGAGGCGGGAGCGGGATGCGCTCCGCATCGCCCTTGCGGCAGCCCTGGCTGGAAGTTGAGCCCCAGTTAATCGGACCCCGGATAGATTCAATGCCCACCAAGTTCCCCCTTCCTCCTGCAGTAACCCCGGC
>Ga0187843_10001538_pt1 | contig 14449 bp, 12 predicted proteins | sample SpaLakP09_SKY_43_FD_134516 | JGI IMG/M metagenome (GOLD analysis project Ga0187843, IMG submission 134516) | Oligotrophic lake water microbial communities from Sparkling Lake, Wisconsin, USA - SP09_SKY_43 | ecosystem: Environmental > Aquatic > Freshwater > Lake | place: USA: Sparkling Lake... | reverse complement strand
GTTCTGGTTCTTGTTGGGGTGGAATTTCCACAGGGATTTCTTCCAGAGGGGGTTGTGGAAGATTTTCAGGAAGGGGGGATTCGGAAAGTTTGTTTGCTAAAAGTTTACTTAATTCCCATTTGTATTTTACGACACGTGCTTTGAATTTTTTCGCTTCGGCCGTGTCCGGATTCTCTTTCTGCATTTCGGATTCAAATAATTGTTCATAATTTTTAATATTTTTTTCAATTCCTTGTCGTTTTTTGAGGAAGATTTCATCCGACATTAAAGTATCCGTTAATTGTTGTTTTCTCGTTTTATTGATTTTGGGTGGTGGTTGTGGATTGGAGGATGGAAAAGGGGGGAGGATGTCCTTTTGTTGTATTTTCCGGGTTTTGTTATTCATTTTGGTGATTTGGTGGATTGGTTGATATCCTCCTTGTTATATATAATTTCTGATTATATATAAATTATCGAATAGAATCCACTGCCCCCTTTCTCTCTGCATCAACCGACCAAATGTTCGACTTGAATATAACTCGGGGTATCTTCGTATTTGAAATACATGAAATGGCTGAAATCTCGGTAACTTATGTAGGTAGCCGGGGAAGGGGTATGAGATTGATTGGGAGTGGATTTCGACACAGTTTTTTTCAATTCTTGGACGAAAAACTGGGCTTCTTTGCTATCCCTGATACGTATCCCCCTTTTTCCATAATGAATAAAGGGATGATAATGTAATTTTCGGGGAAAAAAATAGGACATGAAGGTTGCAATAATTTTATATTCACTAAATCGATAATATTTCTTGGATAATTGGAGAATGACTCGGAACCAGGGTTTTTTGGAAGTGCAATGATGAATGAGTTCGATATATTTAATAAAAGCCCGTATGATTTTGGGATAAAATACGAAATGATGTGGGACGAAGGTTCCGTCCGCGGATGGGGTTTTGGGTTTGGATTCAGAAACACGGTCGGCAGGACGGATTTCAGGTAATCGGAGCAATTCGAACAGGGAATCGCGGTATTCTTTCTGATTAAAAGCGTTTTTCTCCGATTCCTGTAAGAGGGCGAAATGGAAATGAGGGATTTGAAAACTAGGATAGAGGGTCCATTTTTCTAGGGGAATTAAATCCGAGTCCCAAATCATAAAAGGACTGGACAATTGGGGGATTCTATCCACGGCCCCTAGTTTCAAGATTTGCTGATACCACCATCCGAATTCCCTGGATTGTTCGTCGCGATAGGTATACCATTGTTGGATGGTTTTTAATTTTTTACCATATTTGGCTTCGAAAAAGGTTTCTTCGGGAATCAATTGGATGCGAGTTTTTTGAGTTTTCCATTGCGAAATTTGGGGGGTGAGTTTTTCGATTTCCGGGGTGGAAGTTATGATGTAAAGAGTTCTAGGAGTATAATATTCCACTAAGGCTTCAATGACGGATGGAAATAATAGATTATGTTTATGTAACGGTATCACAAAATCTATTTTATATTTCCCAATTGGTTTCATGTATATAATTTCCTAAATGGAATGAGAAGGGATGAATTTTTGGTTTCGGTTTTTCGGGGTGGGGCAATAGGATGAATTCAAGAAATATGTTTGCGATAATCTAATAACCAGCCTTCGTAATTGACTTGGCGGTTTTCGATATTGCTATAATTTTGATATTGAGTGGTTGTAGGAGGAATTATCATATACCATCGACTATCCGGTGGTTCTTGTAATTTCCGCCATTGTACATCGATGGCATATTGTCTAGGATTGGCAGTGATTTCCAAATTCCGGGCACTTTCTTTGAAATTGGCGAGTAGAGTGTCGTAATAATGCTGGGCGACAATATATCCGGTGGCGGCTGCGCAAAAATGGACATGAATGGCGTATTCAGAAAATTCGTCAAAAGGTTGGAAATTATTTCCGCAGATAATGAGAACGTCCCATCCAGTGGGAGGCGGTTGCTCCCAGAAACGTTGGAGATTTTTTAAGAAGAGGTCGGGCTGTAGGAATGTTATATCATCTTCGCATATGAACACGTAGGGATAGGCGCGTTCTTTGGCCATTTCTAGACATCGAATATGACTCAAAGAACATCCTAATGCCCCATGCCCGGAAATCGGACAAATCGCTGGAAATCTCTCTGGATTTTTGATTGGTAATTTTTGGAATTCTTGGAGAATATGTTCATTACGGTCGGGTCTCGAATCCAGATTAATATAGTAAATATGGTCCAGTAAAGGATTGGACATGTTTCGGTTATGAGGGTTAGATATTTTTGGGTGGGGAGGGGCTATAGGTTTATATTATTTACTTAGTTAGAGGGGATGGATTTAATTCAGTTTTTCTCGATTTTTCAGACTTTATTTCGCCAATATTCGGGCGACAACATCGCTGGGTCGCCTCGTCGCGGATTTCGTTCCAAAGAACGCATTGCCTTGATATATTGTTCGTCAGGAGGTCCGAACCAGGCCCGTTTCTCCAAATCTAACATTAAATGGTCGTAATTGGTTTCGCGGTTTTCGATATTACTGAAATTTTGGTATTGGGTTACGGTTGGGGGAATCAGCATATACCATCGACTGTCCGCGGGTTGTTGTAGGGCTTTCCAATACATATCCAATGCATATTCACGGCGTTTTTCCGGATGTTTCATCAAATTCACGGCGCTTTGTTTGAAATTGGTAATGAGTGTATCGTAATAGGGTTGGGCGACAATGTATCCGGTGGTGGTCTGACAATTATGCACTTGAATGGCGTAATTGGAAAAGGCTTCGAATGGTGGGCAATTATTTCCACCGATGATGAGCACGTCCCATCCTTTGGCGGGAGGGTTGTCCCAGAATTCTTGGAGTTTTTCTAGGAGGAGGTCGGGTTGTAGAAAAGTAATGTCATCTTCGCAAATAAAGACGTAGGGGTAGGCACGTTGTTTGGCCATTTCCAGACATTTAATATGACTCAGAGTACATCCTAATGCCCCATCTTTGGATTTGGGACAAATGGCTGGAAAACGTTCGAAATTGTTTGGTGGTCGTAGTTTTCTTAATTCATTGACCGTATGGACATGTCGGTCGACTCTTGTGTCCAGATTGATATAGAAAATATGTTCTAGAAAGGGATGCGGCATTTTTCGCGGGGGCTATAGAAGATTATTAGAAAGAATGGTTTATTAGGGTTTGGTGAAAGGGAAATAGAAAGATTTTGGGAATACTTTTATTCGATTTTGTGATAATTGTGAGAAAAATGACTGACCGTGTATTTTCATTATCTTATGGAATTCCGGATGAATGTATTGTATCCGAAGTCCCCAAAAAGACGCGGTTTTTGGCGCCGTATATTCCGGGTGCTCAGTATCAATATTCTCATACCGAAGAGGCCAAATATTATCAAATGTATCGCGATTCGATGTTTGCCATGACGCAGAAAAAGGGGGGATGGGATTGTTTGAGACATTATGAGATATTGGCGAATGGATGCATGCCGATTTTCATGGGATTAGAGAAATGTCCTGTTTCCACTTTGGTGGGGTTTCCCAAGAAATTGGTTCTAGGGGCGATGGATGTATTGGGGCCGTGGGATGAAAAGGGATATGAGGATTATATGGTGCAAGTATTGGCCCATGTTCGTTCGCACGTTTCTTGTTCGGCGTTGGCTGCACGTTTTTTGCGGATTATGGGGGAGAAAATGGGTGGCAAGGTTGTGCGGAAAGTGTTGATGTTGTGCGGGCATCCGGGGGTGAATTATTCCCGGGAATTGTTATGGATAGGTTTGAAACGGGTCTTAGATGCTGCTGTTGGTGAGGAATGTGCCGTGGAATATCCGCGAATGGGGTTTTTATATGACGATTTTTCGTTGGAGGGGGCAGTGGGTTTATATGGGAAAGGTTTCACTTATTCCCGTCGTTTAAATTCTGCGTTGAAAAAGGGGGAGGAATGGTCGGAGGACCGGATTCGTGCATCGATTTTGGCGAAAGAATGGGATGTGGTACTTTATGGCAAAGTGGGTCCGGATGAATTGGAAGGGGGGAGTATGGAGAGCATGCCGTTTTGGGGGGAAGTTTCTGGGGCCTATGGACGGGATGAAATCGCCTTTTTATATGGGGGTGATGAATGCCAAGATATGACTACTATGAATCGATATTCGGCGCATTTATTGAGGCATGTGGGGCATGGTGTTTGTTTTGTGCGGGAAATCACTACGGAGTAGATTTTGGCGGGGGGGGGGTCCCCGGAAATGGCTAAATCTTTCTGATGCCCCTTTTCTCTGGATTTTGGGAAATTTCGGTTTTTCAGGGATTTCGGGTTTCTATATAGGGGATAGATTTCCAGAATTTGGCCAGGGGAGGGGTAGTGAAAAGTATATAAACCGTAGTGTATTTGATAAGACAAAGATAATATAATCAGAAAACAGATAATGGAAAATCCTCTATTGCCCCCTGCTCCTCTCATGGAACAAACCGAAACGGAACCCGTCAAAGAATCGGTTGCACCACAAGAACGCACTGAAATCATGGAAACGGTCCGGCAATGGGTGAAAAATGACCATGATATGAATTTACTGAAAAAGGAACTGACTCGTCGCCGAGAAATCCAGCGAAGATTAACCGCGAAATTGGTGGAAGTCATGCGTGAGAATGAAATGGAAGAAGGGGATATTCGTTATGTCCAGGAAACCAAAAAGAAAACCATTTCCAAGAAGGGGTTGATTCCGATTTTGTTTCGTTTTTATAAAGGGGATACGGCAAAGGCGGCGGAATTGACACAATATATCTATGACAATCGTGAGACGGTGGTTCAAGAAAAAATCAAACCGGTGATTTCCAAAAAAGAGAAAAGTTCCTCGACGGTGGTTTCCGGGGGGCTGTAGGAATTTTGGGTGGGGAAATTGGGGGAGTATTGGGGAAAATAGAATAAAAAGATATATTCTTGGAAATATATCTTTTTACGGTTTGTTTGTTTGTTCGTGTATAAAAATATGAATCCAATCCCGAAAACCATTTTTTGTGAAATTGACGGCGTGATTTTGTCCGACCGAATCCGTTCTCCAGTTTGTTTGGATGGGGTCCAAGCACAATTTTCGAAATGGAAGGAATTGGAATATAAAGTAGTGCTGACTACCAGTCGGCCCGAATCGAGGCGTGAAGAGACGGAAGATGTATTGCGTCATTTTGGGCTTGAGTATTCTATCATGCTCATGGGATTGCCAGAAGGGGGCGATAGAGTTGTTATCAATGCCAAATCTGGGATAGAAAATGCTGCATTCGCCCTCAACCTGGTGCGTAATGGGGGGATGAGGGAAGTGGAAGTGGAGAGTGCGAATACTACGATACCAGACCGATTCTTATTTGAAAAAGTGGAAAAGCCATGGGGGTACGAGGAATTGGTGGAATGTAATGATAAATACGTGGTGAAGAAATTATTCATGAAAGCCGGGCATTCTTGTAGCACCCAATACCATCAATTGAAACGTGAAACCATGATTATCTTGACCGGCAAATTATGGATTGCAGTGGGGCCAGACATGGAACATTTAGAAGGGAAAATCTACGAATTCGGGGAGACCATTACCGTGGACCCTTATACAGTGCATAAAATGCGGGCTATCGAAGACTGTTTATTTTTGGAAGGTTCCACCAATGAATTATGGGATGTGGTACGCCTGGAAGATAGTTATGGGCGTGTTGCGGGTTCTTCTTAAGGTGGGGCAGGGGGCAGGACGGCGATGGAGGGGGCATGAGGTTAATTTTGAGAGATTATGAAAAAGAAATATAAACAATTGGCTCGAAATAATCCTATTACCCCTTTGTAAGCTCTGACAAAAATGTCTGAAACCTTACCGCGAGTCGTAGATTGTTTTATTTTCTATAATGAATTGGATATGTTGGAATATCGATTGTCCGTAATGTATCCACACGTGGATGCTTTTGTGTTGGTGGAATCGACACGGACGTTCATTGGGAATCCGAAACCCCTTTATTATCAAGAAAATAAGGAAAGATATGCAAAATACGCGGATAAAATTATGCATGTGGTCGTGGATGATTTCGATGATGCACCTACCATTGGGTTTGAAAGAAATACCTATAATAATCAATGGGGGAATGAAATGTATCAACGTAATTGTATAAGTTTGGGAATTGAGGCTTTGAATTTGGGAGAGCGTCCATTCGAGAAAACGGATATTTTTATGGTATCGGATGTGGATGAAATCATTGACCCGAAACGTATTCCTTTGATGCGTGAATATTTATTGGATAAAGAAAAACATCCAGAGATACAAGGCGCGGTTCGATTCAAAATCGATTTTTATTATTATAATTTGAATTATAAATTCGACGACATTTATGTAGATAAACAATGTGCTTTAACCTTTGAACATTATTTGGGATTGAAATGGTTGGAAACGCCGGTGGAAAAACATAAACAACGTGTGCGAGATATTCAATTTGGAATTCGGTTATCGGATTATGGATTTTTACCAGGGGTTGCGGGTTGGCATTTATCCTATTTCGGTTCGGAACATTTCATTGAAAATAAAATCAAACAATTTTCGCATCAGGAATATAATTCGATTGAATATACTGACCCGGAAATTATTAAAAAGAGAATGGAAAAGGGGGAAGATTTGTTTGGAAGAGAATCGGAGAGTCAAAATTTGAAACGAATCGAATTTTCCGACAATCCGTATCTTCCTCCTTTTCCAGAGGGGGTGGAAGAGGTTTGGAAAGTGTTTCCATTTTGTTTGTAATAGAGGGGTTTCAGGATTATTGTGAATAGGATTCGAACAGGTCTGTAGATACAGATATAAATAATTATGTATTGTACATAATTATTGAATTAAGTTCGGCAATCAAATGTCTGCCTTCCATCAGCCGCGAATCGTGGATTGTTTTATTTTCTATAATGAATTGGATATGTTGGAATACCGATTGTCTATTATGTATCCGCACATGGATGCGTTTGTGTTGGTGGAATCCACGCGGACGTTTATCGGGAATCTGAAACCCCTTTATTACCAAGAAAATATTGCCCGATTTGCCAAATATGTGGATAAAATTATTCATGTGGTCGTGGAGGATTTCGAAGATACCCCTACGATTACATCGCAGAGAAATACGGAGAAAAACCAATGGGGGAATGAAATATATCAACGGAATTGTATAAGTTTGGGAGTGGACGCTTTGAATCAGATTTGGGAGCGTCGTTTGGAAAATGCGGATATTTTGATGGTTTCCGATGTGGATGAAATCATTGACCCGGCGTGTATTCCATTGATTCGGGAATATTTGGACAAAGAAACACATCCAGAGTCATTAGGAGTATTCGGATTAAATATGGATACATATTATTATAATTTACATTGTAAATTCGACGGTTTATTTACGGAAAAATCGCGTGTGCTTCGTTATGAAACTTATTTGGAAATCCCGTGGAATGAAAGGGATAAAAAAAGGGTGCGATGTATTCATGAACGTATTCGGATGTATGATTTTAATTTTTTACCGGTCGTTGCTGGATGGCATTTATCTTATTTCGGTTCGGAACATTTCATTGAAAATAAAATCAAACATTTTTCGCATCAGGAATATAATCAGGCGTGTTATACGGACCCGGATAAAATCAAAGAGCGAATCAAAAAAGGGGTGGATTTATTTGAGAGGGAAAATAGGGGGGATTTGATGGAGAGCTTTCAATTAACAAAGGTTGCATATGAGGATAATTCCTATCTCCCCCCTTTTCCGGAGGGTGTCGAAAAAGATTGGAAAAGATTTCCTTTTTGTTTGGGTTCCGGAACGGATTTGCCTCTGAATGAAATTGCGCCAGAAGACACGAAGCAACGGGTCGTAGATTGTTTTATTTTCTATAATGAATTGGATATGTTGGAATACCGATTATCCATAATGTATCCGCATGTGGATGCGTTTGTGTTGGTGGAATCCACGCGGACCCATAAAGGTTCTCTGAAGCCCCTTTATTATCAGGAAAATCTTGTCCGATTTGCCAAGTATGTGGATAAAATAGTTCATGTGGTCGTGGATGATTTGTATGCAAATCCAGACATTATGGAAAATGAACAATGGATAAATGAAAAACATCAACGGGATGGAATTAGTTTGGGCATTGAATGTTTGGCGTCTTCGGAGGAGATGGGAAAAAGGGGGTGGAAATTGGGGAATAAAGATATTCTGTTTATTTCAGATGTGGATGAAATATTTGACATGAGTCGTTTGGACATTCTGAAAAAAGCATTAGAAATTCCTGAAACCAATGGATTATGTATTATTCCGATGGATATGTATTATTATCATTTGAAAAATAAATTGACCGAAAGATGGACACATGCAAAGATGATAACTTTTGCGTATTATTTAAATATATCTTCCATCAAATATCCGAATATGAAGGGGTATCGGAATCTATCTGAACAAGTGCGAATTATTCCTATTGCGTTTTGTTTGTATGGTGTGTGGGGCTGGCATTTGTCTTATTTCGGGAATGCAGACATGATTTCCAATAAATTGAAAGAATTCGCGCACCAGGAATTCAATTCTTCGATTTTCACTACTCCGGAATTCATCAAAGAACGCGTGGAAAAAGGCTTGGATATTTTGGGGCGTTCGGAAGATAAATTTCGTTTACAACGAATCGAATACGCGGATAATCCTTATTTACCCCCGTTTCCAGAAGGCGTCGAAATGGATTGGAATTCGTTTCCATTCTGTGTATCTTCCTCTTCCGGAGGTTCGAACGGTGTATAATATATTCTATTGCGGTTTGGGGGTAGGGGGCTGTAGAATATATTGATATATTTTAAGCTGAAATATATCAATTACTTTAGGAGACATGACACACGGGCGGGGGAGCCCCCTTTAGGGGGTGGGGGATGCAATCCCCCTGAATAATAAAAGGGAGGGGGTCGCACCGGGAACCGCTAGGTTCCCATGTCCCATGCCCCATGTCCCATGCCCCATGCCCCATGCTTAGGTATAATAATGTCCAACATATAATGGATATTTTTCATCCAAAATGGGTGCAAAACTATCCAGGACATAGGCTTTATCAAACAGCGCGAAATAACGTTCCGTTAATTTATCCACATTATCGGTATAATGTAAATTGATACTACGTGTCTGCATGATTTCATTACGTTTGGTGCGTAAAGAGAATTTACGGATGAAAAAAGGGAGACCGAGATTTTCCATGTGTTTGTTATAATAAATACGTTTGCTATATTGCACACGTTCACCTTCGGGTTTACATCCATGAGCTCCACGTGTATAATTCATATTGGTAATTTGTGGGCTTAAAATACATAAATGTTTATTTTCCGCTTCCCAATCGGCCACCAGATTCCATTGATGGAATTCTTCCGGAGAAACGTCTGCCAACAAAGGATGTTGACTTTGTCCCATGACATTAACACCTTTGATTCTCAAAATAGTATTTCCTTCCGCCTCTTCGTAAGCCAAATCTTGTTCGGTGATTTCCAACCATTCATCCATATCCACGATGATTTTCCAGCCGGGTCCGGACCATTCGGGTCGTGGGTCAATATCAACTTCGACAAATGTGGAGGCAGGTTTCCAGGCATCGTTTTTGATATTTTGTTGGATATATTCGTTTTGAATATTCCCCGAACTCCATGAAATTACTCTACAACCCCATTCTGCCGCGATTTCCCTGGAACGGTCCGTACTTTCATTGTCATAAATGGTAATATTGGCACTGGGGAAATGGGTTCGATAATGACGTAGTGTATGTGGAAGCACCAATTCTTCGTTATAACATAAAATGAAAATATTGATGGAGGTTTTGGGGGTGGTTTCGGGTTCCGGAGTGGGTTCAGGGGTTTCAGGAAGATGAGTAGAAGGAAACGAATATTCCAGTGGAAGATGTCTCAAAGGTGTGGTTATAACACTGGTATCACGGTCGTGACGCGAAATCCAAAACCGTAACAGGGTTTCTTGTTGTTGTTCGAAAGCATGGAATCCGACACAGAATTCCACACCGATATTACAAAAACTGAAAGGCGCGGAATAACGAACGGGTTTGCCTTGTTTATCTAGACTGATGATTACATGGGAATATTTCCGTGGAAGTTCTTCGTCGCTGAAATGAACCACGCCCAACCATTCTTCGGTTGCCAGTCTGAGGAAGGGGGATTGAGGGGGGAATGCGATGAAAGGAGAGGAACCACGTATTCGTTCAAATAAAAAAGGGTTGTGTGATTCTACCATGGTATGGATTTTCAATTGTGGTCGTGGGGTGTCTTCTCCTGCTGATGCGTTTGATGCAGGGGAAGGGTGTTGGATATTTCCGATTTGGAAAGGCGACCATTGATAAATGAAATGGTCTTCGGTGTCAGATGTTTCCGGAAGTATCAAAGGTATCCAGTTTTTTTCTGTGGCGGTATCTCGATGAGGTTCAAGACCAATTGCATTGCGATACACTGGGATTAATTCTTGGGTTTCTTCGTCAATCTTGATGTCCAAACTTCCGGTCATCATTCTTCCTCTGGCATTGGGGGTATAATTGATATTGGTCGCAATAAATCGAAGGGATTCTGTGGTTTCGGTGGTGTCATTGGCCGAAGGTTTCAACCAGATCCGGATATCTTCCAATCCTTGCGAAAAGGCATCGGGTTTATGATGTTTGAGAATGGATTGGTCGAAATCTTCTTCCATCGCAAAGGTTTGGAGTGGTTGTCCGTGTTCGTCTAATTTGGATAATAAATTACGAGTGCGTAGAATATGTTTCGGGTCAATGAAACGATAATATCCATTGGGATATAACCAATAATTCATGACGCGTGTATTCAATAAGGGGCCGTGGATTGGGGAATGCACAAAACTGGAACTACCTATCCATTCTCGGTCGTCTTGTTGCCGTTTTTCGGGGGGTAGATTATCCGCCAATTTCAGTAATTCGACGCGAGTTTCCGGATATGCAGTAAGACTTTGGGATGCGAATGCCCAATACGGTGCGCGGTAAATGGTATCGTTATGGTCGGCGGAATACCAGGTCGGTTTCCAAGGTTGGATTTCCGGTTCTTCTTGTTCTGACGAGAGGGGAAGTGGATAATTTTCCAAAAGGGTCGGATTGGTAACTTCCAACCATGCCCAGAAATTCACTTCCCAAATCATTCGGCGATGTTCTTTCAGAAAAAGCGGGAAACAATGGCGATATAAGCGGATGAAATTTCGCATAGATTGCGCCGTTCCAATGAAGAAACTCCCGCAAAAACGCCAATGAATTCGTTTCAATACGGAATCTAAATCCGGTTCATACCATCGCTGTCCCCAACATCCAGGGATGAAAAATTGGGGTGTTTGTTCGTCGAATTGGTTTCGGGGTGTTTGCCGAGGCCCATAACATACGCGTAAATATTCCAGGGATTTTTGGGGATGTTTGAACATATGGACAATACTGAAATCTATCCATGCATAATGACTATGATTGGGGAAACGTTCCATGACTAATTGGATGAAATCTTGTTTGGAATTTTGGAGAACCATGTACGGATAAGTATCTTTTTTCTCATTGCGTTGTTCTGGGAGACTCAGAGGTTGATGTTGTTCGGAGATTTTCCAGGTCCAAGTATCTTCCAATTCCATGACTTTGAAAAGAATCACGTTGGGGTTTCGGGTGCGATATTCTTCCTTTTCGAAAAAAGGTGCGTATTTTTGGCTATAGAAAAGATAGATGGGGATGCCCGTATCTGCTAAAGGTTGGAAGGTTTTCAGACGCCATTCTACGCCTCGGTTTCGGGAAATTTCAACATTATCGTCATGATAAATATCTAAATAGGCGGAGACGAAAGCAATGTCCATTTTTTCGTTTTCTTGGTGGATGAGGTTTCCGAGTTAGGGGTTGTAGGATTATTTTATAGAAATAGGAAGATATTATGTTTATGTGAATATATCTCTAGTTTGGATATTTGCATTATAATAAGAAACGATGAATATTTTCGATGCAGGCTTTACTGATTTTTCTTGTGTTTCCTTTGTTGGTATCTAGCGTGGTAATGCCTTCTAAACAGGTTTTGCCTTGAGTTTCCAATGCGTGAATTAATTGTGGAAGGGATTGGTTGAATTTCTGCATGATGGCGATGGCGGTTTCTGGGCCGACGGTGGGGATTTGGCAAAGGACGATTTCGCCAATGTTTTGCGGGGTGATGTTGGCGGATTTGACCCGTTTTACGACGGAACAATAGGCCTTTTCGGGCTCTCTTTCTCCCAAGACGGTTGTTGTTGTTGCTGTGGGTTCTGGGGTTTCGGAGAAGGAAGTGGCAGTGGATTGATTTGATGGTTTCTCGGGTTGCTCAGGTTGATGTGCTGACACGGATTCCCATCGAATAAACCAGGGTAATTTCCCTTCGGCTAATCCGCGTTCAATTTTCGTTGCCAATGTCAAAATCCATTCCGCAGTATCTTGGACGGATGAGGTGCGCATGACTTGGAATCCTTTGAAGAAATAGAGGGAAGACATGGCGCCTAGAATCATTTTACGTTCTTGGGGGTTTCGGACGGTATTGAGGACGCCTTCGATGACATAACAAATATTATGGAGTTGGAAATCGGGGGGCGTGGAATGGGTAAGGCGATAGGATTGTTCTTCGTAGCGTTTGTCTTTGATACTTGCGACTAAATCTTTGAGGCTTTTGCGTTCTAAGAGGACCCATTCTTTGTCGTCTTCGTCGCGGCGGATGGAAATATCGCCTAGAATCAGGACGTCTTTCTCGAGCTGGATGGGCAGTGGGGTGGTTTGGGAATGGAGGAGGGCATAGAGGGCTTCATATAAATCGCGTTCTCGCTCGTCCACTACGATTTTCATTATATGTGGTAGGGGTTTTTGAGTTTGGGGGGTGTGGTTTCGGAAGAGATTTTTGGGAGATTTTGGGGTTTTATGTAATTTAGATAAAATAAAACCATTTATCTAAATTTATAGGACAGATATATCTATAACCACTAGGACAGATATATCTATAACCAATTACAGATATACCTATAACCACTAAGACAGATATATCTATAACCAATTACAGATATACCTATAACCAACAAAAGCAACCAAGAGGGCGCGAAGCGCCCCGTAGCAGGGGGAGACCCCGAAGGGGCGGGGGACGCAGTCCCCCTAAATAATAAAAGGGAGGGGGCCGTGCCGGGAACCGCTAGGTTCCCACACACCGTAGGTTCCCATGCCCCATGCGCTTAACGTGCTAAGATGTTGTAAGCAGTTCCAACAGGTAATGGAAGAGTTCCTTTCACGAATTTGGTGGTAGTTCTCCAAAAACTTAAAGGATGACTTTCATGATAATTTTGATAATGATGGATATGCCATTCCTTACCTACGGTTGGTGGGGAACCAGCCTTTTTTGGTCCTCCTCCTTGATTACTATGGATAATAGAATCAATACTTCTCACTCTTTTAACGGCATTCATAAGAACCATTTTTCGTTTCGGATTTTTATTTTAAAAAAAGATGGGGTATATATCTTATCCTCTTTTTTTTCTTTTTATCTGTTGTAAATTGTTGGCTAAATCTTTGGGGGAGGGATTTGAGGTAAAATTGAAAAAGGATATAAACCAATCCTTCTTCTATTATCTGTTTGCTTGAAATTGTTTATTGAAATTTAAAATTGTGAAAAATAGCTAAAGTATGTCGACCAATACAAACGAAGAATATGACCCTTATAATCCCAATAATATCCAAATTACTCAAAAAGAAGTGGAAGCCATCTTGCGCAGTTATCATGTGCATTCCGGAGTATCCAATATGACGCTTTATCGCCGTGCTTTCGTCCATGAATCCTATGTCCGTAAAAATGTCCTTGCCAATTTGGCTAAAATATCCGGGACCGGGGGAGGTGTCGGAGAAGATACGGATTCGGAAACGGGAGGTGTCGGGGGGGAATCTCACGTGGAATTGGAAAAACGCATCAAAGCGCCTGGCAAACATGAGATTCCTCTTGCCAGTAAATCGAATCAACGCTTGGAGTTTTTGGGCGATGGGATTTTGGAGGCGATTGCTAAATTCTGGATTTATCGTAATTTTCCTAAAGCTTCGGAGGGATTTATGACGGACATTAAAATCAATTTGGTGAAGAATCAGGCCATTGGTCGAATATCGATGGAAATGGGTCTGAATCGTTGGATGATGGTTGAAAAAAGTATGGAATCGAAATTACGTAATAATGAGCATCAAATGGGATGTTTGTTTGAGTCGTTTATTGGGGCCATGTATTTAGATATGAATCGACTTCCTGTGAATGACGAAGAAGGATGGTTTGACAGTGGGATGTTTATTACGGGTCCTGGGTTTCAAATGGTGCAATTATTTTTGGAGCGTGTATTTGAACGCCATGTAGACCGTGTGCGTTTGATTACTGAAAATAATAATTATAAGCGTATCTTACAAGAAAAAATCCAGCAAATTTTCAAGACCACTCCTGTATATGTCATGGAATCACAACC
>Ga0187843_10001537_pt1 | contig 14450 bp, 15 predicted proteins | sample SpaLakP09_SKY_43_FD_134516 | JGI IMG/M metagenome (GOLD analysis project Ga0187843, IMG submission 134516) | Oligotrophic lake water microbial communities from Sparkling Lake, Wisconsin, USA - SP09_SKY_43 | ecosystem: Environmental > Aquatic > Freshwater > Lake | place: USA: Sparkling Lake... | reverse complement strand
TCCAGGGTTAGAGTCATCGCCGAGCAAGTTGCTCTTTCCGACAAAAAAGGGAAGGGGCTGCTTCACAAAAACCCCGAAAACAAAGGCGATAATCGTCTTTATGAGGACGCCGTTTTGCAGGAAACTGAAACTGTTCAGATCGTCACCCTTGACGAATTTTGCGAGCAGCATGCCGTTTCCAGAATCGATTTTATAAAAATGGATGTTCAAGGGATGGAGAAAAAGGTGTTAGATGGAGCGATAAACATTCTCCGTCAGTCTCCGTCCTGCATCCTCTTAATGGAGTTCTGGGCTTCGGGGATTGAGAAAGCGGGGGATTCACCAGATAGCATCTTTGGGCTACTCGGAGGTCTTGGCTTTAATATTTACGAACCTTTTAAGGGAAAATTACTTCCGATCAATGCCGAGGAGGCGATTCGACGCACTCAGGGGAGGAAATATATGAATGTTGTCGCAAAGAAAAACTAAATATTATGGTGTCCAACTTTACAAAAACTATACTGCAAAGTTACATTTCTTTCGCACTTATCATTGGCTCTTCTAGGATTAAATAGGAATGGTTTTCGGAAGCTTGAGAAATCCCTCCCATGAGCATAGCCAATCACGGAAATAATGAACTAAGTAAGGAGGTTAGGGGTCCAGGGCCTTTTATAGAATCGTAAAATAAATTTAAAGTCTCTTTGGGTTCGCGAGAATCATATAATTTGGACCTTGCCATACAGTAGGCCACTGCTGGTCTTGAAGCTTTTTAATTATTGTAGAGGCCCCAGGCTCAGCTCCTATAGCCCAGCGTAAATCTATATCACCCAAAACTGCATATTTGGCAGTCTCTAAGGATGCATCAAATCGGAACCGCTCTCGAGGCACTGTGGCGCTATAGGTTGGCAATCCATACCAAGTAACCATTTGCAGAATTGGGATCCCGTGGCCTTTAAGAAGCCAAGCAAGATTTTCATTGGCCATGATGGTGTCGTCCTGGGTTGTGCGCTCATTGAGCCATGCAGCCACTGTCTCGACTTCTTCGCACGATTGCGTGGCCCAATAATGATCTTTTGGATAAAACTTGTTGCTGAATAGACTGAGCGAATTCTCAGCAAAGAATATCAACGGAATGATCCACAAAATCATTGCAATTGGAGGGAATTTTAATGAAGACTTATATCTTTCTGCAATTTGATAAAGTCGTCCCCAGCAAAGGCACAGCGTCGGGAGAATAATAACTGCCTGATAATAAAATACTGTGAGGTTGGCGCGATTCTTCGTAAGTAGCACAAGACATACTAACGAAATAATTCCCAAATGATAATATCTTTTCTTCAGGCTTAGGATTACGCCCAATAAAGCACCTATATGAAAAAAATCTTGAAAGACAAAGTTGAGAAAATTAATGAACCCTTGAGATCCACTGCCATTGGTATTACCCATAGATAAATACCATGATCCTAAATAGCTTAAATCTTCCTGCATCCAGGTTTTTCCAAACCTAAGATAAGATGTTATGAGGCTGGCAGAAACAACGATCGAAGATGGTAAGTACAAAATAAGCCAGCTTTTAGGATTATTAATCCTGCATATCAATAAAGCTAAAGCAGCATATATGAATATAGGATGACTTCCAGCTGCTATAGCGAGTCCAACTCCCGCACCTATATCATTTTTTAGTGAGGATGAATTCATTGAAAAGAGTGTCATCATAAGGACACCTATTCCCACAGCGTTGTGGGGATAGCACATTCTGAAATGAATAACTGATTCGTAATATGTTAAAAAAATAAAAGAACAAAACAAGGCTGCCTTTTTCCCAAATGGGTTGCTTCCTAGTCCATATATAACAAATCCTCCGCTTAATGCTAATAATGCATTAAAGAACCTTCCGGCTAGAATGTCGTAGCCTCCTGCCATGCCAAACGTACCGCATATCCAGGCATAAATCTTTTGATAAGGGTATCGAGCCGACCAGAAAGTGTTCCACCACGCATAATAACTTGACTCTCCTCGTACGAAATCACATGAAACCTTGAATGTCATAGTTTCATCGCCATACCAACTTGGTAATGTCCGCAGAGAAGGGAGATAGAGTATGCTCCAAACCAAAAAAATTAGAGCGCAACCTATGTACGCGTTAAGATCTTTGGATGTCCAATTCCTGAGATTAATCATATTTCAAAAGTTCGTAATTTCTCAAGATTAATCTAATGGTGATTAATTTGTTTATATTTTTATATTTGCACAAATAACAAAGAGGTAATGGGCGAGGGGGTGAAACCCCGTGTGAACCACCTCATCGTTCATGGAGAACATGAAGACATTGTGAAAATAGCGCTGCATGAGCGCCTTCAGTTGCGGAGCGCTTTTGCAGTTAACATGACCTTCTTTGCTCGCCTTTGAGGCGTAGGTTTGGGACTCCAGCGACGGAGTTCCAATAATACAGGCGCCGGTGGGGGTGAGTGAGCGGACAATGTTGCCGATGAAGCGATCCTCATCCTTAGGCATGATGTGTTCGAGGACGTCAATGGAATAGGCCCCATCGAATTGAGTATCCATGGACCCCGAGAGCATATCGTGCACCTTGCAGGTGAGCGGCCAGCGCTCGTCCATCCGTGCATTCACATCCTCGACGAAAAGCGGATCGAAATCCACGGCCACCACATTTGGGACCTCTTGCTGGACAAGCCTTGTGCCGAAGGCATCGGCGCATCCCACCTCAAGGACACGATTCATGCCGCTGAACATCTTTGCGACGAATTTGTACCGGGCCAAAACGAAGCAGATCCGCTTAGGATCACCCTCCCAGACGCCGTTGCTCATGAGACCGAATGTTGTGAGGCCGCTCTGTTTTCTGAGTTCGACGAGCCCCTGATATTGTGGTTCGCGGGTTTGTTCGGAATTTAAGGTCATAAGATGTTTGCAAAGAGTGATTTCAAGATGTGAGTTATCGCTCAAAAAGCCAATGATTAATTCGGCGGCGCAAGATCTCAGCCAAGGTGTGGCCCGTGGATATAAAATTTCTTAAGTTGAGAGGAGAACCTGATTTTTCTTTCACAGTATGACTGGCAACAACTGGAACTTGTATGTATGAAGCTCCCTCAAGAAGAAGGCGTGTAGTGAAGTCGGCCTGAAAGCCGAAGCCGAATGAATAAGAGTGCCAACGGAGAACGTGCTCTCTGAGATGCAGGCCGCAGCCGTTATAATAGTTGATTGAGTATCCCGAAACTGTGTTGACCAGCATTGTGTAAAATTTCGAGATCAACTGCCTCAAGGGAGGTTTGCCCGGCAGGCTCTCATAGTAGGGGATGACAATATCAGCTTTGCCAATCAACCGGAGAATCTGTGCCATTGTTTCCTTAGGTTCCACATTATCACCGCATACGAGGCGGTAGTACTTGCCCGTTCCAAGAAATGCTCCATCAACATAACTCCGTGATAAACCAAAATTCTTTGGGTTTTTGTGCAGGCATATGTTGCAGTCAGGATGGTTTTTCAAGTAATTCATGACCATCTCTGAGGTATCATCAGTCGATCCATCGTCCATTACTAGAACTTCATATGAACAGCCCACCTCTTTTACAGACGCTATCACTTCGTCGAGTGTCGAGGAAATGCGCGGTGCTTCATTTTTGCATGGAATCACTATAGTGACATCGATGCCGCTGTCAGGAGCTTTAATATTTTCGATCATTTCTAGTGAGGGGGGCGTCAATATAATCAGCTGAGAGCATTATTCTCCACCTGCTAATAGCTGAGGATTAAGAAATGCAGTTTCGATGGTCCATTGGACATCGGGAGGAGTGATGCCAAATGTCGCCTTTAGGAGATCGATGTTCAAGGAAGTGTTGGTGGGCGAGGGTTCTGAATCCAGATCAGATTGAGCAGAAAGCACAGGCTGAACAAGTTCTCGACTGACGCCCATTACTTCGGCCCCCATGCGGGCGGCCTCGGCATAAGTGATATCCTTCTCACCTGACACATGAAAGGTGCCGCTCCGGCGTTCCTGGGCGATCATCGTAAGAACGCTCAGTACGCAGGAGAGTGGCACGGGAGCAAGCGTCATGTCGGAGAAGGGGGTGATGGCGCGCCCCGACAAAAGGTCTCTTTTCCATCCCTCGATCAGAGCATTCACTGACCCCATCACCTTGGCGAGGCGCACGATGGCATCGACAGCTCCGGCCTTGCTGAGGCTCTGTTCCGCTTCGGCTTTCTGGCGGCCATACTCAGTGACGGGGGAAGTGGCATTTGAAGGAGGGAGAAGTGGCCGGGTGCCGTCAAAAACCTGATTTGTTGAGAGATAAATAATAAACGCACCCTGTTTGCGAAGGATTTCAGCAACCTTCACGATCCCCTTGACATTAATACGGCGACTTTCCTCCGGCTGTTCCTTACACGCTTTCAGGCTTGTCACACCGGCGCAAAGAATCGCCACATCAACGGGCTCCAGCGGGCTCCAGTTGTCCGGAACAGCTGACAAATCCAAGAAGGGTTTCGTGTCGGTAACGGCATCATGCCTGCGCGTCGTCCCCCAGACGTCCATCCCCGACCGTGTCAACCGGTGCACCAACGCGGCCCCTATCATGCTTTCCCCACCGACCACAAGATGATGCTGTCGCTGCATTGGGAGCGGTGGTCTCAAGCCATCTTGAGCATGCATCTCCCGGCACTTCCTTCCCTGACGGTATCAAGCGCCTTGTTGATGTCGTCGAAAGGGAAGCGGTGGGTGATTTGCTCCTTGAGTTGGAGTTTCCCGCTTTGGAAGAGACGGAGATAGCGGGGAATATCCGTGGTTGGATAAGTCTGTCCACCTTCGCACCCTGTGAGAATCTTTCCGAAATGAAGGGGGAGCGAATGGATGGTGATGTCCTGATCGTGGCGGGGGACGCCGACGAGGATAGTGCGTCCTTGGTTGGAGGTGAGTTCGTAGGCCTGCTCGATCAGGCGGACGAGCCCGGTATTCTCGACAAAGACATCGACTCCTTGCTTGCCGACGATATCACGGATCTGGTCACGGATGTTGCCCCCCGAGGAGTTGATGCAATGAGTTGCTCCATACCGGCGGGCCATTTCCAACTTATGGTCATGGATGTCGATCGCGATGATGGGATCCGCGGCGACCATGGCCGCACCTTGGATGACATTGAGTCCGACGCCACCGCAACCGAGGACGGCCAGGGACTGACCGATCTTTACCGAGGCATCGTTGTTGATGATGCCAAGCGCGGTCGTCACGGCGCATCCCATGAGGGCCGCGATCTCAAAATCCACACCGTCCGGGATCTTGGTGAGGCGGTTTTCCGAGACGACGGCATGTTCGTTGAAGGTTGTTACCCATCCGGCGTTCACTGTGCAACCGTGCCACTTGTATTTGGCGGGTTGCGCATGGATGCCGGCCCCTTTGCGCCAGTGCATGCAAACGCGGTCACCGGGCTTCACTTGGGTCACTCCAGGGCCGATCTCCAGCACCACGGCTCCACCCTCGTGACCCATGAGGTGAGGGAGGAACTTGTCGGGGCCCTTGGCTCCCGAGATCTCGCCGAGTTGGGCTCCGCAGATGCCGCTGCAGTGGACCTGCACGAGCACCTGCCCGACGTCGAGCTTCGGAATGTTGATCTCGTCGATGACGAGCGGAGCATTCAGTTCCGTGAGGATGGCGGCGCGGGTCTTCATTTACTCGAAGTAGATGAACTCGTAGTCACCTGTGTAACCGAAGTGCCTGTAGAGCCAGATCCACTCTGCGGTGTCAAAGAAGGATTCACAGGTAAGAGCCCAACACTGGAGGTTGAATAGTTCCTTCTCATTGCGATAGCTCTCCAGCATGATGTAGCCCTGCTTACCAACGCGCTCGATCTCGGTGAGGGCGGTCTGGAGTTCAAAGATGCGCAGGTTGTGCAGGCATCCCAGTGAGATCACGAGATCGAATTCGTTATCGGCAAAATTGTAAGCATCTTGGGCGCGGTGGTTGAAAAGCTTGGCCTTCAGATCCGCGGGTGCGCTTGCCAGGCCATGCTTGGATATATCGAAACCAACAAGTTCCAGCCCAGGTACAATTTGCTGCATCTCGTAAAGCAAGAATCCCTTACCACAACCGACATCCAAGACTCGGGATCCAGACTTGAGTCTGTAGGTATCGATAAGGGTCTGGGCCACCGGCTTCCAGCGTCCAGGGAGGTACTTGTAACCTCCATAGCCGAACCGCCGATCACCATCCCAGTAATCGCGCTCGTACCTCTTGGCCTTGAGCATGCAGTTGACCTTGTCATCGACCATGCGTGCGAGGACATCGCGCTTGGTGCTCTGGTGAAGTGAGGTGACGAAATTTCTTAATTGGCTCATGGGGTGCAGGTTAAGGGTAAAAGTTTAAGGGTTGCCGGAGAGCTCCGCAACAGTTTCGACCACCTTTTCTGGGGTGATACCGTAGCGTGCCAGCAGGCTGGCTTGGGAGCCATATTGGTCGGGGAAGACATCGGGAATGCCAATGCGCCTGAAGCGTTTGGGTTGATCAAGGTCAGCCTCGGCAAGAAGTTCCGCCACCGCGCTGCCCAAGCCCCCGATCACGGTATGTTCCTCAATGGTCACGATCACGTTGGCGGTCTTAGCTCTGTAGAGGATGGCCTCCTTGTCGATTGGTTTAATCGTATGAAGGTGGAGGACACAGGCCTGAATGCCTTTTGCGGCAAGCGCTTCAGCAGCCGCGAGAGTAACCTGCAAGCAGACGCCCGTGGTGATCAAGAGGGCATCCTTTCCTTCGCGCATCGGGATCGCTTTACCAATTGTGCACGCCAGATCGTCCCGGCTGACGATGGGGTCACCGCCCTTGCCGAGACGGATATAAATCGGGCCCTCGATGTCCACGGTCTGGAGCATGAGTCTCCTCATTTCATCAGCATCCGCAGGGGCGATAATAGTCATGTTCGGCACGGTACGTAGGATCGCGATGTCATCGGTCGCCAGATGAGTCGGCCCGAGTGGGGCGTAGACCATGCCGCCTCCGCTGGCGATGAGGCGCACCTTGGTGTTGTGGAGTCCGAGATCCAGCACGATCTGTTCGAAACAGCGCCGCGAGAGGAAAGTCGCAATCGTATTGATGTAGGGGATCTTCCCCTCCATCGCCATTGCAGCTGCCATCGTGACGATATTAGCCTCGCTGACACCTTCCATAAAAAACTGACGAGGAAACTCGGACTTTAAGTTCGTTAGGGTATCGGGGCCGAGATCCGAACCGATGAAGACGACGCGAGGGTCGCGCTTCGCCAGTTCATAAACCATATCGAGCGAGGTTTTGCGCATGATCAGGATTCCAGTTCGGACATGAGGGCTCCCACCTCGGCATCGGTGACCTTGGACTTGTGGTGCCAGGCGAGGTTTTTTTCCGTGAAGCTAACGCCCTTGCCTTTCACGGTGTGGCAGATGATGGCATTCGGCCTTCCGGGTTCAAACGGTGCGCTACCGAGAACGGAGAGGAGCTCTCCGGTGTCATGACCATTTACCTCGCGGACGGAAAATCCAAAAGTGGCCCACTTGTCGGCAAAAGGCTCGAGGCCTTGGACTTCCTCGATTGTCCCATAGGTCTGCTGCTTGTTATAATCCACGAGAATGGTCAGGTTATCGAGCTTGTGCTTGCAAGCGGAAAGGGCGGCTTCCCAGATCGTTCCCTCACTACACTCCCCGTCACCCAGCACCACGAAAACCCTGTGATTCTTGCCGTCAAGTTTTGCTGCGAGTGCAAAGCCAACTCCGAAGGAAAAGCCATGACCAAGGCTTCCAGTCGATGCCTCCACCCCGGGAACCTTGCCGTATTCGGGATGACCTCCAAGAATTCCGTCGCTTGCACAGAACTTTGAGAGTTCCTCCTTCGGGAAAAACCCCTTGTCCGCAAGCAGAGCGTAGAGAGCGAGGCAGCCGTGTCCCTTACTGAGAATGAATCGGTCACGGTCGGGCCAGAGGGGGTTTCTCGGATCCAACCTGAGCACATCATCATAGAGGACCCGCAGTATCTCGATCACGGAGAAAGCCGCGCCGACATGACCCCGCTTCCCTGCGCCGAGTGTCTGCACGATGATCCTGCGCAACTCCTTGGAGCGTGCGTCTAGAAGGATCGACTCAGGCGTGATAGGGGAATTCATGGAGGTTACGGGAGATGATGCCGAGCATACGTTTGGCTTTTTCTAGCTGAATAGCTTTCTGTGGGGAGTCTACTGCCTCGGCGGAGAAAATCCTACGCTCATTATGCTCACGAGTAAACTCGTTGAGGAGGATGACGCACCATTTTAGCCCAAAAAGGGGGTAGACGGCCTGGACCCGGTCAGCCAAGCCTCCAAGGTCGGTAAAAGCATTCATCATCCCAGCAAAGAAGTGCTGAAGGAGCTCGTGCGGCAACTCCATCCCGGGATGCAAGAGGAAGTCGGAAACCGTCTTTGCGGGATCATCCCAGCCGAAATATTCGAAATCGAGAAAAACAAGGCGCCCATCCGGCAGTTTCAAAGCATTGTGGAACCCGAAATCGGAGGGGCTGAGTGTTCGCGCCGACTCTGAGATCACTTGGTCGATAGGCAAACCCTTCCCTTGACAAAAATGTCCCAGCCAATCCGTCACTCCGGCTCTGAAAGGGGAGAGTTCTTGTTCCAGAAATGAGGCGAGGGGGGGATTTTGAAGAGATGCTTTCTCTAGTCGCTTAAATCGTTCTTCCACGTTCCGCAGGATATCCCTGATTGAGAAGCATGCCTCGGATGCTGAGGCGAAATGCCTGGCCTTTTCTGGGGTTGCCAGCTTCCTGAGCGCCATAAGAAAGGTGATGGCCTGATCAATTTCCAAGTTTCCAATAATGTCCCCGTGTACGGGATCACCCGAAACGAATTCATAGACCGCAATATTCTCATCTGAGTCATAGCAAAGGGGGTGGGGAACTTGGTGGATGTTCTCTTTTTTCATAAAAGTTAGGGCTTGGTACTCGCACCCCATTCTGTCTCGCGGATCTTGGGCGGACTGGAAATAGGCCTTTACTGCAAAGATTGATCCATCTTGGCAATCGGCTCGCATGACTCTGCTGTTACGTCCCCCCTTGAGTTTTTTAAAGGAGGTGATCTCTTTTCCGAGATTGCGCCGGATGAGGCCTCGGATGAGTTGTTGTAACTTACTTTCTTCAGTCATGGGAAGAACATGGAGTGGATTTCTGCCCAAGTCCTGCATGGATGGACATCTGCAAGAACAGATTGGACTCCCTGAGGGGAGTGGGGGGTGAAGAGAAATTTCCGGATCTCCCTTGGGAATGATTTAACGGCAAAGACCTCTGGCAGGTCGTCGATAAAGTGAGTGCAACCAAGAGTTATAATACGTTCGATCTTTTTTGCCCGGGTGGTTTCAAAGAACACGTCGTCAGGTCGAACTCCCAACTCGCTGAAAAAACCACCTTGTCTCAACCACGCAATGGCCGAAGCCCTCAGGTCGACTACCTTTCCGTCAAGTCTAGCGGTTGGGGTCTTGTGGCTAACGATTAAGGCGCGAAGTTGATTGGTAGCGCAGGATTTTAAAAAATCGGCGGCACCCGCAAAGAGCGTCGCCTGACACATTCTTGGGCCGTAGACAATCGCCTGCAGACGGGTCCAGATTTGCTCTCCGTTAGGCAGGAGTCGTATGGAATTGCGAATCTGTTCCTTGTTTGCAGGGGTCTCCTCATTGATTAAACCCTGCTCCAGACCTGTCCGATAAAACAGATGGTCGTAACACGCGAGCGTGTTGTCTAGGTCAATGCCAATGAGAAGTTTTTCAGGCACCTGTCACTTGATTTTTACGGCGTCCGTTAGGAATTGAGCCAGTGCGGCGTGCGTAATCTCGACAGGGCCGTAATCCGCCGAGGGAATATAGAAGTTCACATCGCCGGTCCTTCGTAGCGGGTTATCCGCTCTGAATCCCGTCATGGTGATCACCTTACATTCGGCATCTTTGGCCGCTTTTACAGAACGCAGGATGTTTTCCGAGCATCCGGAACTGCTGATGGCCACAAGAAGATCTCCTTTTACCGCCCAGAGCCTGATGAGCGATTCATATGCACTTTGGTAGCTATCGTCGTTTGAGAGTGCTGTCAGGAGAGGTGGCTCGGTGAAGACCAGACTGCGCATGCCAACCGCTTTGCAGAAATCATTTTGGGTATGGCTGGCGATTGCCGCACTACCACCATTGCCCACTACCATGGCCTTGCCGTTCCTTCTCTTAGTTTCCTCGATTAGGGCAATGGCCGCGTGCGCCCCATCATCGGTGCTTAGACAAGCACCGGACGCATTACTGATTTTCATGCCTCTGAATAGGTGGTTCAGTTCATTAAGGTATTGGGTGAGCATGTATATGATTTATTTTAGCACCGTCTCGATATGTTTCATCAATGAAACGCGGTCGATGGGTCGCTGGTTTGCTACCATCGAAACAGCATGGGAACCAACAATGTTTGCGGTGAAGCCGACGATCTCCATGGAAGCCTTTTGCGCAACACAAAGAGAGGTGACCGCAAATACGGCATCACCTGCGCCGACTCGGTCCACAACGTGACTAGTAAAGGCTGGTATTTCAACAAAGCCGTTACCGCCATCATAGCAGAGGCTCCCCTTAGAGCCCCTTGTGATTGTGACGTTGGAAGCGGTGAGTTGTTTGGCGACTTGGCGTGTTAATTCCCTTAGATCCTCCTCTCGAGTTCGCCGATCGAGTCGAATTTCGTTTTCAGAAACGCAGATATAATCTGCGCGCGGATATTTTGATACCGTATTAAAACCCCTGTTATGGGCATTGACCTGTGTGTTCACTGCAAGGAAGCGGGACTTATCGGTAAGAACCTTGACAGCCTGAGTGTCTAGCATCCCGTGACCATAGTCGAGGACTAGAACGAGGTCGTAGTTGCCGAGGGTCTTTTCCAGAATATCGTGAAGTTTTTTGGATCCCTCCTTATGACTCTCCTTGTCGGTGATCTCGTAGACCTCGAACATTTTCTGGAAGGGGTAGTTTTCCACGAAACGGCGTTTAACAATGGTCGGTTCGCCGGAAAGATGGATGAAGGTCGGGGTGATCTTGGGATCCAGATGGGAGCGCACAAACTCCTCATGGGAGTTCTCCGATCCGAGAAAGGTCAGGAGTTCGACATTGTCACAGAATGAGGCGAGGTGATTGGCCGCCGCCAAGACGCCGCCTGCAAAGCGTTCAGTCCTGAGGAGTCGTGCTGCGAGGATTGGTTCCTTGCCCGATTTTCCCATCGTCTCGCAGTAGGAATATTCGTCGATAATGGTTTCCCCGACGATGAGTACTTTGAGATCCTTGGCCCCCTTAAGGTAGCCAGTGACGTCCTTGATTGAGTGCCTTTTTGAAAATTCCGCGAGATAGTCGCTAAGCTCCTTAGAGTGGCTAGAGAAGTGCTTGTTGAGTATATTCGAGGAGCTGAAAGTGATGTCGTCGGTGATGACGAGTTTGCCTCCCACAGCTTCGACCGCCTGCTGTTCTGAAATGATTCCACCACTGATGTCCTTCTCCGCATCCTTGTAATCAGGTCCCTTGACGTAGAGATCAGGTTTAAGTAATTGAATGACCTCTACCGCACTAGGCCAGCTGTTGATCGCAACATGATCGACAAACTCCAGCATGGCGAGGGCCTCCGCTCTCAGGCTTTCGGTAAAGACAGGGCGACCCGGGCCTTTGTTGACGAAGCGGTCTGGCGTGATCGTGATGATAAGCACATCACCCATCTTCTTCGCTTCTTGAAAGTGACGAAGGTGGCCGATGTGAAGGAGGTCGAAGACCCCGTGGCAGTGAACGATTTTTTTTCCTTCCTTGCGAGTCCCGGCCAGAGCCTCGGCCGCGCTTTCGAGGCTCTTGATTTTAGGTGAGGAGGACATTCTAGTGAGTAAGTGTAATTTGATTAGTTTTTGAGATACTTGAACCACTGCTCAGTGACTTTCTTGATGGACTGCTCATCCCAGACGGGAGCCTGGCGCCAGTATTCGATATTTTTAAGCATCCGTCCTACCCCCTCCTCTAGATTGATCAGGGGTTCCCATCCGAGTTCACTGCGAACCTTGGAAATGTCTGCCCAAGTGCAGTCAGGTTCGCCTGGGCGCTTCGGAAGATGAATGACCTTGCTACCGCCTAGTAGTTCGATCAGTCGGTTTACCGACTGGGGTGAACCTGTGCCGACATTGTAAGCCTGGTTCACTTTTTCGGTAGTTGCCGCTAGATAGAAACTCCTAGCTACATCGCTGGCATAAAGGAAATCGCGTCGCTGGGTTCCATCTCCAACCACCGTAAACGGCTTGCCGGCCAACTTTTGGGCAAGGAACACACCAAAGACGGCCCCATAGGCTCCAGATGTTCGCGAGCGGATACCATAGGCGTTGAAGATGCGAATCGAGTTGACCGGAAGCTTGTAGACCTTGCCCCAGTGAAAGACGGCTTCTTCTCCCATGTATTTGCTCAATGCATAGGGATACTGAGGTTGGAGAGGGGCATCCTCGCGTGTGGGCACCTGTGCGAGGCCGTAGCATGAGGAGGAAGCGGCGTAGACGAGCTTGCGGGCGCCAGCGTGTCGTGCAGCTTCAAGTACCCTGACTGTTCCCATGACATTGGTGGAGAGATAGTCCACGGGTTGCTCGATCGACGGGACGATGTCGCCAATACCGGCGAAGTGGAAGACATGCTCGGCCCCTCTGAAGAAGGGATCGTCCTGTTTGATCTCACGGATATCCTTTACCTCAACCGCGAGGTTGGCATTGCCATTGTGATGTTCCAGATTCTGAAGACGTCCGCTTACTAGGTTGTCGATCACATGAACACGAATTCCCTCGCCTAGAAGGAGGTCTACCATGTGGCTGCCGATAAAACCGGCTCCACCCGTGACAACGGCGGTCTTCATTTCAGACCGAGACTCTTGACCGTGCGGACGTTCACATAATTTTCATTCGTCATGCTGTCTGGGAATTTTCCTTCCTTGAAGGCCTTACATAGATCACGCACGGCATCCTCGATGGTTCGTTTCGGTTTCCATCCGAGTCTCATGGCAATCTTTTGCGAGGAGACATGGTAGGAGCGGTTGTCATTGGAGACTGATGTATCGACCTTGATCGGGGCTTTCTCGGGATACTCATCCTCCACGACGATCCGGACAAACTCCGCGAGCTGAGCAACAGTGTGGTTTTCGTAGCCGGCATTAAAAGCTTCGCCATCGATTAGCTCTGTCGGTGCCTCCAGAAGATACACATAGAGATCGGTAATATCCTCGATATGGACGTTCGGGCGCTTCTGGGCGCCTCCGAAGACTGTGATGACACCCTTGTGGACGGCAAGATTGGTGAGGATGTTGACCGTTAGGTCGAAACGCATGCGCGACGAGTAACCGCAGACGGTGGCAGGACGGATGATCACGGTGACGAAGCCGGGGGACTGGTGCTTGAGTAGGAGGGGTTCGCACATCCCTTTGTACTTGTTGTAATCGGTGAGAGGGACAAAGGGATGATCCTCAGCCACCTCGGGTGCATCGCTGACACCATACACTGAACTCGTAGAGACATAGATAAAGAGTTTAATACCAGCTTTCTTGCTAGCAACGACCATGGGCTCGAAGCACTCGTAATTGATAGTGCGGCTGAGCGAGGGATCGAGGTCGAAGCTTGGATCGTTCGATATGCAGGCCATATGGATCACTGAGTCGCACCCTTTAAGTGCTTTTGAGTAGGATGTGATATCCCGTATATCCCCCTTTACCACAGAAAGATTTGGGTGTTTAGGTAGGCCTTTATCTCCGAAGAGCATTAGGTCATAGACAACGACGAAGTAGCCTGCCTTGAGAAGTTTTGGAACTAAGATACAGCCTTTATAGCCTCCTCCACCAGTCACGAGGACTTTTCTCATATGAGCATCAACAATAGGGGATGAAGATGGTAAATCCACATTTTTCCGCTTTAAGAGGGTTGAGGAAATTTTGTCCTACACACGGGCCTTCTTCACCACATTTTAAATATTTCAGATTTCAAACAGTTGGATGGACATTTCGTCCGCGGTGGCAGTTGGGAGGGTTTTCTGGTCGAGGATCTCATCCGGCGCGAACGGCTCAAGCGCTCTCACACGCATTCTTTCTATTCGCCTTTGCTAACAGCGCTTTGAGTGCTTGTTGTTAAAAAGCGACTCTTCTAGAGTGTTCGCTTCATGGCCAAGGGTTCTAAGAATTTTAGCTTTTCCGTTGAGGCGGGAATTTTCTTTGTATTTTTAGCGATTCTTTTTGCGGGTTGGATGGGGAATGGCCCCTCCAATCAGGAACTTTTGGCAAACTACGCCAAGTCAAAGGATCTCTGGGATCTGATGGTGGCCAGCAAAGGATTTGCCTGGTGGACCCCTAATTACCTAGGAGGGGCTCCCACGGCTCCCCTAGCTGGAATGGGATTGACTATGTTTTGGCTCGTTCTGGGAGGTGCCTTTACTGATCCAATCCTCGG
>Ga0187843_10001533_pt1 | contig 14461 bp, 10 predicted proteins | sample SpaLakP09_SKY_43_FD_134516 | JGI IMG/M metagenome (GOLD analysis project Ga0187843, IMG submission 134516) | Oligotrophic lake water microbial communities from Sparkling Lake, Wisconsin, USA - SP09_SKY_43 | ecosystem: Environmental > Aquatic > Freshwater > Lake | place: USA: Sparkling Lake... | reverse complement strand
GCCTGATGTTCGCACTCAGTTTGGTGATGGGCCCGGTGTTGTCCGCTTGGGGTGGTCTGGCCGCCATCTTCAGTGTGACTTTCTTACTCGCCTTGGTGGGCGTGTTGATCGTGCGTTTTTGGACCCCGCCCGAGCCTGCCCTGCCCGATCCAGCGCAATCCCAGCACAGCCTGTGGGGCTTGCTGATGCACCCTGATTTGATCCGCTTGAACTTTGGCGTGTTTGCCTTGTACGCCGTGCAACTGGCGTCTTGGGTGGCCATTCCGGCTTTGCTGATCCAAGCCGGCGTGCCCAAAGAGGACCACGGCTGGGTGTACTTGCCAGCGGTGTTGCTGTCTTTTGTGGTCATGGGCCTCACGCTGTTCCCCATGGAGCGGCGTGGCCAACTGCGCCCGCTGTTTTTAAGCTGCATTGTTTTGGTGATGCTGGTGCAAGCGGCCTGGGGCTGGATGACGTTGGCGTCGCCGCACCTGTGGCTGCTGAGCGTGTTGTTGTTTTTGTTTTTCTGCGGCTTCAATGTGCTGGAAGCCAGCCAACCCAGTTTGGCCTCGCGGCTGGCGCCCGTGGGTTCGCGCGGTGCCGCGCTGGGGGTTTACAACACCTTGCAGTCATTGGGGATTTTTGCCGGTGGTGCCGTTGGCGGTTTGCTGCTCAAATCGGTCGGCGCGTTGGGCGTGTTCGCGGCCAGCACCGGCCTGATGCTGGTCTGGCTGGTGGTGGCTTGGGGCACCCACTACGTGCAGAAATCACCCTTTGCAGCGGCCACAGGTCACAGCCGTTGAGCCTGTGCTCGCCGCATAATCTGTTTTCATCTCCACACCGAACTCAAGAGGAACATCCATGGCAAGCGTGAACAAAGTGATTTTGCTGGGCAACTGCGGGCGCGACCCCGAGGTGCGTTATCTGCCCAGCGGCCAGGCCGTGGCCAATGTGTCCATCGCCACCAGCACCAAGCGCAAAGACAAAAACAGCGGTGAAATGGTGGAAGAAACCCAATGGCACCGCATCACCTTCTACGACCGCTTGGCTGAAATCGCCGGTGAGTACGTGAAAAAAGGGCGGCCCATTTATGTGGAAGGCCGCTTGAAATACGGCGTCTACACCGACAAAACCACTGGCGTGGAAAAAAACACCGTTGACATCATCGCCACCGAATTGCAATTGCTCGGCGGGCGCGAGGGCATGGGCGCACCGGCGGGTGAAGACGGCGGCGCGCGCAGCGCACCGCGCGCGGCCGCACCAGCATCGGCTCCCCGTGCGTCAGCACCTGCCCCGGCCAAGTCGGGGTTTGACGACATGGACGACGATATTCCGTTTTGACGGGTCGGTCAGCCATGCAACCAGCCCCGCTTTTGCGGGACTTTTTCTTGGTCGCGTGAATCCCGTCCCGCTCAAGAAGCGCGCTCTGGGCTGCGGTAATGCATGGCTTGCGCCACATGGGGGTGTTCAATCTGGTCGGCTTGGCCCAAATCGGCAATGGTCTGCGCCACTTTCATCACCCGGCTGATGGCCCGTCCGGACCAACCATGGCGACTGGCGGTTTGTAGCAAGTGCGCTTGGGCTTGGGCGCTGATCGGCAGGTCTTGCAATTGGGCGGGGCTCAAATCTTGGTTGCGCAAGCCTTGTCGGGCCAAGGCGCGTTGTTGCGCCACTTGGCAACGGTCGCGCACATCGGCGCTGGCTTCGCCCGCTGGGGCTTGCAACATCACCTCGGGCGGCAAAGTAGGCACGTGCACCTGCATGTCCAAGCGGTCTGCCAGCGGACCACTCAAGCGGGCTTGGTAACGCGCCACTTGTTCAGGCGCACATTTGCAAGCCGGTTGGGTGGCACCCAAATAGCCACACGGGCAAGGGTTCATGGCCGCGATCAGTTGGAATTGCGCCGGCAACTCGGTGTGGTGCCGCCCCCTGGACAACAGGATACGCCCGGTTTCCAAGGGCTCGCGCAAGGCCTCCAAACTTTGGCGTGAGAACTCCAGCAGTTCATCCAAGAACAGCACGCCATGGTGCGCCAAAGAAATGGCACCGGGACGGGGCGGCACCCCCCCGCCCACCAAGGCGGTGGTGGTGGCGCTGTGGTGCGGCTGGCGAAACGCACGCTGCCCCCATTGACGGGGCTGAAACTGTCCGGCCAGGCTCAGCATCGCGGCAGACGCCAGCGCCTGCGACTGCGACAGCGGCGGCAGCAAACCGATCAAGCGCTGCGCCAGCATGGACTTGCCGCTGCCGGGCGGCCCCACCATCAACAGGCTGTGGCCCCCGGCAGCGGCAATTTCCAAGGCGCGCTTGGCATTGGTTTGGCCGCGCACCTCGCGCAGATCGGGGTCGCTGGGCCAAGCGGGCGGCTGCAGATGCCGCCAACCCGGCGCGGGCGCGCGCGGCGCTGAACCGCTGGCCTGGGGCGCGAACACCTGCACCACATCCTGCAAATGCAGGGCGCGGTAGACCCGCGCGTGCGGCAGCAACGCGGCTTCCTCGGCACTGCCCGCTGGCAGGACCCAGGTCCAATCCGCCTCATCGGCCGCCATGCAAAGCGCCATGGCCAGGGCACCGCGCACCGGGCGCAGCGCGCCAGACAACGACAACTCGCCCGCAAACACATGGTGTTGCATGGCGGCTTGATCCAACTGGCCACTGGCGGCCAAGATGCCCATGGCGATGGGCAAATCAAACCGGCCGGAGTCTTTGGGCAGATCGGCGGGTGCCAAATTCACCACGATGCGCTGGTTGGTGGGGAAGTCCAAACCCGAGTTTTGGATGGCCGAGCGCACCCGCTCGCGGGCTTCACGCACCTCGGTGTCGGCCAAGCCGACCAAGGTGAAGCTGGGCAGGCCATTGGCCATGTGCACCTCGACGGTGATCCGGGGTGCCTTCATACCCAATACGGCGCAACTGTGCACTTGCGCAAACCCCATGGCCATCTCCCTGTGTTGGTGCGCACCCCAATTGAGTGCGTGGTTTGTGTTTTTGAATGCACCGAAACAGTGCAAACAGGCCTTTGATGCCGCTTTGTGGCGCGGTTTGAGCGCCAATCCCGCCCAAAGTGTGCTTGGCACAGAGACTGCTAAGAGGTACCTGCACTGCGTGTTTTTGAACGTCTTACTCATCGCTCAAGGCGCAGACCCATGACTCAAGGAGAACCCATGAAACTGATCACGGCCATCATCAAACCATTCAAGCTCGACGAGGTGCGCGAAGCCTTGTCGGCGATTGGGGTGCAAGGCATCACCGTCACCGAAGTCAAAGGCTTTGGACGACAAAAAGGCCACACCGAGCTCTACCGCGGTGCGGAATATGTGGTGGACTTTCTGCCCAAAGTGAAGATCGAAGCCGCTGTTGCAGCGGATTTGGTTGACCAAGCCATCGAAGCCATCGAAAACGCGGCCCGCACCGGCAAGATTGGTGACGGCAAGATTTTCGTTTCCAGCCTGGAACAAGTGGTGCGCATTCGCACTGGTGAAACTGGCACCGCGGCCATTTAATTCTTTCGACAAGGACGTCCATCATGAAAAAACTACTTGCCACGCTGGCCCTTGGTCTGGGCCTGGTGTTTGCCCACGGGGCAGCCATGGCCGAAGACGCGCCCGCCAAACCGGCGGCTGAAGCCACCGCTGCGGCGGCTCCCGCTGCTGCTGCACCGGCTGCACCCGCAGAAGCGGCTGCCGCGCCCGCCCCGGTACCCAACAAAGGCGATACCGCTTGGATGACGGTCGCCACGGTACTGGTCATCCTCATGACCATCCCCGGCCTGGCCCTGTTCTATGGCGGTTTGGTCCGCTCGAAAAACATGCTGTCGGTCTTGATGCAGGTGTTTGTCGTCACCTCGCTCATTTATGTGTTGTGGGTGCTATATGGCTACTCGCTGGCATTCACCCCAGGCAACCCGTTCTTTGGCTCTGTGGACAAGCTGCTCTTCAAAGGCATCACCGTGGATTCTGTGGCGGCGACTTTCAGCAAAGGCGTGGTCATTCCTGAGTTCACCTTCGCTGCTTTCCAAGCCACCTTCGCGGCCATCACCTGCGCCTTGATCGTCGGCTCGTTCGCCGAGCGCATGAAATTCTCTGCCGTGTTGTTGTTCTGCGCTTTGTGGTTCACTTTCAGTTACCTGCCCGTGGCCCACATGGTCTGGTATTGGGATGGTCCTGATGCGATTACCGACGCCGCTTCTTTGGAGAAAGTCACTGCCGCCGCCGGTTGGTTGTGGGCCAAAGGTGCACTCGACTTCGCAGGCGGCACCGTGGTGCACATCAACGCCGCTGTCGCTGGTTTGGTCGGTGCCTACATGATTGGCAAGCGCGTTGGTTACGGCAAAGAAGCCATGGCCCCCCACAGCCTGACATTGACCATGGTCGGCGCTGCCCTGTTGTGGGTGGGTTGGTTTGGTTTCAACGCCGGCTCCAACTTGGAAGCCAACGGTTTGACGGCACTTGCATTCGTCAACACCTTGGTGGCCACCGCGGCGGCCACCTTGTCTTGGATTGCCGGTGAAGCCCTGAGCAAAGGCAAAGCGTCGATGTTGGGTGCGGCCTCGGGTGCTGTGGATGGCTTGGTGGCCATCACACCAGCTTGCGGTTTCGTCGGCCCCGGCGGCGCGATCATCATCGGTTTGGTGGCTGGCCTGCTGTGCTTGTGGGGTGTCAATGGCCTCAAACGCATGCTCGGTGCCGATGACAGCTTGGACGTCTTCGGTGTGCACGGTGTCGGCGGTATCGTCGGTGCCTTGTTGACCGGCGTGTTCGCCGCCCCTTCACTCGGCGGCACAGGCGTCTATGACTACGTGGCCAACGCCGCCAACCCCGACTACGTCATCAGCGCACAAGTGTGGATTCAAACGCAAGCCATCCTCACCACCATTGTCTGGTCGGGTGTGGTTTCTGTGATCGCATACAAACTGGTGGACATCCTGTTGGGTCTGCGCGTGAGCGAAGAAGAAGAACGCGAAGGTTTGGACATCAGCTCACACGGCGAAACCGCCTACGGTCGCTGAAACAACGGTTCCGAGATCACAACGAACACCGTTTACAGCCACCTGGTGCACACCAGGTGGTTTTTTTTCGTCACAAATTGGGCGCCAGCAACCTGAGCAAATCTTTTTCTGCCACGCCTTGGCGCTGCGACAAGTCTTGCACCTGATCGTCGCCAATGCGGCCCACATTGAAATATGTGGCCTCAGGGTGTGACAGGTAAAAACCACTCACACTCGCCGCCGGTGTCATGGCCAAGCTTTCGGTGAGTGTCATGCCAATGTCTTGGCATTGCAGCAATTCAAACATTTGTTTTTTCACGCTGTGGTCGGGGCAAGCGGGGTAGCCGGGTGCCGGGCGGATGCCTTGGTATTGCTCTTTGATCAGGTCTTCATTGCGCAAGTCTTCGCCTTGGGCATAGCCCCACAGGTCGCGCCTGACACGCGCGTGCATGCATTCGGCAAAGGCCTCGGCCAAGCGGTCGGCCAAGGCTTTCAACATGATGGCGCTGTAGTCGTCATGGTCATCGAGGAAGTATTTTTCTTTGGCGTCCACACCGACACCCGCGGTGACGGCGAACAAGCCCACATGGTCGGCACCTTGGCCGATCGGTGCGACAAAGTCAGACAGGCACCGGTTCGGGTTGAGCACGCCGTCGCGCATGGGTTTTTCGGTTTGCTGGCGCAAGCCGTGCCAAGTGAGTGCGGCTTCGGTGCGCGTCTCATCGGTCCACAAAACGATGTCGTCACCCACGCTGTTGGCGGGGTACAAACCGACCACCGCATGCGCTTGCAACCAGCGGCCTTCGATGAGTCGCTTCAACATGCGCTTGCCATCGCTGAACACGCGCTGGGCTTCCGTGCCCACCACCTCGTCTTTCAAGATGGCGGGGAAGGGGCCCGCCAAGTCCCAGGTCTGGAAGAACGGCCCCCAGTCGATGAAGGGTTCGAGTTCGGCCAAGTCGAAATTCTTGAACACCCGCTTGCCGATGAATCGCGGGGGCGTGGGTTGGAACGCCGCCCAGTCGATGGGCGTGGCATTGGCCCGCGCTTTAGCGACTGGCAACAAAGGCGTTTGCTTTTTGTTGGCGTGTTGCGCACGAACCTTGGCGTAGTCGGTGTTCAAGTCCTCAATGAATTGCGCGGCTTGGTCGCTGAGCAGTCCTTGCGCCACACCCACGCTGCGTGAGGCGTCCGGCACATACACCACCGGACCGTCGTAATGCGGCGCGATCTTCACTGCCGTGTGCACCCGGCTGCAGGTGGCCCCGCCAATCAGCAACGGGATTTTGCGCAAGCGGAAATGGTCGTCCTTTTGCATCTCGGCGGCGACATACTGCATTTCTTCCAAGCTCGGCGTGATCAGGCCTGACAAGCCAATGATGTCTGCGCCTTCGACTTTGGCTCTGGCCAAAATTTCATGGCAAGGCACCATCACGCCCATGTTCACGACATCAAAGTTGTTGCATTGCAAAACCACAGTGACGATGTTTTTGCCAATGTCGTGCACATCGCCTTTGACCGTGGCAATGACGATCTTGCCCTTGGTTTTAACGTCCTCGCCAGCGGCTTCTTGCATGCGCTTTTCTTCTTCGATGTAGGGGATCAGGTGCGCCACAGCCTGCTTCATGACGCGGGCGCTTTTCACCACCTGCGGCAAGAACATCTTGCCTTGGCCAAACAAATCGCCCACCACGTTCATGCCGTCCATGAGCGGGCCTTCAATCACGTGCAGTGGCCGGCCGCCCCGGGCCAACACTTCTTGGTAAGCGGCCTCGGTGTCTTCATTGATGAAGTCGGTGATGCCATGCACCAGGGCGTGGCTGAGTTTGTGCGACACGCTGACCGGCGCATCCGGCGTGCCGCGCCAAGCGAGCTTGGCGCTGTCGTCCTTGGCTGCGCCCTTGGCACTTTCGGCCACTTCGATCAAACGCTCGCCGGGGGTGAGGTGTTCTTCACCTGCTTTGTATTGCGGTGTGCGATTGAGCACCACGTCTTCGACACGCTCGCGCAACGTGGGCTCAAGGTCGTCGTACACCCCCACCATGCCGGCGTTGACGATGCCCATGTCCATGCCAGCTTGAATCGCGTGGTAAAGAAACACGGTGTGAATGGCTTCGCGCACCGGGTCGTTGCCACGGAAACTGAATGAGACATTCGACACACCGCCACTCACCTTGGCGCCGGGCAGGTTTTCTTTGATCCAGCGCGTGGCGTTGATGAAGTCCACCGCGTAGTTGTCGTGTTCTTCGATGCCGGTGGCGATGGCGAAGATGTTGGGGTCAAAGATGATGTCCTCGGGTGGAAAACCCACTTCATCGACCAACACGCGGTACGCGCGTTCGCAAATTTCCACTTTGCGTTTGAAGGTATCGGCTTGCCCTTTTTCGTCGAAGGCCATCACCACCGCTGCCGCGCCGTAGCGGCGGATCAGCTTGGCTTGGCGTTTGAACTCGTCCAGGCCTTCTTTCATGCTGATGGAGTTCACAATGCCCTTGCCTTGGATGCAACGCAGGCCCGCCTCAATCACCGACCACTTGGAGCTGTCGATCATGATCGGCACACGGGCGATGTCAGGTTCCGAGGCAATCAGGTTTAAGAAACGCACCATGGCTGCTTGGCTGTCGAGCATGGCCTCGTCCATGTTGATGTCGATGATTTGCGCCCCGTTTTCCACCTGTTGACGCGCCACCGCCAGTGCTTGCTCGTACTCGCCGTTCAAGATCATGCGGGCAAAGGCTTTGGAGCCGGTGACGTTGGTGCGCTCGCCGATGTTGACGAAGGTGGCTTGCACCGGCGTGCTGTCATCGTCGGCGCTGGCCGTGGCGCCAATGCGCACAGGCTCCAAGCCAGAGAGTTTCATGGGCGGGACAATAGGGGATGCGGTATTCATGGACTCACCTGAGGGATGCGAAACAGGTGAGCGTCGTTGCGAAGAAATGTCCCAAGCCTGGCTTCATGTGAAGCTGCAACGCTCCTTGAGACTTATTTATTTTAGCGGCATGTCGACACAGGCAATTTCGATGAGGGCCATCCGTACTTTTCGCCCTGTATGGTCGCGGCTTGGTCAGGATCTTGTAACTTAGTTACAATGTTTTTTTGTCGCACCAAAAAAAGTTACATCGCATGCTCGACCGCATCCAAGCCTCGTTGCACATCCTCTCCCCCTCAGAACAACGGGTGGGTGCGTTGTTGTTGCAAGACGCCCGGCATTTCGCCAACACGCCTGTGGCCGACTTGGCCACACAAGCCCAGGTCAGCAAGCCCACCGTGGTTCGGTTTTGCCGCAGCCTGGGTTACGCCGGCTTGAGCGACTTCAAGCGCAAATTGACTGGCAGTTTGAGCGAGGGCGTGCCGTTCATTCACCGCAGCGTGCGCGCAGATGACAAGGCGGGCGATATCCTGGTGAAACTGGTCGACAACGCCGCGGCCGCTTTTTTGAAATACCGCAACGATGCCTCGGGTGCCGCGATTGAAAAGGCCGCCAAAGCCATTGCCCAAAGCCAGCGCAAAAACAAACGGCTTGAATTCTTTGGCGTGGGCAACTCGGGCTTCGTGGCACAAGACGCGCAGCACAAATTCTTCCGCTTGGGTTTTCACACCAGCGCGCACAGCGATGGCCATTTGCAAATCATGAGCGCCTCCTTGCTCAAACCGGGCGACTGCTTGGTGCTGATCTCCAATTCAGGGCGCACCCGGGACCTGCTCGATGCCTGCGAGATCGCGCACAAAAACCGGGTCACAACGGTGGTCATCACGGCCTCTGGTTCGCCCTTGGCCAAAGCCGGTCAGATTCACCTCGCCGCCGATCATCCAGAGAGTTATGAAAAATTCAGCCCCATGGTGTCGCGCTTGTTGCATCTGCTCATCATCGACATTCTCACCACCACCGTGGCTTTGCAACTCGACAGTGCCGCGCTTCAACCCAAGCTTCGCAGCATGAAAACCAACCTGCTTCAAAAAAGATATTCATGAGCACACCCCTTTCAAATTCCACCGGCCTGGACATCGTGATTTTCGGCGGCGCGGGCGACTTGTCGTTCCGCAAATTGCTGCCCGCGCTCTACATGGCGCATGCGCATGACAAACTGAGTGACGACACCCGCATCCTGGCCGTGGGTCGGCAAGCCTGGGACACCGTGGCTTATTTGAAGTTCATTGATGAAAAGTCACCCGGCTTCATCGAGACCAGCAGTTTTGACCAAGTCATTTGGCAAAGCTTTTTGAAGCGCTTGGTGTATGTGAGTGTGGACGTCACCGCTGCACCGGCCTATGCCGCCTTGAAATCAGTGTGCGACACAGCGCGTTTGCGGGTGTTTTATTTGGCCACTGCACCCAGTTTGTTCAGCCAAATTTGCGCGCATTTGCACAGCGCTGGTTTGGTCGATGCGCAAGCGCGGGTGGTGCTTGAAAAGCCCTTGGGCACCGACTTGGCCTCGGCACGCGCCATCAACCAAGACGTGGCCCAGTATTTCAATGAGCAGCAGATTTACCGGATCGACCATTACCTGGGCAAAGAAACCGTGCAAAACCTGATGGTGCTGCGCTTTGGCAATGCCATCTTCGAGCCGCTTTGGCGAGCGCCCTACATCAAGAGCGTGCAAATCACCGTGGCCGAAACTGTGGGCGTGGGCAGCCGCGCAGGGTTTTACGACGGCGCCGGTGCGATGCGCGACATGGTGCAAAACCATTTGCTGCAACTGCTGTGCATCGTCGCCATGGAGCAGCCCATCTCCCTCGATGCGGATGATGTGCGCGACGAAAAACTCAAAGTGCTGCGCTCGCTGCGTCGCATGAGCTTGGCCGATATCAAGCGCGACACCGTGCGCGGCCAGTACGCCGCAGGCGCGTCTGAAGGCCAAGCGGTGAAGGGCTATTTGGAAGAAGAGAATGTACCGAGCGACAGCCGCACCGAAACCTTTGTGGCGTTGCGCTTGCACATCAACAATGCACGTTGGGCACAGGTGCCGTTCTTTTTGCGCACCGGCAAACGCCTGCAAAACCGCCAATCGGAAATCATCATCGAATTCGCCGACCAGCCTTTTTCGGTGTTCGGGAAAAGCGAAATGAGCGAGCCCAACCGGCTCATCATCTCCCTGCAACCCGAAGAATCCATCGAGCTGGCGATGATGGTGAAAGAGCCCGGCACCGGCATGAAGATGCACCCGGTGCACTTGGGGCTGGACTTGCAACAGTCCTCCGAAAAGCGCCGTGCCGAAGCTTATGAACGCTTGCTGATGGACGTGATCAAAGGCCGCTTGACCCACTTCATGCGCCGCGATGAATTGGAAGCGGCCTGGAACTGGGTCGATCCAATCCTGGCCGGTTGGGCTGAACTGGATGACAAACCTCGACCGTACTCGGCAGGCAGTTGGGGGCCGGCCGCATCTTCTGCGCTGATGGCGCGCGATGAACTGTCTTGGTTCGAGGAAAGCTGATGGCCACCGCGCACTTGGCTACCGAAGAACGCGCCGCCGCCGACCTGCCGGCGGCGCTCGCGCAAGACATCGCGACCCGTTTGCAAGCGGCCCTGGACGCGCGTGGTCAGGCCTTGTTGGTGGTCTCGGGTGGCCAATCGCCGATCGCCTTGTTCCAGGCGCTGCGCGTGTTGCCGCTGGCTTGGCACCAAGTGACGATCACGCTGGCCGATGAACGCTGTGTGCCGAACAACCATGCCGACAGCAATGCGCTGCTGGTGCGAAACCATTTGCTGAAAGACCAGGCCCAAGCAGCCCACTTGGTGCCGATGATTGCAGACGACACGCTCTTGGGTTCGCCGGTCCACTTGGCCGCGCAAGCCACGACCCGCCTGCGCGCTTTGGGCCAAGCGGATGTCTTGGTGCTGGGCATGGGCACCGATGGCCACACCGCTTCGTTGTTTCCCAACGCGGTCAATTTGCCTTTGGCCATGGACCTGATGCAAAGCCCGGCTTGTCTGGCCATTGAATTGACGCACCCGCCGCCCAACGCGCCCCACGCGCGCATCACGCAAAACCTCAGCATGCTGCTGAATGCGCGGCAGATCATCTTGCCCATCAGCGGTGATGACAAGCGCGCGGTGTTGGAACGCGCAAAAATGGGGCCCCGTTTGACCCTGCCCATCTCCAAACTGCTGCACCAAGACCGCACCCCCATCACCCTGTGGTTAACCACCTGAGAGCCGCCCCATGTTGAACGCCACCTTGATCGCCGTCACCCAGCGCGTTGCGCAACGCAGTGGCGCCAGCCGTGCCGCGTATTTGGCGCACTTGGCGCAAGCGCACAAACCCGGCCCGTACCGCGAAGGCCTGGGCTGCGCCAATGCCGCGCATGCGTATGCGGCGATGCCCGCCAATGACAAACTTGTGCTGCGGCAAGAGCGACAGCCCAACTTGGGCATCGTCAGCGCCTACAACGACATGTTGTCCGCGCACCAGCCGTATGAGCATTACCCGGAAGCGATTCGGGCCACGGCACGCGCCGCCGGTGCCACCGCGCAAGTCGCGGCTGGCGTGCCGGCCATGTGTGACGGCGTCACGCAAGGCGAAGACGGCATGAGCCTGTCGTTGTTTTCACGTGATGTGATTGCCATGGCCACCGCCGTCGGTTTGTCGCACAACGTGTATGACGCGGTGTTGTTGCTGGGCATTTGCGACAAGATCGTGCCCGGGCTGTTCATGGGCGCTTTGCAATTTGGCCATTTGCCCGCTGTGTTTTTGCCCGCCGGTCCGATGACCAGCGGTTTGTCAAATGATGACAAATCCAAGGCGCGTCAGCAGTATGCGCAAGGCTTGGTGGACCGCGCCACGCTCTTGGAGGCCGAACAAGCGGCCTACCATGGTGCGGGCACCTGCACTTTCTACGGCACGGCCAACTCGAACCAAATGCTGATGGAGATCATGGGCCTGCAGTTGCCCGGCGCTTCCTTTGTGAACCCCGACACGCCGCTGCGCCAAGCCTTGAACCAAGCGGGTGTGCAGCGGGCTGTTGCGCTCAGCCAAACAGGCGTTGGCATGGGCCATCAAATCGACGCCAAGGTGGTGGTCAATGGCATCGTCGGCTTGCTGGCCACCGGGGGCTCGACCAACCACACCCTGCATCTGGTGGCGATGGCGCGTGCGGCCGGCATTCAGATCAACTGGGACGACTTCTCCGAACTCTCTGCGGTAGTGCCTTTATTGGCGCGGGTCTATCCCAACGGCTCAGCCGACGTCAACCATTTCCATGCCGCTGGCGGCATGGGATTTTTGATCTCTCAGCTGTTGCAGGCGGGGTTGCTGCATGCGAATGTGCACACCGTCATGGGACCCGGCTTGCAGCACTACACCCAAGAGCCTTGGCTCAACCAAGGCGTGTTGGCGTGGCGGCCCGTGCCTGTCTCCTCTGCCGACGAATCGGTGTTGCGCCCAATGAACAACCCCTTCAGTGCCGATGGCGGTCTGCGTTTGCTGCAAGGCAATTTGGGCCGCGCGGTGGTGAAGGTGTCGGCCGTGAAACCCGAGCACCGGGTGGTGCGTGCCGCCGCGGTGGTGGTCGACAGCCAACAAGAACTGCAACAACTCTTCAAAGACGGCTTGCTGGAAAAAGACTTTGTTGCCGTGGTGCGCCATCAAGGCCCGCAAGCCAATGGCATGCCCGAGTTGCACAAACTCACACCGTTATTGGGCGTCTTGCAAGACCGCGGATTCAAGGTGGCCTTGGTGACCGATGGGCGCATGTCGGGCGCTTCCGGCAAGGTGCCGGCGGCCATTCATGTCTCGCCCGAAGCCATGAACGGTGGCGCGATTGGGCGGGTGCACAACGGCGACATGGTGGTGCTCAACTGCGACACCCAAGAACTGTTTGTTGAATTGAGCGACGCGCAATGGGCGACCCGCCCGCAACCCCCGCGCCCCGCAGATGCTTGGGGCAGCGGCCAGGGCCTGTTTGCTTTGTTTCGCCGCAACGCCGCTTTGGCCGAAGAAGGCGCGTCGCCTTTGTTGTCTTCCATTCCAAGTTGAGCGCCCGCATGCATCACCCCACATTCCAACGCCCTGTTTTTCAATCCCGTGTGGTGCCGGTCATCGTCATTACCGAGGCGTCCCAAGCCGTGCCCATGGCGCATGCCCTGCTGGCCGGCGGCATTGATGTGATGGAAATCACGCTGCGCCACAGCGCCGGTTTGGCGGCGATTGAAGCCGTGGCCACACATGTGCCGCAAATGCAGGTCGGTGCCGGCACCGTGACACGTGCCTCAGAAATGCAACAGGTGCTGAACGCCGGTGCGCGTTTTGCCCTCTCGCCGGGCCTGACCAATGCCTTGGTGCAGGCCGCAATGGATTGCCGCCTGCCATTCATTCCCGGCGTCATGACGCCCAGTGAGGTGATGTCTGCCCGCGACCATGGCTTTGGTCTGATGAAATTGTTTCCAGCCGCACAAGCCGGTGGACTGGCCATGCTCAAGGCCTTGTCCGGCCCCTTGGGGGATGTGCAGTTTTGCCCAACGGGGGGCGTGACGCCGGAAAACATGACTGCGTTTTTAAAGCAGGCCCATGTCGCCATGGTCGGCGGTTCTTGGCTGACACCGGCGGACGCGGTGGCGGCGCAAGACTGGCAGCGCATCACCGACTTGGCCCAGCAGGCCCTGGCGCGGGTACCCTGAGCGCTACAGTCTGTTGTTTGCAAAGATCTTCACCAACCGGCTCAACCCCATGAACCATTTCACCCGCCCCGAACAACGCCCGGCTTGGCAAGCCTTGCAATCGCTGGCGGAGGCGCCGATGCCGCATTTGCGTGAACTGCTGCAAGACAGCGCACGCAACGCGGGTCTGCAATTTGAAGCCGCCGGTATTCAGGCCGATGCGTCGCGCCAACGGGTCACACCGGCGGTCATGCAGGCGTTGTTGCAGCTGGCAAACGACAGCCAAGTCTTGCGCCAAGCGCAGGCCATGTTCAAGGGCGACGCCATCAACACCACCGAGCGCCGCCCCGTGCTTCACATGGCTTTGCGCGGCGACCACACCGCCAGCCCACCGTGGGGCGCAGCGGTCAGCGCCGATGTGCAACACGAGTTGACCCGTTTCACCGACTTTGCCGAGAATCTGCGTGCGGGCCAGGTGCGCGGCTTCACCGGCGCGTCCATCACCGATGTGGTGAATTTAGGCATTGGCGGCTCTGACCTCGGGCCACGCATGGCCAGCGAAGCCTTGGGCCAGTTGTCGCCCGATGTGACAGCGCCAGCGGTGCGTGTGCACTATGTGTCGAATGTCGATCCTTGGTGTTTGGCCACCACCTTGGCCCCATTGCAAGCGGCACGCACCTTGTTCATCGTGCAAAGCAAAACCTTCACCACGCAAGAAACCCTCACCCTCGCGGCTTCCGCCAAGCGTTGGTTGCAAGACGCTGGTTGCAGCCCGACGCAGCTGCCCCAGCAACTGGTGGCCGTTACTGCCAAGCCCGCCTTGGCGCAGGCCGATGGTTTTTTGCCGGCCCACTGTTTTGTGTTTTGGGATTGGGTGGGTGGGCGTTATTCAGTCTGGT
>Ga0187843_10001532_pt1 | contig 14463 bp, 14 predicted proteins | sample SpaLakP09_SKY_43_FD_134516 | JGI IMG/M metagenome (GOLD analysis project Ga0187843, IMG submission 134516) | Oligotrophic lake water microbial communities from Sparkling Lake, Wisconsin, USA - SP09_SKY_43 | ecosystem: Environmental > Aquatic > Freshwater > Lake | place: USA: Sparkling Lake... | reverse complement strand
GGTCAATGGATTTAATTTGAAATGTATGCCGGATGATGCAACAACCGCGGCTTTGGGTCAGGTATGTGTAATTGAAAAGCAGGGCCAGACCAATTTTGCAGATTACGACGGCAAATACATCACTGGTTATGCTCGAATGTTGGCGACTCAAGATCAGTTTGGCGTCTTAATTACCAGTCCAGTGTTGATCAATAGTAATCCCAAAGTCGATCCCAGCGTATTCGATATTAAATGATGAAAACTCCGTTGCACGGTTCTTCGCTGCGTGGACAGGCGATGATTGAGTTTGTTGTCTTTGTCGGTGTGGCGATCTGCCTGTTTTTGGGCATTTTGTATCTGGGTAAGTTCCACGACATTCAGGCTCAGACCATACAGGCAGCACGCTATGCTGCATGGGAGCGAACCGTGCACAATGAAGCGACTTTTTCCGATACGAATTTGCAAGGTCAATTGCGCGCCAGAGTATTTAGCTGGAATCAGAACCCTTATAAAGCAACTGATATGAAAACCAATGGTCAGGGCTGGGATCGCCAGAACGCATTCTGGACTGATCATGCAAACGCTCAGCGCTTGATCGATAAGCCGCAGGATGTGACCGTTGCAACGGCTGCCGGTGGATTGCCTGGAAAGGCTACTGGCGCCATTTCGCAAACGATAGGAACGATCGATAATACCGTAGGAAAGCTGACTGGAGGAGAGGCATTGAACCAAGGCGGCTTATATACCAGTACGGTTAGCGTCAGATTGAACAATATTGCTGCGTTACCAGATCCGCTGAACAAGTTGAATCTAAGTCTGAAGGAAACATCTTCATTAGTGACAGATAGTTGGGATGCCGATGGATCAAGGCAAACAGCGATGCGTACCCGCTCATATACACCGGCAGCAGCAATGCAAAAAATCAGTGGATTACTAAGTGTGGTCGACAGCTTTCTGGCCATACTAGAACCGGCTTTCAGGCAATTCAAGCCTGGTCAGATTTGTCCGGATATTGTACCGGTTGACCGACTGTCTAATTCGAGCCAGGGCGAATTACCTGTGTATAACGGAGGCGGACCATGCTATTAAGGCATGCCTCATCTTACTGTGCATTGCGCTCCTTATTTCCCGTATTGGTGTTGGGCGCAACAGTGCTGCTTGCTACTCCATGTCATGCAGGATGGCAGGACACTCCCGACAGCTTACATTTGCAGAGCGTAGGCGAAGCAATGCGTTTGAACGGAACACCGATGAAAATCAAAGCGTTTTCCGCCGATTTGCCAATAGAAGTTGTTTTGAAACAGGTGCAGGAGAGCTGGGAAAAACAACCCGACCGCAGTGCGGTAACGCGCACGAAAACCAGTGCTTGGACGGTATTAAATCAGAGCGTAGGTCGAGAACACAGAAGTTTTCAGATACGTGAAGTCGGCGCTTCAAAAGTCGAGGGTTTTGTCGCACTGACTTCGCCGCAGTTGACCACCGAAGCTAAACCGGTGGTGCGCTTGCCCTCGGATGTCCAGACTGTTTCGATTATCGATTCGGTCGACGGCAGTAAAATATCGCAGCAAATTATTGCGGTATCTCCGCGCTCTGTAGATGCCACCGCAAGTGCGCTGGAAGACTCTTTAAGAGCTGCTGGCTGGGTGCGGCAGGTGATGAAAAAAAACACCACTTCAATATCATTTTCGGCAAATAGAAGCAGCCAGGAATTCGATGCGAATCTGAGTTCGCAAAAAGCCGGTACTTTGTTAATGATGAATACGATAGTGCAGTCCAAATAAAGAAAAGGTTTTGATTTATGAAAATAGGCAAATCCAAATACAGCCATGACGCCTTGTGCAAAACATCCCAGCAGGGTCAGGCTATGGTGGAATACATCGTGGTGGCCGGGGTGATGGCGTTGGTACTGTTTGTACCCCATGAGCTGACCAACAATATGGCTCCAGCCGACTATCTGGCGCGTTCAATCGTCACATTTTTTCGCGGATTCAGTTTCCTGATTTCTGTTTTTTAATCTACTTATCAGTTGACTTCCTTGAAAATCTCAAAAAATACCCTGTTACTAGTCGGTGCCGTTACTTTGGGCATTTTATGTTTCTTCGGTGCGCAATACTATTTGCGCTCTTATTTGTCTCAGGCAGAGTCGAAGCTAGCCGGTTCATATAAAACAAAACAAGTAATTGTTGCTGCGGTTGAATTACCTGCAGGTAGCACCTTGTCCGCCGATAATCTCGCTGTGCGCTCAATACCAGAGCGTTATCTGGCCAGCAGTGTGATTGAGCCCGATGCGCTTGAGACGATTACCGGTCAGCGTTTAATGAATGCTGTCAAGCCAGGTGATCCAATTGACCGTGGCACGCTGGAACGCCCCGATCGTGCAGCGTTGTCCACCACAATAAAGAGCGGCGAGAGAGCGATTACATTTCCAGTTGATGAAATTAGTTCTATTTCGGGCATGCTGACTCCGGGTGACATTATCGACCTGATGTTTACCGGACCAGGAGCTAGTCCGAATTCCGTGGCAAGCGCTAATCCTAACAGTCAGAGCTCTGCCAGTGAATTCATTTCCGGAAGTGCGTCGAAAGAACAACTTAACGTTCGCCTTATTTTGCAATCGGTTCCTGTTCTGGCAACCGGGAAAATCACAAAAAAACAAACCATACGAACTGAAAATGGTGCACAGAAAGAAGTGGATGTTGATTTCAATACGGTGACGCTGAAAGTGAATCCAATCGATGCTCAGCAAATTCTGTTAGGCCAGAAATTGGGGCAACTGACTGCAATTCTGAGGAATCCGGACGATAAACAATCCTTAGGAAAAATGGTACTGGACGAGGCCACCTTTAAACAAACCGGCCTGGCTAGCCGAACTCAGCCCGGTGATTTCGTCGAAATTATCGTCGGTGGTACCGGCAAAGCCGGCGGTGTAAAAATGCAATCGGAAGTGGGGAAAAACCCCTTGGCAGAAATACTCGGCACGATGACGCAGGCACAATCGCAGACCGATAAAGCATCGGTCAATGCCATGGATATTAAAAGTCGCTTAGGCATCGCATCGCAACCGGCTCCGGTGCCGGCAAATGATGCGCCTTTTTCGAAACGAAATAACAAAAACGGATGAATGACGTGATTAGAGCAGTTATATTAATAATCAGTTTATTTTTTTCAGGCACTGTCTTTGCAGCAACGACGGCTTCCAACGAGATAGAACTGTTTAACGGACAGGCGCAGGTGTTACCTATCTCTGTTACACGGATTGCGGTTGGCAATGGGAAAATCATCTCAGTCTCGATCGTCTCGCAAAATCAATTGCTGATATTGGCAGAGACACCGGGTGTGTCGAGTTTGCATCTTTGGATGAAGGATGGTACCGAAAAAGAAATGACCGTATTCGTTCTTGAGGCGAATATGAAAAAAATCCTGGACGATGTAAATCGTCTGCTCGTTAATGTCGACAACGTCAAGGCCAGAATAGCGGGCTCCAAAATCGTACTCGAAGGCGAGATGGTGAGTGACGTCAATCAGGAAAAGGCACAGGTTATCGCCAAAATGTATGGAGAACATGTTGTCAACTTTATCGGAAAAATCGGTTGGGAAAAAATGATTTATCTCGATGTCAAAGTTGTCGAGTTGAGCTCCAAAGGCGCGAAAGACCTTGGCATACGCTGGGATTCCTCGATTAATGGTCCGCATGCCGGCGTCCTGGCCGATCTGTATAGCAACGATTTATATCGCTACGTACCGAGCGCCCAGTCCAGCGGACTGGATCTGAGCCAGGTGCCTTTGCCTGGCAAGGTATGGCCACCGAAAGGCTTTGTGACGATGGCTTCTCTGATGACATCCCGTATCAACTTGTTGGTTCAGGAGGGTGAGGCAGAAGTGCTGGCCGCGCCTAGTCTGACTACTCGCAGTGGTTCGAAAGCGCGGTTTGTTTCCGGCGGTGAGGTACCTATTCCTGTGGTCGGCGGTTTCGGGCAGACGAATGTGGAATTTAAAGAGTACGGCATCATTCTCGAAGTGACGCCTGTGACTGATAAATCGGGCGCTATCTACGCAAAAGTGGACGTGGAAGTCAGCAGCATAGATAAATCGGTCAGCGTGCTCGGCGTACCGGGATTCTTAAAGCGCAAATCGACGGCAGAGTTTAATTCCAAAGAAGGCGAAACCGTCGTGCTGAACGGTCTGTATTCATACGAAAAATCGAGCGATACGCAAAAGGTACCGGGCATAGGCGATGTACCGCTGGTTGGCGGATTGTTCCGCGATAAAGACAGCAGCATTTCCAAACGCGAGGTCGCCATCATTATCACGCCCAGACTGATACAGCCGACGCCGGATCCGGACAAGGAAGCGAAAGATATCAATGCGCAGAAATTATTCGAGCTGAATAAAAATATCCGCGACCGCGAAATGCTGCCGAAACCGACATCGACATTGAATATCACGGAGTAAACCATGTTAACAGTTGAGTCGAAGCACCATGATGGATTGGCGCACGAGTATTGCATAGATAACGCTTGCATTCTTGGTTGTGATCAAACGTCGCCAATACCGTTGCCCCCTTCCGCAGGCAAGCGTGCATTGCGTGTGTTGACCGAAGCTCGCGGCATCTTTAGTATCATCGACCTGGGCTGTCCGACCGGTGTGTTTGTCAACGGCGAGCGTATCGTGCGCTATGGCCCATTGAGAGTGGACGATATTATCGTCATTAGCGGACAAACCCTGAGAGTCAAGTCTTTGGTTGAACCCAAGGCGCAAGATATAGCCGCAAATCGTTCTTTTATGCAGCCTTCGCTTGATGCTGTGACAGCGGAAGTGGTGTCGATCAATCGCCATCCCGTCGTCCAGGAGCGCAAATCGGTAGCGGAAATAGTACCTGAAAAAAAATTACAATCGTCGTTGACGGCCGACGATCGTGCGCATCAGCAGGCATTATCGACGAATGCCGGAATTGTGCACGCAGAGTTAATTAAGACACTGGATTTGCGGCGCCAGGACGTCACTCGTATGGGTGACGTTGAATTGCGTTCAGTTGCCAGCAAACTGATCAAGGAATTAATCGAGAAATTGCCGCTTCCTGCAAAGACCGATCCACACGAATTAGAGAAATTTGTGCTGGACGAGGCCGTTGGTCTGGGCGTGCTGGAAAGCTTATTGGCAGATGAGTCCGTAACCGAGATTATGGTCAACGGCGCGGAGGATATTTTTATCGAAAGAGCGGGACAGTCACGCCGCTCAGACATTGCATTTAGTAGCGAAAAAGCGCTGATGGGTGTTATCGAGAGAATAGTGTCGCCTATAGGTCGACGGGTAGATGAATCGACACCCTTGTGTGACGCCCGCCTGAAGGACGGCTCGCGGGTGAACATTGTTATACGGCCGATCGCACTAAAAGGCCCATCCGTGTCGATTCGTAAATTTGCCCAGCGCCGCTTACAGGTCGACGATCTGGTGAAGTTCGGTTCACTCGATGAAGGCATGGTGCGATTCCTGAAAATCTGTGTCGAGCAAAAGAAAAACATCATTATTTCCGGTGGTACCGGCTCAGGGAAAACCACATTATTGAATGTCATTTCCAACCTGATTCCTCCGTTTGAACGTATTGTCACGATAGAAGATGCGGCTGAACTGAAACTCTATCACGATAATTTGGTGACATTGGAAGCTCGCCCGGCAAACGTTGAAGGACGGGGCCAGGTCAGCATCCGCGAGTTGGTTAAAAATTCCTTGCGTATGCGCCCCGATCGTATCGTGGTGGGTGAGTGCCGTGGCGGTGAAGCTCTGGATATGCTGCAAGCGATGAATACCGGTCATGACGGCTCGCTAACTACTGCTCATGCAAATTCACCGCGCGACATGCTGTCACGTATGGAGGTCATGGTACTGATGGCGGGGATGGATTTGCCGGTGACGGCCATTCGCGAGCAGATCGCGTCAGCGGTACAAATCATCGTGCAACAAACCAGATTTGCCTGCGGCACCCGTAAAGTCACCAGCATCACCGAAATTACCGGGATGGAGCGGGGCGTGATACAGATGCAGGAAATTTTCCGCTTCCAACGCATGGGATTCTTTGAGGATGGCAAAGTGCGTGGTCAGTTTATGCCGTGTGGATATGTCCCGACTTTTTACGAAGAACTGCGTGATCAGGGTGTCGATCTTGACTTGTCGATATTTGGTGCCGACGAAAGCGAAATGAATCGACATACAGGCGGACATGTCAGTAATGCTTAATTCCTACTTACCTTCTATATTTGCGCTAGGTTTCGCGCTTAGCGCGATTCTGATTGCATACGTATTTTGGAAGTTGGGGCATCATCTTGCGCAACGATATCGGGACAACGTGCTTAACAGTACCAGCATGAAGTTATCCGATATGTTTATTTTTCTTGATACCGCGTTTCTGATCAAAATCAGCGCCACGGCCACCTTCATTGTTCCGTTGGTATTGCTGATCGTTACCAGAAACCCTTTGCTGGCGGTAGGCGGTGCTGTCGTTTGCTTATTCGGTCCTTCTTTTGTTCATAAACGTTTGAAAGAAAAACGTCGGAAAACCTTGATTCGGCAACTACCGGATACGCTCGACTCACTAGTCGGAGCATTGCGTTCCGGAATGAGTCTGCAACAGGCCTTGGGATTGCTTGCAGAACAGTTGCCCAAGCCCTCCAATCAGGAATTTGGATTGGTCGTTCGCAAATTGCGCATGGGCGTATCGCTAGATGATGTGCTGGAAGAGCTGGAAAAGAGAATTGAGTCGCAGGAATACACCATGTTTACCACCAGCATGCGAATTGCGCGTGAGGTCGGCGGCAATCTGACCGAAGCGCTTGAGCGTCTGGCCGATACCATGCGTAAAAAACTGGCGATGGAAGACAAAATCGATGCTTTGACCTCGCAAGGGAAAATGCAGGGAATTATCGTCGGTTGTCTGCCACTGTTTCTGATGTGGGTGTTGACCGCGATGGAACCCGAAGCGATGGCTCCTCTGTTTAATACCCTGCTAGGTTATGGCGTGTTGTGCGTCATTTTCATGCTGGAATTTGTCGGCTTTATTTTGATACGCAAAATCGTACGTATCGATGTTTGAGGAATTTCATATGATCGATTTTCTACTGCCGCTACTGTTTGCTTTAACCGTCATTATTAGTATCTGGTTTGTGGTCAGGATCGTCAAGGCGGTTCCTGATGAGGATCGGACCTATGCGGATAAACCACCCAAAATGTTGCAGCGCCTGTGGCCGTTGATCGTCATCGTGACGTATTACGTAGGCAGTCATCTATCCGTCGAATATCGAGAAAAAACTATCCGTCGACTGCGCAAGGTCGAGCTCGATTATGCGCTGTCGCCGCAACAGTGGTTTGCTTCTAGAGTCGTGTATGCGCTGATGTTTTTTTTGCTTGCCTGGTTGCTTTGCCTCTGGATGGGATCGCATAGCATGATGCTGCCTGTCGGCGCGATGGTGTTCGGTTTTTTCTATCTTGAAATCTGGTTGCGCGACAAAATCAAGATCGTTGAAATTCAAGTGTTGAAAGGACTGCCGAATTTTCTCGACATGCTGACACTGGCGATTGAGTCCGGTTGTAATCTGACCGTAGGCATCAATATTGCAGTTGAAAAAATCCCGGATTCGCCTTTAAAGCGTGCCTTCGCTCGCCTGCTTCGTGAAGTGCGCTCTGGACGTACCCGGATAGACGGTCTACGGACGCTGGAAGAGCGTATGGATATTCCGGTAGTCACTTCGCTGACCAGCGCTTTAGTACAGGCTGAGAAAACCGGTGCCAGTCTGGGCTCTGTTTTGCGCGCCCAATCAACGCAAAGAACGAATGAACGCTTTGCGCGTGCCGAGAAGCTGGCGATGGAAGCGCCGGTAAAAATGTTGGGTCCTTTGATCCTATGCATTTTTCCTTGTACCTTCGTTGTGCTCGGCTTCCCGATAGGGATGAAGATGATGAACGCATTTCAATGAGTGAGGCAATATGTCCGTAGCAAAAAAAATCTTTCCAACCGTCGGTGTTTTGGTATTTAGTGCGGTTATGAGCGGCTGTGCGCATCGTCCCGCAAGCATAGAAAATTCACTGCAGCAGCCAACGTTGACCCCTGTTGAAATTAGCCAGATCGGTGCCAATGCCGAACAGGCGATGACTGCGCAGGATTATCCAAAAGCGATACAGCTCTACCAGACAATTGTGAAGGCCAATTCGACTGTCGCACCAGCTTGGTTTCGCCTCGGGGTTGCCTATTTACGCAGCGAGCAGTTGCAACAGGCTCAGCATGCTTTTGAAGAAGCGCTTCGCGCTGATCCGAGAATGGATAAAACCTATGCCAATCTGGCGATGACGCATTTGCTGGAATTCAGAATAATGGCGCAAAAAGCGCTGCAAAGCGATCAGGTCAGCGATGCCAATCGTTCTGCACTGCGCTCGCTGATCGCCGATGTGGAGCATACACTGAATTTGCCTGCGCAAACACCAGTGCCGGTGACTAAATGAACTCGGCAATTCCTGTGCGTAAGTCGCGCAAACGGCAATCAGGCGCAACAACCATAGAGTTTTACGTGGTCGCTTTTTGGGTGCTGATTCCTTTGATTATGGCGGTAATGCAAATGGGAATGTTTATTGTAGCGAAAAACACGGTGAACTTAGCGACATTTAATGCTGCGCGTGCCGGTGCAGCGTCCGGCGGTGATGCGGCAGAAATGAGGCGAGGTTTATTAAACGCCTTAAGCCCGTTATATGTAGCCAGAGGTCTGGGCGCATTGGGCGGCAGCGGTTTGCGGGAAGTAAGTAAGGGGAATTTTTTGTTGGTGATGAATGCCGCGAATATGTATGCCGCAATAGATTGGGCCATGCCGATGAATAGCCTCAAAGTGTTAAATCCCAGCAAAGCGGCATTTACTGATTTTTCGATTAAAAATCCGCATGGCGCAGGAAGAATTATTCCAGTCACCAATCTGATGAACGATATGACTGTCGGCTCTTCGTCGCAACAGACCAGGGCTGACGCTCTATTATTGAAAATCGAGGTTACGTACTGCTATGAAATGGTGTTTCCTGTGATAGACGAAGCAGTAGGCAAGATTTTGGAAGCGTTCAGTACTTCGTTGAGCGACCGTTCGTGTTATGCCAGAAAACCACCCAATAACCGGCGAGGTATTCCTATCGTTTCTCAGGCTGTAGTGCGCATGACCACACCGCCTTTGCAGGACAATTTCTGATGCAGCTCTGGAGTCAAACGATTGCGATAGACGGTGTCGATATCGATATCGCGGACACTTTTTTCCGGCGTTTTCTGGGGCTGATGGGAAGGCGCAGCTTGAGTGAAAATCGGGCTTTGCTGATTGTTCCCTGTGCTGATGTGCATACGGCGTTTATGCGCTTTCCCATCGATGTCGTGTTTATCGACAAGGATGGATGCATTACTAAAATTGTTCGTAATCTGGTGCCGTGGCGTGTAGCGGTCGAGCGCAAAGCTTATGCTTGCATTGAGCTAAAAAGCGGTGCAGCGCATCGCCATCAGCTAAAGACGGGGCAATTTTTATTGCAAGATCGAGCAACGAGCAGTCGGTAACACAATGAAAAAAAATAGTCGCTACAGCGCTTTGAGCGCAGTTTTTATGTTGTGCTTTTGCATGCCGCTTTGTGGGTATGCTGAAATTTTTACTTATGTCGACAGGGGATCGGGAGTGACTGTGATAAGCAATGTTCCGCTACCCTCAGGTTCAGATAATGAGAGTGAAAATGCGTCGGCTATTCGTAACAGGAGCGCTCGAACTGGCGCTGCAGCAAGGCCAGCCGGATTTCCTGTCGTGAGTTCGCAATTACAAAAAGAGCGGGACAGGGACCGGCGCGATATTTTGCAAAAGGAACTGGAGAGCGAGCAGCGTAGTGCAGAGGTGGCGCTGTCCAGGAACGAGCCGGCCAGCATCGTTCATCGGCATCTTGAAAATATCGCTGCATTGAAACGTGAGCTGAGCGCATTGCATTCGCAATGATGCGGGAAATTAATGCCAGATTTTAAATGGGACAAAAAATGAGAGTGAAAGCGAAAACGGTGATATGCCAGTGGCAGGTGGTAGTACTGGCGGCAGTACTGAGTGGGGTACTAAGCGCATGCGGCGGCGGTGCGGATTCTGCCCCGGGCCAAAAAGCGGCAATCGGCTCTGCAAACGTTTCTTCCAGTGCGCCGGTTCTGAACATGAGCCTGGCCGACAGCAATGGCATCAGCAGCAATGTCACAACCGTCAATAATCCGCTGACAGTGACCGCACGTATCGTGGATAGTAGAGGTGTACCAGTACCGAATGCGTTACTGGTGTTCAGCTCGGATCCGACGCTGGTCAGCTTTCAACCAACTTCTGGAAGCCTGATTACCGATGGCAATGGTAGTGTCAAGCTTCAGTTGTCTCCCGCCTCGCTGAGTGCTTACGGCGCAGGAATGCTGAAAGCCGTCGCCAGTTATTCAGGTACGACTGCGCAGGCACAAACGGCATTTATGGTTGGCAACAGCAAACTCAGCGTGAGTTTTGCAACACCGACGACAAATCCGGCTTTACTTAAAGCGTATGCATCTACCGTTATTACGCTGGATGTGAAAAGCGACGGCGTGCCGTATACCGCTGGTGCCGTATCGCTCAGCCTGACATCAAATTGCGCAACTGCCGGCAAGGCAAATTTTCCGGCGACGGTATCGACCAGTAATGGGCGTGTACAGCTGACTTATCGTGACCTTGGGTGTGGACAGACCGATACAATTGTGGCGTCTGTGACGGGCGCTACGCCGACGGCCAGCACGCAAATTCAGATTTCGTCTCCTGATGCGGCATCGGTGCAGGTTACAGATATTATTCCAGCAGATAAGTCTATCGTGATTAAAGGTGCCGGCGCTACAGGTCGCTCGGAAACCGCAGCCATCAAGTTTACGGTTATTGATCAGTTCGGTAATCCTTTGCCAAATCAGGCCGTTAATTTTACGACGATCTCTACCAAGGCGGTCACACTGAATAAAGTATCCGATGTCAGCGATAGTAACGGAATGGTTACTACCACGGTCAATTCTGGTACAGAGCCGACCGCATTGCGAGTACAGGCCAGTCTGGCGAACGGGATATTTTCCATTTCAGATACGATTACAGTGACTACCGGATTGGCGACGCAGACCTCATTTTCCTTAAGCGCCGCCAGCTATAACATCGAAGGCTACAATTACGACAATACCCAAACAACGGTCAGCTTGCTGTTGGCTGATCAGTTTGGCAATCCAGTCGCGGACAATACGCCGGTCGTATTTCAGACTGACAGCGGTGCCATCGGCAACGCAGCACGCGGTGGATGCAACACGGTCAACGGCGCATGTTCGGTTCCCTTCCGTAGTCAGAATCCGCGCTACGCAAGTGATGCAAGCGCACCGCAAAAACGCGCTGGGCTGGCAACCATTTCGGTATCCTCGCTGAACGCAAGCAGTACCGCATTGACCGGACAGACGTCGATTTTCCTGAGTGGCAGTTACGCCGCGAATATTACGCAGATTTTTGACGACGGCAGCACTGCTCCAGTGAACGGTAGCATCGCTCTGAGCAATGCCGGTTGCTCGCCGATGATGCTGCGTTTGCGCATCAGCGATGCGCGTTTCAACCCCATGCCGAGCGGAACAGCGCTGACCGCTGCATCAGCGACGAAACTACAGGTAGATTTCTACCCGGCGATTGTTCCAAGCGTTGCACCTGTGTACAGCGGCGCTTACGTGACCGGTGATCAGGGAACGGTCCATCTGATACCGATAACACCGAGCTCGAGTGCATGTATGGACGGCAGTTCCAATCGTACCTCCGGTAGTGCGATCGTGCAGATTATGACACCGAACGGTAATGTCACTCCTTTGATCATCAACATGAGCTTTCCAGCGGCAAGCTGATGATCAACCTGGTCACTCAGGCAGTCGGTAGCGAGGCAACAAACTATCAGGATGCTTCCGGGAGTAGCTTCGCAAAAGCGCTATCCAGCACCCGGCTGTTGGCCGTTTATCTGATCATACCGGTATCGATGCTGCTGGTTTTTGCTGATATGTTTTTCTTTGAGCAGCAGTACAGGCAGCGCTGCGGAGACTTGCTGCTGAATCAGCCTGGCTGGTGGCCTTTGCTATTTGGTTTGCCACACATCGTCGCCGGTAGCCTGACGATGCTGGACAAAGCTTATTTGTCTTACTATCGGACGAAGTTATCGACAGCATTGCTGGCATATGGTTTGCTATCGTTTGCTGCTGCAGCCGGCCCGGCGTGGCTTGCTGCTCTGGTCACTGCCGTGTTGGGTTTTTATACGATTTATCATTTACTCGCGCAACAAACAGGCCTGACTATGACGCTGATGGGGCATGTCGGTCGTGGAGCGAAATCCTGGAAATATCTTGTGCTGGCATGTGGCCTGCTGTTATATCTGGTGATCTATTTGCAGCTCAATTATTCGCAAATCAGTATCGCCTCATACAATCCGGTTGCTTTCGGTGTGAGTGGTTTTGTCGTTTTATTATTCGCATCGGTTTGTTTGACCGTGAGACTACAGCGCGATACAGCAAATGCAATAGCACGATGCTATATCTGGGCGAATCTGGCGATGCTGTTGAGCGTTGCGATAGCGTTTGCGCTTGGCTATCTGCCATTGGTATTCATCATACCGCGCATCGTACATGATTTGACTGCTTACCAGATTTACTTCAATCACGACAGTAACCGCAACGCGCAGAACAGACATAATCTTCTCTATACATTACCTTGTTTGAAGTATCTACCGTTCTGGCTGACGTTGACGCTGGCATCTGTGATTATTGCACTGCTGCTACAGAGTTATCATCATCCGTTGACCGTGTGTCTGGTGTATTGGCTGACTTTTATGCATTATCACGCAGAAGGCATCATCTGGCGTAAGCCTAACTTGCATCGTCGCCATTTACTGTTGTCATAAATAATTCTGGCCGTTGCTCAATCCCAATGTTGTTGTATTTAAAATATCTGTTAGCTGTCTTGTTCGGCGCCTTAATGACAGTGGCCTATGCTCCATTCGATGCATGGTGGTTTCAGCCTTGCTGCCTCGCTGGTTTGTTTGTGCTTGTCGATACCGATAAGCGTACAGGATTTTTTTTGGGATGTTGCTTCGGTGTAGGATGGTTCGGTGTCGGTATGTGGTGGGTACTGCCCGGTATGGTCAACTATTCTGATATTGGCTGGCACAAAGCCAGTGTATTGGCTGCAATATTATTGCTTTACCTGAGTTTATTTCCCGCGTTGGCGACGGCATTGCTGGCTGGATTAAAACAATCTGCGTTAGAACGAAGACCGTATCGATGGCTGTTGTGGGGTGGGAGCGCAGCAATTTGGACGCTCTTTGAATGGCTGCGCGGAAATGCTTTTTCCGGACTGCCATGGCTCGCGATTGGCTATGCACAGAGCAGCGGTCCTTTAGCCTCTCTGGCGGCACTTGGAGGCGTTCTTAGTCTCAGTTATTGTGCCGCTTTGACAGGTATCGTGCTGGCAGCGGTGATTGATAAAAATGAACAAAAATCAGGAAGCCAAAGTTGCTATCTGGCAGCTTTTTTCCTGCTGTTGTTCTATGTTGCAGGAGGTGCACTGCAGCACGCCGAATGGACACAGGAAAACGGTGAATTGAAGGTACGTCTGATGCAGGGAAATTTACCGCAGAGCGATAAATTTTCCTCAAACGGTTTACACCGTGCAATTCAAACCTATGCAAGTTTAGCGAGTGATAGTCGGGCAGAATTGACTATCATGCCTGAAACTGCCATTCCAATTGAGTGGCATTCACAGCCAGAGCAATTATTGGTAGCATGGAAACGCTTGGCGACAATCAGAAACACCACCCTGGTAATTGGTGCCGTTGTCAGTAATTTTGAGAAGACGCATAGTGTCTCGACGAATAGTGCGCTTGCCATTATGCCTGCTAGTACGCGTAATACTTACGATTACCGTTATGACAAACAGCATTTGATTCCCTTAGGCGAATTTTATCCAACTGGTACGCACTGGCTGATGCATCTGTTGGGACCCAATTTTTCCAGCCTTGATCCCGGTATAGCCGGACAACCACCTTTGCAACTCGATCGAAAAAAAATAGGCTTGAGCATCTGCTTCGAAGATTTATTTGATACAGAAACTTCCGATCGTGTCAAAGACGCTGATGTTCTACTGAACATCAGTAACTTCGCGTGGTTTAGTGAAACATCTGCGCCTGCTCAGCATTTTCAGATAGCTCAATTACGCGCAATCGAAACCGGCCGCTGGGTTATGCAGGCTGCGAATTCAGGACGAACTGGAATCATCGATCAGCATGGACGTATTGTTGCCCAGCTCGAAGAAAACACGATGGGTGTATTGGATGAGCGAATCCGCTTAATGCGCGGTGCGACGCCGTTTATGCGTGTTGGAAATCTACCTTTGTTGTTGCTGTGTCTGCTACAAGTTGCGCTAGTCTGGAGGG
>Ga0187843_10001531_pt1 | contig 14466 bp, 13 predicted proteins | sample SpaLakP09_SKY_43_FD_134516 | JGI IMG/M metagenome (GOLD analysis project Ga0187843, IMG submission 134516) | Oligotrophic lake water microbial communities from Sparkling Lake, Wisconsin, USA - SP09_SKY_43 | ecosystem: Environmental > Aquatic > Freshwater > Lake | place: USA: Sparkling Lake... | reverse complement strand
CGCCCAATGATGTCGACATAACCCCTCCACGCTATCGCCCAAGTAGAGTTCGCATGTGAAATCGACTCGGGCGATACGAATTATTACATCACTCTCCGTGGGTGTTGTCGTTCTTGCCTCTGCGTCTTGGTTCGGTCTGGGACAAGTAAGCGGCAAAATTGCGCGCATCAACGTATTTTCTGGTCTTGAAGATCGTCCTGAAAAAACCTCTAAAGCACTCAACTATTTATTAGTGGGCTCTGATACTCGCGAAGGTCTAACCAAGGAAGAAATGAAAGAACTCCGAGTTGGTTCGACTAAGACAGCCGCCGGTGGACGTTCAGACACAATGTTGCTGGTCCACATAAGCAAGGATCGAAGCAAGGCCTACTTAGTATCGCTGCCGCGCGATAGTTTGGTAACTATCCCCGCGCATCTAAGTACCGATGGAAAATCGCAGATTCCGGATCGCCAGAATAAGTTAAATGCGGCATTTGCTTTCGGTGGAGCACCGCTGCTAATTCAAACAATTGAAGGTGAAACAAATTTAAAGATTGATCATTACATAGAGGTCAGCTTTGCTGGCTTCGCAGGAATCGTTAATGCACTTGGTGGAATCGAAGTTTGTACCAAAGTTGATATTGATGATCCAAAAAGCCATTTAGTTCTTAGCGCCGGTACCCATACGCTCAATGGGATTGAGGCACTTAAATATGTTCGCACCCGTGATTTTGACGGGCGTGGTGACATTGGCCGTATGCAACGTCAGCAACAATTTATGAGTTCGGTAATGAAGAAGGCAACCAGCACTGGCGTGCTACTTAATCCCATTAAAATGGTGAACTTTATAAACGCAGCAATCTCGACAGTAAAAATGGATGAAAATCTCAATGAAGGTGATTTACTCGATTTAGCCAAACAGATGCGCGGTCTTTCATCGGGAAATGTGCGAACACTCACTGTTCCGCTTTCAACTGCCAACGGCAACGTGCCAGGTATTGGCTCGGTAGTAATTTGGAATGAAACTTTAAGCGCTGATCTTTGGACTCGAATCCGCGATGATGCTGCGTTAGTTGATGAGGTTAAGCCTTCGCCCTCTGCAAGCAGTTCTGCATCTGCCAAGCCCGAAATTGTAGATAAATTTAAGACTCGCACCGCCGCGGAAAATCCGTGCGGTGAAATCAAATAGAAGGTGTAATAGACTCCCACCCATGAAACTCTCGGTAATCGGTTGTGGCTATTTAGGTGCTACCCACGCTGCATGTATGTCATCACTCGGCTTTGAAGTAGTTGGAATCGATACTGATCAGAGCAAGGTAGACCTGCTTTCGCGCGGAGAACTACCGTTCTACGAACCAGGTTTAGACACACTTCTTGCTTCTGAAATAAAGACAGGCCGCCTAAGTTTCACAACCGATTTCTCGGCGATCGCCGATGCTGATGTTCATTTCATTTGCGTTGGAACTCCCCAGAGTAAAGATGGACTTGCCGCAGATCTCACTTACGTAAAATCTTCCGTTGCTGCGATTGCTCCTTTCCTAAAAGAGGGTGCACTTGTTGTTGGAAAATCAACTGTCCCAGTCGGTACCGCACAGTCACTCCGAGAGATTCTGGCGACCACTGCTCCTCACGCTGACCTTGCTTGGAACCCTGAATTCCTCCGTGAAGGTTTTGCAGTTGAAGATACCTTGACCCCAAACCGATTAGTTGTCGGAGTTGTAAATGATCGCGCTGAAAAGATCTTAAAAGAGGTCTATAAGCCAATTATTGATTTAGGCACTCCCTGGATACGCGCGGACCTACCAACAGCAGAATTGGTAAAGGTTGCAGCGAACTCATTCCTGGCGACAAAAATTTCCTTTATTAACGCTATGGCCGAAGTATGTGAGGCGGCCGGTGGAGATGTAACCGTTCTTGCTAAGGCAATTGGATACGACCCACGTATTGGCAGCCGCTTCTTGCAAGCGGGTATCGGATTTGGTGGCGGATGTTTACCAAAAGATATTCGTGCATTTATGGCACGTGCGCAAGAACTTGGTGCTGATCAAGCCCTTGAGTTCTTGCGTGAAATCGATGCCATCAACCTGCGCGCTCGCCAGCGTGTGATCGATGTTGTTCGTGCTGATCTTTCTGAAGATTTAACACAATATAAAATTGCTGTGCTTGGCGCAACATTCAAGCCTGATAGCGACGATGTACGCGATTCCCCGGCTCTTGATATAGCGGCGCAACTTCAAGCAGCGGGTGCCACAGTGGTTGTTCATGATCCTAAGGGAATCGAACCTGCGCGCAAGCGTTTTCCTAATTTGGATTATGCAGAGAAAGTTGTTGATTGCGTAAAGGGCGCAGATGCCGTTCTCCACTTAACTGAGTGGAAGGAATATCGCGAACTAGAACCTTCAGTAATTGGACAGTTGGTGAAATCAAAGCTGTTAATTGATGGCCGCAACGCACTTGATCGTGACAAATGGCGCGCTGCCGGTTGGCGCGTTCACGCACTCGGTCGCTCTGATTAATATTTTTTCGTGAATACTCAAGCCGAAATAGATGCTGTTCTTGCGCTGCATACCTGGGCAGTCGTTGGCTTAGGTAACAATCCAGAACGAGCTGCATTTGGAGTTGCCAAACTCTTGCAGGATAAAGGCCACCGCATAATTCCGGTCTATCCGCGTGCCGATACGGTTCATGGAGAAGTTGGTTATAGAACTCTCTCTGAAGTACCGAATGCTATTGATGTGGTTGATTGTTTTGTAAATTCAGCCCGAGTAGGTGAAGTTGTAGATGAGGCAATTGCAATTGGCGCAAAAGCGATTTGGTTGCAACTCGATGTCATTGATGAAGCGGCTATCGCGCGAGCTGAAGCCGCTGGTCTTATTGCGATCATGGATCGCTGCCCCGCAATCGAATATGCGAAGGGTTGAACTGACGCCGCTGGCAACATCACTCATCTATTTCTCCACTCATATAGTCACGTGCATGTTCGGCAATTTCGATTAACTCCGCAAGATTTTCTCCTACAACGGTGACGTGTCCAATTCTTTGACCCTTGTGAACTTCTTTCTTATTTTGGTGAAACTTTAGCTGTGGGTTCCGCGCCATTAGGTGAAGGTATGGGCGGTACATATCCTTCTTCTCTCCACCAAATATATTGGCCATGACAGTAAAGCGGGAGGTCATTGCGGGATCACCAAGGGGCAGATCTAGGATCGCACGTAAGTGTTGTTCAAACTGGCTAGTTCGTGAACCATCAATTGTCCAGTTACCAGAATTATGTGGACGCATTACTAACTGGTTAACAAATAATTCATCACCTTTAACAAAAAATTCGACTGCCATAACACCTATTAAGGAAATTTTATTGGCAATGGAAAGAGCTAAGTGCTGCGCTTTTTCAGCCACATCTTGTGAAATAGATGGTGCTGGCGAAATTGTTAAGGTGCAGATTCCTTCAGATTGCACAGTCTGAGTTGGGGCCCAAGTCGTTGCTTGCCCATGAGCCGATCTAGCAACCATAACTGCTATCTGATATTGGAAATCAATTAACTCATCTCTCAAAATGTGGAGGCTTTCCTGGGCAAGCATTAGGCGCAGCGCCGCCCTATCTTGCGAATACTGGAGGGATCCCGAACCTGGTGAAACTTTTACACCAGATATCTCAAGACTCTTTACAACTGAAAGTGGAACACCTTCATCTTCGATAGTAATGACATCACACTTTGCTGCGAATTCTTTGAGGGCAGATAGATCTCGATAGTCACCAACTGTATGCGGCACAACCTGTGCTGCGCTGTCATCTGAACTTTTTGCAAACAACAAAAGATTTATCCCGAGCTCTATAGCCGGAGCGAGGATCATGCGAGCAAGTTCGCCGGCTCCGATGATGCCAACAGTGGGAAAGCGCTCGTTCACACCTCTATCGTAGATGCACTACATCACCAACGTTAACTTCAAAGCCATCGGCAAGGATTAAGGCACCTGATGCGGTAATTGATTGTGCGAAACCAATCCGATTCTCTCTTCCTGCGACTTCTATTTGAACATCGCAGCCTAAGGTTGCCGAAACTTTCGAGTATTCATCAATGAAGTCGCGCCCAGTATCCCAGTCTAGGAATAAGAGATTGAACCTCTCGAGAAATTGACTCAATATCTGATTGCGGTCTAGTTGATCAGATTCTGCGATTGCAAGTGATGTAGCCGTAGCAACGGGAAGTTCTAGAAGTGACATCGCAACATTTAAACCAATTCCAATGATTATTCCATCCGTGGTTGCTTGTGCAATTAGACCGCAGACTTTTTTGTCGGCAATCAAAATATCATTTGGCCACTTCAGTGAAACTGCAATGTTTAGATCATTGGAAATTATTTCTGCCATACAAATCGCGGCTAGGTGGGCGAGAAATCCCCAATCACTACGGGTGCGCTTTGGAGTGATGTAAAAAGAAAAGAGAAGGGCGCTACCTGCAGGTGCATCAAATTTTCGATCTAATCTGCCGCGGCCTGCGCTTTGGAATTCGGCAGCGATAACATCGCCATTTGTAGCAAGTCCTGCGTTAACTAATTCAGCCAGATCAGTTTGTGTAGAGGTAGTGAGATCAACCACGCTTACCCGCCAGTATCGCGAAACTTGCGAAGTGATGATCGTTTTATCTAGTGGCGCTCTTGGCGCTGATGTGCCCACGCCTAGTACCGTAAGGGTATGAACCCAGATCTGCATACAACTTCAGGAAAAATTGAAGATCTTCGTCTCCGTGTTGAGGAAGCGGTTCACGCCGGTTCTGCCCGGGCAGTTGAAAAACAACATGCTAAAGGCAAACTCACTGCACGTGAACGCATTGATTTGTTGGTCGATGCTGACTCCTTTACCGAGATAGATGAATTCGCGCGCCACCGTTCCACACAATTTGGAATGGAAAAAAACCGTCCTTACGGTGATGGAGTTGTTATCGGAACCGCAACGGTTGATGGACGTCCGATTGCGCTGTATTCACAAGATTTCACAGTTATGGGCGGCAGTCTTGGTGAAGTTCACGCAGAAAAAATTGTAAAGATTGCTGAGTTTGCTCTAAAAAGCGGTATTCCATTAATTGGTATAAACGATTCTGGAGGAGCTCGTATCCAAGAAGGTGTTGCCTCTCTTAACGGTTACGGCAAAATTTTCAGACTTAATACTCGCTCTTCAGGAGTTATTCCACAAATATCGCTAATCCTTGGCCCATGTGCTGGCGGATCTGCTTACTCGCCCGCTCTAACTGACTTCACTGTTATGGTAAATGAAACTTCACATATGTTTATCACTGGTCCTGATGTAATCAAGACAGTTACCGGTGAAGATGTTGGAATGGAAGAACTTGGCGGTGCGTTAACCCATAACACTCGCTCAGGAAATGCCCACTACCTTGCAGATAGCGAAGCTGATGCAATTGATTATGTAAAAGCGCTGCTTTCATATCTACCTTCTAACAATATGGATGCATCTCCTCATCTTCCACCAACCCAAACTCTGCAAGAGAGTGCAGAAGATGCCGCGCTAAATAATTTAATTCCAGATAGCCCAAACCAGCCATACGATATGAAAACTTTGATTACAACGCTGGTTGATGAAGGTGAGTTCTTAGAAGTTCATGCGTTATACGCACCTAATATTATCGTTGGATTCGCTCGTATTGAAGGTGAATCGATTGGCATTATTGCTAACCAACCTTCACAGTTGGCAGGCACTTTAGATATTAACTCCAGCGAAAAGGCGGCACGTTTCCTACGTTTCTGCGATGCCTTTAATATCCCAATTCTTACCTTGGTAGATGTTCCGGGATTCATGCCTGGCATAGAACAGGAATGGAACGGAATTATTCGACGCGGCGCTAAGTTGCTTTATGCCTATGCAGAAGCATCTGTTCCACTCGTAACTTTGATTACCCGTAAAGCCTATGGTGGCGCCTTTATTGTTATGGGATCAAAATACTTGGGTAGCGATATCAACTTCGCTTGGCCAAGTGCAGAGATCGCAGTAATGGGTGCACAAGGTGCGGTAAATATTTTGTACCGTAAAGAGCTAGCGGATGCGAAGGATCCTGAAAAAGTACGCGCAGAATTAGTCTCCGACTACACCGAAACTCTATCCAATCCATATGCCGCAGCAGAACGTGGCACTATCGATAGCGTTATCGAACCGCATCAATCTCGTGCTTACATCACTAAAGCTTTCCGAACACTTAAAACCAAGCGCGACACTTTGCCCGCGCGCAAGCACGGAAATATTCCGCTCTAATGAAATTTACAGTTACCTCTGGCAATCCAACACCTGCTGAACTACTGGCTTTAAAGCAGGCTTTAGATCAACATAAAGTTCAAGATTTGAAGCCGGTAATTAAACGAAGTCTCTTTGGGCTTCCACAACTACGCCAACCTTTGCCAAACCAGATAACTTTTGGCGCTCGGAGAAAATCTAAATAATGCCTAAAGTTGTCCTTGCTTCACAATCGACTTCTCGTCGCCGTTTACTAGAGGGTGCCGGAATTACTCCATTAGTGATGGTTAGCCATGTCGATGAAGAAACAGAATTTTTCAATGCGATGACACCTGCAGATATGGTGATCGCGCTAGCAGTGACCAAGGCCCACACTGTGCGCGAACAGATAGATTTTCCAGCGATCATTATTGGTTGCGATTCCACATTTGATGTTGACGGAATATCTTTTGGAAAACCCGGCACACCTGAAATTGCCAAGGAGCGTGCACTAGCAATTAGTGGACGTAGCGGTCTATTACATACCGGTCACTGCATTATCGATACAGTTCAAGGCAGAGAAATCGCTGACCGAGTTACAACTAAAGTTACCTTTTCCGAAATGAGTAACCTTGAAATCGATGATTACATCGCATCTGGTGAACCTCTCCAGGTAGCGGGCGGTTTCACTTTAGATGGATTCGGATCACCATTTATTCCAGTAATCGAAGGTGATTACACAAATGTGGTCGGATTATCGATGCCCTTTTTAAGATCTGCCATGTCGCAACTTGGCTATTCTTGGCCACAAGTTAAGGAGATGCGATGAAACGCGTTCTAATTGCCAACCGCGGTGAGATAGCGGTACGCGTTATTCGTGCTTGCCGCGATCATGGTCTCGAAAGCGTCGCTGTTTATTCTGAAGAAGATCGCGATGCGATACATACAAAAAGTGCGGACTTTGCTTTCTCTTTGAATGGAACAACTGCAACTCAAACTTATTTAGATATTAAGAAGATAATTGTGGCGGCTAAAGATTCAGGTGCTGATGCGGTCCACCCTGGTTATGGTTTCCTTTCAGAGCGGGCAGACTTTGCCCAAGCAGTAATTGATGCTGGTCTAATTTGGATTGGTCCTCCTCCTGCTGCAATTAGCGCACTGGGAGATAAAGTATCTGCGCGTCGCATTGCGGCAAAAGCTGGTGCACCACTCGTTGCCGGAACAAAAGATCCGGTTGCCGGCCATGAGGAAGTAACTGCATTCGCTAAGGAATTTGGTCTGCCCGTTGCAATTAAAGCTGCCTTTGGTGGTGGAGGACGCGGTTTAAAAGTCGCCCGCACAATGGATGAAATACCTGAACTATTTGCCTCCGCCGTTCGCGAAGCCATTGCTGGTTTTGGACGAGGTGAATGTTTTGTTGAGCGATATCTGGATAAACCACGGCATGTTGAAACTCAAGTATTAGTTGATCAACATGGGCATGCAGTTGTCGTCAGTACACGTGATTGCTCATTACAGCGCCGCCATCAAAAATTGGTTGAAGAAGCCCCTGCACCATTTCTAACGGATGCTCAGAATGAAGAGCTCTATCGCTCAAGTAAAGCGATTATGAAAGAGGCTGGGTACATCGGTGCCGGTACATGTGAATTTTTAATTGGATTAGACGGCACAATTTCCTTCTTAGAAGTTAATACTCGTTTACAAGTTGAGCACCCAGTAAGTGAAGAAGTCACTGGAATAGATTTAGTGCGGGAGCAATTCCGAATTGCCATGGGAGAGAGTTTGGGATTCGATGATCCCGAAATTCGTGGCCACTCACTTGAGTTCCGCATCAATGGTGAAGATCCCGGTCGCTCTTTCTTGCCCGCACCTGGACGAATTACGCAATGGAATTTACCGACCGGGCCGGGCGTGCGAATCGATGCCGGCTTTAAGAACGGCGACACCATCGGTGGCAACTTTGATTCGCTATTAGCCAAGTTAATCGTTACTGGCGCAACTCGCGAACAGGCTATCGAGCGTGCACGTCGCGCTCTTGCCGAATTTGATGTTGATGGTTTAGCGACAGCGATTCCATTCCACCGCGCCATTTTGGAAGATCCCGCTTACACGAAAGACTTTAAAATCTATACAAGTTACATAGAAAATGAATTTAAAAATGATATTCCAGCATTTGTTGCAACTGTTGCCCCGGTTACAACTCGTGTTGCAGCAGAACACTTAGTTGCTGAAGTAAATGGCAAGCGCTTCGAAGTAAAACTTCATACTCCCGAACCAGTTGTAAAGCGCCACCGCGCTAAAGCGGCAATGGTTGGTGGTGCAAGCGGCACAGGTCTAACTAGCCCCATGCAAGGAACGGTTGTAAAGATCGCAGTTGTAGATGGCCAGAGCGTTGAAATTGGTGATTTAGTAATTGTCCTTGAGGCGATGAAGATGGAACAACCACTGACCGCACATAAGGCAGGCAAGGTTACAAATCTCAAAGCAGTTATCGGTGAAACCGTATCTAGCGGCACTGTGCTCTGTGACATTATTGACGCATAGTTTTATCTGTAATTCCCAACCTGATTTATTCTCGTTAGGCTGTGCTAATGAACGCCGAACTGCTGGCCGAGGTACAGGCATGGATCGCAGATGATCCTGATCCAAAAACTGCAGCCCAATTAACGGCGCTAGTTGCTGCAGATGATGAAATAACTTTAAAAAAGTACTTTTCTGGTTTTCTCGAATTTGGTACCGCGGGACTTCGCGGTCCAGTAGGACCAGGTCCATCTTGCATGAATCGTGCAGTTGTCGGGCGTACCGCAGCAGGTATTGCCTCATACATGAAAGCGCGTGCAATGACTCGAGTTGTCATAGGACGAGACGCTCGTTACGGATCAGAAGATTTCACAAAGGAAAGCGCTGAAATATTTACAGGTGCAGGATTTGAAGTATTTATTTTGCCGCGACCACTACCAACTCCAGTGCTCGCCTTTGCAACAGAAGAACTTAAATGTGATTTCGGTGTGATGGTAACGGCGAGCCATAATCCCCCGCAAGATAATGGGTACAAGGTTTACATCGGACCCACTGCAGATGGAATTGATTATTCAGCATCTCAAATCATCAGCCCAACTGATGGATTTATTGCCAAAGAAATCTCTGCAATAACTTCTCTGGCAAAACTCCCACGTGGGAATAATTGGACTGTGCTTGGTGAAGAAGTTATTACTGAATACATACGTCGTACAGCTCTGCTCGCAAATAAACCTGGGGACTTAAAGGTTGTTTACACCGCGATGCACGGCGTCGGTACTGAGACTCTGCAACGAGTCTTTAACCATGCAGGTTTTGCGACTCTCATTCTGGTCGATGAACAGTGCCAACCAGATCCTGATTTTCCAACAGTTGCTTTTCCAAATCCGGAAGAGCCTGGCGCAATCGATTTAGCGCTGCAAAAAGCGCAAGACTTCGGGGCAGATTTAGTAATTGCAAATGATCCTGATGCAGATCGATGCGCGGCCGCGGTGAATGATCCGAATACAGGCTGGCGCATGTTGGGCGGTGACGAACTGGGCGTAATTTTTGGCGAGTGGATCGCGCGAACCAAACCCCAGGGATCTTTTGGTAACTCGATAGTTTCATCGTCTGCGCTGCGTAAGATTGCCGCGCACTACAAAATTGATTTTAAAGAAGTTTTAACTGGATTTAAATGGCTAGCCAAGATTGATAATTTAGCCTACGGGTACGAAGAAGCGATCGGTTATGCAGTTGATCCAAAAACAGTAAATGATAAAGATGGAATTTCTGCTGCAATATATATAGCCCAGATTGCGAGTGATTTAAAGGCGCAAGGGCGCACTTTGCTTGATTTATTGGATGAAGTTTGGGCGCGAGATGGGTTCCACGGCACTGAAACGATATCAATTCGAGTCTCAGATATGGCAAAGATTTCTCAACTGTTATCGCAGTTACGCCAAAATCCACCGAGTGAAATCGCTGGATACAAGGTTTCGGTAATTGATGATTTGGCCGCGCCCAAGGATGGACTTCCTCCAACTAATGGTCTGCGTATCTGGCTCGATGGTGGTATTCGCGTGATCATTCGCCCCAGCGGAACTGAAGCAAAGTTAAAGTGTTATATCGAAGTTATAACTAAAGATGCAAAATCGGCGCAAATCCTGTTGGATGAGTTGCGTAACCCACTAAAGGAATTTCTTTCATGAGCTTTTATGGAATTGTCGATGGATCAGAAAGTTCACTCAAGCACTTTTTGGCGCAACTACCGGGCGTTGACCAAGTAGGGGCAGAGGCGCGTGCTGCGATGTTGGCAACTCGCAGCATCAAGACAACGAGTAAGCGCTGGGCGATTGATACTGCGATCACAATGGTGGATTTAACAACACTTGAAGGCGCCGACACTGCCGGAAAAGTTCGGGCACTTTGTTCTAAAGCGGTTAGACCTGATCCAACAGATTCAACTGTTCCCAGTGTGGGTGCGGTCTGTGTGTATAACGACATGGTCGCAATCGCTCGTACGCATTTAGATTCAATTGGTGGGCAACATGTTCCGGTTGCCGCAGTTTCAACTGCCTTTCCATCAGGTCGCGCTTCTATGGAAGTCAAAATTCAAGATACGCAAGATGCGATAGATGCTGGCGCTGCTGAAATAGATATGGTTATTGATCGTGGTGCATTTTTATCTGGACAATTTGGTCTCGTTTTCGATGAGATTGTAAAGATCCGCGAAGTATGTGGCGATCGCGCACACTTAAAAGTAATCTTCGAAACTGGTGAGTTAGTTACATATGACAATGTTCGTAAGGCCTCTTACCTTGCGATGTTAGCTGGCGCCGATTTCATTAAGACTTCCACCGGTAAAGTTGCGCCTGCCGCTACTCCCCCAGTTGTCCTAGTAATGCTGGAAGCAGTCCGTGACTTTTATTCGATGACAAATCGCAGAATTGGCGTTAAACCAGCGGGTGGAATTCGAAATACCAAAGATGCCATTAAGCAGTTGGTTCTAGTCAATGAAACGGCTGGTCCCGAATGGCTTACTCCAGAATTATTCCGGATTGGCGCCAGCGCATTACTAAATGATTTGCTCATGCAACGCATGAAAATGGATGATGGCTACTACGCTAGCCCTAACTACGTAACGATCGATTAACACAAAGAGAAACCCAGGAAATCCCTATGACCTTCGAGTACGCACCTGCCCCTGAGTCACGTTCTATCGTCGATATCAAGGCAAAGTACGGACACTTTATTGATGGCAAATTTGTCACGGGCAAGAACCACTTTGCGACAATTAACCCTGCAACCGAAGAGGTCCTTAGCCAAATAGCACTGGGCAGCGCGAGCGATGTAGATAAGGCAGTTGCGGCAGCGCAGAAGGCATATACAAAAACTTGGTCAAAGTTATCTGGAAAAGAACGTGGAAAATATCTTTATCGCATTGCGCGTATCTTGCAGGAGCGCGCCCGTGAATTTGCAGTACTCGAAACTTTAGATAACGGAAAGCCAATTCGCGAAACTCGCGATATAGATATTCCATTAGTTGCTGCCCACTTTTTCTATCACGCAGGTTGGGCAGATAAATTAGATTACGCCGGGCTAGGCAAATCTCCCCAGCCACACGGAGTCGCCGGCCAGATAATTCCTTGGAATTTTCCACTACTGATGTTGGCCTGGAAAGTCGCCCCAGCATTGGCTACTGGTAATACCGTTGTATTAAAGCCAGCCGAAACAACTTCACTTACTGCACTCTTATTTGCGCAAGTTTGCCAAGAAGCAGAATTGCCAGATGGTGTTGTAAATATAGTTACAGGTGATGGAACAACTGGTTCGGCAATCGTTAACCACCCTGGAATACATAAAATTGCCTTTACTGGTTCAACAGAAGTTGGCAAGAAGTTAGCCCGCGCAATTGCTGGTACAGATAAGAAAGCCACTCTCGAACTTGGTGGTAAGGGTGCAAATGTTGTCTTTGATGATGCCCCAATTGATGAAGCCGTTGAAGGAATAGTTAATGGAATCTTTTTCAATCAAGGTCATGTTTGCTGTGCCGGCTCGCGTTTAATTCTGCAAGAAGGTATCGCAGATGAGTTTATTGAAAAGCTAAAAGTCCGTATGGCTAAAATCAGAGTTGGCGATCCCCTAGATAAAAACACTGATTTAGGTGCAATTAACTCTCGCGAACAACTGCTGAAGATTCAAGAACTTGCTGGCGTAGGAGATTCTGAAGGCGCTGAGCGCTGGAGCCCAGCTTGTAACTTGTCAGATAAAGGATTTTGGTTTGCGCCGACTATCTTTACTGGAGTAACGCAGGCTCATCGAATCGCACGTGAAGAGATATTTGGGCCGGTACTTTCAATTCTGACTTTCCGCACACCACAAGAAGCGATTGAAAAGGCAAATAACACCCCGTTCGGTCTCTCGGCTGGCGTCTGGAGTGAGAAAGGCTCACGCATTTTGTGGGCTACGCAGCAACTTCGCGCTGGAGTTGTTTGGGCAAATACATTTAATAAATTTGATCCCGCTTCACCATTTGGAGGATATAAAGAATCTGGCTGGGGCCGTGAAGGTGGAAAACATGGATTATCGGCATATTTGAAGGAGGGTAAGTAAATGGCAACAACTCCCAAGAAGCCAGTTGCACGTTTAGAAGTTAAGAAAACTTACAAACTCTATATAAACGGTGCTTTCCCACGCAGCGAATCTGGACGCGTTTACGAAGTCGTATCTTCTAAAGGCGCTTCTGTTGCAAATCCATCACTGGCGTCAAGAAAAGATTTACGTGATGCAGTTGTTGCCGCGCGCGCCGCGCAAAGTGGTTGGGCAAAGGCAACGGCCTATAACCGTGGACAAATTCTCTATCGCATCGCTGAAATGCTCGAAGGTCGCACAGATCAGCTGGTAACCGAAATATCTCTCGCGACTGGTGTAACTACAAAAAAAGCACACGATGAAGTTCTGGCAGCCATCGATCGCTGGGTTTGGTATGCCGGTTGGAGCGATAAATTATCGGCAGCTTTTGGTTCAACTAACCCAGTCTCAGGTCCTTATTACAATTTCACAATTCCTGAGCCGCAAGGCGTAATTGCAGTTGCTCCTGCAGAAAATTTCTTAGACTTCATCGATGCTATTGCTCCTGCAATCGTCTCTGGAAACACCGTAGTTGCACTTGTTCCAGGTTCTGCTGCAATCGCTGCAATGACATTCGCTGAAGTATTGGCAACAAGTGATTTGCCTGCCGGGGTTATAAATATACTTACTGGCTCACATGATGAGTTAGCCCCGTGGGCGGCATCTCACATGGATATCGATGGCTTCGATATTTCAGGCATTTCCAAGAAGAAGCGCGCAGAAATAAAAGTGGCTGGGGCCGAAAACTTAAAGCGAATCCATCATTTTGAGGGCGCGCTATCACCAACTCGAATTTATGCATTTATGGAAGCCAAGACTGTCTGGCACCCAATCGGGGTTTAAAGTTTATTCAGCAGAAATTGCTAAATAACCTGGCTTAACAATTTTTTCGATAATTGCTAGGCGCTCTTCGAATGGAATAAATGAGCTCTTAAGCGCATTGATTGTTACGCGCTGCAGATCTAAGAAGGTCCAATCAAATGCCTTCACTAACTCTGACATTTCATTGCTCATAGATGTTGCTGACATCAACCTATTATCTGTATTTACGGTGATCCGAAAGCGCAACTTAGCGAGATCGCCAATTGGATGATCTGCAAAATTTGCTGCCGCACCTGTTTGAATATTTGAAGATGGGCACATCTCAAGTGGAATTCGGCGATCGCGAACATATGCCGCTAACTTTCCAAGACGTGGCGGAGTGTGATTTAAATCGACATCATCAATGATCCGAACTCCATGCCCCAAACGTTCGGCGCCACAAAGTTGAATCGCCTCCCAGATAGATGGCAGACCATATGCCTCGCCTGCGTGAATAGTGAAGTGGGCATTTTCGCGCCGTAAATATTCGAAAGTATCGAGTTGATCGCTAGGTGGGAAGCCATCTTCGGGGCCGGCAATATCAAAGCCAACCACGCCTTTATCGCGATATTTAACTGCTAATTCGGCGACCTCTTGCGATAACTTATTCTGACGCATTCCGCAGAGAAGTGAGGTGACGCGAATCGTATTTCCTTCTGCCTGCGCTTCTTTCTCACCTGCGCGAAATCCTTCCAGGATTGCTTCGATGGCCGCCGAGATAGTCAGCCCATTTTCAGTAAGTAACTCAGGGGCCATTCGCACTTCGGCAT
>Ga0187843_10001530_pt1 | contig 14468 bp, 14 predicted proteins | sample SpaLakP09_SKY_43_FD_134516 | JGI IMG/M metagenome (GOLD analysis project Ga0187843, IMG submission 134516) | Oligotrophic lake water microbial communities from Sparkling Lake, Wisconsin, USA - SP09_SKY_43 | ecosystem: Environmental > Aquatic > Freshwater > Lake | place: USA: Sparkling Lake... | reverse complement strand
ATCCAGGCGTGGTTGAGTTGGTAAGAGCGCTAGCGTCTGACTAGCGCCTTTTCTCTATGCTAGCGACCAAAACGGCTAAGTTGTTGTTGTGCTTCTGCTGTGGCTTTAAGCAAGGTTTGGCCTGCCGTTTCAATCGATGACATTTGTTGATACGCATCGGTCGTCCCTTGTTCGATGGCGGACAAATGACCATGCGTCTGTTGGTAGCGTTTTTCGAGGTCGAGGACCGAGGACGTTATACTTTGCACTCCTAATTTTGCTTCGCCCAATTGGGTTTGTAATTGCCCGAATTCATCGCTAGTGCTCCCAATACTTTGTTGGGCTGTCGTGGCTTGTTGATTTAATCGCTCAGATTCCGCTTTGGTTTCCCGAACCAACCGCTCCATATCATTAAGGAACCCTGAGATTTGTCTGGTGGCGTCGTTAACTTTGGCGGCAAGGCTGCGAACTTCATCTGCAACTACAGCAAAACCACGACCCGCCTCGCCTGCACGTGCGGCTTCGATAGCGGCATTCAGTGCTAATAAGTTGGTTTGATCCGAGAAGTTTTCCACCATTTGCAGGATTTGTCGTACGTTTTCTGAATTTTGCTGTAAACCTTGCACCGTGCTACCAAAGGTTTCTAGTAAAGAAACGATACTCGATAACTGCTGAGAAATGACATGCATGCCAGAGCTTGCTGTCGATGCTTTTTGCACCGTAGTTTGCGCAACTTGATTCATTTGATCTGAGGTTGCGACAATCGAAGACAAATGATCCAAAACATAATCACTTTCTGAACGAATTTTTTCACTGCGACGCTCAGTATCTTGTAAATGGGAGCGGGTGGTTTTGACGGCGGTGGATACTTGTTCATTTATTTGGTGGGTATGCTGGGCTTGTTGGTGAAGTTGAGTCAGTAGTTGCGCTAATTGGCCCACAAACTGATTATATTCTTCCGATAAAGTCCGAAACTCGTCGTAAGTAAAAGCAGGGAGACGATATTGTAAGTCTGCGCCAGACTGATTGGCTTGGTGCAAGGTTTTCACTAAGGCTTGCACAGGACGTACAATGAGAAAATGCAGATAAAACATCGTAAAAATGAACGCTGCGCTACCAATTAACAGCGTGGTCCACCAAGCGCTACTGGCGTCTCCTGAATCTGGATAAGCAAAATAAAGTGCTAACCAGAAAATAATTAACAGGAAGCCAATATTGCCAATAATTTTGCGAGATAAGCTGTGGAAAAAGGTTTTTTCAACGGATGTATACAAACTGTCGAACCAATCCATGCGTCAATCCTCGAGGGTCAATTTTAACAAGCTATTTTTGTAAGTTCTTAAAATACCATAGCAAAAAAAATCAACATTTGAGCTATATCAGCAGAAAAGAATCTAAATTGGTAGAAAACAAGGTAATCAATGCGGGAGATCTGGCTTTGCGAAAGTAAAGAGCCGCAATTTGCGGCTCTTTAGGATGGTGTTTAAAGGCGTTCTAAAACTGCTTGGGTGAAGTCTGTGGTGCCATGGCTACCACCCAGATCGCGAGTGGTGCGATCGCCAGTTGCGATAACATCGGTCACTGCAGCTAATATTTTTTGTGCTTTGTCTTGCATGCCCAAGTATTCCAACATCTGAATAGAAGCCAAAATAACAGAGCTAGGGTTGGCTAAATTTTTGCCAGCGATATCTGGGGCACTGCCATGGACCGCTTCAAAAATCGCACAGTCCGTGCCGATATTGGCGCCAGGCGCCATCCCCAAACCACCGACTAAGCCAGCACACAAATCAGATAAGATGTCACCAAATAAGTTGGTGGTAACAATCACATCAAATTGCTGTGGGTTCATGACTAACTGCATACAAGCGTTGTCGACAATCATCTCGCCAACTTGAATGTCTGGGTAATTTGCCGCAACTTCACGCGCAGTCTTCAGGAACAGACCAGAAGTCGATTTCAGAATATTTGCTTTGTGAACAATAGTAACTTTTTTCCGGTTTTCACGACGAGCCAATTCAAAGGCAAATTCAACAATACGTTTTGAACCTTCGCGAGTGACCACACTCATGGCCTCAGCCAATTCGCCGTCGTTTTTAACCACTTGGCCTGCACCTGAGTACATGCCTTCGGTGTTTTCGCGCACAGTAATGATATCGATATTATCGTAACGGGCTTTGGTGCCTTTAAACGAAATCACTGGGCGGACATTCGAATACAAATTGAATTTCTTACGTAACGTCACGTTGATTGACGTGAAACCTTCGCCAACAGGCGTTGTTAAAGGGCCTTTCAAAGTTATTTTATTACGGGCAATTGCATCTAACGTTGCGGCTGGTAGCAATTCGCCTGTTTTTTCTAACGCGGTTAAACCGGCATCAACAAATTCATACTGAAAATTGCAACCGACTTTGTCTAACACAGCAATGGCTGCATCAACAATACTTGGACCAATGCCGTCACCTTTGATGACAGTAATCGTTTGAGTGCTCATAAGAGTCCTTTTGCTTGAACGCTGGAATGGTGGGATGGTGAGTTGGCGTCTGACAGGACAAAATGCAACGAGGCCTCACCACCGGAACTTGGCAAATATAGCATTTTTTGTTATTCGTTACCAGAATGGCGCTAGGGTGCTGGTATCACGGCAGAAAATAGTGAATATAGAAAATTATGATGAAAGTAAACTACAAAACGCCATAAATCGGCCAGTGGCAGTTGGTTTGCTCTAAGAGTTTGTTGAGCCAGAAATCTAATGGATTTTGTTTTAAATCAAGAGCCTGAGTAGCATTTTTCAGACTAATCGGCAGCAAGCCTTCAATGCTGGTTTCCCCATAAAAAACCTGTTCTGTTAACAATAAGGCTAATTGACATAACATCGAGCCATGCTGTTGCTTGTTATAGGTCGCGCCAGGTTCCGGACTGTGCCGAATACTTAATGCAGCATCTTGCCAGGTCACCGCAAGCCCCGTGCTCGCCAATGAATGCGACACTTGGCGCGGGAATTCTGGTTCCTGCCAACATAATGCTTGCACTCGTTGTCTTAGCGACATTTGGCTGCGGCCACTGCGATGCAAGGACGCAAAACGGCAATGTTCATCTTGTTGGAGCTGCAAACTGAAACTTAAACTGATCAACTGGGCTATGGGTTCTTTGCAATCTATGCGCGAACTATGATCGCTTATCAGCATTAATGAGGCTTTCAAGGTATTTTGCCATTGATAAAACCATAATTGATGTGGTTGCCGGCATTCTGTGATCTGCGAGGCTAACCATGCTTGCCTGATCACGGTTGGTAATTGATCTGTCCCCAATAGTGCCAAGGCATGTCGTAAATCAGTGACAATTAACTGCTGACGATTATGCGAAGTGGCGACCTGCAGAATAAACTCAACAAGAGCAGGATACTGCGCAAACCAAAGCAATTGCTTGCTGATTGAACTCATTGGATTGAGTTGATTAAGCACCGCTAGTGATATTGGCGTTGTGGAGGATGCTGGTGTAACTGGCGCTTCTTGCCCTAATAGCGCATCAAACCAACTGAGATCTCTGCACAATCGAGGCGCTAATAATTTGTAGTGATGACTCAGTAATTCAATGGGTTGCTCTGCCAGTTTCTTCGTGGATAAATTGAGCAAAAATCCCATTAATTTTGGTTCAGTCGCGCATATCAGTGCGACTTCACCAATGTGATCACTACAAAATCTGCCGAGTTGGGTTAGTTCATCATTGTTACTTGCCAACGCACTGAGCACGGCTCGTTTTTGTGGACTTAGCGGCTTTAAGCACATCTTTCCGATGGCTGTTTCAATGCCAACAGCCGATTGGCCTTTTCTTGGCAGTGTTGGCAAGACTAACTGATAGCAAATCGTTAAAACTGACGCATAAACCGGGCTTTGCCAGTCAGGCATGTGCGCCATGCTTCGGGCACAACCAGAAAATAAACTCAGATACAAATGCTGCCGCAACAGTTGCTGCTGTTGGCGTATGCAAAGACTCCATGGATCGCTGAGCAGCGATTGTTCTTCATGACTGAGCGCTAAAGATTCTTGTAATTTTTGCAAGATCGGAGCGACGCTGATCAAGCTAAATATCTGTGCTGCAAGCATCTGCTCGGTCAGCCATTGTGGCCAGCTTGCGTGGCGACTATAACGAAGTAATAAGCTCGCTTGCTTCAAGGCAATTGTGGTTGCGGCACAGTGGTTATCAGGAGCTAACGCCAGCATCGCCGACAGTAGCCGTGGATTTTGTTGCCACAGTTTATAGAGTTGGATCGCCAACTGATCGGCAATCAACAAGGATTTATCACCTTGCGGATTGTTAGATGCCTGCAAGAAGAATTTATCAAGATATTGACCACAAGCCTGTAATAAAGCGGTGTCTTTATTCATGGTTTGGCTTGTTGCTCAAGTTCCCGATATTGCCGTTCAGCGTTATCGGCTATCGCAATAAGTTGTTTATTATGAAATAACAAAGCAGTGCATTCATCTTTGGTGGTGATGCCATCTGAAATCGCCCGTAAAGTCCGATAATAGACAATTTGGAAAAGGCCTTGTGGAGTTTCGATGGCTTCCGTGATATCGGGCCCGCCGAGCACTTCGCTCACTTGTTGCTGTTGCAAGGCTATGCCAAGTTCAATCGCTTGAATATATTTACGATTAAAGGCCTCACGATCGTCCCAAACCATTCGACTTGGGTCATCAGGGTAATAATGGGTCGCCAGCCAAGTGAATCCTGGATATGCCATCACCAAAACGAGAAGTGCTAGGAATTTTGCGCGCATGTTTACTCCAACGCTAAACTCAGCGGTTTGTGTTGTTCGTACAGTTCGAATGAATTGCTGAGGTATCATCTGCTTGCTCAATGCCATCAACGAGTGTCATTTTTTATACAATATTTCTGCCAATATTCAGCATGAGCGCAAAATAAATGAGTATACCGATTTTGAGGATTATACCCAAACAACTTGAAGATGCCGTTTGTACTGAGAATAAAAGGGATGAAGGGAATAAAATACAAGATTAAACCGAGGGCTTTGTTGCTGAGTTTGCAGCCAAAACAACGCACTGGATGAAAAGAAGAACCACACAAGAAAATTGCGGCATCAAGGTAAAGATTTGTTGAAGGATGTCTCGACAGTTTTCAACTTACAGATAATTTAGCGTCCAACCCAGACGCCGAAGACGCGACGAACTGGTTTGGACTTGCACAGTCTCACGTTTACGAGCTCACACTAAGTGAACGACCCCGTCAATATAAAGCATCGAGTCTCCACTTAGCATGAGGGAGCTCCCTTAACGTGCGATCTGATAACAAGGAATATATTTACTGCCCGGTAATTTCATTCTGCCCTGCGCGACAAATGCTTCGAGCAGGTTATCCATCAATGCCATCAATTCTGGCTCGCCAGATAACACAAAAGGCCCCTGTTTTTTAATCGCTTTAATACCTTCATCTTTCACATTACCGGCAACAATGCCACTAAAAGCGCGGCGTAAATTTGCCGCAAGCACGGCTTTGTCTTGGCCAAGATGTAAATCAAGGCCAGCCATATTGGCATGCGTGGGTGCAAAAGGATGTTGGAAGTCAGCCGCAATTTCTAAAGTCCAATTAAAATGATAGGCATCACCAACTGATTTCCGATATTGCCGCACTGCAGCACAGCCTTGCTTCAGTTTTTGCGCAACTTGTACCGGATCATCGATGATCACTTCAAACAATTCCAACGCTTCAGCACCAATCGTCTTTTCGATAAACTTTTGTAATTCAGTGAAATATGCTTCGCTCTGTTTTGGACCGGTCAAAATTACCGGCAGTACCTGTTGGCGGTTTTTTTCATGCAACATGATGCCAAGTAGATACAATAACTCTTCTGCAGTCCCAGCGCCGCCAGGGAAAATGATGATGCCGTGCGCCGTGCGAATAAAAGCTTCAAGGCGTTTTTCGATGTCGGGTAAAATCACTAATTCGTTCACGATTGGGTTCGGCGGTTCTGCGGCAATAATACTTGGCTCAGTTAAACCTAAATAGCGGCCACTGCCATTGCGTTGTTTGGCATGACCGATGGTCGCACCTTTCATTGGGCCTTTCATTGCGCCAGGGCCACAACCGGTACAAATATTTAAGCCACGAAGGCCGAGCTGATAGCCTACTTCTTTGGTGTATTTGTATTCAGTTTCATTAATAGAATGCCCCCCCCAACACACAATCATATTTGGATCTGTGCTGGAATTGATCACCTTTGCGTTACGCAAAATATCGAACACGCTATGGGTGATATGAGCGCTGTTGTGCAAATCTAACTTATGTTGCGTGATACTTGACTGAGTGTGATAAAACAAAATATCCCGCAGCACTGCAAATAAATGCTCATGAATACCCTGGATAATTTGGCCATCAACAAAAGCGTTGGCTGGTGGGTTAAAGAGTTCAATTTTGATGCCGCGCTCGCGTGCAATCAGCTTGACGCTAAAGTCTTTAAATTGTTCATAAATTTCAGCAGAACTATCAGTGTGGCTACCCACGTTGAGTACGGCTAAACAACAATTGCGGAACAGAGTAAAGGCGTCACTGTGGGAATTCTGTTGGAGCTCTTCAACTTCGAGCTGAGATAATAAATCCATCGAACCTAGCGGGTTTAACTGAACATGCATTAATCTCTCCTTGAGAACCAGCAGAATGGCACGGACCCGCCGTGAACTTGCTTGGTTTATTTTTTAAACATCACTTTGTCACGACCTTCTCGTTTGGCGTCATATAACGCTTCATCAGCACGGTCGAAGGCTTCTCTGCCAGTGTCAGATGAGCGGAGTTGGGTCGCGCCAAACGAAATGGTGATTGGGACACTCTTATCTTTAAATTTAAATGGGATCCGCTTTATTTTTTCCCGTAACGAGTTCAGCGGGCCTTCTAATTCATGCACTGCAGTTTCTGGGAATAAAAGAATAAATTCCTCGCCGCCGTAACGAGCGATAAAGTCAGTGTCTCGCAAGCTTTGTCGTAAAGCTCTGGCGATCACTTTTAAGGTTTTATCACCGGCACTGTGGCCAAAACTATCATTGATGTTTTTAAAATGATCGACGTCAGCCAGCACAATCGAGAGTGGTTTGTCGTAGCGTTTATAACGTTTGAGTTCGAGTTCAAAACGTTCATCGAAGGCCGCGCGATTAGGTAATTCCGTCAATGCATCTTGTAAGCTACGGAATTTTTGTTCTGCCAAACGTTTCTTGAACTGGGCTGCTTCAGCTTCTAATTCGCGAAGCCGCATTTCCATTTCTTTGACAGCAGCCATTAGCATTTCGCGCTCTTGCCTTTCTAGTAATTCTTTTTGCTGCAACGAGTTTGTGATAGCGCCTAATTTACCGGTCACTAATAACTGCAGTTGCTCAAGCGATGTCGCTGCTTGAGTTTCACGGCCTAAAATGGAAATTTGTTGCTCAATCTGCTGATTAAGCAGCTGCATTTTTTCTTTGATGCTGCCGCTATTTTGCTGAGAGGTCAGCAGCGATTGCTGAACACTGGTGAGCGCTTCATTGAGCTTTAATAAGAAATGCTGAGCGGATTGTCTTTCTTCATTAATACTCGAAATAATGATTTCGATAGTCCGCAGACAAGATTCTAATAATCGTTCAATGGTTAAATCCGACAGCAGACTCAGCCTGATATTTTCAATGGCTCGCGCATGTTTGCCTTCAAAGGCTAATTCGCTAAGTAAGTTGGTCAATTCAACAGAAATTTGTCGACAAATCGAATCATAGCGAGTGGAGTCAGAAATTTCTTCTAGCTCCATGTCATGTTTGGCATTTAATGCGCTTTGGTATAACGCTGTTAAATCAGTTAAATGGGGAATAAATGCTTGCAGACTTGGCGCAGGTTCATCAACTTTACTTAACAACTCACGCAAATCTCTGCGTAATTGATTGGGTAAGCCTTTTTGCTTTTGCAATAATTTCCCGGCTTCAGAAATTGAGAATTGCGCCTTTTTGACTTCGACTGATTGCTTGACTTCAATTTGCTTCAGTTGCTCAGAAGTCGCGTCTAATTGCGGCAGTAGTTTCTCTAGATCAGTTCCACGACTTAGTTCTTGGCGTAAACGCGCGAGTTTATTATCCAGTTCGACATCAATGCCTTTGCAGACAAGACTGAGCCTTGAGACAAATTGAGTCAGTATTTGAAACTGACTTTCGTAGGTCACTTCGAGTTGTTGTCTTGCTTTGACTGCTGCAGCTAATTGCTGCTTGGTATTATTGTCTGCGTCCACTACTGATCTATTCCCGGCTAAAGCGCTGTGCCATGTGGGCTAAGTATATCGTTATTAAGTTATTTTGCGCACTTCAATTCGAGATTTGCGCAGAAAAAGCTGAGAAAACGCCATGGGTTATTGTCTGCATTCTCATTCAGATGTAGGTAAATCTCTGTAATCAATGAAACAGTACAATTTTGGTATGACACAAAAATGAAAAAGCCGGCGGTGATCCAGCCGGCTTTTTCTTTGAACCATCAAGGGTTCTTATTTTTTTGTCAGGTAGTAGGGTAACCAGCTTTGTTCTTCAGTAGAGGTAAGGTAGTTCATTACAGCCGTCCTTCAACAGATATTTGGTTGGGGTTGGTGTGTCTGGCACCAACGACGATTATTTAACCATATTTCGAAACGAAAGTAAAAGTTATTTTGTTGGGTTACATGATGACTTACAAAAATCTGCAGCGTAAATTGCCGGTTTTGCCGCAAAGCGCTAGTAAATTGCTGAGCTTTGGCTTAGTTTGATGCAAAAAATTGGAGCCTTTATGAAACCTTTCTCTCTAGTATTCAGCAGCCTTTTGTTGCTTGTTGCCCTTGCAACACAAGCACAAGTTCAATACCAAATTCGGATCACGCAACCTCAACATCATCTTGCAGATATTGAGATGACTCTGCCCGTTGAAACTGAAGGTCCTGTGACGGTGCATTTACCGGCATGGCGGAGCGGCAAATATCAAATTTTGGATTTAGCGAATGGCGTGCGTCGTTTCGCCGCAGTTGATAGTAATGGTAATCCTCTCGCTTTTAAAAAAACCGACAAAAGCAGCTGGCAAATTGATGCGAAGTCGAAAGGTCAAATCACCGTTCGCTATCAAATCTATGCAAATCAGTTAGATACCAGAACTCGACATATAGATGATACCCATGGCTATCTCAATCCTTCGGCAGTATTGATGTATAGCGAAGCGACCAGATTACAGCCTGTAACTTTGCAGTTATCGGTACCTAACGGTTGGCGTAGTGCATCAGGGTTACCAAAGGGGCCGACACCGCATAGTTTTACTGCAGCAAATTATGATGTACTCGCCGATTCGCCAATTGAAACCGGTATTCATCAAAGCTTTCAGTTTAAAGTGGATTCCCGTGATTATGAAGTCGTGATTTGGGGCGAAGGGAATTATGATGCCAAGCAAATTGTTGCAGATTTAGAAAAGTTGGTGGGACAAACCACCAGCATTTGGCAGGGCTATCCCTACCAAAACTATCTGTTTATCATTCATTCAGCGGTCGGAGCCCGCGGCGCCACTGAGCATTTGAACTCCACGGTCATCCAACGAGATCGTTTTAGTTTTAAAACTCGCCAGCACTATCTGGAGTTTCTAAGCACCGCTTCACATGAGCTTGTCCATACATGGAACGTGAAAGCTTATAGACCCGCGGAATTAGTGCCTTACGACTACCTCAATCCAAATTACACCAAAATGCTTTGGATTTCCGAGGGCTCAACCAGCTACTTCCAAAATCAATTGTTACTGCGAGCTGGCTTAATGACTCCCAAGGAGTTTTATGCTGATATCGCGAAGTCATTAGATAGATTTGACAGGTTAGCTGGGAAATCTGAGCAGTCTGTCGCTGAGTCAAGTTTCGATAGCTGGATTAGTTTAGGCGGTGATCATGGCGACAATTTTAGTGTGAATATTTACTCTGAGGGTTATTTAGTCAGCTGGATGTTGGATCATTGGTTACTTGAGAAAAGCCAACTTCGCGCCAGCTATCGTAGCTTACACCATGAATTATATAAAAAATTTGCGAAGACAACTGCTTTCACTGAAGCCGATGTTCGGAGTATTGCCCAGCAATTAAGTGGTAAGTCGTTAGATGCCTGGTGGCAGCAACAGGTGGATTCACCGCTAGAATTAAACGTGGAGGCTCTCCTTGCATCTGCCGGCTTAGTGCGTGTTGCGCCTGAGAAAATGTTGGCTTTTAGTGGTATTACAAGCAACTACAAAGAGGGGGTCGCCAAAATCACTAAAGTTGAACGGGAATCGCCAGCTTGGTTGGCAGGCTTAACGTCAGAGGATGAAATTGTTGCAGTTGAGAAGTTACAATTAAAATCGGCATTGCCTGAAATATTGAAAGATTTTGCGCCGAAAACCGAAATTAGCATTAGCTATTTCCGTAATGGACGTTTACTTGAAACGCAACTGACACTGGGTGCTTTGGCCGATGGCCCGACCGTGATTAAGCCGGTTGCTAAACCCACTAAAGCACAACAAGCCTTCCACAAAGCTTGGTTAGGCATTGCTTTAGACTTACCAAAATCTTGATCAAAACCAGATCAAAAAACCGTGAAATGTCACGGTTTTTGATCTGCGTAGATACAAAACCCAGCAATAAGTTTCGAATCGAAACTTATTACTGGCGAGTCAAGCGGATATTAGGTGGTGTATATGCTTCACTACTGCGCATCGGATTGATATCTAAGCCACCACGGCGGGTGTAGCAGGCATAAACCGCTAAAAATTCAGGCTTTAATAAATCAAAGATATCTTTGTAAATTCGTTCGACGCATTGTTCATGAAACTCATTATGCTGACGGAAACTAATCAAATAACGTAGCAAACTTTCATGGCACAGTGCAGGACCCCGGTAGTGGATAAACACACTCGCCCAGTCAGGTTGTGATGTGATTAGGCAATTTGATTTTAATAAATGCGAATGCAGCTTTTCTTCAATCACACTGTCGTTGGTTGCACGTTTGAGTAAGCTGCCATCATAGTGATATTCAGTAATTTCAATATCCAACTCGTCGATGCAACGACCTTGCAGCCAGGTTGGTTGAAAAGCGATTAGCTCGTTCACATGATGGATCGTCACTTCAACAGGTTTACCGGCACATTCAGATAAATCTGCTTTTAACCGCGCATATACTTGGCTGATATCGCGAAAACGTGTTTGGTTAAAACTGTTCAGATACAGTTTAAATGACTTCGATTCGATTAAGTTGGCTGAGTCACATGGCACCACCACAGTTGCAAGAGCAACCATCGGTTTACCTTTCGCATTTAGCCAAGACAGTTCGTAGGCATGCCAAATATCATAACCAACAAAGGGTAAGCTTGCGGTTGCAGGTAAGCTAATCGCATCCCTAGCCAGTTGTCTTGGCACGGCTTGCAGTAAACTCGCATCATATTGATCCGCGTATTCGGTAATTTTGCCCAGACTCAAGTGGTCAAGGGCATATTCGACTTGTTTTGTCATAAGGCTCTCTGCCAAGTTAGAATGGCTTTATTTTATCATAGGAACTAGGCAGAACATGGCAGAAGTCCAACAAGTTTTTCAACAATTGCTGGTTGCAGCAGTGGCGCTGGCAAAACAACAGGGTGAGATTTGGCGCAGTTATGCGGATCCTGCGCTAGTTTCACCTGCGCAATATGGTGAAGTTTCAGACGAATTAGTCGCTTGGTGGCCGGTTGAACGTTCGCAGCCTGCTGATTTTTCAGGGTTACAGCATGCCTTGGAGTTCACATTACACCCTGATTTGCAAAAATTTTATGGTTCAAATTTTGGTGGCGGGCTGTCTGTGCATCATCCACGCGGGCCATTAGAGCTTTTAATGGTCTGGCATGACGAAGACTTCATTCGGCTGCAGCACAATATCATTGCGCATATTTTAATGAAGCGTCGGTTAAAACAACAAGAGACGGTTTTTATCGCCACCACAGATGACGATGAACTACTTATTTCAGTGTTAAACAGCACTGGTGAGGTATATCTAGAAAAAGTCGGTTGCGAAGTCAAAGAATGTTTGGCGCCGAACTTAGCGAGTTTTCTGCAACAATTGAGTGTAACAGTTGCCTAAGTCAGCTTACTGACATTGCCATGCAATATTGCTAACGAGTTGACAGCGTTCACATTGGAAATCGAACAAATCGGCTAATGGTGTGGCACGCAACCATTCGCCAGCACATTGTGGACAGCGTCGCGCTGATTCTTGCGCACAATCGTGACTGGTTCCCCGATACAGCGCGTAATAGACCGGTTTGCCAAGTTGTTTACTCAATTGCTTGGCAAATTGTCGACCCTGTCGGTTCAATTTGCTATTGAGGTTCTGCAGTGCGCGCTCTGCTGGGCCAAGCAGCACGCTATCTTCTTGCATCTGTATCTCATCAAGTGCTTGATATTGCAGCTGCCATCGGATTAGAGATTCATGATCTTGGCCACTGCAGGGCGGGAGCTTGTAAAGCGGCACAGGTGCTAAATGGTCTGCACAGTGGATGACGGAGTTCATTTGTGCAAAACGACAGTACAGCACATAACTGGTTGGCGCTTCACAAGGATCGGTATGATTTGACATGAGATCAACCCCAAGGCTCTCAACTGTCGGATAAGCTAAACCCCCTTTAGCAAGTTGCTGCATTGCTTTAATTCCGAGATTACTATGCCAAGTGGTATGTAAGGCATCTTGAGCAGGCATTACCACGCGAGCCACAAACTCATCTTGTTGTAAGTATGTGGGAAATTCACGGCCAAGAATTTGACCATTAAAAATGAGTCGCTCCAAATAACCACGAATGGCTGATTCCGCGAGCTCATAGTTGGTATCGGCAATAATTTTAAAACGAAGCTCAGCGTTCCACATCTGAAGATCTCGGTTGTAGCAAAGTTAAAATTTGGTCTAATTTTGCTTCTAAACGTGCAATGTCTGCTCGTAAAACGGCAATATCATTTGTTTCAATCACTTCTGCCGCAGGGCTTGCTTCGGTTGTGTTCTGAGTCTCAACATGGCTTGGTGGGCTATTACGCCATTGTTGATAAGCACTAAACAGCTTCACGGGGTCTATTCCTGAACCGGCCCGTGCACGGACCAATGCCAAGCTTGGGGTTTTGCCTTCTTGTTGTAATTGCGCTGCGATTTGGCAAATGCGTTGATAAAGCGTATTCATAATGAGGTCAACTTCACTAAAATTTGGTGGAAATGACTAACTTTCCAATGGCAAGAAAATTAATAATTACATAAATAATTGAATTGTAACACTTTAAAATTTGGCATTCTCTTTGCTGTACCTCCATTATGGCATTATCCATACTCGCTAACATTAATATAAAGGGTCAGACATGAAAACAGCATTCAAATTAATCAGCGCAATGAGTTTAGCATCGGTATTATCAGGTTGTGTGATTGCCGTCGGCGATCATGACGATGAGTATAAAGGCAATGAAGATTGGAAAAAAATTCAACAGTTTAATCAGAGTTACATTAACCAATTAGCCTTGGGCGTTGACTCTGCATCGGTACGCAAAAGTTTGGGCGCACCAGCTTTTGTTGAATTATTCAAGAAAAATGGTGAAGAAGTTGAAGTGTTGTTTTATCGCACTCAGCACGAACATTCCGATGGTGAGACTTCAAAAGATGAGTGCACACCGCTCGTGTTTAAACAAGGTACGTTAGTTGGCTTAGGTGATAAGGCCTATCAAAACCTCTAAAAGTTATGAAGAGTGCTGATGGCTCTGCATCAGCACTCAGCCCTTTCACTGCCGTTCTTGACTTCAGCCATTACTGAGATAGATTGCTAATAAAGCAATCATGAAGGTTCATTTCAATTGGCTACTTCAGAAACCAAATTAAGCAGTTTTTCAGCGTTTTATCCGTTTTATCTGCTTGAACACCAACACCCACTCTGCCGTTTATTGCATTACATCGGGAGTAGTCTGGTGTTAATCCTTGGCGCATTTATCATTGCCACCCAGCATTGGTCATGGCTGTGGTTGTTGTTGGTCGTTGGCTATGGATTTGCTTGGATAGGCCATTTCTTTATTGAACATAACAGGCCGGCAACCTTTAAATACCCATTGTATAGTCTGTTGGCGGACTGGGTGATGTTTAAAGACTTTTTGACTGGTCAGTTAGCGCAAAAATTGCTGCGAGCTACATCCGAAAAGGCGGGAGTTCAAACGCCGCCAAACGCAGACCTTTAAGCCATAGTTCTGCTTGATAACGGCTTTGCCCATCGCCACTGAAATCGACTAGGTATAAGGTTCGCAGACGGTATGTGCCATTCACTTTCTGCAATTTATGCCCAGAGCGCGCACATTCAAGAAATTGCACTTGTTGTTGTTCACACAATTGTCGAGCCAAGGCGGTTGCACGTTCATCTTGCTTGCGTTGTTGCATAAAAAGGTAAACGACCAGCATGCCGCCGATCAGCCACAAATAACTGAGCATAATGTCCTCAAGTAATAGCCGCTATAAATT
>Ga0187843_10001528_pt1 | contig 14499 bp, 24 predicted proteins | sample SpaLakP09_SKY_43_FD_134516 | JGI IMG/M metagenome (GOLD analysis project Ga0187843, IMG submission 134516) | Oligotrophic lake water microbial communities from Sparkling Lake, Wisconsin, USA - SP09_SKY_43 | ecosystem: Environmental > Aquatic > Freshwater > Lake | place: USA: Sparkling Lake... | reverse complement strand
TGCAGTTCTTCTGGTTGACGAGATTGACCGTGGCACAAACAACCTTATGTGTCTCCAGGGCATTCTGGAAGGCAAGCCCGTGCTCATTAAAAAGACTGGCGAGCTGATTCATCCTGCCAAGGGCTTCACGGTAATTGCCACAGCCAATACCAAGGGTCGTGGTTCCGAGGACGGTAGGTATTCCGGTGCTCTAGTCATTGACGATGCTTTCCTTGAACGCTTCGTTGCCACTATTGAACAAGAGTATCCTTCACCCACTGTTGAGCTGAAGATTATCTCCAATCATATGGAGAAGTTTGCGGCCGTCAGTTCGGTATTTGCAGAGAACCTTGTGGCTTGGGCTTCGGCCATCAGAACTACTTTTGCCAATGGTGGTGTTGATGAGGTAATCTCTACTCGCCGTCTTTGCCATATTGTTCAATCGTATGGAATCTACCGCGACGAGAAAACTGCAATACGTATGTGCGTGTCTCGCTTTGATGCAAACACTCGTGATTCCTTTATTGAACTCTTTGAGAAACTTGTGGCTCCTATTGCTGCTCCTACTCAGGCTGAGGCTGCGGTTTCTCCCGAGCCTGCAAATAATACGGTAACACCATATTGAGTGTTTACATTTACAATCACTTCTGTAATAATACTAAAATAATATGACCGATCAATTCTTACCAATCTGCGCATACCTAATTTCCACTTTCTATTTCCTCGATAAGTTTTTTGAGACAAAAAATAAATGGGCAGCTGCCCTCTTTTTAGTACAAATGCTTTTCTGGATATACCTAACAACTTTTACAATCGTTGTAACTTACTTTCATAATTGATTGGGGTGTCAATTATGTTCCTATGAAACCCTACAAACAAAAAACAAACGCAAGTAAATATATGAAACTGACACAAGAAAACCTGGTCCTTAACTTCCTCACCAACGGTGGTCGCATTGCCTCTGGCAAGGCTCGCACACTCGGTGTTGCTAATCCTTCGGCGGTGATCAACAATCTCCGAAACAAGGGCCACGAGATCTACTCGAACGTTCGCAAGACTGGTGGACATACTTCATTCTGGACTCTTAGCCTTCCCTCTGAGGATTCTAAGACTGCCCGAGATGTTCTCCGCGCCGAGGTTCTCTATACCGTCTAATGCCCGACGTAAGACCCATTCAAGGTATCAAATTCGATTCTGAAAAGAATCGGTATGACTTGATTCCACCTCATGCTCTTGATGAGGTGGCAAGGGTTCTTACCTATGGTGCAATTAAATATAGCCCAGGGAACTGGCGCCATGTTCCAGATGCCGAGTCTCGGTATTATGCAGCATCACAGCGCCATCTCTGGGCTTTTGCCCGTGGCGAAGAAAATGATCCCGAAAGTGGAATCAGTCATATAGCTCACGCCATCACCTCTCTCTTTTTCCTCTACGAATTAAAATATGCAAATCACTCCAGAAACACTCAAGATCCTCGAGAATCTAGCAACGATCAATCCTAATCTGGTCATCAAGCCAGGTTCTAAGATTCAAACTATCAATGAGGCAAAGTCCATCCTTGCCCTTTCCAATGTTGCTGAAACATTTAATACCGAAGTTGGTATCTATGACCTCAGTAACTTCCTAAGTGCTCTTTCTCTTATTGAGAAACCAGAGTTGGAATTCTCTACACAGAGTATTGTCATCTCGGGCAACAATGCTAAGTTGAACTATCGGTGTGCAAACATTTCGATTCTCACGAAGCCAGAAAAGGATCTAAAGATGCCTCCAGTGGATGTTTCTTTTACTCTCAAGAAGGAGACTCTGGACAATCTCCGTAAGGCTTCTTCTACTCTGGGCCACAAGATTCTTTCCTTCGAGGGAACTGCTGGTGGTAAAATCACTGCGGTTATTCTTGATCCTGCTGATGTATCGGCAAATACATTCTCACTTACACTTGACGAGAAGTCTGATTCTGATTTCTCTTTCCACTTCCTTATCTCAAACCTAAAACTTCTCGAAGGCGACTATCGAGTTGAAATCTCCAAGAAGCTTATCTCTCATTGGGTAAATACAAACAACACAATTGAGTATTGGCTGGCACTGGAGAAAACATCTAAAATTGGATAATTATGCAAACTGACTTCCCTTTTATGGAAAACGAAAAACTAAATGAAACCCCTAAGCCTTCTCTCTCATTGGGAGACCTTCAAGCTACCATCAATCTTATTGATGTTTGTTCTAAGCGTGGAGCCTTTCACGGAGAGGAACTCTCCAGTGTTGGTGCGTTACGAGATAAGATCAAAACGTTCCTAGACAGTCATACTCCACCTGAGCCAGATAAGGCTCCAGAGGCAGAGAATGTTGCAGAGGCCGCCTAATTATGTTTACAATGTACCACTACCCTGTTATGGTAGTGGTACAACTTTATTATGAATAATTCTATATCAAACTTCCTTTGGTGCGAGAAATACCGCCCATCTACTATCGAGGATTGTATTCTTCCTCCTGCTCTCAAAAAGACTTTTGACGAGATTGTGTCGGGTGGTAAGATGATCAATCTTCTCTTGTCTGGCACTGCTGGCACAGGCAAAACCACAGTTGCAAAAGCTCTCTGTAATGAATTGGGTCTTGACTGGATTATCATTAATGGTTCCGAGGAATCCGGCATTGATACTCTACGTAACAAGATTCGACAGTTTGCATCTAGCATTTCACTGGATGGTGGAGACAAACCTAAGGTTGTTATTCTTGATGAGGCAGATTATCTAAATGCTTCTTCTACTCAGGTTGCCCTTCGTGGTTTCATTGAGGAGTTTGCAAACAACTGTCGGTTTGTTCTTACTTGTAATTTCAAGAACCGAATTATTGAACCACTTCATTCACGATGTTCGGTCATTGAATTCAATACATCCAAGAAGGACCTTGCTTCTTTGGCTGGTAAGTTTCACAAGCGCCTCAAGTTTATTCTTGATTCTGAAAAGATCAAGTATGACGATAAGGTTCTTGCCGAGTTGATTATCCGTTATGCTCCAGATTGGAGACGAACAATCAATGAGTGTCAGAGGTATTCTGTTTCTGGAGAGATTCCATCCGCAATTCTTGTGGGTATGTCCGACCAGAACATTGCATCTCTTGCAAAATACCTAAAGGAAAAGGACTTTAAATCCATGAGGTCATGGGTAAGTCAAAACACTGATGTTGATTCATCGGTTGTTTTTAGGGCAATATATGATTCATCTTTTGATTTGGCAGCTGCAGGATCAATCCCACAGATTGTTCTTATTCTTGCAGACTATCAATTCAAGAATGCATTTGTTGCCGATAAGGAACTAAATATGGTAGCTTGTTTAACCGAGCTAATGGCTAACACTGAATGGAAATAATTATGGAAAACAAAAACATCAAACGAATCATTGTCGCAATCGCAGTGCGCAAACCTTTATACATCCGTATCCAAGAAGCCTTGGAGAATAAACTTTACTCATTCTGTGAGCCAAAGCGTCAATGGCTTGTAAATCAATACTGGGCTGCACTGAGAGTTTTACCAGAGGTTACCTGTTTGGTAATTATCGCTGGTGTAATTCGCCACTGGAATGATTAAAAAATTATCACCATTTGATTTTCTAAACTCCATCAATGGAGGTATTAAATCTGAGGATCTCTTTCAATCAGAGAGAGGTCCTCAGCCCGATGGGGCTGCTCTTGATTCCATAGAGAAACAATATGTTCCCTTTATGATCAATCGAGGCTTGTCGTATTTTAAAGATACGGTTCTATATGCAAATGAAATGAACAAGCATTATAGATTATCCTCCAAGATGCAGTATGACTTTCTTCGGATTTCTATTCGAGCTCAGAAGAGGTTTTCCAAATGGTTGAAGAAGGAATCTGATTCCAATGTGCAAGTGGTAATGAAGGCATATGGTTACTCTATATCGAAGGCAGAGGCAACCGTGAAGCTTTTGACAGATGATCAAATAGAGTATCTCAAGAAATACATTGATCATGGAGGTTTATCCAAAAGATAAATACAATTAATGAACACTGAAACTCCTAATGATGCGATCATTAATGATTGGGTCCCTGCCTCGATGTTGGAAATCTCTCTGAATACCCCAGATGATTTTCTTAAAGTAAAAGAAACTCTGACACGAATCGGAGTTGCTTCAAAGAAGGAAACCAATATTCTGTTTCAGAGTTGCCACATTCTTCATAAGCAGGGCAGATATTTCATTGTTCATTTTAAGGAACTCTTTCTGCTTGATGGAAAGGTTTCTAACTTTACAATGGATGATCTTTCACGAAGAAACACCATTGCACTTCTTCTTTCCGATTGGGGTCTTCTTTCAATCGTGCATAAAGATAAAGCAACACCAGTATCATCATTGCGTCAAATCAAGATTGTACCGTTTAAAGAAAAGAAAGATTGGGAACTTAAATCAAAGTATTCCATTGGCAATATCAAGAAAGCAGTATAGTTTAAGCAAATAATTAAAACCGAGACCTTTGTTGTTTACAGGGTCTCGGTTTTCTGTTTTAGTATTCATATGGTGGATTCATTCTATATCTCTGTGGAGAAGTTTGGCAATAAGCTCCTTTATCGTGGCTATGACGATAAGGGTAAACGTGTCAAGGAACGTGTATCATACAAGCCAAGATTGTTCCTTGAAGCTAAAAAGACGGATACAAAATACAAAGCACTGGATGGAACACCGGTAGAGCCGATTCTGTTTTCATCCATGAAGGAATGTTCCGACTACATTTCAATGTACAAGGATGTTCCTAATTACAAGATTTACGGAAACGACAAACACGTTACTGCTTTCCTTCGTGATGTGTATCCGTCCGAGATTAAGTTCCGAAAGAACCTGATTGACATTGCAACACTGGATATTGAAACAGAATCAAATGATGGTTTCCCCGAGCCCGAAGAGGCACGCCACCAGATTCTCACAATTGCTCTCAAGTCTCGGCAGGGTTGCCACGTGTGGGGCATGAATGATTATGATCCTTCGCTGAATACAAAGTCGAAGTATGAAATCACATACCATCACTTCCGAGATGAGAGTGCAATGCTTGTTAACTTCATTGAATGGTTCTCCGATGAAAACAATATTCCAGATGTTCTCACTGGTTGGAATACTCGATTTTTCGACCTTCCATACATGGTAAACCGCATCGTGCGTGTGCTCGGAGATGAATATGCCAAGAAGCTTTCTCCCTGGAACATAATCAATATCGAAAATGTTTCCGTGATGGGTCAGAAGCGGCTCGATGTTGATCTTCTGGGCCTTCCTTGTTTGGATTATCTTGAGCTGTTCAAGAAGTTTGGATTGAATACCTATGGGCAGCAAGAGTCGTACAAGCTTGATTACATTGCAGAACTTGTTCTTGGAGAAAAGAAGGTCGACTATTCCGAATATGGTTCTCTTCATTCTCTGTATGAAAACAATTTCCAGCTCTTTGTTGATTACAATATTCAAGACGTAGAGCTTGTTGATCGACTTGAGGAAAAGATGGGAATGCTTTCTCTGGTGTTTACTCTGGCCTATAAGGGCGGTGTAAATTACTATGATACATTGGGCACCACTGCAATTTGGGATTCAATTATCTTTCGCCACTTGGCAAACAAGAATATCATCATACCTCCTTCCACAAGGAATATCTCTGCATCGTTTGCCGGTGGTTACGTCAAAGATGTCATGGTTGGAATGCACGATTGGGTCATGTCGTTCGACTTGAACTCTCTGTATCCGAATATCATTGTTCAGTGGAATATGTCTCCAGAGACTCTTGTGCCTCACATGAAGGTGCCGACAATGTCGGTGGATCATATGATGAAGAATACTCAATGTCATGCACCCAATGATAATTTAACTATTGCTGCAAATGGTTCCGTGTATCGCAAAGACATCAAGGGTGTTGTTCCAGAACTTGTAGAGGTTCTCTATACCGAGCGTGTTGTTTTCAAGAATGAGATGTTGGCAGCAAAACAGCGGCTAGAAAATACACCGGTGGGTGAAACCACTTCACGATTTGTTCTTGAAAAAGAAATTGATCGACTCAATACAATGCAGATGGCGGTAAAGATTCTAATGAATTCATTGTATGGCGCCATGGGTTCCAAATACTTCCGATATTACAATGTTGAAATTGCCGAGGGTATTACATTGTCAGGTCAGCTCGTGAATCAATGGGCAGAGAAACATTTGAACTCTTGGGTATCCACACTCCTCAAGGATGAAAAAGACCGAGTGATTGCAATGGATACCGATTCACTCTACATCGGCATGGAAGATGTTGTAAACAAATTCAAGCCCAAGAACCCTGTCAAGTTCCTTGATGAATTTGCCTCGAAGGGAATCGAACCAGTGCTTGAAAAGGCATTCGAAGAATTATTTGTTATGACCAATGGTTACACGAAGCGCATGATGATGAAACGTGAGGCAATTGCAGACCGTGGTATCTGGGTTGCAAAAAAACGATACATACTCAATGTGCATAATAATGAAGGTGTTCAATATGCCGAACCAAAAATCAAAGTTGTCGGCATTGAATCCGTTAAATCATCCACACCAAAAGTTTGTCGGTCTGCACTCAAGTCGGTCTTTAAGGATATCATGACAAAGACCGAGACAGAAACTCAGGCAAACATTGCAGCATTTAAACAAAAGTTCTTCTCTCTTCCCGCCCATGAAATTGCATTCCCTCGTAATATCCGCGACCTTAAATCGTATGCCTCTGCTTCTTCAATATATGTTTCTGGCAAAGACGGAACCTGTCCTATTCATTGTCGCGCCTCTCTTCTCTATAATTGGAAGGTAAAGTCTCTTGGTCTTGAAAAGGATTGTAAATTGATCCGCAGTGGAGACAAAATCAAATTCATATACTTAAAGAAACCCAATACTCTTCGTGGTGAAAACGTAATTGCTTTCATTGATGTTCTCCCTCCTAAATTGGAACTTGATTCTAAAGTTGATTATGAAACTCAATTTGAAAAGTCTTTCGTGGCTCCAGTCGAACATATTTTCGATGCCATTGGTTGGAAGATTGAGGAGACTTCTTCCATTGAATCATTCTTTTGCTAAATAATTTTATGACAAACTCAGATAAAGTAAAACACTTCATGCAAACATTTCATCAGGAGGTAAAGAACATTCCAGAACTTCCCTCCGATAAAATCCAACAACTCCGTGTTGCTCTTATTGAAGAAGAGCTCACCGAACTAAAGGAGGGCATTACCAAAGGAGACATCGTTGAAATTGCCGACGCACTCACAGATATTCTGTATGTCACCTATGGTGCGGCTCATGCCTTTGGTATTCCCATTGATGATTGCTTTGATGAAGTTCAAAGATCAAACATGAGTAAAATAGGTATTGATGGAAGGCCAATGTTCCGGGATGATGGTAAAGTAATCAAGGGACCAAATTATTCTGAGCCTGACCTCGAAAGTGTTTTACAAAGTGACTAAAACTGTTTATAGTATTGTATGAATACGAAATATCCAATTTACATTATCTCCAAGGGTCGTGCAGACACTCGTTTTACTTCAAGAACATTTGAGGAAATGGGTGTTCCATATCGCATTGTGATTGAGCCACAGGAGTATGACAAGTATGCTGCGGTGATTGATCCCAAAAAGATTCTTGTTCTTCCATTCTCAAATCTAGGTCAAGGTTCAATCCCAGTTCGTAATTGGGTCTGGGAACATTCTATCTCTGAAGGGCACAAGCGGCACTGGGTGATGGATGACAACATTCGTTACTTCTATCGTCTCAACCGTAACAAGAAGGTCCGTGTGAAAGATGCAACAATTCTTCGTGCAGCAGAAGACTTTTCTGACCGATATGAAAATGTAAAGATGGCTGGGCTCAATTATGCCTTTTTCTGCCCAGCAGAATTGAAACGCCCTCCATACTATGTGAATACTCGAATCTATTCTTGTATCCTATTGAACAATGATATACCTCACCGTTGGCGTGGACGGTATAACGAGGACACAGATTTGTCTCTGCGCATCCTCAAGGATGGTTACTGCACTATCCTATTCAATGCATTCCTTTGTGGCAAGATGGCAACAATGACAATGAAGGGTGGTAATACCGAAGAGGTCTATGCAAAGAATCAACAGGAGTTTGATAACCGAAGAACCTTTGCAGAGAGTTTAAAGGCACAGCATCCCGACGTTGTTGAAATCACAATGAAGTGGGGTCGTTGGCATCATCACGTTGATTATTCTGTATTCCGTCACCAACTGAAACTAAAGGATGGTCTTGTAATTCCCAAAGGTGTGAATGAATATGGCATGACTTTCCGTAGAGGTACCGATGAGGAAATTGCAGAAGGCGATAAATACTTTTGATGAATACAACAGAAGTCAATAAACTTTTTGAAAGAGAACTAACCTTAATGGAAAGTTACATTGGAGTTGTCCGAACTTCTATCATGTATCCAGTGTATGTTCCTTCCAAGGGTCGTGCAGACAAAAGAATCACAACTAAGTTTCTTGAAGATGCAAAGATATCCTTCTACGTTGTTGTTGAACCACAAGATGCCGCAAAATATCTAGAGAATTATCTTCCAGAGCAAGTCCTTGTAATGAAAGAGAATGATCAAGGTATTGCCTATGCAAGAAACTTTTGTAAAGAACATTCTCAATTCAATGGTGACAAATACCACTGGCAGATTGATGACAATATTCATAATGTGGGTTATAGGTTCAACGGCAAGAATCGTAAAGCTTCTGCCGACCTTATCCTTGGAACCGCAGAGGAATTTGTAAATAAGTTTGACAATGTGGGTGGAGCATCATTATCTCATAATATGTTTGCCTTTGCCAAAAAGAATGCGCTGGATGTAAACAAACAGGTTTACTCTTGTGCTCTGTTCTGTAATAATGTACCATGTTCATGGAAACACGACGTTATCGAAGACACAGATTATTCTCTACAACTATTATCCAAAGGATATGTTACCTTTCTTTTCAATAGGCTGATAATGAACAAGATGGCAACTGGAGTGCTCAAAGGTGGTAATACGGAAATCTCGCATGGAGGTAACCGTAGACTTCTTAGGTCGCAGAAGCTTGCCGAGTATTGGCCCGGTTGGTTCAAGATTACAGAACAATATGGCCGAGTCAAAGTTGCACCCTCACGCATATGGAAAACATTTACACAGGATCCTATTCTTAAAGGAGAACCTGCAAAACCTAATACTGATATAACCGAATTTTATGGCTAAAAAATTAACAAGCAACGTAGATAAGATATCCAAAAATCTCTTTATCTTATCTGAGGATGAGCCCGTGACTCCATATCACTGGGATGACATGCCAGAATTTGTTCAACCAGATATGGATCCGTATGCAACAATTGATGTAGAGTTCAGATCAAGAGAAGATATGGAAGCCTTTACAAAACTAATGGAACAACCTTCTATTAACGAAAAGACCAAAGCAATTTGGTTTCCTGCACGTGACCGCTTTCGCAATTCATCATACCGCTGGTTTGGAACTAAATAATATGGAAACTGATAACACACCAAAAACGATTACGGTCCGATTTGAAAATGAAGAGGACCTTCGTGAATTTGCAGCCCGAGTTGAACAGCTAAACATAACTTGCAAGACTACAAAGATTATGTTTCCCAAGAACGACAAGAGCCAGGGTTCACTATTTGATTGATGCAACTTACAATTTTTCCTTCCGTATTCGATAACAAAACTCATCGAAAGATGAATGTTGAATCATGGGCTGGACTTGTAAAACTCCTTCGGCAACTATCCACTCGTGAAGGATACAAGCCCAAAAAGGGAGAACATAAACAAGGTTCTCCTCTGATTTCTCCTGCCATCTTTAAAGAAGGTACCACAAGAGCAAATGCAAATGTAACTCACTGGGCAGGATGGGCAGCACTTGACATTGATGAATGGACCGAAGAAGGTCTGATCAAACTAGAGAACAAACTGCAGTCATATACTCATGTCAAGTATTCCACATCTTCTTCCACAAAGGAGAAACCAAAGTTTCGTTTGATTCTCCGCCTTGACCGATATGTTGAAGCGTCGGAGATTCGGCACATGTGGTATGCTCTCAATAAGGAGTTTGCCGAGCTAGGTGATCCACAAACAAAGGACCTTGCTCGTATGTTCTATGTTCCTGCTCAGTATCCCGGTGCATACAACTTCTTTGAAGAAAGGTTATCCAATGATCTCTGTGTTTCAGAATTGTTGAAGAAGCATCACTTTGAGGATAATTCTGCCAAGACAATCATGGGTCGGTTACCCGAAGCCATGCAGAAAAAGATTCTGGAATACCGTAATGCAAATTTGACCAACAAGAATATCCGATGGTCATCGTATCGAGACTGCCCCTTTGTGAATCAAGAACTTGTTCGCGAATATGCTACGTGCCAGTCCAACTGGTATCGTAAGATGTATCAGATAATGGTTTCTATTTCATCTAAGGCAATCAAGAGAGGATATCCTATTACACCCCAAGAGGTTACGGCACTTTGCAAACAGATTGATTCGGCCACTGGTAATTGGTATCAGAATCGTCCCTTTGGTGTGGAAGCGGCTAGAGCGATAGAGTTTTCATTAAGATAATAATTTTATTTGGTTCTGTATGAACCACTTAGGTAATTGGCTATTTTTGTTGTTTACTTTTGGTAGATAATGTGCTATAGTTTCTTCATAGTGAATAACATCTCCATGACCTCTAAACAAACCGCTCTTCAAAAAGCCCTCGCCGACCTCTACACTGCCCGCAAAGCCTTCGGTTACGCCCGCTTTTTCCCTTCCGATGCCACCCTCGCCGCACGCAAGACCGCCAAAACCAAATAACATCTCCATGACCTCTAAACAAATTGATTCTGATAAAGTCAAAGACGAGCTCTGTGCAGCTTATACCGCTCTTGCCTCTGCCTGCGATGCAGCATATGCCGCGAGGGATGCAGCACACAAGGCCGCTGATGCCGCTTTCAATGCCGCTAAGGCCCGAGCTCAGGCTGATTACGAGGCGGCGGTATATAAACTAACTTTTATTAAGCTTTAAAAACAACCAATTTATATTATGATTCAAATTAAAAAGTCTGTCGGTGGTATGGACCGCGGTGGTATGTATAGGTTCAAGGCCTATATTAACAACAATGTTATTGTGGACCGAGGAGTCGAGGTCATAATCAAGGCCATGAATGTCACCGCAGCTTCCAAGACCTTTAATGTTTTTTATAACGAAAACGGTGTTCGCCGATAATAGAAAATGAAACACCAATCTTTTATTCTTCCTGAAGTCGGTGCAAAGGTATCCGGAGTGCACATTCTGGGTAAATCTTACAATGGAAAGATTACATCACTTCGACCCCACACATTAAACTGGGACCTCATTGAATTCTTTATTGAACTCGATAAACCAACTGACCTCTCACCTGACTTCCCGACTAAGTTTATTCTAACAGATTTCCGAACTCATCTGAACTTTACTGGAAGCATTGAACGTTCCAATATGCGAGATGGACGATGGGTCGGAACCTCTGGAGACTATTTCTCCTTAATTACTCTTACCGAAACCCGTTCTCTTACTGCCCAGTAAGAGTTTCAATTCCAGTAAAAACATTCAATCCCATTTAATCTATATGATCAAAGTGAACAAAAAGAAATTCATCAAGCAACTCAAGGCCTCACTCAAAGCTCGAAAGGCTGAGAAGTCTGTCCTCGAACACGGTCTATTCTCTCCTACTCAGCATGATGTCAAGGACGAGTTGTCTTACATTGCAGCCTTCAAGAACAATATTTCCAATGATACCGAATAAAGAAACACTCATCAATTATCTACAAACTGTGGATACCGGCATTAACGTTCAATTTAATAAGCTGAATGGAGATGTTCGGAATATCAAAGCGACTCTCTTTGAGGGTAATATCCCTTTCAAGAGCACAGAGGAACGTTCAAAGACAATTGCCGATACCAAGAAAGAATCCGAAGTGATTAAGGTATACGACATGGAAAATCAGGGTTGGCGTTCCTTTCGTTTCAGCTCGGTCATTTCTGTTTCAGTTCCATAATCCGTTTTACCTTCTACTTTAATCTATGCCTACTAATATGCACACCACAACCGGATCCAACGTGACTCCTTCTCCAGTCCAATACCGCTGCTTTGATCGCCGAAAGATCAAAAAGGCCGTAGAGGCCTATAAAACATACACCGGCACGACTCGCAAGGTTCCTGCCACAATTAAATCTGCCCTTGCCTATTTCTGTAACGGTAAATCCGTAAATGAATAATGAAAACACCCACACGCACAATCGGTTCAGTTGTCACTCGCGGTAATACAGCTTATGTATATGACGAGAAGGGCTCTCCGATGTTTGTCAAGCCTGTCAATGAAGATGCCACCGTAGCCGGATGGACCTCTTCCTCAATTACAATTAAGGGCAAGAATTACATTGCCACTTATGATGCCAAGGGCATGCCTCTGTCTCGCCGAGGCTGCTAAACATTATACATAATCATATGTCACTACTCGAAAAACTCAGAAAAAACAGCAAGATAGATTCATCGGACATTCTTTCCGATAGCAAGTTCTTTGCAGCAAAGGACCTCACCTCGACTCCAGTTGCAATGATCAATGTTGCCCTGTCGGGCAGAGTTGATGGTGGCCTTTCATCTGGCCTTACCGTTCTTGCAGGGCCTTCAAAGCACTTCAAGACTTCCTTTGCTCTTCTAATGGCTTCTTCGTTTCTCAAGAAGCATAAGGATGCAGCTCTCCTGTTCTATGACTCAGAGTTTGGTTCTCCACAGAGTTACTTTGAGAGTTTTGGAATTGATACACGTCGTGTATTTCATACTCCAATCAAGAACATTGAGGATCTTAAGTTTGACCTCATTGGTCAGCTCGAAGGTCTTACTCGTGGTGAGAAACTTATTATCATCATTGACTCGGTGGGTAATGTTGCTTCCAAGAAGGAACTTGAAGATGCAATCAATGAAAAGTCGGTTGCAGATATGTCACGTGCAAAGGCTCTAAAGGGTCTTTTCCGTATGACCACTCCATATCTTTCCATGAAGGATATTCCTCTGATTGCAATCAATCACATTTACATGGAACAGGGTCTTTATCCAAAGGCAATTGTTTCAGGAGGCACCGGCATTTACTATTCCTCAGATAATATCTGGATTATTGGTCGCCAGCAGGAAAAGGAAGGCACAGAGGTGATGGGTTATAACTTCATCATCAATGTGGAGAAGAGCCGCTTTGTCAAAGAGAAGAGCCGGATTCCAGTTTGTGTCACCTGGGAAGGTGGTATTTCCAAATGGGGTGGTCTCCTCGATGTTGCTTTGGAACTTGGATATGTCACCAAACCTTCTATGGGTTGGTATGTTCCAGTTGATCCAGCCACCAAGAAGGAACTGACCACAAAGAAATACCGAGCAGATGAAACAGAGAATGAAGAGTTCTGGAAAGAGCTCTTTAGTAAAACCGACTTGGCCAAGGCCATTGAGAATCGGTTCAGTGTTTCATCCAAGGCCATGATTGACCGAGTCACTTCTGCAGCTGAAGCCGATGAAGATGTCTGAGTCAAGTTACGTCATCATCCCTGATACAAAACACCCTACAAAGACGGTCCTTTCTTTTACGGAAGGACCCTTTGCAGGGGTTCATTTCTTTATTGAGAAAATTAGGCTTGAAGAGGATGAAAAGAATGATAAATGCTTACTTCATTTTGATTATGAAGTAGTTTCCGAACATAAACACTTGGAAAAGGATTCCAAACTGCAACAACAAATAGGAGACTTAGTGGTTTACCTTTTGGAAAAATCTGATAAGATTATAGGATCAAATGACAAAAACACTTCCGGACTTTCAAACACTCGTAATCAAAAGCCTAATACAAAAAGAGGCATATTGCCGTAAGGTAATTCCGCATCTCAAGTCTGAGTATTTTGAAGGTTCACATAGAAATGTCTATGAACTTTTGCTCGACTTTCTTGTAAAGTACAACAAGCTTCCAAATCAGACTGCCCTTTCAATTGAATTTGGCAACTCTGATTATGCTTCTAGGACCGATAGGCAAGAAACATCGGAACTGATTCGGGCAATTGAGGAGCAGGAGACTCCCGTTGAAGAGAATTGGCTTCTGGATAAAACCGAGAAGTGGTGCAAAGACCGCGCGGTCTATCTGGCCATTATGGAATCTATTTCCATTATTGATGGCAAGAAGAAGGAACTGACCGAGGGTGCAATACCCGAACTTCTTTCCAAGGCTCTATCGGTTTCCTTTGATACAAACATTGGGCATGACTATATTGGTAATGCCGAACAGCGATATGATTTCTATCATGTCAAGGAAGACCGAATTGAATTTGACCTCCAGAAGTTTAATGATATTACCAATGGTGGCGTGACACGCAAGACTCTGAATATCATCTTGGCGGGCACAGGTGTCGGTAAAAGTTTGGCCATGTGTCATCTTGCCGCCGCTGCTCTTTCACAGGGTCGTAACGTTCTATACATTACACTTGAAATGTCCGAGG
>Ga0187843_10001525_pt1 | contig 14514 bp, 15 predicted proteins | sample SpaLakP09_SKY_43_FD_134516 | JGI IMG/M metagenome (GOLD analysis project Ga0187843, IMG submission 134516) | Oligotrophic lake water microbial communities from Sparkling Lake, Wisconsin, USA - SP09_SKY_43 | ecosystem: Environmental > Aquatic > Freshwater > Lake | place: USA: Sparkling Lake... | reverse complement strand
ACTGTTGGATTCTTGATGGGTGATGCAACTGCAGCAGCAGGTGTGAAGTACCCAAAGATTAAGTTCATCGGTGTTGACCAGTTCAACGCTTCGACTGCAACTAACGTCACTGGCTTGATTTTCGACGAAGATAAGGCTGGCTTCTTGGCCGGTTACCTCGCTGGATACCTAACAAAGACCAACAAGGTCGGCGGAGTATTTGGTATGAAGGAAGTTCTTCCTGTTCGCAAGTTCGGTGAAGGCTACGTAAACGGCATTGCATACGCAGCAACTCAGCGCAGCAAGAAGATCAAGTCAACTGTTGTTTACCACGCAGCTGGCGACAACGCGTTCTCAGATCCAGCATGGGGTGCAACAACTGCTAACCAGCTACTTACACAGGGATTCGACGTAATCTTTGGTGCAGGTGGATCAACTGGTAACGGTGCACTAGGTAAGGTAGCTCAGAAGGCTGGCGCACTCTGCATCGGTGTTGACACCGATCAGTACTACACAGTTCCTGAAGCAAAGGCTTGCATCGTAACTTCTGCTGAGAAGAAGCTTTCTCTTGGAGTTTCAACACTTGTTGGTCAGGCTAAGGCCGGAACAATCAAGGGTGGAAACTTCACAGGTCAAGTTGGCCTCTCACCATTCCACGATCTTGCATCTAAGGTACCTGCTGCAGTGAACGTGCGTTTGAAGAAGACAACAACTGGCGTTCTCGCTGGTTCAATCTCAACTGGCTTCAAGGGTTAATTACTAACTCCTAGAAAAGCTAGTAGAAGTAAAAGAGCGGGTGCATGCAAATGCACCCGCTCTTTCTTTCTCCTCTTTCTTTATTTCAAATTTCTAATAGGATAGCCAATTATGAGCGAGACAAACGTCGATAAAAAAGTCGTTGAAAACCAATCAGAAAAATCAACAAAGAAATTTGATGTTGGTACTTGGTTCATACCAATAATTGCAGTTTTGGTTGCGATGGCACTTGCTGCGATATTGATTAAGCTGCAAGGTTTAAATCCAATTACTGCATATAAATCTCTCTTCAAGACCGCCTTTGGTTCAATTGAAGGTCTAGGCGTAACTTTAGGCAAATCAACTCCTCTAGTCCTAAGCGGCCTGGCAGTTGCAGTTGGTTTGCGAGCAGGTTTGTTTAATATCGGCGCACAAGGTCAATTACTTTCTGGCGCACTCGCTGCGGCATGGGCTGGTGTAACTTTTGAAGGTTTACCTGGCTACATTCACATTCCGATTGCGCTAATTATTGGAGCGTTCTTCGGTTCACTTGTTGCTGGAATATCAGGATTCCTAAAAGCGTATAGAGGTGTTCACGAAGTTATTACTACGATTATGTTGAATAGTATTGTGATGGCGGTTGCGGATTATTTGGCATCAGGAAAGCTTCGCGAACCTGACCAATTCTTAACTCGAACCTCAGAGGTTGCCGAAAGTGCGAAGCTTCCTATTTATGGCAATCTGCCAAGTGGATTCTTCCTTGCGGTTGTGCTTGCTATTTCTATCTGGTGGATTTTAGGCCGCACAACTAGTGGCTTCCGCATCGAAACCGTAGGTCGCAATCTTCACGCAGCTTGGTATGCCGGAATTCCTGTAAAGCGTACAGTTATCTCAGCCATGCTCATCTCTGGTGCAATTGCTGGCTTAGGTGGAGCTGTCGAAACTTTAGGAATCACCTATCGTTATGCACCAGCCTTTAACTTAGGCTTGGGATTTGATGGGATCACAATCGCTCTGCTTGGTCGTGTGCATCCAATCGGAATCACCCCCGGGGCAATCTTGATCGGTGGAATGCGTGCCGGTGCTGCCAATATGCAATTTGATTCTGGAGTCGCACCCGAACTAGTTGATCTCTTGATGGCGTTGATCTTATTACTAGTCACTGCCCCACTAATTACGCGATTCTTTAAAAATAGCTCAAGTAAATCCATGACTAGTGGATGGGGTAACTAACCATGAAGATGTTGAGCAAACGCAATGGATATTTCTTGGCCGCTATCTTGGCTACTGGCTTCTTTTATTTCAATGGCTCAGATGTAACTACCTCTGTATATGCCACAGGTACCGTCTTTGCTTTACCACTTGCCCTTGCGGCGATGGTCGGAATTATGTGTGAGCGCACAGGTATCGTGAATATCGGTATCGAGGGAACAATGTTGATCTCTGCATTTGTTGCTTTCTTCGTTGCATCACTAACTCAAAATATTGTTATTGGGCTAATTGCAGCCATTTTCACTGGCTCAATGATGGGCTTAGTACTTGCAGTCATGGCGGTTTCTTGGCGGATGGATCAAATTATCGCCGGAACAATTATCAATATTTTGGCAACCGGACTTACTTCATTCTTATACGTGCAAGGAAAAACAATTCCGAACGTATTCCAATCTTTTGAAATTCCACTTCTATCTAAGATTCCGTTCTTTGGCCCAGTTCTCTTTATTCACGGTGCGCTGACTTTCTTAGGGCTTGCAATTATTTTGGCGCTTTACGTTGCCATCTATCACACGACTTGGGGGTTACGCTCTCGCGCTGTCGGTGAACATCCATCAAGTGCTGACACAGCGGGTGTTTCAGTTGCCCGCTTGCGCTATATAAATGTCACAATCGCTGGCGCTGTTGGTGCTATCGCTGGTGCATATCTAGCTCTTGAATTAGTTGGATCGTTCGAGCGCGGCTTCATTGCTGGCAAAGGTTTTACAGCCCTTGCCTTAATGATTTTCGGCCGTTGGAATCCGCTGGGCGCACTTGCCGCCGCAATGTTCTTTGGTCTTGCCCAGGCATATGCCAACCAATTAATGATTGATCAAATTGTGAATATTCCTTCACAATTTACCGCTGCCTTGCCTTACATCATGACAATTATTGTCCTAACAATTTCAGCGGGCAAAGTGCGACCACCTGCTGCAGAAGGACAACCATATGAGAAGGGACAAGTATAATGAGCGCTCTTCTTGAAGTAACAGGAGTCACGAAACGCTATCCAGGCGTTGTTGCCAATGACAATATCTCTTTAACCGTTAACGCTGGCGAAGTTGTCGCACTCCTTGGCGAAAATGGCGCAGGTAAATCAACTCTGCTTAAAGCGGTCTTTGGTCTTATCAAACCTGATTCAGGTGAAATAAAAATTGGTGGCACACCAATTGTCTTTGGTGATACCGCAGGAGTTATTTCACGCGGAGTTGGAATGGTGCATCAGCACTTCCAATTGGTCCCCGTTATGACAGTTGCTGAAAACATCATTCTTGGCGATGAACCAAAGCGCGGAATCTTCATCAACAAGAAGGCCGCACACGATGAGATCTTGGCGCTTTCCAAGCGCTATGGACTTGAAGTAGATCCGGAGGCGGTCATTGAAGATCTGCCAGTTGGCATGCAGCAACGTGTGGAAATTCTAAAAGCGCTGCGCAAAGATGTTAAGTTGCTAATTCTTGACGAGCCAACTGCGGTCTTAACGCCGCAAGAGATCGATGAACTACTTGGCGTTATCCGCAACTTAGCTGACTCCGGAGTTGGAATTGTTTTAATTACCCACAAACTTCATGAAGTCATGGCCGTTGCCGATCGCGTGGTTGTTCTGCGTGGCGGCAAACTAGTTGGTGCAACTTCTCCAAAAGAGACTGACGAGGCAGGGTTAGCCCAGATGATGGTGGGGCGCTCCGTTGTGTTGCAGGTAAATCGCACCGAAGCAAAACGAGGCGCTGTTGTACTCGAAGTAAAGGGTTTACAAGTACGAGATGATCGCAAAATCTTGTCGGTTAAAGGCGTTGATCTTTCATTGCATAAAGGTGAAATTTTGGGCGTTGCAGGTGTTGAAGGAAACGGGCAACGCGAATTCGTGGAAGCGATCTGTGGCATGCGCCATCGTGAAGCAGGCGAAGTTTTAATTAACGGTGTTGCCACAAAAGATATGCATCCTCATGCAGTTCACGAAGCCGGTATCTCACATATTCCGGAAGATCGCGAAAAGCATGGATTAGTTGCCAATTACAGCATCGCCGATAATTTGGTATTAAATCAATTCGATCAAGCGCCATTTGCCAAGGGTTGGGTCCGTGATCTCGCAGAAGTTGCTAAGAACGCGATTTCAACCGTTGAAAAATTTGATATCCGCACGCCTTCTGCCTTTAACACCGCTAGTTCACTATCTGGTGGCAATAAGCAGAAAGTCGTTGTGGCACGCGAGCTAAGTGAAGAACTTCCGGTTCTTGTTGCAGCGCAACCAACTCGCGGTGTTGATGTTGGTTCTATCGAATTCATCCATAACCAATTAATCTCGGCGCGCGATAAAGGCGCAGCCGTGTTGCTGGTCTCGGCTGAACTAGATGAAATCTTGTCACTTTCTGATCGCATCGCTGTGATGTCTGATGGAAAAATCGTTGCCATCGTTGAATCAAAAGATGCTGATCGCAACTATATTGGCCGCCTCATGGCCGGCCTGAAGGAGTAATAAATTGAAGATCGCAATAATCGCTGGTACTGGTTTTTACAATCTGCCGGCGCTAGCTGGTCAATCCCCCACAACGGTTGATACAACCTATGGCCAAGCGGTCATCACTACCGGAAAGTGGCATGGCGCCGAAGTCGCATTCCTTACTCGTCACGGTGTTAACCACACAGTTCCGCCGAGCGGAATTAATTACCGGGCAAATATTCAAGCGCTCAAAAATTGGGGCGCCGAATTAATTATTGGTGTAAATGTTGTAGGTGGCGTCGATAAGAAGTTAAAGCCTGGCGCGTTGCAGTTAGTTGATGACTTCATTGATTTCACACATGGTCGCGCCGATACATTCTTTGACGGTGTACAAGAAGGCGGCGTGCAGCACACCGATATGACTTATATCTATGACAAAGAAATTCAAAAGGCTCTCTCAAAATCTGCCGATAAAGCTGATATTAAATTACATAAGCACGGTATTTATGCCGTCTACAACGGTCCGCGTTTTGAATCACCTGCCGAGATTCGCATGTGCGCAACATTGGGCGTCACCGTCGTTGGTATGACAGGTGTGCCTGAGGCAACGCTGGCTCGTGAAGCTGGACTTCGCTATGCCGCAATCGCAGCAGTTGCCAACCCTGCCGCGGGGTTATCGAAGGAAGAGATTAGCCACGAAGGCGTTGGTGAAGTCATTAAGGGCTGCGCCGGAAATGTAATAACAATCATTGATGGTGCAATTAAAATACTGGCTTCCTAAATGGATCTCTTAATCACCAATGCGCGTTATGCAGTCACCTCTAATAATGCAAATGAGATTTTGGAGAACGTCTCAATTGGGATAACAGATGGCAAGATTTCTTACATCGGACCCGATAAGCCCGCTGCTGCGAAAAGTTATGACGCCACTGGCAAGCTAATCGCTCCCGGATTGATAAATAGCCACACCCACTTGGGAATGTCTTTATTGCGTGGTTGGTCTGAAGGTGTAAACCTGCAAGGTTTTCTCGAACTTGTCTGGGCCGCCGAAGGTGCGATCATGGATGAAGCAACATGCGAACTGGGTACCGAACTAGGCGCCCTTGAAGCCTTGTTATCTGGAACAACAACAACGATGGATATGTACTTAAATCCTGTCGCAACTCATCGCGGTGCGGTGCGGGTGGGCTTGCGCCATATCGCCGGTCCAATCTTCTTTGATTTCCCAGGTTTAGATGGCCTGCAATGGCACCAACGCATTGAACGCGCGCGCAAATGGAAAGATGAACTCGCCAAAATTGGCGGTCCGTATATACCAACTTATTTAATGCCACATTCAACTTACACAGATTCACCGGAAAACTTAACAGAAGTGGCACAAATTGCTAAAGAGATCGGTGCGCGTATTCATCTACACGTTTCTGAGACTGAGGCAGAAAATCTGGATGTTGCTAAGCGTTATTCCAAGACTCCAACTGAAGTTTGCCGCGATACGGGAATATTAGATGTCCCAACAATCTTTGGTCACGGAGTTCATCTAAGTGATTCAGATATGAAGATTGCGGCAAGTAAAGGCGCCTCAGTTGGACATTGCCCCGGCAGTAATTTAAAACTTGGTTCTGGTTTGGCGCGCTTTAACGATATGCGCAAAGCTGGAATCGCAGTTGGGCTTGGTACTGACAGTTGCGCCTCATCAAATGATCTAGATATGTTCTCAGTAATGCGCATGGCCGCCCACGTCGTTGCCTTGCGCCAATCCCCTGCTGAAGTTGATCTAACTTCGATCGTGCGCGCCGCAACCATTGAAGCGGCCCGCGCTGTCGGGCTATCCGATCGGATCGGCAGTATCGAAATCGGTAAAGAGGCAGATTTAATTGCGATCGATCTCCATGCCGCCCACCTTACGCCGGTTCACAATGTCAACGCCCTTCTTGTCTTTGCGGCAGGCCGCGGTGATGTTACAGATGTCTGGGTTGCAGGTGATCAAGTGGTTGCGGGCCGCACCAGCACCAAGATTGATTTAGCAGATTTAATTGCTCGCGTAAATCAACGAGTTAAAGCGCTGGATCCGCTGCGATGACTTTTAGCGGCAAAAGTATTCTGATCACCGGTGCATCTGGCTTAATTGGACGAGCATATGTTGATCGATTTCTAGAACTAGGTTTTACAGTCTGCGCACAAGTAAATACTGGTGAACTACACGCACGCCCAAATTTGCACGTTATCGCTGAGGATCTTTCGGTCTCGGGTTCAGGAAAGTCACTTGTGCAAGAAGCACTTGCTCGTGCTGGCAAGTTAGATTTTGTAGTGAATTGCGCGGCGAACCAGACGATTCTGGATCCGGCTCATGCCAGCCGCGCAGAGATAGAGTTGATGATGCGCATAAATGTCGATGCCCCAAAAGAGATTATTGATGAAAGTGCTAAATCTGGCGTTAGCGTTGTTTTAAATATTTCATCAGTTGAAGCTCTAAATCCACGCCCTGGCCATGAAATATATGGTGCGAGCAAAGCAGCGTTAGATGTTTTAACTCGTTCGGCCTCTCGTGCACACGCACCGATGCGCGTACTTGGGTTGCGACTTGGGTTAATTGGTCGCGATGGAATCAATCAAGCATGGCCAGAAGGTGTTGCGGCATGGAAAGCAGCTACGCCACTTGCGCGCTATGCAACCGCTAAGGAAGTTGTCGGAGTTACCGAATTTTTATTATCAGATGCCAATGCTTGGGCCACCGGATCAACGTATGACTTTGATGGTGGCCTCGGCGCACAGCCTTGGTAATTCTTAAACAGATTTAAATAGATACTGCGTAGCCCCGAAGGGATTCGAACCCTCGTAGCTGACTTGAGAAGCCAGAGTCCTAGGCCGCTAGACGACGGGGCCCTAGTACATTTTTTAAAACGTTTACTGCTTTGGGAACTGCGCTGGGGTACCAGGACTCGAACCTAGACTTACTGAACCAGAATCAGCAGGGCTGCCAATTACCCCATACCCCAATACAACAGGGGAAAGAATACCTCAGATTTACAGCGCGATTGCCGCAGTGATTCGGGCTAGCGCGGCGTCTTTGCCCAGTAATTCCATCGACTCAAATAGTGGTGGAGAAATTGTTGATCCAGTGGTTGCAATGCGAACTGCGCCAAATGCGATGCGCGGCTTCAGGCCCATCTCTTCAATTAGCGACGTGCGCAGTGCCGCCTCGATTGAATCGTGGTTCCAGACAGTAAGAGGTGTTAGCTCAGCCAGTGATCGCTTTAAAACTTCCTTAGACGCGGCATCGGTTACTTTAGAAAGTGATGCTTCTTCAACGGCAAATTCTTTAACAAATAAGAATCGCAACATGGCTGGTACTTCATCAAGTTTTACGATGCGCTCTTGAATTATTGGTAGCGCCTGCTTGACCAATGCGATCTCAGCATCAGTTCCGGTGATTACTCCTGCTTTTGTTAAAAATGGCAGAGACCATTTTAGAAATTCATCAAGGGTGAGTGCGCGAATCTTGTCACCATTTATCGCTTCCAACTTCTTCATATCAAAGCGGGCTGGAGATGAATGCACTTTATCTACGGTAAAGAGTTCACATAGTTCGGCCATGGTGACATTTTCGCGATCTTCACCTGGTGACCAACCGAGCAAAGCTAAGTAATTACAGATCGCCTCAGGCAAATAACCTTGTTCGCGATACCAAGCAATCGATACTTCACCGTTGCGCTTTGATAACTTGGCATTATCTTGGCCCATCACAAAGGGAAGGTGAGCAAAGACTGGGTAATCCTCGATGGCAACGCCCATCGCTTGATAGACACGGATCTGACGCGGAGTCGATGAGAGCAGATCTTCACCGCGCAGAACGTGGGTGACCTTCATCAAAATGTCATCGACGGCAACAGCCAACGTGTAAAGAGGCGAACCGTCGGCGCGCGCTAAGACAAAGTCAGGAACAAATTTGTGATCGAAAGTGACATCGCCACGAATCTCATCGGTAAAAGTTGTACTGCCATCTGGCATACGCATACGTACTACTGCTCCGCGACCCTGTGCTTTATATCCAGCAATTTGATCTTCGGTTAACTCGCGACAGTGTCCGTTGTATCCAGGTGCCACATTTGCAGCGCGTTGTGCTTCGCGAACCGCTTCTAGCTCATCCGGTGAGCAGTAACAGTGGTACGCATCTTTCTGATCTAGAAATTTCTGAGCCCAGTGTGCGTAAATATCTAAACGTTGCGATTGTAAGTAAGGGCCATTCTCGCCGCCGACTTCTGGACCCTCATCCCAATTAAGACCAAGCCATTTAAGAGTATCGATAGCTGCTTGAATGTATTCATCGGTTACGCGGGTGGTATCAGTATCTTCAATACGAAATAAGAATGTGCCACCTGTGTGGCGCGCATATGCCCAATCAAATAGCGCGGTGCGGATATTTCCAACATGGAGATCACCAGTTGGAGATGGCGCGAAGCGGACCTTTACTTTTTTCTCTCTCACGGTTTAGCACTCACCTTATTTGTTAATTGACCAAGTCCCTCAACGCTCACAACCACGTTGCCGCGCTCGATTAGTGGACCAATTCCTGCGGGTGTTCCGGTAATAATTACATCGCCTGGCAATAAAGTCATAACTTGTGAAACAAAGACAACGATGTCAGAGACGCTAAAGATCATCTGATCCAGCGTCGCATCTTGGCGTATTTCATCATTTACCTTAGAGAAAATTCGCTGCGTGCCTGGCACAAAATCAGTTTCAATCCATGGTCCGATAGGACAGAAAGTATCGAATCCTTTTGCGCGCGCCCATTGGCCGTCGCTCTTTTGAAGTTCACGGCAAGTCACATCATTCGCCAAGGTGTAACCGAAGATAACTTCATTGACTCGCTCTTTAGGAACATCTTTACAGACACGTCCGATCACAACAGCAAGTTCTGCTTCGTAATCAATCGTTGGGGCCATGGCGGGCCAAACAATAGTGTCGCCCGGCCCAATCACAGAAGTATTTGGCTTTAAGAAGATGATCGGCTCTTTTGGAACATCCGAGCCCATCTCTTTGGCATGGTCGGCATAGTTCTTACCGACCGCAACGATCTTGCTACGTGGAATAACTGGCGCGAGCAAGCGCACTTTAGAAAGTTCAACTTTAGCGGCCGTCTTTGTGACGCCGTGATAAATCGGATCTCCCGAAATAATCGTGATCGAGTTATCTTCTTCGAGTACTCCAAAGAGTGGATCAGCGCCAAGACCGGATTCAGGACCCGGAGTAAATCGCACGATACGCATTGGGCTATCTTATGCCCTAGTTACGCTCCCGCTTGCATCGATATAAAAAATTGTCGCCTGCGGTGAATTTTCCGTAATAACAGCCGTTTCTGCAGCGGACTCCCCCACGATTACAACAGATTCAATTCCAGATATTTGTGATGCCGCAGCGACTGTGAAAACTGCTTGTACTGCATCAAGTGAAAGCGATGTAGTTGAAATATTAATTGCAACGTAGGTACGGCCAGTTGAATCGCGTAACGCTGCAGCTTGCTTAGCGCCAGTACGTGTCAGAGTGGAATTAGCAAGAGTTGCCAACTTGGAATCTTCAGGATTGCTAAATGAATTACTCATGATCTTCTGGTGCCACATCTTTAATTCGCTCAATGATTACGCTACTAATTTTACGTCGTCGACCCACAGGACGTTCTGAAGTAATTGTCCACCCTGCAATCGAAATAGTGCTGCCAGCAATTGGAACGCGACCCAATTTCTGCGCCATTAAACCGCCAATAGTGTCAACATCTTCAAAATCTGCCTTATCGATATCAACCTTTAACTCATCGGCTAAATCTTCAATGTGCAAGGTCGCTTTCGCGCGTGCCTTATCTTCGGTAATCCAGATAAAGGCTTCAACGCCATCATCGAACTCGTCTGCAATCTCGCCAACAATTTCTTCGATGATATCTTCAATCGTGATAATGCCTGCTGTGCCACCGTACTCGTCAACAACAATCGCTAAGTGGATCTGATCGCGTTGCATCTCTTTCAAAAGCTCTGCGGCAATCTTGATTTCTGGCACAAAGACGGCGGGGCGCATATGTTGCTCAACTTTTTCAGTTGTTTCAGCCTCGTGGTGATCAAGGGCGCGCTTTGCCAAATCCTTAACGTATGCAATACCAATGATGTTATCTAGGTTTTCACCGACTACTGGGATTCTGGAATAACCAGAGCGCAGGGCAAGTGAAAGCGCTTGGCGCAAACTCTTATCGCGTTCAATCCAAACCATATCTGTGCGGTGCACTGCGAGTTCGCGAACCAAGGTATCGCCGAGTTCAAATACTGAGTGAATCATCTCGTGTTCATCGGATTCCACTAGGCCGCGCTCATGCGCTTGATCTACTAGATCGCGAAGTTCGGCTTCATTGGTAAACGGGCCACTGCGAAAACCCTTACCTGGTGTAATCGCATTACCGATTGCGATCAAAAGATTTGTAACCGGCCCCAAGATAAAGGCTAGGAAATAGGCAACTGAAATACCTGCACGCGCCCATTTGTGCGGTTGTTGACGTCCCAGGGTGCGAGGGCCAACGCCGACAACAACGTAGGAAAGTACAACCATGATCGCCACTGTCATAACCATCGCTTGCGCCGATGAATATTCTCGCAATAGCGCAACTGCCAGAAGCGCAGCTGCTGTGAATTCGCAAATCTTTCGTACCAAGAGGAGCACGTTTAAATAGCGCGAAGGTTGCTTGGAATATTTCTTAAGCAAATGTCCACCGCGTTTGGATTCAAGTTCTTCAATCAAGATACGCGAAATTGAGGTTAGCGCTGATTCGGAGGCAGCTAAGAAACCAGCGAAGGCGATTAGAGCGATAATTGCGATGATATTAAAGGTATTCACGCTAACGCCTCATGCTTCTTAACTAGATCTTCTTGCAGTGCAAACATTACTTTTTCATCTGCCGATTCTGCATGGTCATATCCCAAGATATGAAGAAGTCCATGCGCTGCCAAAATAAAAATCTCGTGGTCGGTGCTGTGGCCGGCTACCGCTGCTTGTTCTGCTGCAACAACTGGTGAGATAACGATGTCTCCAAGAGTTACTGCTTCTTTTTCATCTACTGGAATATCCATAGGAAATGAGAGTACGTCGGTGGGTCCACCCTCATCCATCCATTTAATATGCAGCTCGGTCATTTCGGCAACATCTACAAAGACCAGATTTACTTCGCATTCGGGGTTTAGTTTTAAACTACTTAGCGAATTTTGCAAAAGGGTGCGCACGCTTTCGGTGGGCACAAGTTCGCCAGATTTATTGGTGATTTCTATTGTCATAATTATTTTTATTTATTGGTTGCGCAAGTTACGAGGAGCGGTTTTAATTTCATCATACTTTTCGTAAGCTTTAACGATATCTCCGATTAAACGATGGCGAACCACATCTTCGGCCGTTAACTCCATAAAGGAAATATCTTCGACATCTTGCAAAATATCGGTGATGATACGTAGCCCTGATCGGACTCCATTTGGAAGATCGACCTGTGTCACATCGCCGGTGATCACCATTTTTGATCCAAAACCTAAGCGAGTTAAGAACATCTTCATCTGTTCAGGTGTGGTGTTCTGCGCTTCATCCAAGATAATAAATGAATCGTTAAGGGTGCGGCCGCGCATGTAGGCAAGTGGGGCCACTTCAATTACGCCGGTCTGCATTAAACGTGGAATCGAATCAACATCGATCATGTCATGCAAGGCATCAAAGAGCGGGCGAAGAAATGGATCGATCTTTTCACTTAGCGTGCCGGGCAAGAAACCTAACTTCTCCCCTGCTTCAACAGCTGGGCGAGTCAAAATTATGCGATTAACTTTCTTTGCTTGCAGCGCTGCAACCGCCTTCGCCATTGCAAGGTATGTCTTTCCTGTACCTGCCGGGCCAATTCCAAATGTGATTGTGTTTTCATCGATCGCATCGACATATCTCTTCTGATTGGCTGTCTTTGGACGAATCGTGCGTCCGCGATTAGAAACAATATTTAGGGAAAGAACTTCTGCTGGACTTTCAGCGGGTTCTTGTCCCAACATTACGATGCTGCGCTTAACCGCATCAACTGTGAGCGCCTGACCAGAACGAATCACAACCATCATTTCTGCAAACAATTTTTCTAAGGTGATGCAGTCAATGTGCGGACCACGCAAAGTTATTTCATTTCCGCGAACGGTGATATTCACGCTTGGGAACGCCGCTTCGATGGCTCGTAAGTTGGCATCATTGGCGCCGATGAGTGAAACCATCGAAATCGCGGGTGGGACGGTGATCAGAGTTCGTTCCATATAGTCAGTGATACTACTTTTAACCGGGTGGCCAAGCGAGCCCACGCCCACCAAGCAGGTGCAAGTGAGCGTGGAAAACGCTCTGACCGGCGTCAGCGCCAGTATTAAAGACCGTTCGATAACCAGTTAAACCCCGCTCGGCTGCAATCTCGCTGGCGGCGGTAAATAGCGCTGCTGTGATCGTTGCTGAAATCTTGGCAAGGGAGGCTGCGTTCTCGGTATGCAGGGTTGGAATTATCAAAACGTGGGTCGGCGCCTGTGGATTTAAATCGTTAAATGCAACTACGTTTTCGTTTCGAAAAACTATATCGGCAGGAATCTGACCTTCAATGATTTTACAGAAGATGCAATCAGGATCCAGCGCCATAAGTTGACTATACCTTTACCAGATTTTTAGCGCCGCGTTTAGACCAGAAAGCGCCGCCATGCCAGCGTGTGCAGAGCGGAAAATTGGACGGCCCAGCAAAGCAACTTGAGCTCCAGCAGCGGTAAAGATCGCCAACTCTTCATCAGTAATTCCGCCTTCAGGGCCAATGATCACTAAGACTTTCTTTATATCGGGCTTAACAATTTCGGTTAATTTAAATTGTGCGCTCTCGTGAAAAACAATTGCTAGATCGTAATTAGGAATCTCTGCCGCAATCTTCTTAGCATCTAGCACCCCCATCACAAATGGAATGCGATTGCGTCTGGTCTGTTTGCTAGCCTCACGCGCAGTTGTGGCTAACTTCTGCATAAGATCCGGAGTCGCTTTTCCGATTGAACGTGTTGCCGCCCACAATAAAATTACATCAGCACCGCCTGCTGTATTTAATTCAATAGATTCTTTGATGCGATCGCCTTTAGTCAGCGCTTGGGCAACGGTAAATTCAACAGGCAGCGCTTCCTCAAAACCCGAATGCGTCACTTCTACCGACATTGACTTCTTATCCACTGCTTTGACTTGCACAATTGACCAAGCGCCCTACCCATCAGAGAGCGCCAAACTATCTCCTGCTTGAGTGCGCAGTACGCGGATAGCGTGGCCAGCATCTTCACCACCAAATTCGTAACTGCCACCAACAACTTTAGGTAGATCGTTAACGAAGAAGAGGGTCAGCATTAGCGTCCGAAAGCATCTCTGAACTTGCTAAAGAATCCTTGTTCGAGCCCCTTGATCTTCACATCACCTGGTTTTTCACCGCGAGCTGAGGCGAATTTACGGAGCATCTCTTCTTGATCTCGGCTTAATTTATGTGGGGTCTGAACTTCAACATGCACAATTAAATCTCCGCGAGTTGCAGCGCGTAAGCGTGTCATTCCTTTTCCACGCACCGGAATAGTTGCTCCGCTTTGTGTTCCAGCGCGAACTTCGACTTCGATTGGTCCGTCTAAACATTCCACCATCACTTTGGTGCCAAGAGAAGCTGCTGCAAATGAAACTTCAATAGCGACGTGCAAGTTGTGGTTATCGCGAATTAAGAATGGATGTTGAGATTCGACAATTTCAACATAGAGATCGCCAGCCGGTCCGCCACCTGAGCCAACTTCACCACGACCAGCCAATTGAATACGGTTGCCGGTTTCAACACCTGCTGGAATCTTCACACTAATATTTTGACGCGCACGTACTCGCCCATCGCCGGCGCATTCGCGACATGGATTTTGTATGACGCTGCCGTAACCCTGACAAGAACCACAAGGACGTGATGTCATAACTTGCCCGAGGAATGAGCGCTGCACTTGCTGTGTTTCACCGCGCCCTTTACAGACTTGGCACATAGCAGGTGCGGATGAGTCTGCAGATCCTTGACCTTTACATTT
>Ga0187843_10001524_pt1 | contig 14519 bp, 15 predicted proteins | sample SpaLakP09_SKY_43_FD_134516 | JGI IMG/M metagenome (GOLD analysis project Ga0187843, IMG submission 134516) | Oligotrophic lake water microbial communities from Sparkling Lake, Wisconsin, USA - SP09_SKY_43 | ecosystem: Environmental > Aquatic > Freshwater > Lake | place: USA: Sparkling Lake... | reverse complement strand
CCGGGGGCCCCCGGTGAGTACCAGATCGTCGCCGGTGAACGCCGCTGGCGTGCCGCCCAGCGGGCCGGCCTGCGGACCGTGCCGATCATGGTTCGCGAGCTTGATGATCTGGCCGTGCTCGAAATCGGCATCATCGAAAACGTCCAGCGGGCCGACCTCAACATCCTGGAGGAGGCGCTCTCCTACAAGGTGCTGATGGACAAGTTCGAACGGACCCAGGAGAACATCGCCCAGACCATCGGCAAGAGCCGCAGCCATGTCGCCAATACGCTGCGTCTGCTGGCCCTACCGGATGAGGTGCAGCAGCACCTGGTCAGTGGCGACCTGTCGGCCGGTCATGCCCGGGCCATCGCGGCCGCCGAAGACCCGGCGGCTCTGGCGCGGGAGATCATCGGCAAGGGCCTTTCGGTGCGCGACACCGAGGCCCTGGCCCGCAAGGCCCCGTCCAGCAACCCGGGCAAGAACCGCGGGGGCCGTCCGGCGCGCGTGAAGGATACCGACACCCAGGCGCTTGAAGCGGACCTGTCGGCCGTGCTGGGTCTAGAGGTCAGCATTGATGACCGCGGCGGCACCGGACAACTGACCATCAGCTATGCGACGCTGGAGCAGCTCGACGACCTCTGCAACCGCCTGACGCGCGGGGTCTGATCAAACGCACGGAGTGCGGCCTGGAAGGGTGTGAAATCACGCTTTTTCGGGCCCCTCTGTCGCGCACGGAGCAGGCCTCATCCGTACTCGGAGACGGGCTGTTTTACTGGGACGAGGCGGTATTTCGCCAGAACGGCCACAAGCCCTTGGGGTTCCACGGCTTTTCTGAAGTCATCCACAGGTGCGCAAACGGCCCGTTTCGGCGTCTTTTGGACCTGACGGACCCTGCAAGCCTGAAAGTTGCGCTGACGCCGCGTCGACCGGCACGACTGCCGCTCCGAGCGGGGCTACAGCCCCAGCCGCCGGGCCCGGCCGGCGATCATCAGGGCCAGCCGTTCCGAGATCAGCTGATCCGGTGAGCCCGACGTCTTGCAGGCCCGGTCGGCGGTGAGGATCTCGCCCTGGATGTCGAGCAGGGTCTCCAGGGTCCAGGCGCGGGCCTGACGCAGGAACTCGCGCTCCTGCTTCCAGAACACGCCAGACGCCTTGGCCGCCTGGGCCAGGTCGATGCCGTTCTTGTGCAGGGTCAGGGTGCGCCTCAGGCGACCCAGATAGTAGCCCATCGCCCGCACGGCGGCCGGGCCACCCTCGCCCTCGGCAGCCGCGCGACGCAGTCCGGCCTGGGCCGGACCCAGTCGCCCCCCGAAGGCATCGGCGGCGGCGTCGCTGAGCGAGGCTTCCGGTTCCACGCCCAGAAAGTCGGTGAGGTCGGCCGCCGATGCATTGACGCCGGAACCCGGGCCGAGAAACAGGATGAGGCGCTCGATCTCCATGCGGGCGACCCCGCGCTCCTTCGGCAGGCGGGAGACGAAGAGGTCGAGAGCTTCGCTGTTCAGGCTGACCTTGTCGCGCGCCAGGGTCTCGCGGGTCAGGCGGGCCATGTCGCCGACCTCATCCTCGTAGCAGGGGATGACGGCGCAGCCGCCGGCCTTCTCGCCGACCTTCCGCAGGGTGGAGTCGCGGCCCAGGGCTCCGGCCTCAACGATAAAGAAGGCGTCGGGATTGAGCTGGCCCTCAACATGCCGGCCAAGCGCCTCAGCCGTGGCCTTGTCGGGCCCGGCCTTCTCGCCGGTCAGGCGCAGCCGGACGAGGCGCCGGCCGCCCATCATCGACAGGGCTGAAAGCTCTTCCTCAAGCTTGCCGGGGCTGGACTCTATGTCGCTTTCGGTCAGCTGCGCGGTGTCAAACGGATCATCAGGCCGCGCGAACAGCTTTTTGGCCAACTGGTCGGCGCGGTCGCGGACCACGCCGCGGTCCTTGCCATAGATGATCACGGCCCGGATCTCGGGCGTCGGGTCCTTCAGGAAGCGTTCGACATCCGGCCGCTTGGACAGGATCACGGGATCAGGCCGGGGCCTTGCCCGCCAGCCAGTTGGCAAGGTCGAGCTGGATCTTGCGGGCCACTTCGGCCGCAGCGCGCTCCTGGCCGTCGTTCTGGGCGGCGATGGCGGCATAGGGCTGGTCAGCAGAGTCATAGGTGACGGCGGCTTCGGTCTCGCCCTTGCGGATCTCGGTCCCGGTCCGGACGTCGGCCAGGGACCATTTGACCTTCAGGCGCAGCTCATAACGGTTGGCGATGTTGTCGACCCGCACGCCGCGCGCAAAGCGCTTCTCGTCGACGCTGAAGGTCAGGCGATGGGCCGGGGCAACATTGACGTTGCGGGCCAGGACGTCGTCCAGCTGCTCGCGCAGCAGATAGCCTGCCCGCCCGGCCGGGGCCACGGTCTCGATGGCGGCCAGGCCCGGCGTCACCCCGGGGGTGCCATAGAGGGGCGTGAACCCGCAGGCCGAAAGGGCCAGGGCCGTCAGGGCCAGGGCGCCGGGCAGGAGAAAGCGTTTCATCGGTCAGTTGGCCACGATGTTGACGATACGGTCCTTGACCACGATCACCTTGCGGACCGTGACCCCCTCAAGGTGGGCCAGAACGGCCGGATCGGCCAGCGCGATCTTTTCGACCTCGGCTTCGGCGAGGCCGGCCTTGACCTTGATCTCGCCGCGGCGCTTGCCGTTGATCTGGATCGGCAGGACCCGCTCGTCATCGGCGGCCAGGCCCGGATCAGCCTTGGGCCACGGCGCATCGACGACCATGCCTTCGCCGCCCAGCGACGCCCAGGCTTCTTCGGCCAGGTGGGGCGTGAACGGCGAGACCAGACGGGCCAGGATGTTCAGGGCCTCGCGACGGGCCGCCAGGACGGCGTCTGAAGCGCCGTCAGCCGGCGCGGCCTTCAGGGCGTTCAGGAACTCATACAGGCGCGCCACGCCGCTGTTGAAGCGGAAGCCCTCGATGCTGTCGGTGACGAAGCCGATCAGCTTGTGGGCCGACTTGCGCAGGGCCAGGGCGGCCTCATCCGAGGCGTCATGGGCGAAATCCCCGGCCGGCTGGCTGTCGAACTCGTTCCACAGCCGGTGGGTGAAGCGCCACGAGCCCTCGACGCCCGAATTGGTCCACTGCACATCGCGCTCGGGCGGGCTGTCGCTCATCACGAACAGGCGGGCGGCGTCGACGCCATAGGCCTCGAAGATGTCCTCAGGCGCGACGACGTTCTTCTTGGACTTCGACATCTTCTCGATGTCGCCGATGGTGATCGGCTCACCGGTCCGGGCATGTTTCGCAGAGCGATTGTTGCCTTCGGCGGTGATCACCACATCGGCCGGTTCAACCCATTCGCCGGCCACGTTCTTGTAGGCCTCGTGGGTGACCATGCCCTGGGTAAAGAGGCCGGCGAACGGCTCCTCGACCGAGACCAGGCCCTCGTCCTTCAGGGCGCGGGTGATGAAGCGGGCATAGAGCAGGTGCAGGATCGCGTGCTCGACCCCGCCGATATACTGGTCCACCGGCATCCAGTGGTCGGCGGCGGCCTTGTCGATGCATTCCGCCGCATCGGGATTGGCAAAGCGGGCGAAGTACCAGCTGCTGTCCATGAAGGTGTCCAGCGTGTCGGTTTCACGCTCGGCGGTGCCGCCACAGGACGGGCAGGTGGTGTGCTTCCAGGTCGGATGCCGGACCAGAGGATTGCCCGGCTTGTCAGCTTCGAAGGTGACGTCCTCGGGCAGCACCACCGGCAGCTGGTCTTCCGGTACGGAGACCGGACCGCAGGAGGGGCAGTGGATGATCGGGATCGGGCAACCCCAGTAGCGCTGGCGCGAAACGCCCCAGTCGCGCAGGCGATAGACCGTTGCGCCCTGACCCTGGTCCATGGCTTCGATGCGGGCGATGGCCTCGGACTTGGCGGACTCGATGTCCATCCCGTCCAGGAACTGGGATTTGAAGATCGAGCCGGGGCCGACATAGGCCTCCTTGCCGATCTCGAAGCTCGCGGGATCTTCACCGGGCGGCAGAACCACCGGCAGCACCGGCAGGTCGTACTTGCGGGCAAAGTCCAGGTCGCGCTGGTCGTGGGCCGGGCAGGCGAAGATCGCGCCGGTGCCGTAGTCCATCAGGATGAAGTTGGCGATCCAGACGGGCAGGGTGATGGTCGGGTCCAGCGGGTGGACCACACGCAGGCCGGTGTCGCGACCCAGCTTCTCGGCGCCCTCGATATCGGCTTCCGAGGTACCGCCCTTGCGGCATTCGGCGATGAAGGCCTGCAGTTCGGGATGGCCGGCCGCCAGCTGTTCGGCCAGCGGATGCTCGGGTGCGATGCCGACGAAGCTGGCCCCGAACAGGGTGTCGGGACGGGTGGTGTAGACCTCCAGCCCGGCCTCATGGCCCGCCGGGGCCTCATCCGCGAACTTGAAGGTGAAGCGCAGACCCTTGGACCGGCCGATCCAGTTCTCCTGCATGATGCGGACCTTTTCAGGCCAGCGATCCAGGGTCTTGAGGCCGTCGATCAGGGCATCGGCGTAGTCGGTGATGCGCAGGAACCACTGGGTCAGCTTGCGCTTCTCGACCGGCGCGCCCGAGCGCCAGCCCTTGCCGTCGATCACCTGCTCATTGGCCAGGACGGTCATGTCGACCGGATCCCAGTTGACCGAGGCTTCCTTGCGATAGACCAGGCCGCGCTGCAGCAGCTTCAGAAACCAGGCCTGCTGCTTGCCGTAATAGGCCGGATCGCAGGTGGCGAACTCGCGCGACCAGTCGATCGACAGGCCCAGGGCCTTCAGCTGCTCGCGCATGGCGGCGATGTTGTCGTAGGTCCAGCCCTTGGGGTGGACGCCGCGCTCCATGGCCGCGTTCTCGGCCGGCATGCCGAAAGCGTCCCAGCCCATCGGGTGCAGCACGCTGAAGCCCTGGGCCCGCTTGTAGCGGGCCACGACGTCGCCCATGGCGTAGTTGCGCACATGGCCCATATGGATGCGGCCCGACGGATACGGGAACATCTCGAGCACATAGTACTTGGGACGGCCGTCGCCGATGTCTGCCGTCCTGAAGACGTCAGCTTGCGCCCAGGCGCTGCGCCATTTGGGCTCGGTGTCTTTGGGATTGTAGCGGGCCATCGAAAAACCAGTGTCTTGATGTGCGAAAGCGCCCCGGAAGGCGCGTCCGCAGACTCTAAGCGGTTTCGCGGCCGGAGCGCGCAGAAAGTGCGGACTGAAGGGCCTTCATCGCGCTGGCGATGAAGGCCCTTCAGGGGCCTATTTGATGTTGGAAAGCCGAAGCTGACGCGCGCGGGTCAGGATGGCGTTCTCGATGTCGGTCGCGGTCTGGTCGGCCGTCGCGGTATCGGTCCAGGTGCCGCCGGCATTGACCTGCTTGAACACGTTGACGTTCAGGCCGTCGGCGCGCAGGCGGGTGTCGAGGATATAGACCGTCGCCTTGAAACGCTCGTCCGGCTTTTCCGGGTTCACGTACCAGTCGGTGACGATCACGCCGCCGTAAGGATCCGCCGAGGCCAGGGGCATGAAGGCCAGGGTGTCCAGGGTCGCGCGCCACAGATAGCCGTTGACGCCGATCGAGCCTTCGCTCGTGGGTGCCTTGGCTCCGCCGCCGAGGCCCAGGCCCTTGAAGGGCTGGAAACCACCCTCTTCCTGGGTGCTGAAAGTCTTGGGTCCCTTGGTGCTGCCGCAGGCGGACACGCCCAGAACCGACAGCGCCAGCACGCCAGCGGCGACGCCGCGCAACACCGACCCACGCTCAAACGCCATAGTACCTTGCTCCAATGTCTCGCCGGCGCGATCGCGCACCCTGGCGCGCCCCCGCAGCCGGGAGCCGGTCTATAGCATGGCCGCGCCGCCTCAAAACAGGAATCGCGTGACAGGTCGGCCACAGGCGCCGGTTGAATCGGGTAGCGGTCCCGCCGATGCGACCAATGGCCGGTTGACCGAGCACATTACAGGCCTTTAATCGACGGTAAGGGTGTTCGTTTCTAAATGGAGCGAACAGGGGTTTTTGGGAATAGGTCACGAGTAGCGATGGTCGCGACGCGTTTCATGATGGCAGCCGCCTCGGCACTGATCCTGACGGGATCGGCGACTATGGTGCACGCCCAGACCAAAACCCGTTCGGTGACCCCTGACTTTACGGTCAAGAACGACTTCACCAGCAATCCGCAGGGTATTCCGTTCGGCCCCCAATCAGCCAAGAAGACCCTGCAATGGGACGCTGACAAGGGTCGCTGGGGCCTGAAGCTGGATCTCGACCAGCCGGTCGGCCGCGACATGGAGCTGAAAGACGTCGAAGCCGGGGCCTATTACAAGGTCACCCCGTCGATCCGCGTCGGCGGTGCCGTGGCCCTCGGCGACAACAATCCGGCCCTGGCCGCCCGCAAGGCCGAGCCGCGCGAGCCCGCCCCCCGGGTGCGTCTGGAAACCGCCTTCAAGTTCTAGGCGTTTTGGCTCGCCAGCGCCTCGACGGCCGCCAGGCCGACGATTCCGGTTTTTTCCATACCGTCCACCGTGTCTGGCCGCAGTCCGCCCAGGGCATAGACCGGCTTGTCCGTCGCCCTGACCAGGGTCTCCAGACCGTCCAGCCCCAGCGGCGTACCGGCTGAGGGGCTGTTGCTGGCAAAGACCGGCGAAACCACCAGCGCATCAACCTCAGGAACCGACGCCGCCTCAACGGCTGCCCGGGTGTGGGCCGCCACGGTGATCAGGGCCTCCGGCCATGACCGGCGCAGGTTCATGGCTTCGCCCCGCAGGCGTTCGGGCAGGTGCACGCCGTCGGCCTGCAGGGTCCCGGCCAGGGCGATGTCGGCCCCGACCAGCAGGACCAGACCTCGCTCCCGGGTGATCGTCCGCAGCCTCTGGCCCTGTTCGGGCGCATCCGCCGCGCCGAAGGTGCGAAAGACCACGCCGGATCCGGCCGGCAGGCGCATCGCCACCGCTTCCGGATCGGCGACGCGGGCGGGATCGGTGAAGAAAAGCAGCGACGGCAGGACGATTCCACGCACCGTCCTTGGCCTGCACAGGGCCGCCGTCCTAGACAGGGCCTCCAGAGCCGCTCCAGCCGTCAAGAAACCCTCCGCATGTCAGACGCCCTCGCCCGGATCCGTACCCGCATCGACACTGCGACCGAGGCTGCGGGTCGCCCGGCCGGCTCGGTCACCCTGGTGGCGGTCTCCAAGACCCAGCCCTGGGACCATATCGCCCCGGTTCTGGCCGCTGGCCAGAGCGTGTTTGGCGAAAACCGCGTGCAGGAGGCGATGGAGCGCTGGACACCCCACCGCGCGGGCCTTGAGTTGCGCCTGATCGGCCCCCTGCAGACCAACAAGGCCCGCGAGGCCGTCGGCTTCCTCGATGTCATCGAAACCCTCGACCGCGAAAAGCTGGCCCGGGTGCTGGCTGACGAGATCCAGCGCCAGGGGCGGTCGATCGGCCTCTATGTGCAGGTCAATATCGGGGAAGAGCCCCAGAAGGCCGGCATCGCCCCCGCCGAGGCTGACGCCTTCATCGCCGCCTGCCGTGGTCCCTATGGCCTGTCGGTCGAGGGGCTGATGTGCATTCCGCCCGCTGAGGATGATCCCGCCCCCCATTTCGCCGCCCTGCGCGAGATCGCTGCCCGCAATGGCGTCGGGAAACTGTCGATGGGCATGAGCGACGATTTCGAGGTGGCCATCGCCCAGGGCGCGACCTCGGTGCGGGTCGGTTCGGCCATCTTCGGGGTGCGGGGCTAGGGGGCTCGGCGTTTCCGTTCCCCATGGGCAGAAATGGCGCTAGGCTTCGTGATCGCCGCCGGAATATCCCGTGATGACTGCCTTTCCCCAGGGAACCGTCCACGACGCAGGAGAAGACCTGCAGGCGGCGCTGCAAGCCGATCCGGACGTCCTCGGGCTGTGGGAACGGCTGACGCCGCTCGGGCGCAACGAGTTCATCTGCTGGGTCGAGGACGCCAAGCAGGCCGCAACGCGGCAGCGCCGTATCCAGCGCACCCTCGAAGAACTGCAGGAGGGCAAGAAACGGCCCTGCTGCTGGGCAGGCTGCATCCACCGCACCGACAAGGCCCCGAGCCCCTGGCAACAGGCCGTCCTGATTGACGGGAAGTTCGGGCGCGGGCGTTAGGCTGGGCGACTTGCCGGCTCATTTCTGCGCTGCTTTTTTTCGTCATCCCGCGCTTCATGCGCGGGACCCATGGTCCTGCCTTCAAGTGAGAGGGTGGGTCCACGCCGCACCTGCGGCGGAGAAATGGGTCCCGCGCCTAAAGCGCGGGATGACGGGCTGAGGTTACCTTCCAGCGCCCACAAACCCTTCACCCACCGCCTCAGACCCCGATCCCCACCGCATCCCCCGGCCTGGCCACCGCCAGCAGCGCCTCCAGATCGGCCCGCGCCAGGGCCACGCAGCCTTCGGTGCCGGAATAGTCCTCGCGGGCCAGATGCAGGAAGATCGCCGAGCCCAGGCCGGGAACCGGCGGGTCGTCATTGTGGGCCAGGATTCCAACCAGGTCATAGACATGATCGTCGCGCCACAGCCGCTCGGCGCTGGCCGGGTAGGGCAGCTTGACCGGGCGGTTATAGGCCGCATCGCCGGGGGCGTCGCACCAGCCGTCGTCGGGGGCGATGGGGCGGACGGGCAGGGCGGTGGTCGGGCCGTCCGGATAGACGTCGGGCCGGTAGAGGATCTCGCGGATCATCCAGACGCCGATGGGGCTTTTGTTATCGCCCTCGCGCTTGTCGGCGGCGGCGATGACGCCGGCCTTGCCGAGGGCGCAGCGCACAAGCCGGTCGTCCAGATCGATATGGCCGTCCGCCGTGGCCCTGAAGATCATTGTCGGCTTCTCCGCGCCCAAGGGTTGTCGCAGCCCCCCGCAGCGGTGCATGTTCGCATCCATGGCGCAACGCAAGACCCTCCTGCTGATCGATGATGATGACGACCTGCGCGGCGCGCTGGCCGAGCAGCTGGCGCTCCATGAGGAGTTCGCTGTCGTCGAGGCCTGAACGGCCGGCGAGGGCGTGCGGATGGCGCGCGAGATCAAGCCCGACCTCGTGCTGCTCGATGTCGACCTTCCCGACATGGACGGCCGCGAGGCCTGCCGGCTGATGCGCAAGAACGGGGTGATGGCTCCGGTCATCATGCTGACGGCGGCGGCCAGCGACAGCGACACGATCCTGGGCCTGGAGTCCGGGGCCAACGACTATGTCACCAAGCCCTTCCGCTTCGGGGTGCTGCTGGCCCGCATCCGCGCCCAGCTGCGCAGCTACGAGGCCTCGGAAGACGCCCTGTTCCGCATCGGCCCCTACGAGTTCCGGCCCTCGGCCAAGCTGCTGGTCGACGAGAAGCAGAAGAAGGTGCGGTTGACCGAGAAGGAAACCAACATCCTGAAATACCTCTATCGCGCCGGCTCCAAGCCGGTGTCGCGCGAGGAGCTGCTGACCTAGGTCTGGGGCTACAATGCCGGGGTCACCACCCACACCCTGGAAACCCACGTCTATCGCCTGCGCCAGAAGATCGAGCCCGATCCCACCGTGGCCAAGATCCTGATCACCGAGATGGGCGGCTATCGGCTGCAGCCCTAGGCCGAAAAAGAAAAACCCCGGCGCAGCGATGCGGCCGGGGTTTCTCGCATTCCTCAGATCAAACGAACGCCTCAGGCGTTGCCGATCACCTGGCCTTCGGCCTGGGCCTTGCGGGCCGCATAGACGCCGGCGAAGTCGATCGGGTCGATCAGGAAGGGCGGGAAGCCGCCTTCGCTGGTGACGTCAGCGATCAGACGACGGGCGAACGGGAACAGGAAGCGCGGGCACTCGATCAGCAGCACCGGCTCCAGATCGGCTTCCGGCACACCGGCGATGTGGAACAGGCCGCCATAGACCACTTCCACGTGGAAGACCGGCTGGTCTTCGCGGGTGGCGCGGGCCGAGAGCTTCAGGTCCACCTCGAACAGGCCGTCGGTACGACCCCGGGCGTTCATTTCGACGCCCATGTCGATGGCAGGCTGGGCCGCGCCGGCGCGCAGGCTGTCAGGGGCGTGCGGGCTCTCGAACGAGAAGTCGCGCACGAACTGGGCGATGATGCGGATACCCGATTGCGCAGCCGCGTTGTCGTCGGCAAGCCCTTCGGGGGCGGCGGTCGTGTCGGTCATTAGGACTAAATCCGTACTCGGCGTCTAAAAAGACCGCCAGGAGAGAGCGGCGCTGCTAACACGGGGGCGATCCTTGCGCAACGCTGGGGCGCCTGACGAACGCCCCGACCTGCCCTATATAGGCAGGGAGCCAGCCTGCCAAAGCAACCGCGGATAGCCACGTGTTCATTCAGATTCTCGTTCTCGCGGTCATCGCCGCCGTCGTGCTCTACCAGCTTTACGCTACGCTGGGCCGTCGGGTGGGACGTCAGCCCGAGGATGTTCCGGCGGTCGCCAAGCCGGCTTCAGCCCTTGCCGGTTCGACCGAGCCGCTCACGGGCGGACGTCTCGAGGGCGTTGCCGCCCTGCGGGCCCGCCAGCCCGACTTTGATCCCGGCCATTTCATGGGTGGGGCGCGCGCGGCCTATGAAATGATCGTCAAGGCCTTCGCCTCCGGCGATCGCGACACGCTCAAGCCGCTGCTGTCGGCCGATGTCATGGCCAATTTCGAAGCCGCCATGGTCGCCCGGGAGGCGGAAGGCCGCAGCGAAAAGGTCGAGCTGATGAGCCCGCCGCGCGTGGACATGGAGTCGGTCACGGTCGAGGGCGACACGGCCCGCGCGGTGGTCCGCATCCTGGCCGAGGTCCGGGCCCGCACCACCAGCGCCGAGGGCGAGGCGGTCGATGACCGTCGGACCGCCGAGCTGTGGACGTTCGAGCGCGACCTGAAGTCCTCCAACCCCAACTGGACCCTGGTCCACGTCGCTGCCGCCGAAGCCTGATGCGCCTCGGTCCTGTCGCTGTCGTCGCAGCGCTGATCCTGTCAGCCTGCGCCACCCCCATGCCGTCGTCACCGGTCGCGAGCCTGCCGACTCCGGCACGGCCCGTTCCGGCCGCACCGGCCCCCGGGTCCGCTACGCCGGCGACAACGACGACGGTCTTGCTGGACTTCTCCACCCTGGCCGGCTGGCCGGACGAGGATCACCTGGCGGCGCTGGAGGCCTTTCGGGCCGGCTGCGGTGTGTCGCGCGATCCCGACCTGACGCGGGTCTGCCAGCTGGCCCGCACCGGGACGGTTCGCGACGAGCCCGGCGCCCGCCTGTTTCTCGAAGCCAATTTCCGGCCCCAGGCCGTGGGCGACCAGGGCCTGCTGACCGCCTATTTCGCCCCGCAGTATGATGCCCGCATGTCGCGCTCGTCCGAGTTCAGTGCCCCGGTGCGCGGCCTGCCCGCCGATCTGGTGGTGCTGGATCTCGGGGCCTTCGAGGCCAGCTTCGCCGGCAAGAAGGTCACCGGCCGGGTTTCAGGCGGCAAGTTCGAGCCCTATCCTGACCGGGCGGCCATCGAGACCGCGCCGCTCGACCGGCCGCTGGCCTGGATGCGGCCCGAGGAGCTGTTTTTCCTGCAGATCCAGGGCTCGGGCATCCTCGTCCTGCCGGATGGCCGCCGGGTGCGGGCCGCGTTCGCCGGCTCGAACGGCAAGCCTTTCGTCGGCATCGCCACGGCCATGCGCGACCGGGGCCTGCTCAGCGACAACAACACCTCCGGCGACGCGATCCGCAGCTGGCTGGCCGACAATCGTGGGCCTGCGGCCGATGAGGTCATGCGCCTGAACCCGCGCTATGTGTTCTTCAAGCTGGCCGAGGACGACGGCAAGGAAGCCGTTGGCGCGGCGGGCATTCCGCTGCCGGCCGGCCGGGCCATCGCCGTCGATCCCAGCCGCCACGCCATGGGTGACCTCTACTGGCTCGATGCCAGCGCCCCGAAACTGGCCGGGGCCTTTCCGGCCTATCGGCGTCTGGCCGTAGCGCTCGACGTCGGCGGGGCGATCAAGGGTCAGGTGCGGGCCGATCTCTATACGGGCTCGGGGGCGGGCGCGGGTGCCGAGGCCGGCCGGGTGCGGCATGACCTGCGCCTCTATCGCCTCGTGCCGATCCCCAAGTCCTGAGCCATGAGCCGGCGCACGCCCGATCCGGATGAGCTGCGCCTCTGGCGGTTCGTCACCTCGACCGTACGCGAACGGGCTGAAGCCCGGGCCGAGAAGCTGCGGGTCAAGGACAAGCCCAGGCCGGTCCGGACCCCCAAGATCAAGGCCGCCCAGCCGACCCACCTGGCCTCGATCGCGCCGCTGCGCATCGATCCGTCCGAGATCATCGCGCCCCGGCCGCCGGTGCCCAAATCGGCTCCCGGCCATATCGAGCCCAACCGCCGCCGGCGGCTGGTCAAGGAGCACGATCCGATCGGGGCGCGGCTGGACCTGCACGGCTTCGACCAGGACCAGGCCCGCCCGGCGCTGGAGGCCTTCATCCGTCGGGCCTATGACGACCGTCACCGGGCCGTGCTGGTCATCACCGGCAAGGGCAAGGTGGGCCACGGCGTGCTGAAGAAACGCACCCCCGAATGGCTGGCCGCCCCGGCCCTGCGCGACATGATCGCCGGCGTGTCCCAGGCCGACCAGCGGCACGGCGGCGAGGGCGCGCTGTATGTGGCGCTGAAGCGGCGGGCTTAGGGGGCTGGAAGAGGACGTTGGGAAGGGCGGGTCGGGGTGGATTGCGGAGCTCTATTTCGCCCTTAAGCCCGGTGTCGTTGTACGATTGAACTCGTCCCAACGAAGAAGATAGCGTCGAGCTTCACCGCCCAGGTGCGGGTTCACCGTTGAAAAATCAAAACCTCCATGGTGCGTCCCTCGCCAGATTTCCTCCAACAGGTCAGTCGCGACGGCATTTGAAACATGCCCATCGGCGGACCGGAGAAGACGCTCGATCTCTGCAAAGAGGCGCTTCAAATCCTTGTCAGCGATTGGATTTCTCTTCGAGGCTATCGCCCGCCCGATCTCCCGAAATGCTGCATTGGCCCAGAGGCTAGGCTCAACGCTGTCTGCATCCCACTCGGTCATCCGAGCCTGGGTTTGCGGCGACAACCTCGCAAGTTGGCCTGCGGCCGCGAGGCCCCGCGCTGCACTTTCCACATCCATGCCGGCCATCAAGAATTATTCTCTGAAGGTCCGCAACGGGTCGGGAGCGGAAATGAGGTCTGCGCCTGAACCCGGACCTTCAGCGATCACCCTCCAAGCGGCCCAAACGACTATCTGACAAGGGTGGAACGGTGACGGTCGCTGCATCACACAATAACAACCGTCATTCCCGCCCTTGTGGCGGGAACCCCTCGTTCAGCTGATACGTGAGATACAGGCGGACTGCTTGGCAGTCCGCCCCTGCTGCACCTGCGACCGTTACAGGGGTTCCCGCCACAAGGGCGGGAATGACGAAGGCGCGGGTGGCCGCAATGGCTTGTAGGCCTATTTGGACCGCGCAGCCTTCTCGGCGAGGCCCGAAGTCCCCTCACGGGCCGCCAGCTTGTCGGCCACGGCGTCGAGCGAGACACCTGAGGCCGCCAGCAGCACCAGCCAGTGATAGAGCAGGTCGGCGCTCTCGGCGGCGATCTCATCGGGACCCTGGGCCACGGCGGCGATCACGGTCTCGACGGCTTCTTCGCCCAGCTTCTTGGCGGCCAGCTTCGGATCGGCCAGCAGCTTTGCGGTGTAGGACGCGGCCGGATCGCCGCCCTTGCGGCTGTCGATCGTGGCGGCCAGGCGCTCGAGGGTTTCGAACAGCCGGCTCATGCCGCGCCCTTCAGGTCGTCGAGGCGCACAGGAATGCCCGCCTCGGCCATGGCCCGCTTGGCCTCCCCGATGCTGATTTCGCCGAAGTGGAAGATCGAGGCGGCCAGCACGGCGGCGGCGTGGCCGTCGCGGGCAGCTTCGACCAGGTGTTCGGTCTTGCCTGCGCCGCCCGAGGCGATCACCGGCACGTTCACGGCCCCGGTCACGGCCTTGAGCAGCGGAATGTCGTAGCCGATCTTGGCTCCGTCGCGGTCCATCGAGGTCAGCAGGATCTCGCCGGCACCGCGTTCGACGACTTTTGCGGCCCAGTCGACCACGTCGAGACCGGTGTCCTTGCGGCCGCCATAGGTCCAGACGTTCCAGCCCGAGCCGTCCTCGCGCAGCTTGGCGTCGATGGCCACCACGACGCACTGGGCCCCGAAGGCATCCGCCCCGGCGGCGATCAGGTCGGGGTTTTCGACGGCGGCGGTATTGGTCGAGACCTTGTCGGCCCCGGCCAGCAGCAGCCGGCGCATGTCGGAGACCTGGCGGACGCCGCCGCCGACCGAGACCGGCATGAAACAGACCTCGGCCGTGCGGGCGATGACATCGAGGATCAGGCCCCGGCCTTCGCTCGAGGCGGTGATGTCGAGGAACATCAGCTCGTCGGCCCCGGCCGCGTCATAGGCCCGGGCCTGCTCCACCGGATCACCGGCGTCGCGCAGGGCCACGAAATTGACGCCCTTGACCACCCGCCCGTCCTTCACGTCGAGGCAGGGAATGATCCGGGTCTTCAGCATCAGGCGGCCGCCACCGTCAGGGCCTGGGCCGGCT
>Ga0187843_10001522_pt1 | contig 14530 bp, 19 predicted proteins | sample SpaLakP09_SKY_43_FD_134516 | JGI IMG/M metagenome (GOLD analysis project Ga0187843, IMG submission 134516) | Oligotrophic lake water microbial communities from Sparkling Lake, Wisconsin, USA - SP09_SKY_43 | ecosystem: Environmental > Aquatic > Freshwater > Lake | place: USA: Sparkling Lake... | reverse complement strand
GCTGGCCATGGCCAGCAAGGGCAGCATGGCGCCAAGGACCAGAACCAGCTTCTGCGTCCTGACCTGGAACAAAGCCAGGTGTTGGCTCGACGGAAAGGGCCGGCTCAAACCGCCCGTCCAGATGAGCGGGCAGCTGAACCCCAGCAAGGCCCACAGGCAGAACTGCAGGGCCAGGGCCGCGGCCACGCGGTCACCAGCCCCAGCCGCCACCGTTGCAGCGCCCACGGCACATGCGGCAGGGATGGCAGCGCAGAGGACTCGATGCTTCAGGCCTTGCTGCAGAAGCAAGAGCAGAGGCTGCGATGGGCTTGTTGTTTCTTTCATCCGCGCGCTCCAGTGGGAGTTTCAGGCCGGCAGGCGAAGTTGAACCGGTGGCTTGGTTTCGCACCTGGCGGCTGCGCGGCCAGAGGCCGCTTGCCAACGCGAATCCGCTCAGGATGATAGCTAGGTCACCAGACCATTTGGAAGCACTGGAAACCCCAGCTCGGCGTTCAGCGGAGGGCCTTCAAATAGTCCAGGCGGGCACGGCCCAGTTCGACCTCGCACCACATACCCTCAGCCGGAGCCCCGGTTCCAGCGCCAAACGCGGCACTTCGAAAGGTGCACTGCGCTTCTCGGTATTCGGTCCATTTCGCCTGAGCCCGCTTGAATGTTCGCGCGAGCTGCAACATCGGGTCCTGCTGGTCTCGCTTGCGTAACTCGCGTTCGACACGCGTCACCGCCGCCCGCAGCAGTGCGTCCAGCGATTGAACTTCCGCCGCGAAGCACTGGTTTCGCTCCCTCGTGTTGCCGGAATCCACGCACGGCATGGGCGCCATGTCCTGAGCCCTGGCCGACGAGGAAAAGAGAGCGATGGCAAGCAAAAGCGCAGCGTGCATGGAGACCCCAGATTGAAACGAACCCGCCAGCGAAGGAAGACCGCTGCGCGCTCCAAATGAAATGAGTGAGGCCTGCAGGCGGTAGGCCATTGCCGGCCCGGTCCAGCGCAGGGCTACCGATTCCGGCGTGAATCACGCGACCGACTTGTAGCCTTTGTCCACGATGTTGAGATGCACCGCGATTCGCGCACACAGCATTTCAGCGAACGGGATCCCTTGGTTCTTGTCGCTCACGACTCGCGCCACTTCTTGGGTCGAATAGCCCAGCGTCCCCACTTCCACCACCAGCTGTGTCTTGTAGCCAATCGGCCGCGCCCGAACCCAGGCAGCGTCGGAGACGTCCAACTCCTGGGTCCTCAACTCACGACCAAACAGAATCGTCGTCTTGCGCACGAGCTTGGCTTCGGGATCGAGTTCAGACCTGCGCCTCAAGCCTCGAGCCGCCATCAAGAACAAGATGAGCAGCACCGTGCTCGCGAGAGCCAATTTCGGGCTCAAGCCCAACCTGATGGAATCCCAAACCTTGACCACGGCTGTTGCCGACGCAATCGCCGACAGGCGCCAGGTGCTGGGATCGGTGACAAGGTATTCGTCAAGGTCGACGCGTGGCATGGGCTTTTAACGTGAGCGCGGAGGGTCGTACCCCGCTAGACATGGGAAGCGGCGATCAGCGCCGCATGGTCGGGCACGTTGACGGAGGGCTGCCTGAGCTTCAGGAAGCTCGGCTTTGGTGAAGAACACACGATAGCTCTACTTTCCACGATATGCCCGCGCCACCTGCAGGCTCGTCTGCGCGCCGAGAAATGGCGGAGCTTCATCCAAGCTCACCACCGTCACTCTGTAGCTGCCAGGGCCCAGCGTGGCGGCCCACAGTTCGGCACTCAGTGTTGCGGCCCCCCATGAAGACAGGCGTGGTTTGTTCACAGTCTTCTCTGCAATCGGCAGCTCCGCCTCGGCTTGCTTCCGAAAGACACGGATCTGAAGTCTCAGTGGCGCGCCAGACTCGACCCATTGCCCCGTTGATTCTTGGACCGACCCGCCTGCCCGCTTCCAAACTTGCGCTCTATCGCCCGGATCGCCTTCCTTGTAGACGTACACAAGAGAAACGGCGTAGCTCTGTGTCTCGCGAACTGAAAAGCTTGCGCTCGCGCTAGCACCAGCCGGGCCCATCGGAAACGGGACCATTTGCGCATCGCTTCCAGCACATGCTGAAAATCCAAGGGCAACAAGGAACGCAAGCAGGGCGTGCAATCGATTCGAGCGACTCATGGGATGCTTGCCGTTCAAAGTCATGCAGTGGGCCCCTCCTCCCATGCCCAATCGCCTGCTGAGCCGGCTTGTGCCTCTCACGTTTTGCCCGTCTTGACGCCCGAAGTCTGCATGAGCACGGTCGTATGGTGATGCCCGGTGTGGGAGTGAAACAAAGTTCCCTCAACGGTCACGACTTTGCCAAGGTATTTCGAAGGGTCAAAACCGGCAGAAGGGAGCAGCGTCACCTTCCGTTGGACTTTCTCTGCCTCTTCATTGATGCCCGACCCGGCGTCAATGCAAATGGGCTTTGGCAGCACCAGAATCGCCTGCGTTTCACGCAAGTCGGTTCTGGGGGTTTCGCCATAGTTGGGTGGGCCGCAAAACGTCTTGCGAATGACCAGCCCCATTAACGCGACCGGAACTCCACCGTAGTGCAGGCACGGCGGCACCGCCCAAGACGGCGATGAGCCGCAACAGGCGATCGCGATGGCAATGGCCCGATGCTTCAAGGTGCAACCCAAGGTCCGCCGAGAGCCACCGGGGCTATGCAATGAAGCGATCATGCGACCTTTCTACCAATCGCGCGCCTGATCCACCACGCAATCAGACCCCAAACGGGCAGCGCGACGACCGCGCAGGCGATCAATGAGAAAACCATGAGCAAACCATAACCAAGATCTTCTTCGGAAGCAGCGATGGGGTTGATTTGAATGTAGGCGTGGTCCACCACGCTCAGAGCAGCCAACGCAGCCAGCAAAACAACCATGGCGGCCAGCATCAAAGATACCAGCCACAGAAGCATCGGCGAGGCAAGTACTCGTAGCAAGGGTCGATCTCCCAACACTGCTCAACAGTTGAGATGCGAGGCTTGACCCGGATTGCCGGGGCAAGTCCTCTGGATTGAAACGTTAGCTGTCAAGTCGTGAACATAGCGAACCTCTTGCAGTTGAGTTCCCCCAAGCTCAAAAGTCTTGCGAGAGCCTTTGTCGACCGTGAAACCCACCTTTTGATAAAACTTGATTGCGCGCTCGTTGTCTGCGAACACCCAGAGACTGATGCTTGATGCGCCGCGATCAGCCGCAAAGGCGCGCGATGCGAGCCATAGCTCGCCAGTATTCGACTCATTCGTAATCTCCTCCTGTGAGCTGCCCTTGAAAATTCTCCGGCAAGCATAGTGTGATGCGAGTTCTAGACAAGATGGCCGTCCGAACTCGCGCAGCCCGACTCCTGTGATGCCCTAGCTTGCAGGCACAAGACCTGTGGCGCTACACCCATGTACCCGGCGGACGGGCTGCGGGGGCGTTGCAAGTTAGTCCGGCGTCGGGCCATGAGCAAATCTAGCATCTTGTTTGTCGGATGGGTCGTCCACAAGGACAGTATCGACATCGCCGTGGCGGATGCGCAGCGCTAGACCATGCGCTGCACAAGCTCGTCAGTGGCGGCCAGCTCAGCATCTCCATCGGTGCCACGGTGCTGGGCCGGCCCAGCTGGCTGGACTTGGGCGCCGCCTACCGCCGCGCCCAAGAAGCCCTGTGCGAGACCAAGGCGGGCGGGCGCGACCAGGCGGCGCTGCGTATGCCGCCGCCAGGGGCACAAGCTGCCGTCTGGGAGGACGCCGAATCACCCTCGTTATCCACAAAGACCCGCTCAGGCCGAACCCGAAAACCGGGCGGCCCCGGCGGCAACTTTTGCCCGTTCGCGCCACGCGCAGCGACTCAGCCGAGGATGGTGGGATTGAGCCGCCAGAGCGTGTAATTCAGCACCGAGGCAAAGCTGACCCACGCCAGATAAGGCAGCAAGAGCAGGCCAGCGGCTGGTTTGATGCGCCAGAAGGCAAAGATGGTGCCGGCGATCAGCAGCCACAGCAGCAGCACCTCGGCGAAGGCAAGGCCACCCAGATGCCACGCAAAGAACAGCCAACTCCACAAGGCATTGGCGACGAGCTGGACGACGAACAAGCCCAGGGCGATCGAACGCCCCTTGCTCGCCTGAGGTACACGCCAGACTGACCACGCGGCAATCGCCATGGCCAGAAACAGCAGCGACCAGACCGGCCCGAAGACCCAGCCCGGCGGCGCCCACACCGGGCGAACCAGGTCAGCGTAAAAGGTACGAGCGTTCACGGATGCAAGTGCACCGATGCCGCTGGTGGCGATGCAAAGCAGCAGCCATGCGACGAAGCCGAGGGCTTGATGGGGGCGAGACGTTGCTGCTTGGGTCACGGGAGGCCTGAGGTTTGATTGACTCGGTTGGCCCAGCCGTCCGCTGCACTGAAGGCTGGGGGCTTCATTTCGGAACGGACCCGAAATCCGTTCGAGCGGCATTGTGTATGGAACCTGCCCCCCGGGCCCAGATGCCCACAATTCGCCATGGAGACAACACCTTCAACGATCACGCATCGCTTGTGGGCGCGTGCCGGCTTGTTCTTTGAATCAGGCTCTCGATTGAAGGGTTGGGCGCCACAGCTTCGCCAAGGAATGTAACTTGATAGTTCACCGGCCAAACTCCAAACCACCAAATGCGTGAAAGGAAGTTCTTAACGCGAGGCAACACCGTTGAGGCTTCGTTCGCTCCAAGGAAGTGTGGCTCCCCCTGTGGCCCCACCAAGGGCGGCAGATAGACGAGCCACTCCTTGCCGACAAGCCCCACATTGAAGTGGAGCAAGCCCTCAGATCCTTGATAGCTCACCACTTCATTCTTCGCCGCGAATTGCACCGTGTAGTTGCTCATGGCCATAGCGTGGAGGTCACCGGCGCTGCGCGGCCGTGTGGCGCAGCATCCGAGAGACTGCAGGGTTGTGCAGCCGAACCGCAACCAGCCACCCACAGAAGGCGGCTGGCAGAACCGTGACCAAGGAGAGCATGGTTGTTACACCGACAGTGATTGCCAGATCCTTGGCATCAAACCGTGCGGAAGCGCCAAGAGGCACGCCGACGACGAGCCCGAGTACAAGCGCGATACAAGTGGCGCCTGCCAGGAAGCTGCGCAGGCGGACTGGCCGAAACGAATGCAGCATCGCTCCAACCGCGTAGCAAATGGGTACGGCAACGAGGTAAAGGAAAGGCATCGCTGCAACGACAAGGCCAGCACCTCGGTCGCCTGCGTCATCCAGCTCGGCAAGAGCGACCACGCCCGATGGCACATTCGAAATCTCGGACAGCGCCATGAGTAGCACGGGCAACAGCGCAGCGCCGGCCGCGAGAAAGCTCGCGAGCACTTGATGGGGCTTATAAGGAAGCCGCATAACGCTTGAAATCAGCGGCCCACATAGGCGGCTCGATGGGATGATGGGTTGGGCCGCTGCTACATGACCCAGGCAGTGAACTGCTTGGCATTGTGATTCCAATAGATATGGGCTGAATCAACGTTGCCGTCGCTTAGGTTCAACCCTTTGCAGGTCTTGGACGGACGCATGCCGTCAGGGATGTATCCAACCTCACGCTCGAACTGGGCTGGATCAAAGTCACCGTCCTCGATAGTGAGCTCCGACGTTGCTGGGTCACGCGATGCTGCCGAGAAGCGAAGCAGCATTGGCGCTCTTGCGAGAGAGCCGATAAAGACGGCGACGACTATCTCAGTTTTCGTAGTACCGAGGACGGCCTGCTCAATCCGCCCTTGGCAACTGAAGTCACCGATCACTACGGAAGCTGGCTTCCAATTGATGCCCGGAAAAAACCTCTTAGCAGCTGCAGGCACCGAACCGGCCTGCGCAAACGCCACCGAGAAGGCGGACAGGGTCAGAGCGCAAGCAAAAGCGCGCTTCAATGGAGAGGCCCAACGCCAAAGGTAAGCGGCACCGCAAGGAGCGCAGCGACTGAAGGGCACCGACAAGGAACAGGACAATGGCGAAGCCATGGGCCTTTTTGGCGTCCGCTTGACTGACCAGTTAGGCGACGGGTTTGAGTGCATTACTTTCGACGTAGATGCGGCTGGAGGTCGGCCTCAATGGCGAGGATGGCCGCGTGCAACTCCTTTGATAGCTCGTTGTCTGTTGCGGTAGGTGACGCGAAGACTTGAGAGCGGATCCTTAAGCCAAAATCCCGATCTGTTTCGAAGTCCTGCCCATCCGACAACTCATTTGAGATAAACGCTTCAATAGCTGCGTTAACTTTGCGTGCAACGAGGCGGAGTTGATCGGTCTTTTCGCGGATGGATGAGCCCCATATTGCTTCCGCTTCAAGCGTCTGGGCATCGAACTCCACGATTGCCTCATATACGGGCGCCCAGCGATTTGCAAACACATGTGCATAGGCGCTTCCACTTTCTTGCCCACTGCTTTTGGGGTGGTTCTTATGCCCTTCGGGAAACTCGCCAGCTCTGACAAGGGGTGTGCGACACAGCTGAATCTCGTTTCTCATTCTGTAGGTCGCCTTTGCAAGCTTGCGCGCCACTTCGAAGTTCGCGGTTCCCTTTAACTGCCTAGCCCAAGTGTTTAGCCCACGGACTGCAACACAGGCTGTGACGGCTCCTGCAATGGCAAGGATGACATCCTTGCCCATGGTGATGATTTCGGGGATTGTCATACGCTTAACGTAAAGATGAGCGGCCGCTGAAGGCGGTCCGCTCCAATGACAGGTTAAGCATCATTTTTCTCATCGCGCTGGCCATCGTGGCGCCATTTGAAATATCGAATGCTGTGAACGGCAACTAAAGCGACAAGCACCTCAAACAGCATGCCCGTTAGCCAAGCAACCCAGTGAAACTCTTTGGGCAAAACGTCGACAGCAACCGCAGCGCCAGCCAGAAATGGAAGCACCAAGACTGCCGTGAGCGGAGCGGCGCCCGTCGCGAATGCCTCCCAGGCTGAATAGAAGCCTGCGATCACCACCACCGCGCCAGCAAGCACTGTTGACGCGCAAATTGACGGAAGCAGTGACGGGCCTCGCATGATGCTTAACGTGTTGTATATCGCAGCTGCACGCCGCATATCACGGCCGCTGTCGCAATAACCGACCAGGCGAAAACCCAAGCAAGTGCCTGTCGGATCGCGCCTTTTCGCTGCTGGCTTGAGATTTCAAACGACATGAATTTCCACGGCAAAAGCCGCGCCTGTTACAAACACTCGGCTCGGGCTGCAACGCAACATCCAGCCGGTCGCTGGTTCGCCATATTGCCATCAGTACATGGCGTTAGCTCCTCAGGCCAACCCTTGAGTGTCGCGCGCGCAAACTCCCGGCTCCGGGGCCAGCGGGGTCACCCAGCGAAGCGCGACGGCGGCTCCCAGCCAACCACGACCGCGCCGGCCAGGGTCTGCCCCTCCCGCTAAGCCCCCGCCCCCTGCTCCGCCAAGGCCTCCTTGATGAAGCGCACCAGCGCACGGGCGGTTTCTGAGCCGGCGGGCATGGGCAGGCTCAGGGCCTGGATCCATTCGCCTTCCTTGACGGTCAAACGCCAGCCCGGCAGCACGTCGACCAGGCCGCCGCCCTCGGTGGCGGTGGGCACGCAGAAATCCGGGCTGAGCACCACGCCGCCGCCGGCGCGGGCCATGGCCAGCAGCACCTCGTGGTCGTTGCCCCAGGCGGCGGCGCGCAGGCTGAGTGCGGCTTCTTCCAGCGGGCGGCCCTGGGCGTCTTCGCGCAGCCAGCGGCGTTCGCTGGCGTCTTCGTGCTGGCCGACCAGCAGGCAGGGCAGGTGCAGCAGATCCTGCGGCCCTTGCAGCGGGCCGGCAGCGGCCGCCCAGGCAGGCGAGGCATAGGCGCGCACGGCGTAGCGCAGCAGGGGCTGGGCCACCCAGTCCTCGGGCGGCTGGGCGGTGGCGCGGAAGGCCAGGTCCACGCCTTCGGCGAGCAGATCGACCCGGCGGTAGGTGAACAACAGCTCATAGCGCAGCGCCGGGTGCAAGGCCTGAAACCGCGCCAGCAGCGGCGGCAACACATGGTTGCCGAACACCGGCGGTGCGCTGATGCGCAAAGTGCCGCTGAGCTGGTCGCGCTCGCTGCGCAGGGCGAGGCGGGCTCCTTCTGTGGCCTCCAGCACCAGGCGGGCGCGGGCCTGCAGGCGCCGGCCGGCTTCGGTCAGGCTGAGGCTGCGGGTGCTGCGTGCGAACAGAGCCAGGCCCACGGCCGATTCGATCGCGGCCACGCGGCGGCTGACGGCCGCTCGCGTCAGCCCCAGATCCCGCGCCGCACGGGCGAAGCTGCCGGCTTGGGCGATGCGGGCAAACAGCTCCAGGGCATTGGCGTCCAGGGCTTGATCGGCGGCGGTGCGGCGGCTGCGCGACAGGCGCGGGGCGCTGGTCGTTTTTGTTATTGCTGTCGTTGTGATTGCCGCTGCTGCCGGCGTCGACGGCGCAGGCGTAGGCGTAGGCGCAGACGATGGCGAAACGGGCGGTTGGCGCGGCTTGCTTGTCAACGTTTGATTACCAATGTGTCGATTCAACGCAGTCTAGTCGCTGAAATCTCGCCAATCTAGACTGAGTTCCCGTGTCCTCCACGGCCTACCACTCGGTTCCACAGCCCTCCACCGCCATCCACCGGCCGCCACGGCTGCCCGCAAATCCCCACGCCGCGGCCCAGCCATCCACCCAGAACCCCGATGAAGCCCACTGCCCCCACCCTGCCCCACGCCTTGCCCCCGGCCCAAGCCGTGCACCTGCGCTGCGCCGACGGCCGCCTGTTGCACGCCAGCTGGCAAGAGCCGGCGGGCCCGGTGCGCGCCTTGGCTGTGATCAGCCCGGCCATGGCCGTGGCCAGCGGTTTCTACCGCGGCTTTGCCGAGTGGCTGGCCGGGCGCGGCTATGCCGTGCTCAGCTACGACTACCGCGGCATCGGCCGCAGCTTGCAGGGCTCGGTGCGGCAGGAGCGGGCCGGCCTGCGTGAATGGGCGCAGCTGGACATGGCCGCCGCCCTGCGCGCCATCGAACACCGGCGCCAGCGCGAGCAGCGGGCCCAGGGCCAGCCGCTGGGCGTGCTGGCCATCGGCCATTCCTTTGGCGGCCAGGCCATCGGGCTGGCGCCCGGTTTCGAGCAGCTGGACGCGGTGCTGGGCGTGGCCGCACAGGCCGCCGATTTCCGTTACTGGGCCGGCCTGCAAAAAGCCAAGGCTGCGCTGTTTTTCCATGCCCTGCTGCCGGGCTTGAGCCATCTCTTCGGCCATGCGCCCGGCTGGGTGCTGGGCGGCCGGGCGCAAGACCTGCCCAAGGGCGCGGCCCTGCAATGGGCGCGCTGGGGCCGGCGGCGCGGCTATCTGTTCACCGACCCGGCGGTGCAGGCTGATCTGGGCTACCACCGCTTCACCGGCCCGGTGCATTTGTGGAATGTGACGGACGACACCTTGTTCGGCCCCGGCCCGGCGGTGGACCAGTTGGGCCTGCAGTTCCGCAGCGCCGCGCTGCAGCGCCACACCCTGGACCCGCGCCAGCTGGGCCTGCGCGCCATCGGCCATTTCGGCATGTTCCGCCGCGAGCTGGGCGCCCAGCTCTGGCCCCTGCTGCTGGGGCCGGTGGAGCAGGCCACGCCGCGGCTGCGCGAGCGCCTGCATGGGCTCGCGCACTGACCCGCTCCGTGGCAAGCGGCTGGCTACACTGGCCGCTCCACTGCCATGGCCCCGCCGGGCCCAGGAGCCGCACATGACGACCTTGAAGACACGCACCGCCCTCCAAACGCTGGGGGCAGCCCTCTTGCTGGCCGGCAGTGCGCTGGCTCAGGCCCAGAACATCAAGCCGGGCCTGTGGGAGATCAAGATGAACCCCCAGCTCAGCCCCGAGCGCCAGGCGGCCATGGCCCAGGCCCAGCAGCAACTGGCGCAGATGCCGGCCGAGCAGCGCAAGAGGATGGAAGAGATGATGGCCAAGGCAGGGGTCAACGCCAACCTGGCCACGGGTGCGGTGACGCTCAAGGTCTGCATCACGGCCGAACAGGCGGCGCTCAATCAGCTGCCGGTGTCCAGCCAGGGCAATTGCAAACACCAGGTGGAGCGCAAGGGCGCCCAGATCCTGAACCGTTTCAGCTGCAGCGACCCTGACATCAGCGGCGAGGGCACCACCACCCTCAGCAGCGCCGAGGCCTACAACTCCAGCATGAGCAGCACCGCCCGCGTCGGCGGCAAGAGCGAAACCATGTCGGTGCAGAGCCAGGGCCGCTGGCTGGGCGCCGATTGCGGCGGCATCGCGCCGATGAAGACGCCGAAATAGTAAGTTCAAGGAGGCCGACGCGGGCCCCGCAAGCCGACTCAGAGCTTGCCGGTGAAGATACGCCCCAGCCAGCCCAGATACCAAGCCAGCAAGGCCTGGAACCAGCGCGGCTTGGCCACAGGCGGCGCCGCCGTCGTTGCGGGCTCGGCGCTGATCGGTTCTTGAGGCTTGGGTTTCATGGCGGGCTTGGCATGCGCGGGGCAGCCACAGCAAAGCAATCGGGTAAGCGCATTGTGCGCCGCGGGCGCCGGGCCGAGCGCATAGGATGCCGGCATGGACAATGTGGATTTGCAAGTGTTGCGGCAGCTGGCCGCCTGGCGCCGTGAGGGCCGCGGCGCGGTGCTGGGCACCATCACCCGCACCTGGGGCTCGGCCCCGCGGCCGGTGGGCTCGCTGGTGGCGGTGCGGGATGACGGGCAGATTGCCGGCTCGGTCTCGGGCGGCTGCATCGAAGACGATCTGATCGCCAAGCTGCGCGAGGGCGCCCTGGCCTTGCAGCGGCCCGAACTGCTGCGCTACGGCGTCGGCGCCGAGGAGGCCCAGCGCTTCGGCCTGCCCTGCGGCGGCACGCTGGAGCTGCTGCTAGAGCCGGTCAGCGAGGCCTCGCAGATCGAAGCCCTGCTGGAGCGCCTGGACCGCGGCGAGCGGGTGCAGCGCCGGCTGGACCTGCACAGCGGCCAGGTGCAGCTGCTGGCGCCCAAGCACGGTGCCGACACCTTGCTGCTGGACGCCCAGACGCTGCGCAGCCACCACGGCCCGCAGTGGCGCCTGCTCATCATCGGCGCCGGGCAGATGACCCAGTACCTGGCGCAGATGGCCCTGGGCCTGGACTACCGCGTCACCATCTGCGACCCGCGCGAGGAATACGCCGACGGTTTCGCCGTGCCCGGCTGCACACTCAGCCGCGACATGCCCGACGATGTCGTCACCGCCATGCAGCCCGACGGCCACAGCGCCATCGTCGCCCTGACCCACGACCCCAAGCTCGACGACCTGGCCTTGATGGAGGCGCTGCAAAGCCCGGCCTTCTACGTCGGCGCCATCGGCTCGCGGGTCAATCAGAGCAAGCGCAAGGCGCGCCTGGCCGAACACTTTGGCCTGACACCGGCGCAGCTGGCCCGCCTGCATGGCCCGGTGGGCCTGCACATCGGCGCCCGCACGCCGCCCGAGATTGCCCTGTCCATCCTGGCCCACATGACGGCCGAACGCTACGGTGTCCAGATCCACAGCCAGGGACCCGAGCCGGGCGCGCGCGGCGAGGTGGGATGCGCGCTCTGAAGCGCCTGCGCGGCCGGGCGCGGGGCTGGCTGCTGCTGCCCCTGGCCCTGGCCGCGCTGTGCGCCCCCGCCTTGGCGCAAAGCCCCGAGCAAATCCGCCTGCGCGATCAGGAGTTGGCGCAATGCCCGCTGGCCGAGGTGCCCACCTGGGGCGATGGCCGCGACCGCCCGGCCCTGGCCTCGCCGCTTCGCCTGCGCTATGCCCACGCCGGCGCGCCGGCCTGGTTCACGGCCGAGCAGGTGATGCAGGCGCTGCAGAGCGCCGCCAGCAGCTGGTCGCGCTGCGGCGTGCCCAGCGAGGTGCTGCGGCTGCAGGCCAGCGAGGAGCTGCCGACCGGCGCCGTGTTCGTGCACTGGAGTACGGCGGCCAGTCGCGGCAATTTCGGCCTGGCCGATCTGGGCCAGCGCAGCCTGGCCCTGAACCCGGCCCTGTTCACCCTGCTGCGGCAGCGCAACCCCAAGCACCCGGCCGGCGAAACGCTGCAAATGGTCGTCTCGCACGAGATGGGGCATTTCTTCGGCCTGATGGCGCACTCGCGCCGCTGCATCGATGTGACCTCCTACTACACCGACGGCAAGGGCGGCCACTGCCAGACCACCGACCCGAGCCTGCTCAAGGCCTTTGGCGAGTACCGCGCCACCCTGCCCACGGCCTGCGACATCGAGCGCTGCCGGCGCGCCAACGCCGCAGCGCGGCCCTGAGCGATCAAGCCTCGGGGCGGTCGCGCGCCACCTGGCTCAGGTACTGCGCGATTTCGGCCTCATGGTCCGGGCCCAGGCCCGCGCTGCGCAGCGGCTTGAGCATCACCCGCAGCGTGTTGACGCGGCGCCCGGCCGGCACGCCCTCGCGCTGGCGCAGCTCGACAAAGCCCTGGCGGCGCCAGAAACGCTCACCGCGCACATTGCCCACCACCACGCCCAGGCGCATCCAGCGCGCGCCCTGCCCGCGCGCCCAATCCTCCAGGCCTTGGTAGAGCCGCGCAGCATCGCCCTGGCCATGGCGTGCCGTGGCGATGATGAACAGGGCGATGTGGCAGACGCCGGGACGCATCAGGTCTTCCAGCAGGCTGCCGTAGCCGATCAGCGAACTCGCATCGCCACCGTAAAAACCGAGCTGACGCAGGCGGCTGTAGGGCATCTCGGGCGGCGGCCGGTCGTCGAACTCCTGCTGCGCCTCATCGGGCCGCGGCGGCTCGTCTCCGACGGTCCAGAAATACTCGGGGTTGGCCTCGAGAAATCGCTGCACCGCGGGCACATCGGCCTGCACGAGCTCGCGGCAGCACAGCCCGTCACCGCAGGAGAACAAGTTGCTCACACCGCCGCCGCGGAGGCGCGCAGGTAAATCTCGGGGTCCAGCCGTTCCATGAAGCTCTGCGGTTTGGACGCCGGGCTGAAACCATATTTGGCATAAAGCCCGGCCGCGGTGCTGGTGGCCAGCATGAAGCGGCGCAGATGCTGCAGATCAGGGTGGGCCATGACGGCATCCATCAGCGCCCGGCTGCAGCCCTGGCCCTGGTGCTCGGGCAGCACGAACACATCGCAGAGGTAAGCAAAAGTCGTGCGGTCGGTGATGACGCGGGCAAAGCCGATCTGGGCGCCCCCGCGATAAGCACCGAAGCACAAGGATCCGGCAATGGCCTGCGCCACCGTGGCCTTGGGTATGCCCAAGCACCAGGGCGCCTGCTCGCTGAGGAAGCGGTGGATCATGTCGAGATCCAGGCGCGCCGGATCGCAGCTGATGACAAACGGGGAATCAAAGCTCATGCCAGGGATTTCAACAGAACGCCCGGGCCTGGACAAAGGCCATGCCCTCCAGCCAGCGTCGCGCCAGGGCGTGCAAGCTCAACGCTCGCGGCGCTGCTCGCGGATCTCACGCAGGCGTACGCATTCGGCATGGCCGGCGTAGGCCGGCTTTTCGCAGCGGCGGTCCACGCACCAGACACGCAGCAGGATGTTCTCCTTGGCGCAGGCCTGGCGCGGGTCCAGCGGGGCGGCCGGAGCCTCCTCGTGGCCTGCGGCCTGGGCGGCCGACGCCGCCTGGGTCGCGGCCGCGGCGATCTGGGTCGGCGTGGCCACGGCCAGGCTGGCATCCTGCTGCGGCATGGGCGGCAGCTTGTTGGCCGCCGCACCGGGCGCCGGGGCCGAGGCCACGCCCTCCTTGCCGGGACGGCGCGCATCGGTGCGCACGGTCTGCACCTGAGATTGCGAAGGCGCCTGCGCGGCCAGGCGCGAAGACGAAGCTGCAGCCGCGGACGGCGAGGCCTTGTTGCCACCGCTCGGGTACAGCAAGGGCGCCGGTGCCGGGCCCAGCACCACCGCGGACGGGGCCGGCACCATGGTCTGAGCCGGCGCCGAAGCGGCCGCGCGCCCGGGCTGTGCCAGGGTTGGATCGGTCGCGGTCGCGGGTGCAGGAACAGCCGCTGCAGAGGCCGCAGACGGCGCGGAAGCTGCCGCCAGTTCCAGCACAGGCGCAGCACTGGTGTCCTTGGATTTGAACCACCAACCGGCAGCACCCAACACGACCAGGAGCGCCACCGCCGCCATCGCCAAGGGCGGCACCGACCGGGCCTTGCCGGCCACCGGGGCAGGCCCGGGCGCCACGGCCGCATTGGCGGGGCGCGGCGCCGACGCCGCTGAAGGCGATGGTGATGGTGACGGCGGATGCGGCTGCACCAGCGTGGGGGCGTCTGCAGCAGGATTCGGCGCCGGCTTGGCGACCGGCACGGTGCGCGGGCGCGGCTGGATCACCGTCACATCGTCATCCGCGCCCTCAGTGCCGTCCTCACTCAAGGGCAAGGGCAGATCGGCCTCATGCAGCCCGGGTGCTTCGCGCTGGCCGGTCAGGGCATCGCGGAAGGCCTCCATGCTTTGCGGTCGCTCCAGCGGCCGCACGGCCAGAGCCCAATCGACGGCGGCCAGAAACGCGCGCGAGCAGCCCGGCAGGGCCCGGCCCGCCAGGGGCTCGTAGTCATCGACCACGGCGCGCGCCGTGG
>Ga0187843_10001521_pt1 | contig 14531 bp, 13 predicted proteins | sample SpaLakP09_SKY_43_FD_134516 | JGI IMG/M metagenome (GOLD analysis project Ga0187843, IMG submission 134516) | Oligotrophic lake water microbial communities from Sparkling Lake, Wisconsin, USA - SP09_SKY_43 | ecosystem: Environmental > Aquatic > Freshwater > Lake | place: USA: Sparkling Lake... | reverse complement strand
GCCTAGACAGCTAGAAAATGGCCGTATATAATGCGGCCTCTTTTCCCTGATAGCTCAGTCGGTAGAGCGACGGACTGTTAATCCGCAGGTCCCTGGTTCGAGTCCAGGTCGGGGAGCCAGAATACTAAAAGCCCAGCATTTACCTGCTGGGCTTTTGCTTTTCAGCGCAGGAACAGCCGGATGGCGATTCCTACTATGAGCGCTATGGTGGTCAGCTGCGTGGCGATCATCCATTTGGCAAGCTGATCGATTTTGGTATCCAGTTTGTCCAGTTTTGCGTCTAGTCGATCCATTCTGGCATCTTGCCACTCCATTCTGGCATCCTGATGATCCAGTCTCGTGACCAAAGTCTGCACTTCATTGACGATCCTTCGCTCCAGCCGCTGCGCTGTTTCTTCGATCTTGGCATTCAGGCCCCTCTCCAGATTGTGCAGGCCATCGTGGAATTCGCGACGTAGTTTTTCTTCCGTAAGCGCAAGCTGTACTTGGGCTGCCTCAAAGCCGCTGCTCATTTCTTGTCTTAATAAGGCATGGTCGCATTGCAAAGCTGCCACAGCTTTCTCCAATTTCGTAAGACGAAGCTCGGGATCATCGTACGCCGGTATGGGCTGCGCTTTGTTGGTTTCGTGTTCCATACTTAGACTCTTCTCGATGAATCATTGATTGTTCCGCGGCTGACGCTTGCCGCTTTGGGCTAGCACAAAGCACGTGCTCAAATTAAAGACGGAGTAGTGGCTAACTGCGGTCAGCAAGGTCTAGAGGTGATCGCCGGACTGGGACTGTTGGGTTTTATTGCCAGGCGACGCAAGACGCGGGCTTAACGAGGCCGGATGCGGGGCCCTCCATGTGTGAGGAATGGCGACGGATTGGCCTGTTTGACGGCGAAGAATTGAGGTTTCGCGTTATGTGAGACCCGTTTCGTCGCAAGCCGGTTGCCAGCAGGGCTGCCGTTCGGTGACAATATGGCAAGCCCAACTGGAAAGTTCTGCATGCCCTCCGAGATACGCCCGCCGTTCCCCTGGCGCCGCTTCGGCGCCGATACCCTGTATATGCTGGGTTTCAATCTGGTTCTAGCCGTCGTGCTGACTTACTTCTTCAGCCATGGGCGCTATTTCTGGCTAACGCTGGTGGCCACCAACTGCATAGGCTTGTGCTCGTTTTTCTACATTGATGGCCTGCGTCTGTTGCTGTGCCGGCCGAACTCGCAGAAACTGAACTGGCTGCTGTTTCTGCCGGTAGTCGTCACTGGCGTACCGTTTGGCACGCTGGTCGGATCGCGCATCTCCAACTGGCTGGTAGGGACGGATGTCGTGTCGCTAGATGCTTACGGCAGCGGCAAATTTAATGGCATGCTGCTGATTACGCTGGTGGCGACCATCATCGCCAGTACCCTGTTCAATAACCGCGATCGCGCCCGTCGTGCCGAAATGGCGGCCGCGCTGGAAAAGGCCCGTGCCGAGTCCATCCAGCGGCAGGCACTGCAGGCCGAACTGCAGTTGCTGCGCGCCCAGATCGAGCCGCATATGCTGTTCAATACCCTGGCTAACCTACAAGGCTTGATCGCCATCGATCCGCCACGCGCCCAGCAGATGCTGGACCAGCTGATCCAGTTCCTGCGTGCCACCCTGAGTTCTTCGCGCACAGAGAGTACCACGCTGGCCGAGGAATTCGCCTTGCTCAATGCTTATCTGGGCTTGATGGCGGTGCGCATGGGGCAACGCCTGCGCTACGCTTTTGAACTGCCGCCTGAACTGCGCGGCGTACGGGTGCCGCCCATGCTGCTGCAACCGCTGGTGGAGAATGCCATTGCCCACGGTATCGAACCGAATATCGCTGGCGGCACCATTACCATCAGCGCGGCGCAAGACCACGCCACGCTGGCGCTGACGGTCAGCGATACGGGACGCGGCCCGCACGCTGGTGCCGGCAAGCCCGGCACAGGGCTGGGCTTGCACAATACGCGCGAACGCATCAAGGCGCTGTATGGCGAACAGGCCAGCGTAACGCTGGATGCTGCCAGCCATGGCGGCGCTATTGCCCGTCTCACCTTACCACTGACGAAGCCATGACCACTGCACTGATTGCTGAAGACGAACCGATACTGGCCGCCACGCTGGCGCATACCCTGCAAACCCTGTGGCCGGAATTGCAGATCCTTGCCACCTGTCCCAATGGTGTGAGTGCGCTGGAACAGGCGCTGGCGCTGCGTCCCGAGGTGCTTTTCCTGGACATTAAAATGCCGGGCAAGACGGGGCTGGAAGCTGCCGAGGAACTGGCCGAACAGTGGAGCGGACCGTCGCCATTTCCCCAGATTGTGTTCGTTACGGCATATGACGAATATGCCGTTCAGGCCTTTGACCGTTCGGCGGCGGATTACGTACTGAAGCCGGTTAGCGCGGAGCGGCTGGCACGTACCGTGCAGCGCCTCAAGGAACGCCTCAGCCTGCAGGCTGCGCAAGGCACGCAGGGCGGCATGGATGCGCTGATCGCCCAGCTGCGCGCGCTGGCACCTGCAATGCCGGCTGCGGCGCCGGTGGAACGCCTGAATATCTTATCCGCGCTGCGGTCGGCAACACGGTGCGCATGATACCGGTGTCCGACGTGGTGTACATGGAAGCGATGGACAAATACGTCAACGTGGTGACGGCCGATAGCGAGGCGCTGATCCGTACCAGTTTGCGCGAACTGCTGCCGCAGCTGGACGACAAGCTGTTCTGGCAGGTACATCGCGGCACCATCGTCAATTCAGCTTGCGTGCTGAGTGCCGTGCGCGACGAAGCAGGCAAGATTTCGCTCAACCTGAAACATCGCAGTGAAAAAGTGCGCGTCAGTCCGCTATACGCGCACCTGTTCCGCCAGATGTAATGTGGGCCGGCGACGTTGATGGTCACGGCATTAGAAGCTGCGCTGAAGGGTAGCGATGGCAAGGCGGTGCGCGAGCACGCCGGCCATGCCGTCGTATTGACGCAGGCTGGCGGCAAATAGCCATGGCCCGGTTTTCCACGATGCCGTGACGGTGCTGACCTTGCTCTGGCTTTGCGGCTGCCACAATACATCGGCCGAGAGATCGAACGTATCCCAGTTCTGCGCGGCGCGCACAAAGACATTGCGCTGTTGTAGCGCTGTGGCGCTGCGGTCCAGCCATGCCTCACCGATGACGGAGAACTGGCTTTCCGTAGTCCATGTAAAGCCTGCAAGTGCCTTGCCGCCACGCCCGGCCGCTATCCAGCGCTGCTGGCGCCATTCATCGTGCTTCTGCTGCCACAGCATGGAGCCATGCAGCTCGGTGCCTTCGTTCAGCACATGCGAGAACGATGCACCTGCTTCCAGACCATTCCGCTGCGACAGGCGGAACACGGCATATTCGTCGCGCTCGCCGCGATGGCGATACAGGCGCACAGCCAGTGCTTCGTCATCGCGCGGCTGGGAGGCTTTACCGCGGCCCGGATTGCTCAGTACCATGGTCAGCGCATGGTCTTCGTCAAACACCTCCTGTGCCAGCATGGGAACGCCTTCCAGGGTGGAGGGATTGAGCGCGCGCCGGTCTTCCTGCTGCACCACGTCGAGCGGACGGAAGGCATAGCCCACATCCCCGCTCATGATTTTTTTGCCGGCTGTCAGAAAGCCTCCTGCCAACGGGCTTTCGACAGCCAGCTCGTTCACCTGCAGTGCGCTGCTGCCATCCTGCTCGTGGTGCGCACTCAGATTGCCGTGCAGTGTCTGGTCCCAGGGACTATCGACTTGCCAGCGCAGCTCTCCCTGCTGGAAGAAGCGGTGGCTGTCGGCGAGGCCAAGCGGATTGCCGCGTGTAGCCTGATGGTCCTCGCTCTGCACCAGCAGACTGGCGGAAATTTCATTGTTGGCCATGGCCGGTCCGCTGACCGCGGACAGCATGGCCACTGCTAGCAGGGGCCGTTTCATAGCTTGACGTCGTTGCGGCTCAGGTACATGGCATTGAACAGTTCATCGCCGAACTGGCGTGGTTTGCTGCTTAAGGTCGTCACTACAGTTTCGCGTGCCGTCTGCACATCGTCGCGCAGGGGGATGCGGGTCACGGTCGGACGGCCGTCGCGCTGCTCGATGAAGTAGGAAGCCTGCTTGAGCCGGCGCCCCGAACTGGCATACAGGTCGGCGTGCAGTGGCCGGTAGTCGTTCCGCGCCACTTGCAGCACCACGCGCTGGTAGCTCAGTGTCTTGCGGGTGGCTGTCAGTTCCAGTTCCAGACAGGGCTGGCCATCGCAAGTGCTTTCGCTTTTGATGCTGCCGTCGTAGTCGCCTGACCAGGTCATGGTGGCGATGTCGCCTGTGGAGGCATCGCCCAGCAGTTTTTGCAGCGGCGTGATGCGCATGGGGCGGGCGCTGCCCGGTAACAGCATCCAGAAATCGTCGCCCGACATCAGCACTTTCTGGCCCACTTCGCCGGGAGAGCGGAACAGGATCAGGCTTTTGCCGCCGGGGCGTATCAGTACCTGATAACGCTTCTCCTTGTCCGGTTCGCCGTTCTTGTAGGTCTGTACCAGCGTTTCGATCTGGGCCGAGCTGTCCGTCAGGCGGAAGGCATCGGCCTTTTTCAAAATGGTGGCAACGTCGCTGGCTTGCGCCATTGAGCATAGGGAGATCAGTAGCGCGCTAGCGCCAATGCGGAATTTAAACATGGGCCAATGCCTCCACAACGGATTGCTGCGCCGCTTTGTGGCTGACCAGCAGGGATGCCAGTGCCGACAGCACAGTGACGGCGATACCGGCGACGATGAATAACTGCGATGAGAGTTCGATCACCAGCGGATAGCCCTGGCTGCGGCCCGGTGGCGGCGGCATCTGCACTTTCAGCACCAGCAGCAGGTAGGCGATCAGCGCGGCTAGCAGCATGCCGCTGACGGCACCTGCCGCACCCAGCGCCATGCCTTCCAGCGTGAAGACGCGGGTGACTTCGGCCGGGGTGGCGCCCATGGCGCGCAGGGTGCCGATTTCGCGAGTGCGCTCCATCACTGCCATGGCCAGCGTGTTCCCCACTGCGAACAGCACGATCACCAGCACGATGATGCCGAGGAAGCCGAAGATGCGGTTGTACAGGTCTTTGACGCTTTGGTAGAACTGTGCCATCTGCAGCCAGTCGCGTACTTCCAGCTTGCCTGCCGTTTCCTGTCTGAGCTGCGCCGTGACGCCAGCGGTATCGTTCATTTCGTTCAGGTAGACGTGCAGCGAACTGACTTTACTGGTTGCCAGCAGCGTCTGCGCGGTACCGATGTCGACCATCACCAGCCGTTTGTCGAGTTCGGCAATGCCGGTAGAAACGATGCCGGTGACGGTAACATCGACCGCGCTCAGGGCTCCGCTAACGGTGGAAGACATTAGCGTCAGCCCGCTACCGGGACGCGCGTTCAGCGTGCGCGCCAGTATTTTGCCGAGCACGATGCCGGGGCCTTTGTCGGCCGGTTGGGCATCCAGCATTTCGCCAGCCACTGTCTGCATGAATGGCCCTTTGACGAGAAATTCCTGCTGCGGGTCGACGCCCGTGCCGATGAAGATTTCGCTGCGTTCGCCATTGCCTATCAGGCCGGAGAACTGCAGCCGTGGCAGCACCCGCTTCACTTCCGGCCGCGCCAGCAGGCTTTGCGCCAGTCCGGTGCTGTTCTCAAGGCCGAACTCCAGCGGACTGTTTTCGGCACCGTCGAAGTAGTGGGGCGCGGCGACGATGACATGGCCGGTATCGCGGGCCGATGCTTCGGCCAGCGACTGGTAGGTGTAGAGGGCAAAGCCACCGCCTAGCAGGGCAGCTGCGGTGCCGGTGGCCGCAATGGCCAGCGTTACCAGCGAACGGCGGCGGTTACGCAGGGCGTTTTTCAGCGCCATGCCCAGCCAGGGAAATTCAATGCGCATAAGAGCCTCCTGCCAGTACGCCGTCGTCCAGATTGAGGGCGCGGTCACAGTGGGCCAGCAGCCGTTCGTCGTGGGTGGCGACGAGGAAGGTGGTACCCTGTTCGTGTGCCAGTCGCTGCATCAGTGCCACGATCTGGGCTGCTGTCACGGCATCGAGATTGGCACTCGGTTCATCGGCGATGACGAGGCGGGGATTTTTGACGATGGCGCGGGCAATCGCCACGCGCTGGCGCTGGCCGCCGGAGAGCTGGTCCGGCCGGTGCTGGCCGAACGCGCCGAGACCGACCGCGTCCAGAGCGGCAGCCACGCGGCGCTGCCGCTCGCCGGCACCGATGCCCAGCAGGTAGAGCGGAAAGTCGACATTGTCATGGGCGCTCATGACCGGCACCAGATTAAAGCTCTGGAATACAAAGCCTATGGTCTGGCGCCGCAAGGCCGTGCGTTCCTGTTCGTTGCGCGCCGCCACGGTGGCGCCGTCGTAGCGCACTTCGCCAGCATCGGCGCTGTCGAGCAGGCCGCACAGATTGAGCAGCGTGCTTTTGCCGCTTCCGGAAGGGCCGGTAATGGCGGCAATTTCACCGCGGGCGATGTCGAGATCGATGCCGCGCAAGGCGTGGATGGTGTCGCTGCCTAGCGTGTAGCTTTTGCGCACGCCACGTAGTGCAAGCAGTTTGGTAGTGTGGTTCACAGGCCCAGCTCCTTCAGGCGTGCTGCAGCACGTGCCTGCTGACTGGTGCCAGGCAGGGCGGCGACCTTCTGCAGCCAGCTGATCTCGTCCTTGCTGCGCTGTTCCTTGCTGGCCAGACGGGCAGCGGCGGCATACAGATTGGCGCGGAACTGGTCGCTGGCCTGGGCCAGTGCGGGCGAAGCCAGTGCGGCCTCCAGTGCGCGCTTGCCCTGGCTGCGGCGGTTCATGAAGTCGGGCAGCGCCATCAGCGTGTTGGCCGCCACCAGCCGTACTTCCAAACTTTCCGGTGTGCCGTTGAAGAGGGCTTCGTCGTTGGCGGGCGTGAGCAGTGCCAGTGCTTTTTCCAGCATGTCGGCGCCTTTTTCCGTGTACTTCATTTTGTCCCAGGGCATGCTGGCGTCGCGGCCCTTGAGTGCATATGCCGCGCCTTCGTAAGCCATGGGCAGGGGATGGCCGGGCAGGCTGGCAGCCATGGTGTGGAATGCTTCGATGGCGCTATCGGCAGCGCTGCTCTTGCCGTTGGCAGCAGCCATGAACTGCTGGCGGGCCTGGTTGAAGCTGGCGGGAGCGATTTCCTGCGGGGCGGCGCCAGCGCTGGCGCACAACAGGCTGATGAACAGGGCGAGAGCAGTTTGTTTCATGGTTTCCTCCGTTGGGTGATCGATAGCCTGCAGACTATCGATGCCCGTGGCAGGGCACCATGGCAGTGCGATGAAACCGGCTTTACAGGCGGCGAAACGAGTTAGCTAGGGCGCGAAGTGAGCTATGCATGTGGGCAGAGACAGGTTGGATGGACATGCTATGATGCGTCGGGTTGTGTGGTATTTTTGATATCATCATGCGAGGCACTATGATTCGGCGCGAGCGGCTGACAGCACAGTTGGACGGCGATTTTGTCGTCTTCTTGATAGGTATGCGCATCAACAACCCCCTGATGGTCCACAAGTGGTGGCCGGTGGCGAGGGCCATGCCGCGCATGATCAACGAGCTGTCGCGCCAGCCCGAGCGCGGCTTTCTGCATGCGGAGATGTGGTTCTCGCGCACCATCATACTGGTGCAGTACTGGCGCTCGATGGAGCAGTTGCTGGCCTATGCCAAGGATCGCGAGGCCGAACATCTGCCCGCGTGGCAGGCCTTTAACAAGGCGATAGGTACGGATGGCAGCGTGGGCATCTGGCACGAAACCTATGCTGCAACGCCGGGCAGCTATGAAAATATCTACGTCAATATGCCGCCCTTTGGCTTGGGCCAGGCTGGCACGCTGGAGCCAGTAACGGGTGGGCGGCAATCGGCCGAGGGACGACTGGCAGCCAGGCGGCCGCGCTGATTCCCGCTACCCTCAGTGTTTTGCGCAGCAGGGCCGCGCCGCTAGTCGCCAATGCCAGGCCATGTCCTCAGGGGGAGCTGGCCGGCTTGACGGGCTGGCGGCAGGCCAGATCGCTTTCCCAGCGGCCTGCGCAGATCCGGCTGCGGCATAGCATTCCCTCTATCATTCCGAGTTGCTGGCAGCGTTGCAGGAGCTGGCCAGTATTGTCGTTCGCCTGCCGTTCGACGATATCGCGATTGCTGCTGGCTGGGTCGGACGGGTTCGCATTTCCATGTGCCACGAGCGCTGCCAGTAAAGCGGCATCGCGATCCATGCTGGCTTGGGCTTGGACGGCAGTGTGGCGTGGCGGGTTGTCTGGCAGTGCGGCAGGCTGGGTGACGGGCAGGCTGGCTGTATGTGCCGGTGTTCTTTTATGGCGCAGCGCGAGCGGCTTTGGAAGTGCGGCATAGATTGCCGGATGCTCAACTGGCGGCTCGTCGATAGCGGCCGTGCTGACGATGCGCGCCGCTGCGCTTTCCGGACTGGCTTCAGCTTGCGCGGGGTGCGCAAGCATGTCCTGTACTGCGGGCTTGGGGGCCGCGCCAGACATCGCCCAAGCCATCGCCGGCTCGCTCCGGCGTGGCTGGCGCGGGTGCAAATACCATGTGCAAGTGCAGATAATCGCGATCAGTATGCTTAGCCCGATGATCCACTGTTCGATGTTCCAGTGAGCTTGCGCGATGCGCGCGGGCCCCGCCTGCGGGCCATATTCCAGCTGTTGCAGGATGCGCCAGTTGTAGTTTTCCGAGTCTTGTGCCCTACCTTTCAGATAGGGGCGTGGCTCGGCCTGCTGCGGCCTATTTTCAATTATGTTGATCTGCGCTTTCATGCGATTTCCTTCAAGGCTTAGGCTGTGCTGCTGACGTTCAGCAGTGTCCGGCGACTTCAGCCGGTTAGCTTTGACGGAGCGCACCATGTTGCTTTTCTTTGTGCTGATGGCTTTTCTTGTCACCTGCTTTGGCTGTTCTATGCTGCTGTTTGTCAGCGTGCGCGAAGCCGTGCATGAGTGCCTGCAGATGATATGGCTAGGTGTTCGCCAGCTGCGCCGGACCGGTGAGCAGGCGTTGCCATTCACAGTCAGCCGCATGCTGGTACACACCGGTAGCCGCCTGCGCAGCGCGCATGCGTTCATTTGCCGGCACTGGCTGCTGGCGCTGGCTGCGATGGTGTTGCTGACGGTACCCGTGCTGCTGGCATTTCTGCTGGCAGGTAAAGCGGTGCTCGATGGATTTCAAGGCGGTGGACAGGATCGCAACGAGCAGGTGCTGGCGCTGCTGCAAGGCGAGCAGCTGAGCACGCCGGTTGCTTTGCCACCGCTGACCTTCACGACTGCAGAAGTGGTGCAGCTACGTCCCATGCTGGATAGTGCCAATCGCAACTGGCTATTGCTGGAGCCGGGCTTTTCCCAGCGGCTGTTGCGGGTGTTTCGCGTGATGCGCGAACAGTACGGCTACGAGATGGCGATACTGGAAGGATATCGCAGCCCGGAACGGCAGAATCAGCTGGCGCAGGCCGGAAGCAACGTTACCAATGCCCGAGCGTTCCAGAGCTATCACCAGTTTGGTCTTGCCGCGGACTGCGCATTCCTGCGAGATGGAAAACTGCAGATATCGGAAAAAGACCCGTGGACGCTGCGTGGCTACCGGCTGTATGGCGAAGTTGCCGAAGCCGCCGGATTGCGCTGGGGTGGCCGCTGGGCCATGATGGATTTCGGCCATGTGGAATGGCAGCAGGCCGGGCTGCTGCGCAAATAGTGCCGCTGGTCATACATTGTTTTGACGCAAGAAAAGCCACCGTGTGTAGTGGCAACATTGGCCGGTCCGCCTGCTGCTACGGCGCCATTTATTTTGCCGGCCAACTCCATGATGCGACGCCTCTGGTACTTTCTGACCGAACCTCGCCAACTTGCCATAGCAGGACTAGTGGCGTCGATTGCCGTCTGTTTTGTCGGCGCCCAGCTGCTGGAGCTGGCCTTGCTGTGGGCAGTGCTGGCGGCGCTGCTGCTGTTGCTGGGGGCTGCGCTGGCGTGGCTGTGGCAGCGTCGTCGTGCGGCGCGCGAGGCCACTCAGCTGGCGTTGGCGATAGGTGATGCAGACAGCGGGCAGGCGCAGCAAGAGCGTAGCGGGGAAGAGGTACGTCAGCTACGCGAGGCGCTGCTGAAAGCGATAGCCACTTTGCGCAGTTCGCGGCTGGGCGCTGTTTCCGGCCAGCGGGCACTGTACGAACTGCCTTGGTATATGGTGATCGGCAACCCGGCAGCAGGGAAGAGCACCGCGATTGCCAATTCCGGGCTGCAGTTTCCGGTTGCCGAGGGCAAGGTGTTGCAGGGTGTGGGCGGCACGCGCCAGTGCGACTGGTTCTTTACCACCGAGGGCATACTGCTCGATACGGCGGGACGTTATTCGGTGCAGGACGAACACCGGCCCGAATGGTATGGTTTTCTCGATCTGCTGCGCAAGCATCGCCAGCGGGCGCCCATCAACGGCATCCTGATCGCCGTCAGCATTGCCGAATTGCGTGCGGCGGATCCCGATGCGGGCATACAGCTGGCGCGCAGCCTGCGCAAACGTGTACAGGATCTGATCGAACGGCTGCAGGTGTTTGCACCCGTGTATGTGGTGTTCACCAAAGCGGACCTGATTGCCGGCTTCAGCGACTTCTTTGTCAGCGCGGAACGTAGTGAGCGCGAGCGCGTGTGGGGCGCTACCATGCCCTACAAGCGCAAGACCGCCAGCCAGCAGATCATGGCGTTCTTCGATCAGAGCTTTGACGAGTTATGCGCCGGTCTGAAGGACCTGAGTATCGCGAATATGAGTCAGCAGCGGCGCGAGCGCATGGCGCCCGGAGTTTTCACTTTTCCGCAGGAATTTGCCACCATCAGGACACCATTGCGGGCCTTTCTGGCGACGCTGTTTGAAGAAAATCCATACCAGTTCAAGCCTGTGTTTCGCGGCTACTACTTCACTAGCGCGCGGCATGAAGGACAGAGCGACAGTGCTCAGGCACAAAGGTTGGCGCAGTGCTATTCGCTAGGCCAGACAATCATGCACGGCGCGCAGGAGGCGGGACAGGCCGGCTACTTCCTGCTGCAGTTGTTCCGTCAGGTGATTTTTGCGGACAAGGATCTGGTCACCCATTACGCCAGCCGCCGGCGGGTGCGACTGACTTATGCGGCATTCTTCGCTGCAGTGCTGCTACTGGGGACGGCGCTGGGCGGCTGGAGCTGGTCGTATGTGTCCAACCTTCAGCTGGTGAACAATGTGCAGGCTGATCTGGATAAGGTGGCCAGGCTGCAGGACAAGCGCATTGATTTGCAAGTTCGCCTCGAAGCACTGGAGATACTGCAGGACAGGCTGGAACAGCTGGAACGCTACCGCAGCGACCGGCCATGGCGCTTGCGTTTCGGACTGTATCAGGGCGATTTGCTGGAGCAGAAATTACGGGCCGAATATTTCGCCGGAGTCCGGCAGATCATGCTGGCGCCGGTGGCAGCGAATCTGGAAGCCCTGCTGGCGGAAATGAATGCCCATGCCGATCAGCTGCAGCTGGCCCCAGCGCAAACAGCCAATGTGACGGGGCGGCAGTTTCAGGAGGCGTCGCCGCTTAACGTTGACGACGCCTACAACGCGTTGAAGAGCTATCTGATGCTGGCCGATCCGGCGCATGCCGAAGCGGGCCATCTGAACGATCAGCTCACCCGCTACTGGCGCGGCTGGCTGGAAAATAATCGCGGCAATATGACGCGCGAGCAGTTGGTGCGCAGTGCGGAGCGGCTGATGACATTCTATCTGGCGCAGCTGAGTGATCCGGCGTGGCCGCGCATTGAAACCCGGCTGGCGCTGGTGGATCAGGCGCGTGAAAATCTGCGCCGCGTGGTGCGTGGGATGCCGGCGCGGGAGCGTGTGTACGGCGAAATTCGCGCTCGCGCCAACACGCGTTTTCCGGCGCTGACGGTGGCACGCATGGTGGGCGAGCAGGATCAGGCGCTGTTTACGGGGAGCAGTGTGGTAAATGGCGCCTACACGCGCGAAGCATGGGAAAAGTTCATCCAGCCAGCCATACGGGAGGCCGCCACGCATGATCTGCAGAGTGCCGACTGGGTGCTGAAATCGGCCGCGCGTGATGATTTGACGCTGGAAGGTAGTCCGGAGCAGATACAGAAAGGGCTGCTGCAGCTGTATCAGGCCGATTACGTGCGCGCGTGGCAGAAGTTTGTGCAGGGGGTGAATATCGCGCCTCTAAACGGTTTCGAGGCTGCGGTGGTGGCGGTGAACCGGTTGGGCGACCCGGTAGCCTCGCCGTTGCTGAAACTGTTCTCGTCTATCGCACAGCAAACTAGCTGGGATAACTCCGGCCCAGTCCGTGCCGAAGTTGCGCAAGCCAGCTCCTGGTTGCTGGAATGGTTTAACAGCGTGGTACTGCGCCGGGCAGTGGCTCCAGTCAGCATTAGTGTGCCGTTGTCCGCCGCTGGCGCTGCGGGTACGATAGGCCGCGAGTTTGCCGCTTTCTCGCGTCTGGTCGCCAGTGGCGACAAAGACACCACGCTGATGCGGAGCTATTTGGAAGCGCTTTCACGCGTGCGTGGCCGGCTAAATCAGTTGAAGAATCAGGGCGATCCCGGTCCGGGTGCGCGCCAGCTGATGCAGCAGACGCTGGAAGGAACGGGCTCGGAACTGGCGGACGCGCTGCGGCTGGTGGATGAGCAATTGCTGACTGGGGTGAGCGACGCGCACAAACAACTGGTGCGCCCCTTGCTGGTGCGGCCGCTGATGCAGACCTTCGCTGTTCTGGTAGCGCCAGTGGAAGCAGAGCTCAACAAGACCTGGGTGGCGCAGGTCTGCGAACCTTTCCAGCAGTCGCTGGCACGGAAATATCCGTTCTCGCCGACCTCGCGCGAAGAGGCAAGCGCGGAGGAGACAGGCCGCATCTTCGGGCCTGAAGGTGCAATTGCCCGATACAGCAGCAATGCCATGGGGGCTCTGGTGGTCCGGCGTGGCGACATGCTGGCAGCGAGAACATGGGCGGAGATGGGCATACGCTTGTCTCCCGCAACGGCGGTGCGGCTGGCGGGCTGGATGGCTCCCGCCGGAACAATGGCAACGGCGGCACGCAGCGCCGCTGCGCAAACGCAGTTCCAGTTGCAGCCCATGCCTGCGCAGGGGGCAATTGAATACACCATCGACATCGATGGGCAGCAGCTACGCTACCGCAACACGCCGCCGCAGTGGGCCAGCATGGTACATCCGGTGGGACAGGGCAGCTCCGGCGCGCGGATTACTGCGGTCGCGCTGGATGGCCGCAGCGTCGAGGTCTTCAACGAAAGCGGGCAGGCAGGACTGAAGCGCATGATAGAGGCCGCCAGCAAGCAGAAGCGCGAAGACGGTGTATTTGAACTGCACTGGCAGGCCGGCGGCTTGAATATTCCCGTGGCGCTGAAGATCATCAGTAGCCCCGAAAGTGCCGGGAAGGAATCGGGAGAATCTGGTCTGCGTGGTCTGCAGCTGCCCGAGAGTATCGTGGGGGAACAGCTGTGAGCGGCGTCGAGCAGCGTGTGCAGCTTGCCCGCATTGCCTACTTTGGCAAGCTGCCAGCATGTGCGGATTTTATCAAGGCTGCCGAACATGCAGCCTTGCTGAATTTGCTCGACAACTGGCTGGCGGAAGTGATGAATGCGTTGAGTACCGAGCCACGCTGGAAGCTGCACTACGATGCCCTGCTGCCGCTGGATTTTGCCTTCGTCGGCACGCGTAGCAGGCATGCCATCGCAGGCCAGCTAAGGGCCAGCGGCGATAGCTCGCAGCGGCGGTTTCCTTTTCTTTGTGCCAGTCTGATCGAGGTGGCGGAGGCGCCCAGCTTTCTGCCGCTAAGCCCCTTGATGCTGGCACCGCTGTGGCGGCGGCTGGGTTCTCTGGCCGGTAGTGCCTGCAGTGCCGTGGATCCGGCTTTGCCCTTGCAGACGCTGACGGCGGCCAGCGTGGAAATCGACCGCCAGACGGACCAGCAGGAGCAGTGCTTTGCCACCTTTGTCGAACAGCATAGTCTGGCGGCGCTGGAGGTCATGCTCGCCAGCAGGCAGATCAGGCAACTGATACTGGCGCTGGGACTGCTGCTTCAGCCAGTGCGCCGCAGCGGGGCTGAACGTCTCGATAAGAGCCTGGTTCTGCCGCTACCCATGGCAGCGGATCGGCAATCGCTCGTCGCTGCGTTCTGGCTGGCTCTGGTGGTGCCGTTTCTGCTAGCGGCTGATTTCGAACTATGCGTGTTTATGGGGCAGCAGCGCGGCCATTCCGTGCTGGTGCTGGGGTTTTGCGGCGCATCGCCGGAAACGCTGCAAGCCATCATCGATCCCTTGTATGCAGCGGAGCAGCAGATTGCCTTCGAATACACAGGCTGGGTAGATGAACTGATATCTGGCGATGCCGACGTGCAGAAACTGTCGGCCTATCTCGATCAGGGACAGTTATCGCTGCGCTCGGTGATCGCACTATTTCAAGAGACGTTCCGCTGAAAGGAGTTCCTTCATGTCGACCTGCCGCAGTTTGTTCCTGCCGCTGGCCTTGCTGATTGGCGCACTGCCGCTGCAAGCTCAAGCTCAAG
>Ga0187843_10001517_pt1 | contig 14561 bp, 11 predicted proteins | sample SpaLakP09_SKY_43_FD_134516 | JGI IMG/M metagenome (GOLD analysis project Ga0187843, IMG submission 134516) | Oligotrophic lake water microbial communities from Sparkling Lake, Wisconsin, USA - SP09_SKY_43 | ecosystem: Environmental > Aquatic > Freshwater > Lake | place: USA: Sparkling Lake... | reverse complement strand
TGCTCGCGCGCGCTGCCGGGCGGCAAGGCTTCGGCGTCATCCAGGCTGGCCCGGGCCACATCGGCAGGCTGGATGCGGGCGCTGCCAAACACCACGATGGTGGACTCGATGCCCTCCTCGCGCTGGACCATCTCGGGCTTGAGCAGCTCGAGTTGCATGCGCACCGGGCGCAGATCCGGGTTGAGCAGGAAGTCGGTGTCGGTGAAGGCCAGCTGGTAGCTGCTGTCAGGACCGCTGTACAGGCCGGTGGTGACGGCGTTGCGGGCGTCCTGGACGGCGGTCGGGAAATTGCGTTCCAGCAGCTCTTTGGGGTTGTTCATGTCGCAGCGGTTCTGAAGTCGTGGCACCAGTATGGGGCGGCTGCGCAGGGCGACAGACCGCGAATAGGGGCAAGAAAGCGCGGGAATCAGGCGCTCTCAGGCGCGCTCAGGGGCTCAACGCGGGCCGCACACCGGGCAAGCCGGGTCGCGCTTGGCGCGCAGCCGCGTCCACGACCAGTCCCGGCCGTCGAGCATGAGCAACTGGCCAGCCAGGCTGGTGTGCCCGGCAAGCGTGTCGGCGGCACCGGGTGCGCCCTGTCCGGCCAACAGCTTGAGCGCCTCGCCGGCCTGCATCACGCCCATCAGCCCCACCACGGGCGCGAACACGCCCAGCAAGGCGCAGCGGGTTTCTTCGGGCGGGGCGTCAGGCGGGAACAGGCAGGCGTAGCAGGGGCTGTCGGCGCGGCGCGGGTCGAAGACGCTGATTTGGCCATCCCAGCGCAAGGCCGAGGCTGAGACCAGTGGCACGCCAGCGCGCCAGGCCATGCGGTTGATGAGCTGGCGGGTGGCGAAGGTGTCGGTGCAGTCCAGCACCACATCGGCCTGGGGCAGCAGTTTGGTCAGCAAGGCCTCATCGGCCGCCTGGGCCAAGGCCTGCACCTGCACCTCGGGGTTGATCGCGGCCATGGCGGCGCGGGCCGAATCGACCTTGGTCTGACCGATGCGTTCGGTGCTGTGCGCGATCTGGCGCTGGAGGTTGGAGAGCTCGACCGTGTCCGGGTCGACCACGGTGATGCGCCCGACCCCGGCCGACGCCAGGTAGAGCAAGGCCGGCGCCCCCAGGCCGCCGGCACCGATGACCACCGCGTGCGCGGCCAACAGCCGCTCCTGGGCGGCCTCGGGCCAATCGTCCAGCAGCAGGTGCCGGCTGTAGCGCAGTTGCTGGGCGTCGTCCACGCCGAATCAAGGCGCCTTCGGCTCGTCGGACTTGCCTTCGGCCTTGCGCTCGGTCATGGTCTTGGAGACCAGCACCGTCTTGCCCTGCAGCTTGTTGAGGGCCTGGCGCAGGGGGAAGTCCTCGGCACTGCCGAACTCGGGCAGGGGCTTGGGCGCTTCGTTCTTCTTGCCGGCGTTGGCCTCTTCCAGCTTCTTGACGGCCTCTTCGCGGGCCTTCTCGCGGGCGGCGTCCTTCTCTTCCTTGCCCTGGCCGCTGGCGATGTGCTTGTCGAGGTCGGCCTCGCGCAGGCGCAGCGCCGCGAACAGGTTGCCCTCTTCGGACTCGTCCACCATCACGTCAGGGACGATGCCCTTGGCCTGGATGGAGCGACCGCTCGGCGTGTAGTAACGCGCGGTGGTGATCTTCAGGGCCGTGTCGGCGGTCAGCTGGCGCACGGTCTGCACCGAGCCCTTGCCGAAGGTCTGGCCACCCATGATGACGGCGCGCTTGTGGTCCTGCAGGGCGCCGGAAACGATTTCCGAGGCCGAGGCCGAGCCTTCGTTGACCAGCACCACCAGCGGCACATTCTTCAGCGCAGCCGGCAGTTTGGCCAGCGGGTCGGCACCGTAGCGGCGCGAATAGTCTTCGGCGCGGGCCTTGAAGATCTGCTTGGACTCGGCCAACTGGCCGTTGGTGGACACCACGGTCACGTCCTTGGGCAGGAAGGCGGCCGACACGGCGATGGCGCCCTCGAGCAGGCCACCCGGATCGTTGCGCAGGTCGAGCACCAGGCCCTTGAGCTTGGGGTCGTCCTTGTAGAGCTTCTCGACCTTGGCGACGAAGTCTTCGACGGTGCGGTCCTGGAACTGGCTGATGCGGACCCAGCCGTAGCCGGGCTCGATCATCTTGGCGCGCACGCTCTGCACGCGGATTTCCTCGCGCACGATGGTCACGGGGAAGCTGCGGTTTTCAAGCTTGCGGAAGATGGTGAGGACGACCTTGGTGTTGGGCTCGCCGCGCATGCGCTTGACGGCCTGGTCCATGGTCAGGCCCTTGACGAAGGTGTCGTCGATCTTGGTGATCAGGTCGCCGGTTTTCAAACCAGCGCGGAAAGCGGGCGAGCCTTCGATGGGCGACACCACCTTGACGAGACCATCTTCCATGCCGATTTCGATGCCCACGCCGACAAATTTGCCGGTGGTGCCTTCGCGGAATTCCTTGAAGGTGGTTTTGTCGAAATACACGGAATGGGGGTCGAGGCCCGCAACCATGCCGCCGATGGCATCGCTGAAGAGTTTCTTTTCATCGACCGGTTCGACGTAATCGGTCTTGATCATGCCGAAGACGGCAGCGAGCTGCTGCATCTCTTCCAGTGGCAGGGGGGCCACGGCATTGCGCGCGGTGGCGCCGAATTGCAAGGTGGTCAGGCCACCGGCCAGTGCGCCCAGCGCAACCCAGCCAGCAATTTTCAATTTGGAGGTCATGGCAATCTCAGCCCGTGTTCGACCCGGGGCGCAGGCACGGGATGCGCAGCGGACCCAGTTTCTCGTGGTGTGCAGTCAGTATAGGGGGCAGCCAGTGCCCTCACTGGGCAATAAGGGCAGAACTTGCCCGCAGATGTGTGGATTGAAGCGCGCTTGTGTCACCGCAGTCGCGCGAAACAGACGGCGCTCTGCCGCGGCGTCGTGCTCAACGCGGCGCGTACTCCGGCACCAGGCCATGCAGGCGCGCGCGCAGCGTGGCGGGCGTGCACGCGGCTTCGTCCTCGGCCAGGGCGCGCATGCGGGCGATCCAGTCGGGCGGCAACTCGCCCCGCAACTGCGCCAGGCGCAGGCGTGGGTGCGGCGTGGGCAAGGTGGTGTCGGCATCGGCGAGCAATTCTTCGTAAAGCTTCTCGCCAGGGCGCAAGCCGCTGAAGACGATGGGGATCTCGGCCTCGGTGTGGCCGCTCAGGCGGATGAGCTCGCGCGCCAGGTCGGCGATCTTCACCGACTGGCCCATGTCCATCACGAAGACCTGGCCCGAGTCGGCCAGGGCTGCGGCCTGCAGCACCAACTGCGCCGCCTCGGGGATGGTCATGAAGAAGCGGGTGATCTCGGGGTGGGTGACGGTGACCGGCCCGCCTTTGGCGATCTGCTCCTTGAACTTCGGGATGACGCTGCCGCTCGACCCCAGCACGTTGCCGAAGCGCACGGCCATGAAGCGGGTGGTGGGCACCTGCGTGGCCCAGTGCGACACCACCATTTCGGCGGCGCGCTTGGTGGCGCCCATGACGTTGGTCGGGTTGACGGCCTTGTCGGTGGAGATGAGCACGAAGCGCTGGACGCCATGCTCGGCCGCGGCCTGGGCCGTCAGGTAGGTGCCCAGGGTGTTGTTGCGCAGGGCGACCCAGGCGTTCTCGTCTTCCATCAGCGGCACGTGCTTGTAGGCGGCGGCATGGAAGACGAGGTCAGGGCGGTGCTGGGCCATGGCGCGGCGCAGGGCGCCGAGGTCCTTCACATCGCCCACCAGGCGCACCAGGGGCAGGCGGGGGAAGTGCTCGCTGAGGTCCTGCTCGACCTGGTAGAGCGCGAACTCGCTGAGCTCGAACAACACGAGGCGGCTGGGGCCGAAGCGGGCGATCTGGCGGCACAGCTCGGAGCCGATCGAGCCGCCGGCGCCGGTGACGAACACCGTTTGCCCACTGATCAGGGCCGACACGGCGCTCTCATCGAGCTTGACGGCCTGGCGGCCGAGCACGTCTTCGGGTTCGATGTCGCGCACGCGGTCGATGCGCGAGCGGCCTTCGCGCAGCTCGTCGGCCGTGGGCACGGTGACGACCGGCAGCCCGGTGGCCGCGGCCAGATCGAGCGCGCGCTTGCGCTGCTCCAAGGTCGCCGAGGGCATGGCCAGGATGAGGTGGGTGACGTCGGCCAGGGTGTCGGCCAGGGCATCGGGGCGGCTCAGGAGGTCCAAACCACCCCACACGGCCACGCCGGAAATGGTGGCGCCGTGCTTGCGGGTGTCGTCATCGAGCAGGCCGACGACGGTCCAGCCACGGTGCTGGATGCCCGCGATCAGCAGCTTGGCCGCCGCACCGGCACCCAGCACCAGCGCGTGCTGGCCGGTGGGCGAGCGCCCGGCCCGGCGCGCCCGCGAGGACTCGCTGCGCATGCGCACCGCCATGCGCGCGATCGCCAGCAAGGTGAGCGTGAACAGCGGGTGCAGGGCCAACACCGCGCGCGGCACCTCGACCAGCTGTGCCATGAGCACGACGACGGCGCTGGACAGACCGGCACCGAGACAGACCCAGCCCAGGCGGCTGATGTCGTGGAAGCTGATGTAACGCCAGCTGGCACGCGGCACGCCCAGGGCCCAGGAGACCACGCTGTACACGCTGATGACGCCCAGCAGCACGGCCCAGTCGTAAGACGGACGCTCGTGCAACCACCGCTCCACCCCCATGCGGAAGAGGTAGGTGAGGTGCCAGGCCAGCAGGATGAGCACGGCATCGGCCAACAAAACGACCGCCTGGCGATGGGGACGCAGGCGGTCGAGGAGGCGGCCGGAGGATCGGTTCAGCGAGGACCAGGGCATGGAGGCAGCGGCAAGGGCGGCAGGGGCAGCTTGGGATGCGGCAAGGCCGTCATTGTGCCTGTGCCGCGTCCGTGGCCCGCGCCTGCTTCAAGCTCACTTGGCGGCAGAAGCGGCCGGGTGAGCGTGCTCGCGGGCTTCGTGGCGGCGTTCGCGGCGCTCCTCGCGGCGCTCGCGGACATCGGCGCGGCGCTCGCGGCGGTCTTCGTGCAGGTCGCGCTTGTCGGCGCGGATGTCGCGGGTGTCCTGGCGCACGGCCGAGGCGGCGGGCGTGGCAAGCGTTGCGGGTGTGGCAGGCGTACCCTGGGCCCAGACGGGCGAGGTCAGGGCCAGCAGGAGGGAGGCGGTCAGCAGGCGGGTCTTCATGGCGTGTTCCTTTTTGAAGGTCATGAGGTGTGAGCGTGAGGTTCTGCTTCGGTCAAGGTCAGCAGCGTGTGTCGCTGCCTGATCGCTCAACGGCCACGCCGTCCTGTCCGCCGACGCAGGCTCTGTAAAGAAAGATGATGTCAGCGCTGCAGGGGCAGGAAGTCGGCGAGGTTTTGCCGCTGGTTGGACAGCGCGATGCGCCCATCATCCGGGATGACCTCTGGCGCGTGCGGAGGCCGCATGCCGTGCAAGGCTTCGCCACCTGTGTCAGCCACAATGGCCGCATGAGCACCCTGCCCCATCCCTCAGACGCTTCCGACCTCGCCCCCCTGCCCGCTTTGCCAACGGGCCCGTACGTGCACTACAAGGGCGGCCGCTACGAGGTGCTGGGCGTGGCGCGGCACAGCGAAACGCACGAGGCCTTGGTGGTGTACCGGCCGTTGTACGGCGAAGGCGCGCTGTGGGTGCGGCCCTTCGAGATGTTCGTGGAAGACGTGGTGATCGACGGCGTGCGCCAACCGCGTTTCAGGTGGACAGGCGCTGCGCCAGCGGTGCCTTGATGACGATGTGCGCGCCCTCGCGCTCGGGCAGGGCCACGCAGGGCAGGATGTCGCCAGCATCACGCTCGTCGGCGCTGAGGCCGGGCCAGTCGGTGCGGTAGCGCACCGCGCCCGAAAGCATCCGGCAGCGACAGGCGCGGCAGGTGCCGTTGCGGCACGAGCGCGGCAGGTTCACGCCCGCGGCCAAGGCGGCTTCCAGCAGGCTCTGGCCCGTTGCCACGGGCACGGTCACGGCCAAGGGCACGATGGTGAGCATGGCCGGAGACGTCATTGGCGCATCAAGGTCGCCGTGGGCATGCCGTCTGCCCCCTCACTTCGCGGCGGGTGTCGGATCGACCGGTGCGTCGTCCTTCGTGGCAGCCCTGACGCCAGCCGCGGCCACATCGACCGTCGTCTCGACCACCGTGGCCGTGACCTTCACGGCGGTGGCCGCGACGCTCACAGCGGCATCGGCCACAGTGATGATCGCGCAAGCGGACAACAACCACGAAGCGCCAGAGAGGATCACACAAGCACGGACAACACGTGCGACAGGGCGGACAAACACAGCAGGCATCAAGCGGACTCGGTGAAATCGAACAACGGCAAGGACTCATGGGCCGTCAGCAGGCTGTCGCGGCCTGAGGCCGCCGCGGTGCCTTGACCATCGCTCGCGATGAGGGATGCCATTTTCACGCCAATCAGGCGCAAGCGGCGGTCCAGCGGCACGGTTTTCAGGCAACGCCCTGCCCACCTGCGGATCTCGACCGCGTCTCGTGTGGCCCGCGGCAGGGTGATGCTGCGCGTGACGATGCGGAAATCGTCATAGCGCAGCTTGACGCCGATGCTGCGGCCCACGTATGCCTTGCGCTCCAGGTCCGACGCGAGCAGTTCGCACAGGCGGGTGAAGATGAGCCCCAGCGCGGCGCGGTCGTCGCGCGGGTGGAGGTCGCGCTCGAAGGTGGTCTCCCGGCTGATGGATTTGGGCTCGCGCCAGGTCACCACCGGGCGATCGTCGCGGCCATGTGCGGCCTCGTGCAGCCAATGGCCGTAGCTGCTGCCGAACTCGGCCGTGAGTTGCTCAGGCAAAGCGGCGGCCAGCTCGGCAATGGTGTGGATGCCGAGCGCGGCCAGGCGGTCCTTGGCCTTGGGGCCGATGCCGTTGATGCGTGCCGCTGGCAGCGGCCACAGGCGCGCGGGGATGTCTTCGGGCATGAGCACGGTCAACCCGTCGGGCTTGTCGAGGTCGGAGCTGAGCTTGGACAACAGCTTGTTGGGCGTGATGCCGACCGAACATGTCAGGCCGGTGGCGTCCTTCACGGCCTGTTTGAGGCGCAAGCCGATCGCTCGCACACCGCCGAGCGGATCGCCATCGACCGCATCCCGCGCGCCGGGCACATCGGTGAGGTCGATGTAGATCTCATCGATGCCGCGGTCCTCGATGACGGGCGCCACCTCGGCGACGGCGGCCTTGAACAGGCGCGAATGGCGGCGGTACTCGTCGAAATCCATGGGCAACAGCACGGCGTCAGGGGCCAGGGCAGCCGCTTTCATCAAGCCCATGCCGGAGTGCACGCCCAGGGCACGGGCGGCGTAGGTGGCGGTGGTGATGACGCCGCGGCCGGCGTAGTCGCGCAGGCGGGCGTGGCGGTGGCCTGTCTCGGCGTGCGCCTGGGATGGCGACCGGCGCCCTCCTCCGATCACCACGGCCTGGCCTTGCAAATCCGGGTAACGCAACAACTCCACGGATGCATAAAACGCGTCCATGTCGAGGTGGGCGATGAGGCGGTGGGAGGGGGCGGACGCGCTCAAGGGACAAACCAGGGAATGCCGTGGAACAACACGGCATTCTGACGCCCCGTCAGGCGTCAAGCACGGATGTCGAGCAAACTGCCCATCAACTCGTCTTGCGTGCGGATGCTGCCCAGGTTGGCCTTGTAAGTGGCGCTGGCCGCCATCTGCTCGACGAGGTCGGTGGCCAGGTCGGCGCCGATCTCCGAAGACTTGCCGATGGTGACCAGCACGCCCGGTTGCTCCTGACCTTGACCGGTGCCCACGGTTTGCTGCTGCACGACCTCGCGGCGGAAATCCGGCGTCTGCGCATTGGCGATGTTGTGTGCCGAGGCGTCCAGCCGCGTGGTGGCGGCCTGCAGGCCCGACAGGGAAATCGGCAAGATGGGGTTCATGGCATGCCTCGGCAGTAGATCCGAGCCCCAGTGTGCGCTGAAGGGCGCACCGGGTCACGGGGGGCGACGCGGGTTGGTCGCAGGAACCGTGAGAACGCCACATTGCACCACGCTGGATGGATTTCGTCCAAGGCGATAGCATGGCGGGGGATTGATCGCCAAACGCGTGCTCACCCCCTTCCCTTTTGCCGTTCCGGGAACACCATGTTCGATGCCGTAGTTGTGGGCGCGCGATGCGCCGGTGCCGCCACCGCCCTCCTGCTGGCCCGCCAGGGCCACCGCGTGCTGATCGTCGATCAGGCGCATTTCCCCAGCGATGTGCGCCTGTCCACCCATTTGATCTGGCATGCAGGCGTGGACCTGCTGGACCGCTGGGGACTGCTGCAGACACTGCAAGACAGCGGCTGCCCCTTGCTGACCGACTTCGCCTTGGACATGGGCGGTCTGGTACTGCAAGGCCAACCGCCCGCGACCCGTGTGGGCGCCGCCATGGCGCCAAGGCGCGTGGTGCTGGACCAGGTTTTGTTGGATGCCGCATTGGCCGCTGGTGCTGAATTGCGCGAGGGCGTGACCTTCGAGGACGTGCTCCGCGACAACGACCAGCGGGATGGCCGCGTGTGTGGCATCCGCGGACGGCTGCAGGACGGCCATCCCGTGCAGTTCGAGGCGCGCGTCGTGATCGGCGCCGATGGCACGCACTCGCCGATGGCCCGAGCCGTGGCCGCACGCGAGCTGGTGCGACATGGCAAGGAGGAAGGCTCCTACAACGCCTACGCTTACTTCAGCGGCCTGCCTGTCGATGCGGTGGCGTTCCACTCCCGGCCACAGCGCATGGCCTATGCCTGGTCCACCCACCACGGCCAGACGCTGGTCGGCATGATCCTGCCCGGGCGTGCGCCGCGCGTGCCACTGGCCGAGGTCGAGGCGATGGTCATGCGCGAGCTGGAGGCGCATGCGCCATCGCTTGCCGAGCGTGTGCGCAGCGCACAGCGCGAGAGCGACTGGACGGCCGCCAGCGTGGGCTCGCACTGCCGCGAAGCCACCGGGGCGGGCTGGGCCCTGGTGGGCGATGCCGGCGTGACGGTGGACCCGATCACGGCCGCGGGCATCACCCTGGCGCTGCGCGATGCCGAGCTGCTGTCGGGCTTGCTGCACGAGGGCCTGTCGGGCCAGCGTGCGCTCGATGCCGCCCTGGCAGATTTCGGTCCGCAGCGCGACGTGGTGTCCCGCCCGCTGCACCAGTTCGCCCAGGACATGGCCCAGCTGCAAGTGCCACCACCGGAGATGGTGGAGGTCTTCATGGCGCTGGCCGGTCAGCAAGCCCAGATCGACCGCTACTTCGGCGTGTTCGGCCAGACCGTGACGCCCGCGGAGTTCTTCGACCCAGCCAACCTGCAGGCCATCCTGAGCGGGGCAGCCACCCCGACCTGAGCGCAGCCGGGCCTGGTCGCCGACCACAGGCTCACAAGACGCTCAATCGGTGCGCCACTGACGCAGCACGGGATGCCGCACACAAGCCGCCTCCCATGACGCTTGCGCACGCTGCTGCCAGCGCCCAGCTTGCTGCTCGCGGGCCACGGTCAGTGCCAGCCGCAGCGACGTCGCTGCCTCGGTCACGTCGGCATCGGGCCGGCGCAGCAACAACTCGCCACGCACGCGGTGCAACTCAGCCTCGTACCAGCGCTCACCACCGGCCTGAACGCGCGTCCAGGCATCGGCGAGCAAAGCCAGGCCCTCGGGCCCGTCGCCAGACTCCCCCATGGCTTCGGCCAGCACGGTCTGGAAGAACGGCACGGCGATGCCCGCACCGGTGGCGCAGAAATCGGCCAGCCCCTGGCGCATCGTGGCCAGACCCGTGCCATCGGCCGGCGCGACATCGCCCGCCGCCATCGCTCTGCGGTGCGCGCACCAACCCAGCAAGAAGGTGGCCATGCTGCGCACATAAGCGTGGCCGTGGGCCTCGGCCAGACGCAAACTCTGGGTGGCACTGGCGCACAGGCCGTCCACGTCACCCCGGTGCAGGCGGACCATGGCGCCCCAACCCAAAGCCCAGGCGAGGGAATAGGCGTGGTTCAGCTCGTGCGCACGCTGTTGAAGGGCCTGCAGCCGCGCGTCAACGTCGTCGATCTGAGCCGTGATCCAGCCTGCATGCAGGGCGTGCACCCGCGTCACCAGCAGCAAATCGGTGGAGTACAGGGGGATGAGGCTGCGATCCTGCGGGTCGTTGTAGCGGTGCTCGACCTGCTCGGCGTGGATGGCCACCTGCGCCATGCGACCGCTGTAGAAGGCCAGCTGCGACTGCATCATGTCGTGCACCAGCCAGGCCTGCCGGCTGTGCGCCTGACGGGCCACAGTCTGCATGCGCCGCCCAATGGCGCTGGCCTGGAAGATGTCGCCCTTGACCTGCTGGAAGACGCAGTTGCCCCACAGCGGCCAGATGGCGTCATCGACCTCGTCGCTGGCACCGGCCAGTTGCTGAGCGCGGCCATACGCTTGCGCAACCTCCGGGGCCGCCCAGCCCTTGCCCAGCATGTGCGTGGTGCCCAACAGGCCGCGCAACTGCATCTCCTGGCGGTCGCGCCAGGCCGATGGTGGTTGAGCCAGCGCCACCGACAAGCCCGCATCCAAGTGGGCGACGGCTTCGCTCAGTGACTTCTGCGCCAAGGCGCGCTCACCGGCACAGCGCCAATGGTCCACGGCGAGCTCGCTCAGGCCAGCCTGGGTCGCGTGATGGGCCAGCTCCGCCGGGTCGGCGTCGATGCGGGCGAGAAAATGGGTTTGCAAGGTGTGCACGACCTGCGCATGCAGTTGCTGCCGGCGCACAGCCACCAGCGAATCGCGGGCGGCGTCTTGCAGCAAGGCATGGCGGAACGCCAACTGCGGTCCGCGCGGCCCGTCATCGCGCAACAGCACGCCGGCCTGCAGCAAGGTGTGGAGGTCGCGCTCGAACGCGGCGGGCGGGCGGGCGTCCATGGCCTGCAGAACATCGAGGTCCACGCTGCGCCCCAGCACAGCGGCGCGTTGGAGCAGCTCGCGCGCGCAGGGGTGGCGGTCCAGACGCGCCATCAGCGAATCACGCAAGGTGGACGGCACCATGGCATGCCCATCGGGCAGGACCACGCCGCCAATCAGCGAACGCGTCAGCTCTTCCAGGAACAGGGGCACACCGTCCGCTTTGTGGGCGATGTGCTCGCGCAGTTCATCGGACAGCGCGTGTGCATCAGCGAGGGCGTCCAACAGCGCGTGGGTGTCTGTGACACTGAGGCTGCCCACCGGCACGTGCGTGAGCACGGACGCCGGGGCCAACACCGGTGCAGTTTCGGCGCGCTGCGTGACCAACAAGAGCAAGGGCCAGTCGCCCAAGCGGTGCGCGACTGTCTGAACAAAAGCCAGCGTGCCAGGGTCGGCCCAGTGCAAATCCTCCACCAGCAGCAAGGTCGGGCGCTGGTGGGCGCGGGCGTGGATCAGGGCCACCAAGGCCGCCAAGATGGCTTGGTGGCGCGCCTGGGCGGTGGTGAACCAGGGCGTTGCGCGACCTGAGTCGGCATCGATCAGCATCAACAGGTCGGCCAAGGCCTTGGCGTGAGCCTCGCTCAGGCCGTGGACGCGCAACACCAGCTCGCGCAGGCGCTCACGCTGCAGGTCCGGCGACAGGCCATGGCGGATGCCCAGACGACGCATCACGCTTTCGCGCAAGGGATGGAACTCGGCATGGCGGTGCTGTGGCGCGCACTGCACCACCCATGCAGCCAGCCCGGCGTTGCCCATGCGCTGGCGCAGCTCGCTGACCATGCGGGACTTGCCCATGCCGGCATCGCCGGACAACACCACAACCTGCCCCCGCCCTTGCACCACCTGCTGCCATCGGCTGGACAGCAGCGCCAGCTCTTGCTGACGCCCTACCAGGGGACTCAGGCGCACTGAAGTGGCCGCATCGAAGCGGCTGGCAGCCTGGGACAGCCCCTGTACACGCCAGACCTGGTGTGGCGTGCGCACCCCCTTGAGCGCGTGCACGCCCTGGTCCTCGCACACGAAATGTCCATCTGACAAGCGCCGCGTGGCTTCGCCAATGAAAACCTGTCCAGGCGGCGCCAGCCCTTGCAGGCGGGCGGCCAGGTGAGGCGCATCGCCCAGGGCCAGGTGTTCGCGGTGGCTGCCGGCACCCACATCGCCCACGACGACCAGGCCAGTGTCGATGCCCACACGCAGGCGCAGGCCGCGCCCACCCACCACGTTCAGCGCAGCCACGGCCTGGACCAGCGCCAACCCGCTGTGCACCGCGCGGCTTGCCGCGTCCTCTTGCGCCAGCGGGTAGCCGAAGTAAACGAGCAAGCCATCGCCCAGGTACTGGGCCACCACGCCACCATGTCGCTGCAGGATGTCCACGGCGGCCTGCTGGTAGGCCAGCACGATGTCACGCCAGGCCTCTGGCGAGAGCGACTGGCACAGCGCGGTCGCATCCACCAGATCGGCGAAAAGGATGGTCAACTGGCGACGCTCGCCGTCGGGCTGGGCCACCGCCTGGGGACGCCGCGCCAAGGCCTGCAGCACGCGCTTGCGGTCGCCCAGGGGCAGGCCGATTTGGGCCAGGTCGGCTTCGCTGAGAGACCCCAGCACATCGACGTCGATGGCGTGGGAACGCAGCAGCGCTTCCAGGTGCGGCACCCCAGCCTCCAACAGCCAACGGTGCAGCGCCGAAGACGTCATTCAGGTGCGGAATCCATGGCCCAAGCACAGACTGAATCGGGGTCCAGTGTGGCGCCCTGCGCCAACAAGCGCTGGAAAACAGTGGGCTCCAGCGCATCCTCCACCGCGGCATGGGCGCGCGACCAGGCGTACACGGCCAGCACATCGCGGGTGCCCAGATGACGGTAGGTCTGAGCGGTGTAGCCCAGCAGGCGGGCAGCAGCCTCGTGCCGGCCCTCCATTGCAGCCAGCAAGGCAAGCAGACCCGCGTACAAGCCCAGCCACTCCCAGCTGCGGCTGCGCGATGCCGCCAGGAAATCGCGCAGCGTGGCGCGGGCGTGCGCCAGGTCAGCACGCACAAACGCCACGCAGGCCACGATGGCGAAAGCGTGCACGACAAAGTTGTCGCGGCGGTGGCGTCCCCGCGCGAGGATGTCATGGCTGATGCGCAAGGCCGCATCGGTGTCTCCCAGCGCCAGGCTGATGGCCGCCAGATCGCTGAGGCCGGCCGACACGACGCCTTCGAGGCCAGCAGACTGCGCACGCACCAGCAGACTCTGGCAGACGCGCCTCGCATCGGCCATCAACTCCAAGCCGCGCAGCACCCCGACCTCGGCCATCAGGCGCTGCGTGAGCAGGCGTGCGGGCCAATCGGCGCGCTCGAGCGCACTCATTTCGCGCAGCACGGCGAGCGCCTCGTCTCGCGCCAACATGCCGCTGCCGGCCTGGCAGCGCAGCGCGAGGTACACACCGCGCGCATCGCTGACCGAGCGGCTTGCCTGCTCCGCGCGCCGAGCACCTTGCAGCATGGACGCGTTGTCCACCCCCCAATGAAGGCGACTGTGCTCCAGCCAGAAACGGGCGAGGTGTGGGCTGTCACGCCAGGCGTCGGCCAGCGCCTCGACCTGACGACCTCGTTGCCGGCCCTCGGGGGCCAAGCCCAGCAACAGGAACAGCGGCCCCACCGCACCCTGCAAGCGCACGGCCAAGTGAGGGTCGTGGACCACGGCCCAGTCCAGCGCAGCGCGCACGTTGTCCACGTCACAACCGAACTGGCTCAGCCAGGCGGCATCCGAACTCGACCAGTAAGCCTCATAGGCGGTGTCCATCAGGGCGGCCACCGCACGGGCATGGTGGGCCTGGAGCAAAGCCTGTTCGCCACTGGCCTGCAGTTTGAGGATGGCGTAGTCGCGCATGCTGTCGAGCAAACGGTAGCGTGGCGCATCGCCGCCTTCGACGGCCACCAGAGATCGGTCAACCAGGACACCGAGGGTGTCCAGCACCTCCCACTCGTCCATGCAGGCATCCGGCGTCAGGCCTTGCCCCAGCAAGGTGACCAAGCTGAGCGGGAAACCACCTGCGAACACCGCCACGCGACGGAACAGGGCCTGCTCCGCAGGGGACAGCAACTCGTGGCTCCAATCGAGTGCGGCCATCAAGGTCTGGTGGCGATCAGGCACACCCGTGCTGTGGCCAGCCAGCAAGCGAAAGCGCTCGTCCAGCCGCTTCACCACGCCAGGCAGGCCCAGCAGCGGCACACGCGAGGCCGCCAGCTTGATGGCCAGGGCCAGGCCATCAACGCGGCGACACAGCTCAGCGACCAAGTCCACCTGCTCAGGCAGCAGCACATGGCGACGGTCGAGCGCACGCACATGGTCCACGAACAAGGCCACCGCGCCGTGCTGCAGGGCTTCCTCCACCGTGGCACCGGCGGGCGGGATGGACAGCGGCCCCAAGCGGAAGACACGTTCACCATCGACCTTCAAAGGCACCTGGCTGGTCACCAACAGGCGCACGCCGGGTGCCGACTGCATCACAGCGCGCACCAAACCCGTGACGGCCGCCAGCACGTGCTCAGCGTTGTCCAACACCAGCAGCACCTTCATGGGGCCGAGCGCTGCGGCCAGACTGGCAAGGCGGTCAGCGCCACCGACGGACAGGCCCAAGGCCTGCGCAACGGCCGTCACCACGCAACCCGCCGGGCTCAGTCTGGCCAAATCGACCCATGCGGTCC
>Ga0187843_10001516_pt1 | contig 14577 bp, 27 predicted proteins | sample SpaLakP09_SKY_43_FD_134516 | JGI IMG/M metagenome (GOLD analysis project Ga0187843, IMG submission 134516) | Oligotrophic lake water microbial communities from Sparkling Lake, Wisconsin, USA - SP09_SKY_43 | ecosystem: Environmental > Aquatic > Freshwater > Lake | place: USA: Sparkling Lake... | reverse complement strand
TGCCGGTGCTGCTGGCCGCGCCACGGTTGCCGGTGCTGCTGGCCGCGCCACGGTTGCCGGTGCTGCTGGCCGCGCCATAGTCGCCGGTGCTGCTGGCCGCGCCGTTTTCTTTATCCGAGAATGCGGGAGTCTCCTTGTCCACCGGATTGGCGCGAGAGAATGTATATTCGATAGCGGCCTTGATGAGGCCATGGAAATTCAGCTCGGCCTTGAGAGTGATCTTGCGGCTTGCAACCTTGCTGTCTTCACCTTCGCGGCTCAGGTCGCCGGACTGCTCAACGGAAGCAAACTTGGAGCTGGCAGGCGGATAGTAGTCAAACACCTCCAGCGGGTAACCTTCGATGGCATGGAATCCGCCTTTGCATGCTTCAACCTTGCCTTCGTGCTCGTAGGTCTTGCCGATCTCAAACTGAAAACCACGGCATTGCCAGTTCTGGTCAAAGCCTTTGATGCTGGTGATAACTTCTTCCTGCTTTTGGTCACCCATCTTTTCCTCCATCTCGTTGTGTGCTGCGATGGAGTAATTATTACCGAATCGGTAAATCAAAGCAAACCAAATCGGTAATAATCGTTATTGTATTTTGTTACCGAAAAGGTCAACTTAATAGCTTTCTGAAATATATGGACGTAAAAAAACCGCCCGAAGGCGGTTGTCTGGGTGTTTTAGCTTATGTCTTTGGACTGGGTGAGGCGCATGGATCATTCACGGTCTGCTTCACTCGATATGGGGATGATGCTTTGCCTCCGGCCTTTTTATAGTTTGCCCAGGCTTCATCAAGGGAATCCTTGGCTTCGAGCTTCCATTGCGCAATTGTGTAATCGCGCGACAAGTTGCGCACTCCTGATTCGCGGCTTATACGCGCTTCCTGCTTCGCGCTCTCTTGCCAGCCTTGAAGATTTTCCACGCTTTGAATTACAAGGCTTTCCGCAATGAAGAACTTGTATTCCTTAGTCTGCTGACATGCTGCAAGTGTACGCTGCCGGTCGGCCTGCTCCGCGCTCTTTGCCGCATCCTGCGCTTCCCTTTCGCGCCGCTCATCCTGTTGCCGGACTTGTTGCTCTACAGCGGATCTCCGAATACTAATTGAGCGGTCTGCGACTTGTATCTTTCGAATGATGTGCTCTGTAGCACGGTTTATAGCGTTGGCATTTTGTTGATTCAGCTTCCCATTTTGAGAAAAAACCTGAAGGTAATTTTGCTGGCATGCCTGTGCAGTAGAAATTAAAAAAGCTGGGAGGTCTTTATCCCATTGCATCAACGGAACGCCAAACGCTGATTGATCGACCGTTGTGTACCTGTTGCCAAAGTCTTCCAAGGCCACGCAGGAGATTCGCGCGCCGCCAGGCCCTGCTTGTTCGATGGTGGCCCAATTAGGCTTGCCGGTAGCTTGTGGCTGATTCGCGCATGCCGCCAATAGTAAGACCAATGCTATAGGAGCCCAGTGGCTGTGTTTCATGTTTCCCCTCGATTTTAAAAGTCTTCCCGCTGCAGCATCACCACGCGCCCGATGACGATGCAGTTTCCCTGGGTGCATTCGTGCGGGTGATAGCGCGCTTGGTCCGGATTGTCGGACATCAAGAACCAGCGCCCATAGTTGCGGGCCATGCGCTTGATGACTGCTTCCCCATCCAGGTTGACCGCATAGGTCTTCCCATCCTTGGGGATAGTGTCTGCGATGTTGATGACTACCGTATCACCGGCCGACATAGTCGGCTCCATGCTTTCCCCCTTTACGCCGATGGCGACAAGTTTCTCCGCGACATACCCCTTTTTGATCAGCCACTCCTTGCGGAAGGTGATAGGCCTTCCGTCGTCCATATCTGGGGCTGATTCGAATCCCGTAATGCCAGCTGACAATTTAAGTTTGACCTTTCTGATTTCTACGAATTCTTCGTTGTCCGGGTCGTGCTCAATGATGCGCGTATATCCAGGCGGCAATGGAACTTCATGGTCTGCGTCCATCCAGAATTCCGGATAGCCGAATTCCGATTCGATCTTTCTAGCGGTCCCATTCCCGATGTCCTTGGAACCAGAAAGATAACGATTTACTAACGATGGCGTGCTATAGCCGAGGCGATTTGCAGCAGTTGTTTGACTGCCATCACACTTCTGCGCAATCACGCTCGCAAAGTTAAGCTGCCGGATTTTCTGTATAGGTTTCATGCGGGGGATTAAGCCAGCATATACCGCAATGGTAAATGCACTAAAAAGGTAATAAATTTACCTTGCGCTGTTACCGCAATGGTAATAGTATGTGGGATATGAAAACGCCCACTTGCGCAGACTTCAAATCTTTCTATCGCTCCCTCGCTACCGAGGACAAAGCGAAATTTGCCGCATGCGCCGGCACATCGAAAGAGTACATCGAGGTTCACCTGGTCTATGCGCGCCGCATGCCGCGCAAAGACAAGATGGACGCGCTGCATGCCGCCTGCCTCAAGTTCGGGGCCAAGTTCACTAAACAAGCGCTGATCGCCTTCTTCTACGAAGAACAGGCCGCCTGAATTTTTCGAGGCATGGGTTTCCATGCCTAAATTTTTCGCCCTATTCAACCTGTAACGCAACCTGTAACGCGATTTAGTTATTGGATAACTCGATGAATGCCCAACGAGAAATGCCCCTGATCGGCGCCATGCCATCCGTCAAATTTGCGCCGCAAGAAGTGGTTCGTGGCTTTGCCTCGTACCGTGAAGCAGTGATTTGGTGCTGGCAAAACCGTCCTTGCCACGGGTTGCGTGAAGCGGATGACCAATCGCTTTGCGCTCGCGTCTTGGGCATGCATCCGCCTCATTTGAGCCGGTGCGTCAATCCGGAAAGCAAGGCTCCGATGAGCCTTCCCCCGGACTATCTGACCGATTTCGAAAGCTACACCGGCTGGAAGGCAGCGAGCCAGTACGTCGCCGCGAAGGCTGACATGACGATCTTGGAGCAAGTAATTGCTGATCGGAAGGTTGCCGCGTGATCCAGTCCAAGCGCCGTCCCGAGCGCATCGCCCTGCGCGTGCACAAGGGCTGCCTCGTCCCTGCCGATGGCATCAGCCAGCAGCGCCTGCGCGCGCGCAAGTACCACTTGGGCGACATTCTCTTCGCCGAGATCCGTAAGCCTCGCAATCCGAAGTTCCACCGTCTGGCCCACCAGTTGGGAACGATCCTGGTGGAAAACCTGGATGACTTCGCCGGGAAGAATGCGCATCAGGCCCTGAAGAAGGTGCAGTTGGACGGGAACATCGCCTGCGAAGAATCCCTTGCCATCTTGCCGGGCGTCGGCGTCATGCAAGTCCTTACGCCTACCTCCCTGGCCTTTGATCAGATGGACGAATTGGAATTCCGAGATTTCATGGCCGCAGCTTGCGCGCATATCTCCAAGAAATACTGGCCCGGCATGTCGCCTGAGCAGATCGAGCTGATGGCTTCTGTCTACGTGGAGCCGACATGATTTCCCGCTCCCAACTCACCCGCAAGAAGGCAGACAAGCCGCTCGAGCCGAAAAAGGTCTCCTGCAAGGTCTGCAAGGCCAAGTACGTGAAGCTTTCGATGTCGCACGTGGCCTGCTCGCCGGCGTGCGCGATTGAATGGGCCAAGCGCCAGCGCGAGAAGCGCGAGCGGGAGGCCATGCGTGCTGATCGCGTTGCCGATCGGGCGAAGAAGGAAGCGATGAAGCCGCGGCCCCAGCTGCTCAAGGAGGCGCAGACGGCCTTCAATCGGTACATCCGCGCGCGGGATGCCTTCCAGCCGTGCATCTGCTGCGGCCGCCCGCTGACCAACGGCCAGGGCTTGAACTCGCACAACGTTGACGCTGGGCATTACCGCTCTGTCGGCAGCGCGCCGCATCTGCGCTTCGATGAACGGAACTGCCACGCCCAGCTTGTCCAGTGCAACCGATACGGCGCTGGTCGCGCGGTGGATTACCGCCTGGGACTGATCGAGCGCATTGGCCTCGAAGCCGTCGAGGCCCTGGAATCTGACCAGGAATTACGCAACTGGACGCATGACGACCTGCGCTCCATTCGCAGGATCTACGAATTGAAATTGAAGGATTTGCTCGCAGCGCGGGCGGAGGCTTGAACTATGCCCACCAAACTAATAACAGCAGAGCAACTTGCGCAAATTTTGGACTACAGCGCGGAAGAAGGAATTTTTCGCTGGAAGGCCATGACGGGATCACGCGTGGTGCCCGGGAGGGTGGCTGGCGCAATTCAAAGGGACGGTTATTGGCGGATCAAGATTTTTCGCCGTCTTTATGCCGCTCATCGTCTCGCTTGGTTGGCAAGCCACGGGTATTGGCCTGATGGCCAAATTGATCACATAAATCGAATCAAGACGGATAACCGCATCTCAAATCTAAGAATTGTTTCGGCTTCAGCCAATGCGCAGAACAAGATTATGGACAGCAAAAACACGTCCGGATTTCGAGGAGTTTCTTGGCAAGCCAAATCAAATAAATGGGTTGCTCAAATTGGCGTAAATGGAAAGCAGAAATACATAGGCCTTTTTTCTGAGAAGCATGAAGCTTATGCCGCTTACTTGAACGCCGCCAAAAAATTTCACACGCACAATCCGCTAAGTTCTGATGGTAGCGCTTCGCATAGTATCCAAACGAGGTCTACATAATGGCTCGCGCACGCAACATCAAGCCGGCGATCATGGTGAACGAGGATCTTGCGTCCTTGCCGCCATTGACGCGCCTGCTGTTCATTTACCTGTGGATGCTCGCAGATCGCGAGGGGAGGCTTGAAGACCGTCCTAGCCGCATCGCCGTACAGGCCCTGCCTTATGACCGGTCTGCCGATGTCGAGGCCATGCTCGACACCCTGTGCACCGAGGGCTTCATCCAGCGGTATGAGGCGGCCGGCGTGAAGGTGATTCACATCGTCAGCTTCCCCAAGCACCAGACCCCGCATGGGACCGAGAAAGACAGTGAATTGCCTGACCAAAACGGCAAATTGTGGGTTCATGAGCGGGGTAAAAACGGATACACGACTGGCTCCGTCTCGTTAAAAGACGCACCAATAACTGAAGTCAAACAGTCTTCTAACGGTTCTTTAACAGTTAAAGAACACCCTGATTTATTGATTCCTGATTCTCTGATTCCTGATTCACCGATTCCTAATACATCGCCTTCGGCGAAAAAGGCGAAACCCGTTGCTCCCGCCTATTCGGCGGAAGCTGCTTTGATCGAGGCGGGCGTTGACCAGCAAGTAGCCGCTGACTGGCTGCAGGTGCGGAAGGCCAAGAGGGCAAAGCCGACGAAGACTGGAATTGATGGCGTCTTGCGGAACATCAGGAAAGCCGGCATGAGCCCCGATCAAGGGATCCGCATCTGCTGCGAGCGGGGATGGGCTGGATTCAATCCGGACTGGCTTTCTCCGCAACAGGCCCGCGCCTCGCCACCTGGCCAATACGAATCGGCAAAAGACAAATCCAGGCGAGAGACCTACGCAGCACTGACAGGACAGAACCATGAACAGCGAACCCTCATTGACATCAACTAGCGCCGCAGCGCTGCCGATCCACTGGATCGAGAGCCTGTTCCAGCGCATGACCTTCGCCTACGGAGCGAAGTTCGCTGACCAGTGGAAGGGCATTGACCCCGAAGGCCTGAAGCGCCACTGGGCTGAAAAACTGGCCGGCCTGACTGGCGAACAACTGAAGGCCGGCGTGGCGAAGCTGGACACCCTGGATTGGCCTCCGAGCCTTCCGCAGTTCATCCGCCTATGCAAGCCCACCGTGGAGGCCGTAGCGGCTTATTACGAAGCTCTGGCGGGCATCGAAGCCCGTAAGCGTGGGGAAATGGGCAAATGGTCCCATCCGGCCATTTTCTGGGCCGCTACGCCCATGGCTTATGACTTCGACCAGATGACCTATTCGCAGATCAAGCACCGCTGGGAACGCGCCCTTGACGAGCAACTGGACAAGGGTGAGTGGCGCGACATCCCGAAGCCTGTTCTCGCGCTCCCTGAGCCGGGCAAGACCGGCCTCTCCCGCGAGAAGGCGGCGCAGCTGGTGAAGGACTACGGGGCGGAGGGCGTGGTGAAGAGCGCCACCAGCAAGACGGGTCACAAGTACTGGGCCAGGAAGATCAAGGCGCGCCAGAAGCGCGGCGACAAGTCCCTGACGCTGATCCAGATCAAGTTTGCCGACGAGGCGCTGGCCGGCGCAGATGCATGAAATGCCTGGACTGCTCCCACATGACATCAGGCGACGGCTACAGCAGCCAGAAGATGGCGCGGCATGGCTTCAGCCTCTGCGACAGGGAGCGGAGTAAGGCGCACTACCGGTCGATGACGGCGGAAAGAGAGTGCGGCAAGTCCCAGAAGGCAGCAGCGGAAGAGATTGAAAAGCGGATTAACTGGCTGGAGAAACAGAATGGCAAAGAAGACAAGGAATAAAGCATACAAGCCGCGCGGGATGCTGGTGAACCCGCTGGACTGGGCAATCGCCGGCGCGCACACGCTGCTGCTCGGCCAACAGGAGGCATTCATCAAGCCGGTGGACGACGCCCTCGACCTGCTGCGCCAGGGCGTGGCCACGCGCGACGACTGGAACATGGTGGCCAGCGCGATGAACATCGCTGTGGCCCTGGCCGACCTGCAAATTTGCCCGAACTTCGTTCCGGACTTCGAGCGCGCGCAAGAGGCGCTGAAGGACATCGCCGGCCGGATGATCCAGCGCGGCACATCGACCTGCTACGCGGCCGAACTGGAAGCGCTGCGCGAAGCCCGCGATCTCTACCGCATCCAGCTGCGCTACTGCACCCAGGCCGAATCCAGCCGCGCCATCAAGCGCGTGAAGGACACCCATCGTTCTGGCGGCATGCAGGACATGGCCAAGCTGTTCCACAGCATGCCTGCTGCGGCGGGAATGCAGCTTCAGCAAGCGTAACAGGGAGGCAGCGTGAAAACCACAGCGAAAGAATCGGCGGCGGAAAGGCGCAGTGAGCTGCACGCTTTGATCCTCGCGGAATTGCGGAAAGAGGGCGGCGTTGCCTTCTCGGAGCTGGCCGGACGGGTGGCGGACCGAGGCAATTTTCCGCTGAAGCAGGTGAAGTCGGCAATCCAGTACATGGGCCAGATTGGCCGGTTGTCGCGAGTGGTCACCGGGAAAAGCTTCCGGTATTGGGCTCCGGGCGACCTGCCCAGGGATGCCGTTCGCGATCCCGACCGCCAAGTGGTGCGCCGCAAGTTCTCGCTGCCGCCGAACATGAATCACGAAGTATTGAGCCCCTTGCAGTGGTCCTTGCGCCACCTGCTGGGACAGACGAATTAACCGAGGAGAGAAAGATGACGAAAGATCAAGCGCGCAAGCCAGATACCTTGCATGGCTGGGTTGAAGGCGATGCTGGCGATGTCCGCGAAATCGAAGTTAACAACCAGCCGATGTGGCCCAATGAAATCGCTGCATGGGCATCTGGCTACTATCCGATCAACAAAGTGAGCTACAAGTTCGGCCAGCCTTACAAGGAAGGCATGGAGGGCTGCTTTGAAATCGCAAGGGCTGGCCGGATGATCCAGCAAGCAGCTGTCAACTTGCGCGCGCAAAGCGGGGCAACGAAACCCGCTGCAGCCCAGCATACTGGATTTACGGTTCTCGAAAACTGCCAGCTGGTGGCCACCTATGCGCTGCCGGTGCGCGAATTTATCGCGCCGCCGCTCTATACCCTGAGCCCGGCATCGGAGGCAGACCAGCGGGATGCGAAGCGCTGGCGTTTCGCGCGGGATCGCATCAGCACGCGTGATCTTTTCGGCGGTGACAGCCCTTTGCTGTGCTATGAGCTCGATCAGGCCATTGACGCTGCCATGGCGCAGGAAGGCGGTGCAGCATGAGCGCCGCCACCCTTTTCGACAAGGTCATCAACACCCTGGTGCTGAAGAACGACGCTGGCCTGGCGCAAGCCATGGAAGTCGCGCCGCCTGTGATCAGCAAGATGCGCAACAACCGCATTCCTGTCGGCCCGCTGATGATCCTCCGCATCCACGAGGCCACCGGCTGGCCCACTCTGCAGATCAAGGCTGTGATTGCAGGGGAGGGCGCATGACCGCACTGATCCAGAATTTCGGGCGCAACACGGTCGGGACCGATTATGCGGTCGGCGACATCCACGGCTGCTTCAGCAAGCTGGAAAAGGCCCTCGCGCCGTTCTTCGACCCCACGAAGGACCGCTTGTTCTCGGTCGGCGACCTGGTCGACCGTGGCCCCGAAAGCGTGCGCGCGGAAGAATTCCTAGCCTTGCCATGGTTCCACGCGGTCAAGGGCAACCACGACGACATGGCCGAGCGCTGGCCCGAGGGCAACATGGAACAACTCATTTACGGAATGAACGGCGGAGCCTGGAATATCGACCGCACGCATGACGAGCAGCGCGAGACGGCTGCCGCGATGTCGGCGCTGCCGCTTGCTATCGAGGTCGAAACTGCCGGTGGGCTGGTGGGCATCGTGCATGCTGAGTGCGCCTATCCCTCCTGGGACATTTTCCGGGAAATGCTGCTCAACTGGGACAGCCTCACCGGCAAAAACCGCAAGCAGATTGAAGAACTCGCCATGTGGCATCGCGACCGCATCACGATGAAGACCAAGTCTCTGGTAGAAGGCGTGCGCGCCGTCATCTGCGGGCACACTCCGGTGGTTGAGCCCGTAGTGCTGGGCAACGTGCACTACATCGATACCGGCGCCTGCTTCGACTATGGTTTCACCTTCATCAACCTGGACACGCTGGAGACGTTCTGATGGACGCCATCAAGAAACTGCTCAAGCGCCTGTTCTGCGCGCACGGCCCGTGGCAGGTCACCGGCATCGCATGGGACGGCGAGGCCCGTCTCGAATGCCGCCAGTGCGGCAAGATCAAGCGCCAAGGGCTGTAATGTCCCGGCCCACCTGCCCCGCCTGCAAGGCGACCGTCTACGACCGCGAGGGCTGCTCGCGCGTCGAATGCCTCGCCCGCAAGCCCCTCACCGCGCGCGGCGGAGGCGAGTTCGGCGAGGACGAGATCCTTTACCACGACGCCGCCGCAGACCGTGCAGACGGCTGCGCGCGGAAGAAACCTACCAACAGGGAGTAATGATGCCAAAATCCATCATCGTTTACGGGCCGCCAGGATGCGGCAAGTCGACGAATGCCGAGCGAATCCGGCGCCACTATGGCCTGCATGCCATTCACGACGATCTGGGAATGATCGGTAATGAATTCCACCGCGTGCAAAGCGACGGCGTGCTGTATCTCACATGCAATCCGAAATACCTGACGCACTCGCTCACCAAGACTTACAAGGACGTTATGGCGGCCATCGGCGGAAAGGGCGTTTCCGCATGAGCACGCTGCCTACCAACACCGGCCACGGCCACGTGACGCCGCGCTCCGATGGCGTGAAGGCCCGCTGCGGCGGACCGGGATTTTGCTCCGTATGCAACGCCGAACAAGCTTTGCTGCGCGCACCGGTGGAATCGACCGACGACGCGCGAAAGTTCCTGATCGGCTGGTCCCGCACCCATTTCAAGGACAAGACCTTCACCGACTACATCACCAACGACCTGGCCGGCGACTTCGCCTTCAACCTGGCGACTGCACTGCGCGCTCAGGAGAAGCCTGCAGCGGCGGCGGAACCCAGCAGCCTTGACGACTACGAACACCGCAAGGCCATCCAGGAAGGGCACCAGAACGCGAAGTCCGATGCCTACTTCGCAGCGCGCCATCACATGCTGGACAGTACCGTCAGTCGCAACGTCTTCCGCGCCGGCTTTGATCGCGGCTGGGATGCGGCGCTGGAAGAGAAAGGCGGTGCGTGATGGCTGTCCTGACAGTGAAGAACTGCCGAATCGTCTGCACGATTGAGGGGTTGGGCGGCTTCGCAGCGCCGGTTCATCCGTTCGAGGTGCCTGACGGCCTCTCTTTCACGCTTCAGCCGACCTCCGAGCAGGACACGCTGGATGCGCTGGACATCCTTCTTTCCCCGCCCCGTACCTGCCTTTCCTGCGGAGCCAAGACCAACACCGCAGGCGAACTGCCTTGCGGGCACTGACCACCACCTGGAGAAAAGCATGAAAAAAATCGTGATCGCAGTCCTGCTGGCAGCGCTTGCTGCCTTCGCCTTTGCTCTGCCCAAGCCGGCCCAGATCGAGGACGCCCTGGCCGTCGGCCGCTACTCCGATGCGCGCAGCATGGTGCAGGAGGTGCTGCGTGAAAAGCCTGACAGCGCCCGGGCCCATCTGCTGAACGCCTATCTGCTGATCCATGTTGACCGCAACGCCAAGGCGGCTGCAGCCGAACTGAACACGGCCGCCGGCCTGGACAAGAAGGGCGACATCAAGAGCTCGCCGCTGTTTGGCCGCGTGGTGGCCGAGATTGACGCAGTGCCTCCGGCCAAGGCCGCGCTGCCGGCGGCCAAGCCTTTGCCTCTCGCTGCGCAACAGCCCAAAGCCGACGACAGCATCCTGGTCGTGTTGCTATCGCTGGGCGTAGGGGCTTTGCTCGTGGCAGCCATCATCTGGTTCTTCACGCGTCAGCCGCGCGAACCGGCATTGTCGGCATCCGGATATCGCGGCCCGTCGACCGGCAACGCATGGGGTTCGCCGGTGATGCCTACTTCCCCGGCGGCGCCTGCTGCTCAGCCCTATCAAGTGCATCCGCAACCGGCCTATGCAGCGCCTGTAGCGCAGGCTGCACCGCAGCGTGAGCCCATGGGGGCCTTCGGAACCGCCGCCAGCGTGGCCGGTGGTGTGGTGGCCGGCAACCTGATCACCGATGTCATCCGCCATTCCGGGGATGACAGCGCGCGCCGTCGCCGCGAGGTCGATGAAGAGGCTGACCGTCGCCGCCGCGAAGAGCAGCGCCAGCGCGATGAATCTTTCTGGCAACAGCAGCAGCTTCAATCCTCCTCCATCGCAGCAACGTCCGATGTGTCCTACGAATCCAGCCGGTCCTCGTTCTCCTCGTCATCCAGCCGCTCCGATGACTGGGGCAGTTCGTTCAGCAGTTCCAGCAGCTCGGACAGCAGCTATTCGTCCAGCGACAGCGGCAGCAGCTCCAGCAGCGATTGGTGATTCCATGAACACCTTCACCGTAAAGATCAGCATGGAAGGGCCCAATGGCGAGGTGATTGCCGTGACGACGAATCCGGAAGAGGCCACGCCGGCGCTGCAGGCGCTGTGGCTGGCTGCCTCGGCAATCTGCAATGCAGGTGCGCTGGAGCGCCTGCGCAAGGACATCGAGGAAATGGGCCGGAAGGGAAGGGTGCTGAATTGAGCCGCGCCAGAAACAGGAGGGGATCCTGATGGCGCTTCCCAGTAAAAGCTACCGGGACCCATTGGAGCAGCTGATAGAGCGCGAGGAAAGGACGTGCAAGGGCTGTTGCCATGAAATCCAGATTTTCAACCGCCTGACCTGCGACAAGAAAAACCAGAAATACGGCCGGCGATGCCGGCACTACACCGAGAAAGAGGGAACTGCCAATGTTCAATGCAAACGCGAAACGAGCACCTAAGCCCGTGGAATCGATGAACGACCGCCAGCGCGATGGCATGGAATACTGCCTTGCCGTGTGGTCCGAGTGGATGCGCAAGGACGACCGGGACCTGGGCATCAAGAGCATGTCAGGCGAAAGCGAGGCCGACGCCGCGCTGGCGCGCCAGGACAACGCCATCGCAGAGGCCACGGATGCCATGATGAAGAGCCTGGTGCCGCGCCACCAGTGGGCGATCCGCAAGAAGTTCGGCCTGGCCAAGGTCTGGGGCTTCCCGAATTCCGAGCTGCCGCAGTCCTACGCCGACGCTGTTGCAGCTTTGGAACCACTGCTGCGAAAAAATGTTGCAACCCGAATGCAATTCTCGTAAACTTGTGATCACTGGCTGTTTTGTCGCGTCCAGCGAAAAGTAAGCAGCACACTGAAAGCCCCGTTCATATCCGAGCGGGGCTTTCGTGTTTTCAGTGCCAATACACAAGGGAGCCGCAAGTCAACGGCGTGCCGGATACGCGGCTGGCATTGCGGGGTGACATCCGCGCCCTTGTGTATTGGTGAATGCGCAGGCTGATGCGCAAGGTTCTAAGGCCTCGAAAGAGGTGCCGCGGGTTAGCGTGTAAGCGCCCGTATGCCGGGATCAGCTCCGGCCGCCGATAGTTGGAAGCGATGTGTGGAAACGCGCGTTAGTTCAGAGCTTAGAATGGTCAGCCTTGCGCTGATTGGTCAGGGGTGCAGATCGAATTCCCTACGCGCAACCTTCTGGATACAACACCACACAAACGGATCACCAACACCTTCACCATCAAAAGCCTCGCCGGTTCGCGCCGCGCGGGGCTTTTTCATTTCGGCCCGTCAAGTCGAATGCGCCCCGCCCGCCAGCGGGGAAGTGGCAAGGACTCATCCACCTGGCCGCGCAATACCGTCAGCGATCCTCGCAGGCGGATTGTTCACTTGCTAAGTGCAGTTTCAGCGGGGTGACCCGTCACGCTTAACCCGCAGCCGGAACGCTGTACTCCGGCACCAGATTCCGCCGATCGTCATTAATGAAAACCACTTTCCTTTTTGAGGCAGACCGGGACAAAAGCATTGTGCTTTTCCCAGGTGCTTACGTTGGGCGCTCCGGCGCATGCATCTGGTTTTACGCGGTTTTCTTGTGGTGGCGCACCGGCATAAAGGTGAATTTCAGATGAAGATCAGGCCCATATTCGAATGGGGAATGTACAACTGGGCGATCCTTCCAATTGCCAGAGTCTGGCGTAATCCAGGCGGCGGTGGTGGCTTCGCAATTCATTTCCTTCGCGGTCGGCTCGGCTTCTGGATGTAATTTCGCGGTTGTAGCTCAGTCGGTAGAGCGCCTGCCTGAAGAGCAGGGCGTCGGTGATTTGATCCCATCCGACCGCACCATGGATCACTAGCAAAGTGGCAATGCACTGGATTGCAAATCCAGCATCCCTGGTTCGACTCCGGGGTGATCCTCCAGATTTTCGTTTGTCTCCTCCCTGGTTGATCCGACCAGCTTGCCGCAGCCTTCGGGCTCGGCCTTTTTATTCTGCTCCGCCATGACACTGCAAAACCTCACTGTCGAGATTCGCCTTGCATGGTGGCTGCGCCTGTACCTGCGCTGCGTCGTCCTGTATGCAGCGCTGACCCTGCAAGAGCCGGACGAGGAAAAGCTCGCCTACTGGATCAGCAGGGGCATCTCAATTAAGTAATCCCGCGCGCCGGTTACTCGGGCCCAAGGCCGGCAGGTCGACACGATATGGAAGCCGAATCCTTCGCCGGTTGCAGCTCCGGTGTGCTGTCGGCGCGGGGTCGATCATCCTTCCCATTGATAGAGGTTGCAATTGAGCAAAGACGTAGCACTCTCAGATGATGAGTGGCGCGAGCTTGCGCGGCAGTTTGTCGCCTCCAGGAACGATGAAGCCTGCATCGCGCTGATGTTCCGATTCCACGCGATATTCGGCCACCTGCGCAAGGTGCTCGGGTGCAGCAAGATTGATCGTCATCATTTTGAATACGCGGTGAAGGGCGGTCGCGTAGACCTGGCTCTGTTTCATACCGATGGCGGAATATCGCTGGTCGAATTCAAAGTCGATGGCCCCGTCCATGCGGTAGTCGCTGGCATCGGGCAACTCTTCTTTTATGAGGCGATGTTCCTGCGGAAAGCGCAGCGATCCTCCAAGCCTTCCTACATCAAAAAATATTTGGTCAGCCCTGTCGCTGGCGATGATGCCCAATCGGTTGCTGAAGCCTGCGAACTCGCCGGCGTGCAATTTGTTCAATGTGCGCCATTTGCCATGGTTTCCGGGCATCGGCAAAGGTGCATTGAATCATGGGTCGAAAATCACGCCTGACGCCGGAACAGTGGGCCGAGATTGAACGGAAGCACCTCATTGAGGGCGCGTCCATCAACTCCCTGGCCAAAGCCTACGGGGTGGACGAATCCACCCTCCGGAAAAAAATAAATCCGAATAAACCCGAAGCGGATAAATCGGAAAAATCCTTGCGGGAACTGGCTCTCGCCAAATTGGAAGCCGACCGCAAGTCAAAAGATATTTCCGACATCGTTGCTTCACTGCCAATGTCCCGGCAGCAAACCTTCAACGGCCTTTTCCAGAAGCTCTCCAGTATCAGCGAACACCTGGCCAGCGCCGCCGAGTATGGCGCCATGACCTCGCACCGCCTGATGGGCATTGTGAACGGCCAGGTCGAGAAGATCGATGATGCCGAGCCAGAGAAATCGGCGGACGCTCTGACGCGCATTGTGGCTCTGGCCAAGACCGCGAACCTGTCGGCTGAGATCGGCCTTCGCCTGCTGCAAGCCAACAAAGACGCGGTGAAGCCTGAAGAAGAGCCGCCGGGCCCGGTGGAAATTGAATTTGTCACCAAGGACGCCCGAAAGCCTGCTCATGAGGAAGATTAGCTTTGAACTGAACGTGCCGCAGACTGCCTTCCTGCAGCTGCCGCACAAGTTCAAGGCATACGTGGCGGGCTTCGGCTCGGGAAAGACCTTTGTGGGCTGCGCGGGCATCGCCAAGCACTTCTGGCGCTGGCCTGGCATCAATCAGGGCTACTTCGCGCCGACCTATCCGCAGATTCGCGACATCTTCTATCCCACGATGGAAGAG